>Ga0307470_10000149_pt1 | contig 48586 bp, 48 predicted proteins | sample atmos_gasesAM3C__FD_204565 | JGI IMG/M metagenome (GOLD analysis project Ga0307470, IMG submission 204565) | Hardwood forest soil microbial communities from Morgan-Monroe State Forest, Indiana, United States - atmos_gasesAM3C_05 | ecosystem: Environmental > Terrestrial > Soil > Temperate forest... | reverse complement strand
GGGGGGGGTGGGGGTTTTCGGGGGGGGGGGGGGGGGTTGCCGGGCCAACCCTTTTTTGGGGCAACACCCGTCGTGGGGGGGGGGGGGGGGGGGGGGGGGGGAATCGCAATCGTCCTCGGCATCGGGACGTGGCTGGTCTGGGCGCACGAGTTGAAAGTCGGCGTCGATCCCTCTGTCATCCGCGTCAACGCCCTCGGCGATCTGATTCCGCTGGCGATCGTCGCCATCCTCCTCGCCTCGCGCACCCCGCTTCGCATCGCTCTCCCGCTCGTTTTCGTTCTCCTTCTCGGCGCACGCATGATCGTCGACGGTTCGATCTATCCCTCGCTCCCGCAGCACGATTTCTATCCGAAGATTCCGATCATTCGCGCCATCCCTGAGAACACCGCGGAGCCGTTCCGCGTGGCCGGCGAACATTTCGTGCTCATCCCCGATTCGGCGGCGATCTATCAACTCGAAGATCCGCGTGGCTACGAAGCGATGACGTTCGCGCGGCTCGCGGACACGTATCCGGTCTGGTCGATTCCGCAGCCGGTGTCGTTCAACGCCATCGGCGATCTGCAGCCGCCGTTCCTCTCGTTCCTCAACATCAAGTACGCGATTGTGCCGATCAGCGTGGACCTCACCCCGGGCTGGCGCGAGTTGATGAAGGACCGCAGCGCGAAGCTGTTCGAGAACACGCTGGTGCTGCCGCGCGCGTTCGTGCCGCGCCGTATTCGCTACGAGCGAGACGGCGTTCTGGCGCTGAAGGCGATGAAGACGGCAAAGGATTTTTCCGACATGGCCTGGATCGAAGTGCCGGAGGACAAGCCGCACGAGATCGCGAACGGCCCGGGCATGCTGACGCTACACCGCAACGGTTTCGGCCTCGACATCGACGCCACGATGGCCGCGGACGGCTGGGTGGTGGCGTCGCAGTCCGCGTGGAAAGGTTGGCGCGCCTACATCGACGGCCGCCGCGTGCAGATGCGCTTCGCCAATCATGCCTTCCTCGGCGTATTCGTTCCGGCAGGACGACATCACGTGAAGCTGCAGTATCTCCCTGAGTCGTTTACGCGCGGACGGGCGATCTCGTTTGCCACGCTCGGGCTGCTGATTCTCGCTGGCGGTGTGAACAGGTTTCGTAAAAGAGATCAGAGACAAGGGATCAGAGACAAGAGCGGCGATCAGACATAGGGAGTGTTGATTCAGCCTGATCTCTGATCTCTGATCTCTTGTCTCTGCTCTCTGCTACTTCCCGGCCGATTCGAGAAGCCACGCTGCATAGGCCTCCGAGGTTGAGGCCACCGGCAGCACGAGAAACTCCGGCACCTCGTACGGATGCCGCGCCAGGAGCTCCTTGCGCAGCGCATCGACATTCGCTTCGAGCGTCTTGATGACCAGGAGTTGCTCGCCTTCCTCCTCGACCTGATCTTTCCAGCGATAGATCGACGTCACGCCGGCGACGATGTTCACGCAGGCAGCGATGCGCTGTTCGACGAGCGCGCGAGCGAGCGGACGGGCGTCGAAGTCAGCGGCGACGGTGGTGAGAACGATGACCGGGGCCATGACGGCGCATCATAGAATCGGCCGGCATGTTTCGCCGCATCCTGCTGATCGCCTTTGTCGTGCTTCTTCTCTTCATTGGCTACGAATGGCTCACCTTTCCTGACGTGGCGTCGTTAGCAGGGACGCCGCCGTCGACGACCGCGTTCATGGAACAGCGCAAAGCGGAACTGCGCGCGGCCGGCAAGCCGGATGCGATCGACTATCGATGGGTCCCGTACGCGCGGATCTCGCCGTACCTGCGGCGCGCTGTGCTGGTAGCCGAGGACGATACGTTCTTCGAGCACGACGCGGTGGATGTGAAAGGACTGCAGGAGGCCATCGAGAAAGACTGGGCGCACAAGAAACTGACGCACGGCGGCTCGACGATCACGCAGCAACTGGCGAAGAACCTCTACCTCTCGCCGTCGCGCAATCCGTTTCGCAAGGTGAAGGAGTACTTCATCGCCCGGTCGCTCGAAAGCCATCTGACGAAGAAACGGATCCTGGAGATCTACATCAACGTCGTGGAGATGGGCGAGCGGGTCTATGGTGCCGAGGCGGCCGCGCAATCGTATTTCCACTCGGCGGCTGCATCGCTGTCGCCACCGCAGGCCGCGCTCCTCGCCGCATGTCTTCCCAATCCTCGGGTCATGAATCCGGCCAGTCCGAACAAACGCCTGCGCTGGCGTCAGCGAATGGTCCTCTCGCGGATGCGCCGTTGGGGTTACCTGTTCGAGAAGGAAGTGCTGACCGAGAAGAAGCCGCCGCCAACCGCACCCGTGACGGTCACCACAGCGACGGTCGATACGGCGTTGCAGCAGGTTCCGGCAACGGACACCGCGACGCCGGAGCCGCCCACGGAGACGACAACGACGGCGCCGGCTTCGACAGAGACTGCGCCGTCAACGGAGACGGTACCGAAGACGGAGACGGAACCGCCACCGGCGACGACTACGACGAACCCGCCCCAGGGTTCTCGCACAGGTTGGGCGACGCCCTGAGATGCTGCGGTGGGGTTACTCAGTTTCCGGGCTGACCAACTTCAGCAAACCTGTCGACTTAACCCACCACGTAACCGTTTACAAAAAGAACCGGCCCCGTTTTTTGGACGGGGCCGGGGGAAATCTACTGGATGTGAGTGGGTCGAACGCTCAGAGGAGAGATGTTGCTGGATCGGTAAGATTCAAAGAAGAATTCAAGCGGTAAATCGAGAGGCGGGCGGTTGAAACGGAAAGCTAATCCGCCCCACGTCATCCAGTAAACTTGTCAAAGTTCGAACGGCGAAACTGATTATCGCACGACCTTGTGAAAAATTTCTCAATGTAACAGCAACGTGACAAACCTCTTAGTTGCTGAGACATAACCAACACTTTCGGAACGGTGATTATTGTAGTACAGAACGACCGTTCGGTCAATCATACGTGGCTCAGCCCTTCCAGGTTTCGGGCTCCGCCACTCCCACACGCCGGTCGCGTGCCAGCATTGCTCGGATACACTCGGCTCATGTCGCGCAAGAAACGAGTCGTCGGCACGGCCGGTCATATCGATCACGGCAAGACGGCTCTCGTCCTGGCTCTGACCGGTACCGACACCGACCGCCTCCCCGAAGAGAAGCGCCGCGGCATCACCATCGACCTCGGATTCGCAAGCTGGTTCACCGACGACTACCAGATCGGCTTCATCGACGTTCCCGGTCACGAGCGCTTCGTCAAGAACATGCTGGCCGGAATCGGCGGAATCGACAGCGCGCTGCTCGTCGTCGCGGCCGACGAATCGATCAAACCGCAGACACGCGAGCACTTCGCCATCTGCCGGCTGCTCGACATCAAAACCGGCGTCATCGCGATCACGAAGCGCGATCTGGTCGAGGACGACATCCTCGACCTCGTGCGCATGGAGATCGAAGAGATGGTGGCCGGAAGTTTCCTCGCTGGAAAGCCGATCGTCCCGGTGAGCAGCGTGACCCGCGCGGGTCTCGACGATCTGCGGCACGCGATCGTTGCTTCCGTGGCCGAGGTTGAGGACCGCGATGCGTCGACAAGGGTGTTCCGGTTGCCGATCGATCGCGTGTTCACGATGAAGGGCTTCGGCTCGGTGATCACCGGCACGACGTTCGCCGGACGCCTTCAGGTCGACAGCGATGTCGAGATCCTCCCGGGAGGCAAACGCAGCCGAGCCCGCAACATTCAGGTGCACGGCGAATCGAGGGATTTGGCTTCGGCCGGCGAGCGGACCTCGGTCAACCTTCCCGACATCGAGCTTCAGGATCTTCATCGCGGCCAGCAACTCGTTGCTCCCGGCGCGCTCCGCACTTCACAAGTCATCACGGCGCGCCTCGATCTTTTGCCTTCGTCCTTCGGCGGTGCCAAATCGCTGAAGGACCAAACACGCATACGTTTTCACCACCTTTCCGTTGAATTGCTGGGAAGCATTCGCTTTGTCGATGAGACAGGGGAGCTAAAGCCTGGCGGTAGCGCCTACGTTCAGATCCGGCTCGAATCACCTGTCGTCGCCGTGGCAGGAGACCGTTTCGTGATCCGCCGCTATTCACCGGCGATCACGATCGGCGGCGGCGTGATTCTCGACACGCACCTGCCCAAGCTGAGCCGCAACACGCGCGCCGGTTTGCTCGACGTGCTGGCTGCCGGAACCTTGCAGGAGCGCGTCGAGCTGATGGCAAAACTGGAAGGGCTGCGCGGCCTTTCGATTCATGAGGTGCAGGCTCGTACCGGGATTCGCGTCGAAACGCTGGCGAAGGAGCTGAAGAACGTTCCGCATCTCGCCGACAGCGGCGAGCGGCGCTGGATTCATCTGGACGTCATCACCGACTTTCGACGCGGGGCGATGGATTTTCTTCGCAATTACTTCGAAGAGAATCGGATGGCGCTCAACGTACCGAAGAGCGAGTTCGTGCAGAAGCTGCTGCCTCGCGGCGCGGACGCCGCGATGATCAACTTCCTGCTGCAGGATCTGGCGCGAGAGAAAATCGTAGCCATTGCCGGCGACGCCCTCGACATTCCCGGCCGCTCCAAAACTCTCGGCGGCGCGGAAGGGGAGCTGGCGAGGATGATCGAGGGACGATTCGCGGAGGCCGGCCTTGCGCCACCACCCGTCTCGGAGCTCATCAACGAGCGGACGCAGAAAGCGCGCGTGATCGAAGGCGTGATCGGCTTCCTGGTCAAGCAGGGAAACCTGGTCCGGCTCGCCGAGGGGATCTACGTTCACCGAGACGCGCTAACGGCCGCGCGGGAGCGCATCAGCGTACGCGCCGGCGACACGATCGATGTCGGGCAGTTCAAAGAGTTCTTTGGGCTCTCACGCAAGATCGCAATCCCACTGCTGGAGTGGATGGACCGCGAAGGCGTGACGAAGAGGATGGGGGACGTGCGGAAGGTGCTGTAGGCAATCCACGCGTTTCATTCTGGCCACATCTGCTCGGCCACCCAACCACTGAATTCGTCTTTTTCCACGGGGTGTTCCGTGTAGCCGCGTCGATGTTTCGCTTCGCGCTGCAACGTCGTGACGCGCTTCAGAGCTTCACGAAGCGCTTGACGCGTGAATGCCGAGCGAGTCGTCTTCAACCGCCGGGCGGCGCGATCCACCTGCTTCACCAGATCCTCGTCGAGCGTCATTTGAACCGTTCTCATCTCCCGAATCGTACTGATGCCCGTATGTCGATGATGTCGATACGGTTTTGACCTCCGCCCGGACAGCACTCGGGCGAGGACGCCCGAGTGCCCGCGGTCGAGACGACCGCACTCCTTTCGACGAGCTTGCCTTGGCCGAGGAGTGTGGGCGTCTCGCCTGCGGCCATCGAGGCGTCCCGCCTCGGTGGTTGGATCTGGCGGGATAGCTCCAATGGTTTGAAACAGGCCCAGATCCGAACAAGCCTAGCGCTGGAGGTTGCCTCGTTCGCTGACCTTCGCATTGTCGACTGCAGTTACATCCCGGTACGCCCCATCCACCTTCAGCCACGAGGCCGCAACCTCACCCTTCTCGATCTTCACCACCGTGTGGTCGACGACGAGCTTCCTCTTTTCGAACGGCAATTCGGCGTGATCGGACACGGGAAAACCTTTGACCTCGATCAGCGCCTCGTCCGCTTGATGCATCACGCCGGCAAGCGGCGATGACACCGGCTCGCTCTCTTGCATGATGGCGAAAAGACCTTGCGGGATGAGCGGATGCGATGCGATCCAGAGTTCGCGTTGGTAGGCGCCGATGCGGATCGTCGACTGCTTTGCCACGACGCCCTGAAGCGTCTTCTGCGCGTTTCCGACGACGAATTGCGCACGCGGCATTCCTTCCGGTACGGGCTGCGAGACGGACGCGCGGTGCGCGGCTTCCACGTCCGCGAACGAGGCCTTTCGATACGTCTTGGACAGGTCATCGACGAACGTCACGCTCTTCTCTTTGAAATCGAAAAGGCGCCATTCGTCGACTTCATCGCTGCTTCGGGCGCGATCGTTGGCGATGACGATCGTGTGCGTCCATGTTTTCGGCGACGGCGGCATCGTCGTCTGGATCGTGACGATGACCGCGCGGATCTTCGGCTCGCTTGTGGCCGGCCGGGACGGTTTCCCCGGCGGGCGATTGCAGGCGGCCAGGAAAACGATCAGCGCGGCGAGCCATTTCCTCCGAGCGAGCCCCATTACTCCTTCGCGTCGAACCAGCTCCGCCCGTAGTGCGCGTCGACTTTGAGCGGCACGGCGAGCGGGAAGATGTTCTCCATCGTCTCTTTCACGATTCCCGCCACGTCTGCGGCGCGCGTCTCCGGCACCTCGATCACGATCTCGTCGTGAACCGTCAGGAGCATCTGCGCCGCGTTCTCCAGTCGTTCGTCCAACGCGATCATCGCCAGCTTCAGGATGTCCGCGGCTGTTCCCTGAATCGGCGCGTTCGTAGCCATCCGTTCGGCGTTGCCACGCACGGTGAACGACTTGTTGTGGATCTCGGGGATGTAACGGACGCGCCCGAAGAGCGTCGTTACCTTCCCGCTGCGGCGCGCCTCCTCCAGCGTCCGGTCGAGGTACTCCTGAATCTTCGGATAGCGGCCGAAGTAGGCGTCGATGAAGTCCTTCGCCTGGCCGGTCGGGATGTTCAGCTCGTTCGACAGGCGGAAGGCGGACATGCCGTAAAGCACGCCGAAGTTGATCGTCTTTGCCGCGCGGCGCTGATCGTGTGTGAGCTGATCCTCCGGCACGTTGAACATCTTCGACGCCGTCGCGCGATGGATGTCTGCGCCGCGTTGGAAGGTCTCGATCAGATCGGGATCCTGCGAGATGTGCGCGAGAATGCGCAGCTCGACCTGCGAGTAGTCGGCCGCGAGCAGCACGTTCCCTTCCTCGGCAATGAACGCCTTTCGGATCTCGCGCCCCAGCTCGGTGCGGATCGGGATGTTCTGAAGATTCGGATCCGACGATGACAAGCGACCCGTCGCGGCAACGGCCTGATTGAACGACGTGTGCACGCGGCCGTCTGCGGCGACGAGTTGCGGAAGCGCATCAATGTACGTCGACTTGAGTTTGTGCAGTTCGCGATGCGACAGGATCAGGCGCGGCACCGCGAAGCCGTGGCTTGCTAACTCCTGCAGTACATCGACCGAGGTCGAGAATGCCTTCGTTCCCTTTGTTTTCTTCGAGACCGGGTACTGCAGCTTCTCGAACAGAATCTGCCCGAGCTGCTGCGGCGAGTTGATGTTGAACTCCATCCCCGCCTCGGCGTAGATCTCTGTTTCGAGTTTTGCGAGCTGCTGGGCCATGTTGTTGGACGATTCCCGCAGCAGAGCAGTGTCGATCTTGATCCCGCGCGCTTCCATCCGCTGCAAAACCGGAACGAGCGGCATCTCGATGCGGTCGTAGATGTCGGTGAGGGCGGGCTCGCGGCTCAGCTCAGGCGCGAGCATCTCTTTCAGCGCCATCGCCACATCGGACTTTTCGCCGAGGTATTGCTGGTAGGTAGAAAGGGCGGTGGAACCGATCTCGTGGTCGAGCGCGAAGAGTGGCGCGGTGTCGACAACGTCTTTGCGCGACTCGACGTCCTGTTTCAGCCGGTCGCGGGCGACGTTGCCCAGGGAGTGACTGGGCAGGCCGGGATTGATCACGTACGACATGATCATCGTGTCGGCGATGCGGGCCGGAAGTGGCCAGCGGTTCGCGGCCAGACGGCGCAACTGGAGCTTGATGTCGTGCGCTACGAAGAGGCGGTCGGAGCGAAGCATTTCCTGCAGCGCCTCGCGAAGCTCGGCAGTGCCGCCGGCCGAGCTCGCGATCGGCACAATCAGCGATTCGGCCTGCTTCGCCGACAGCGACGCCGCCAGCAGTTCGTCGTGACCATCCGCCGTGACCGACTCGAACCAGATCGCCACTTCCGTGGCAGCGGCGATGAGCTCGCGCACCTCGGCCGCACTCCCAGCGATGCGGTACTCGCGCTCGACCGGCGGCGCCTGCGGCAGAAACTCCTGCATTAATGAGGCGAACTCGAGACGAGAGAAAACGTCGTGCAGCTTGGCGCGGTCAGGCTCCTGGCGCTTGAGCTTTTCGAAGTCGATGTCGTCGACCGGCAGGTCGCACTTGATGCGGGCAAGCTCGCGCGACATGAATGCCTTGTCGCGGCTTTCCTCGAGCTTCTTGCGCTGCGCCGGTTTGAGCTTATCGAGATTCTCGTAAACACCTTCGAGCGAGCCGAACTCCATAATCAGCGCTTTCGCGCCCTTCTCGCCGATGCCCGGGACGCCGGGGATGTTGTCGATGGCGTCGCCCCAGATGGCCATGACGTCGACGACCTTCTCGGGCGGCAGGCCGAATGCGCCAGCGACTCCATTCGCGTCGTAGAGCACTTCGCGGCCGGTGTGAAACAGCTTGATGCCGTCGCCGACGAGCTGGAAGAAATCTTTGTCCGAGGTGGCTAGAACGACGTCGTAACCGCGGTCGCGCGCAACGCAGGCAAGCGTGCCAAGAAGATCGTCCGCTTCCCAGTCCTGAACGCCGATCACGGGAATCCCGAAGCCCTCGAGCACTTCGTTGACGAGCGGCAACTGGATGGCCAGATCGTCGGGCATCGGCCGGCGGTCTTTCTTGTAGTCGGCAAAGGCCTCGTGACGTGTTTTCGCGCCGCTGATGTCGAAGGCAACGGCGATGCAGTCAGGCTCGAAGTCCTTCAGCAGCTTCTTGAGCGTCTGCGTGAAACCGTAAACCGCGTTTGTGGCCAAACCCGCCGAGTTCGTCAGGTTGCGGATGGCAAAGTAGGAGCGATAGACGTTGTTGGAACCGTCGACGAGGAAGAGGGTTGGGCGTTTCGGCGGCATCAGAGAGCGATTCTATGACGGCGGGATCGGCTCTCCCATCACCTGGTCGCGGGCGGCTTCAACGGCGGCCAGAATCTCCTGGTAAATATGAAAGGCCAGATCGCTACCGATCGGTTCCGCCGCACCGCGATTCACCACCTCGGCGATCTGCGCGGAGAGGTACGACGCCAATGGCAAGCGCTCGCCTGACTGATGAAGCTGCCGGAAGCCGAAGATCAGCTCTTCCCGCAGGGTCTCGCGGAACGATCCGTTGGCAATGTCGTTCTCGAGGTTTTCGTAGTCGACATTCATCGCAGGAACGACTCCATCAGCTTGTCGTCGGCCCCGTACGCGGCTTTCACGTGCGCGCCATCGACCGCCACGCGCGGATCAAGTCCCCGTTTGCGCAGGAAAGCGTCGTAGGCGTCGCGGAAGGTTCGCGCATGTGCAACATCCTGCCATTGCGTATCGACGAGGACCGTCGTGTCGCACCGCAGATTCTGGACAATGGTGACCCGGTCGTCGACCCATCCGGCTCCGGCGTTGCCGACCAGGAAGCGCCAGTGAAATTCGCCGAGATGCTCGACGGTCAGAGCGCCAGGAAGCGAGGATTCGTCGTCGAATGCGGGCGGCGAGGCGGCAGACTCGGCCAGACGCGTGAAGTACTCCGCGGGGTGCAGCACCTCGCGCGTCGAGCGCGGCGGATTCTCATCCATGCTGTCGATCATCTTCCAGCCGCCGCGCCGGTAGCCTTCGATCACGAGCTTCAGCCCTTCCGCATAGGGAAACTTCAGCGACTCGGCGAAGTAGCGTGGCGTGCCGGGATCGATCGAGGCATCCCCGGAATTCATCGACGACGTGAGCAGCTCCAACGCCTCGGGACTGCCCATCACATCGCTCATTTTCTGCCCGGCGCGATCGAGCACGTACTCGAGCATGACGAACGTGGCTTCGCCTTCCATCAGCGCGTGCAACGCAAGGCTGCCGTCCGTGTCTTTCTGCAGCGCAAGGTCGCGCGCACCGGCGTGGAAGCGTTGATCCTGAAGGGCGTGCGTCAGCTCATGAATCACGACCGACTCACGCATCATGTCGTTGTCCAGAAGACCGCCGGCGGCCGACGGCATCTGATCGAGTGCGAAATAGGTGTGTGTCAGTGGATCGTAGAAAGCCAGCACCTGTGACTGATAGAGATCGAGCATCGTGCGCACGAGATCGGACGAGCCGGCGTCGACAAGTTGGAGCGCGCGCAGGATCAGGGCGTAGTCATCCGGTGAGTATGGCAGTGACTTCTCCATCTGAGCGCGCAGCACCTTTGGCAGCTCGGCGCGCGTGATCGTGCGCTGGGTGACGGGGTGGTCGAAGGTCAGCCCACGCAATCGCTCGACCGTTTTCATCTCCGTTTCGAGGGAGGCTGCGTTCGCACTCGCGGCGAGAAGCACGAGCGCGGCAGCAAACGTTGTCAGGCGGCGGAACATGCGGATCGGAACGGCGCGGATCTGCGGGCGATTCCGGAAGGAGCAAAGAGCGAAAGGTGAACGTGAACGAATCGATAACCTTTAGCGCTCAACAACTTCCCTCAAACTTCACCCTTCACTCTTCACTCTTCCCCCTTTACAATGCCGCCGGCTCAAAGACTGAATGGAACGTGACGGCGAGCGGATAGAGATCACCATCAGCAGTCGGTTCGAGAACATCGAGCTCGTGCAGGTGATCGCGGAACATCTCTGTGAAAACGCGGGGATGGATGAAGATGGTTCGCACTGGATCGGCATGGCAGTCCGCGAGGCAGTCGCGAACGCGATCAAACACGGCAACAAGCTTGACATCAAAAAGAAGGTGAGCGCCGTCTTCGAGTTGAATGGTCACGATCTGGCCATCACGATCTCGGACGAAGGCACGGGATTTGATCCAACGGCGGTGAGCGATCCGCTGAATCCTCAGAACCTGATGAAAACGAGTGGCCGCGGCATTTTCTACATGCGTACGTTTATGGACCAGATCCGATATTCGTTTCAGGACGGCGGCGGAACGTCGCTGATCATGACCAAGAACCTGGCCAAAGGAACCGGTTTGGCCACCGGAAAAGCCTGATATCTTCCGCGTCCGGCGATCTTCGGGCCGCGAACGCAAACAAAGGAGAATGACATGAAAGCCACCACTCGCGACGTAAACGGAATCGAGATCATCAAGCTCGATGGCAAAATCACGATCGGCGCGGGCGACCAGCAGCTTCGCGACGTCATCGCCAATGCCGTTGCCAACGGCAAGAACAAGATCCTGCTCGATCTCTCAGGGGTGACGACGATCGATTCATCAGGTATCGGCGAGCTCGTCGGCTCGTACACGACCGCCACGAATCGCGGCGGCAAGCTCAAGCTGCTCCATCTGCCTGCCAAGCTGAACGAACTGCTGCACGTCACGCAACTGATTACCGTCTTCGAGGTCTACGAAAACGAGGACGAAGCCGTCAAGAGTTTCTGATTCTGGGAGTGGGTTGTGGGGGGTGGGAGTGGTAGCCATTGAGTACCTTGACTCCTACTTCCCGCACCCCGCTCCTCACGCCTGAGTAACGCACCGGTTGCGGTACTGGCGCGGCTCCCTCCCAGATCCCACCCCCAACTCCCCACCCCCGCGAACCTTACGTCCCAGGCTTGCGTCGGGTAGTCGGCGTGATCGGCGTACCCTCCATCAGCCCCGGCCGCGGCGAGGACGTCCAGCGCATCGGGAGCGCATTCGTCGTCACGGTCTCATTCCCTTCGACCCACTTCGGAAAGATCTCCGCGGCGAGCTGCTTGTCCCGCACCGCCTTCTCGGGGATGTCGACCAGGCGGATGAACGGGCGCGGGTCGCCGAGGAAGTTGATGCGAAGCTGCAGCTTGTTCGGCCGCGGCGTCCAGGGAGACTGGAACGAAACAGCGACGTTGATGTGCGCTCCGCTGTTGAACGAGCGCCGCGATCCGGACGGAATCGAGATCAGGCGCGGGAGAAACTCTTCGCCTGGAATCTCCGAGCCGATGTCGATCGTCACTGTTCGCGTGTCCGGATCGTAGTTGGCCAGAGGATTCAGATCCGCGATGAGGATCGGCTGAGCCCGCTGGTTGGTGACGTCGTACTTGATGGCCAGAGTCATACCCTGTCTCATCTCATCGCCGTAGATCTCGGCGTCGACGCGGACATCGTTCTCCGTGCCGACCATGCGCCGCGCCTCCTTCATGTCGATGTTGCCGGGTTTCTCAGAAGGCGCCGGGGGCGACGTCGAGGTGCAAGCCGCGGCAAGCAGTAGTGCCAACGCGCAAAGAGATCGTTTCATCAGCTCACCTCCGCACGCAAATTACTACTGATCGCTTGCGGAAGTGGAAAACAAACGCAGAAATGAAAAGGCCTCCCGCGCGGGAGGCCCTTTTTGTAATTGATTGATCAGAGGCCGCGTTTCTTCGCGCGGATGTTACGCCGGCTGCCTTTCGGCTTGCCACCGCCGCCACCGTACGCTCCGCCGCCACCACCACCGCCGTAGCTACCACCACCGCCACCGCCGTAGCCGCCGCCACCACCGCCGCCGTAACCGCCACCGCCGCCACCACCGCTGTAGCCGCCACCGCCACCACCACGGCCAGCGCCACCACCGCCGCCGAATGAACGGCCGCCGCCGGCGCCGCCAGCACGAGGCGGGCGATCCTCGGCGGCATTCACGCGAAGCGCGCGGCCACCGAGGTCATGTCCATTGAACTTTTCAATCGCCTTCGCCGCATCCTCATCGGACTCGAACTCGACGAACGCAAACCCGCGGGGTCGACCCGACTCGCGATCGGTCGGAAGAAACACGTCTCGTACCGTTCCGACCTGCGCAAACAACGCTTCGACCTCGTCGCGCGTTGTATTGAAGTCGAGATTCCCTACGAAAACCTTGGAAGCCATCAACATCTCCTCTTCTGCGGCTCATGCCTGCCATCGATGGCTTCCGGCTTTCCGCGCGCCGAAGTGTATCGCGTTGCACGATATGTGCGTGGGAAAACTCGGATCTACCGCCCGCCGCCTCGCTCAGAAGCGCCCGGGCGCGCCCGACTCCGCGGTGCCGGCTCGCGGCGAATTCGTCCAGCGTACGGGCAGCGAATTCAGATCGACCGTCGAGACGCTGTCCACCCACTGATCGAATAGATCGTTCGGCAATGGCACGGTCGCGGCGTGCGACTGCTCTTCGATCAGCTTTGCGAACGGCCTCAGATCGCGAAGTACATTGACCGTAATCTGCACATATCGTGGCACCCTGGCCATCAGCGACCGCGAGTTTCCCTCGACGACCTGAACCATTACGCCCGTGTGCAGCACGCGCTTCTGGCCCGGCGCGATCGTCACCAGATGCGGCATGGCCGTTCCCTGCGGAACTTCCGCGCCGATCGCGAGCGTAATCGTCTGCGTGTCCGCATCAAACGACGAGTCACAGACTCTGTCCGCGACGGCGATCGGCTCCGAGGTCAGATTCTCAATCTGATACGTGACGCTGATCGGTGACGAGGAGGAGATCGTGTCCTGGGCGATCTGGGCATCGACGCGAATGTCATCCTCGCGTCCGAGCGCTCTTCGCGGGTCCTTGAAATCGACCCCGGCGGCATTCGCCTCGGCGGCGGTAAGAACGACGACTGCAACGGCAAGGACTACAGAACGACTTGAAGATTTCATCGCACACCTCCCCGGGTAAGGAGGTGACTCAGTCAATCTTCAACACTGCCAGAAAGGCCTCCTGCGGAATCTCGACCTTCCCCACCCGCTTCATCCGTTTCTTCCCCTCTTTCTGCTTCTCGAGGAGTTTGCGTTTGCGCGAGATGTCGCCGCCATAGCACTTGGCGAGGACGTCTTTGCGCATCGCTTTCACGGTTTCGCGGGCGATGATTCGATTACCGATGGCTGCCTGCAAAGCGACGGCGAACATCTGGCGGGGGATGAACTCCTTCATCTTCTCGACGAGGAGTTTGCCGCGCGCGTATGCCTTCTCTTTGTGCACGATGAGAGAGAGAGCATCGAGCGGGTCCCCGTTGATCAGAATGTCCATCTTCACCAGATCGCTTTCCCGGTAACCCACGAACTGGTAATCGAGCGAGGCGTATCCGCGTGAGATCGATTTCAGCTTGTCGAAGAAATCGAGGATCACCTCATTCAACGGCATCTCGTACACGATCATGACTCTGTTGGCGCTTACGTACTCGAGCTTCTTCTGTACGCCTCGCCGATCCGTCGCAAGAGCGAGAATCGGGCCAACGAATTCATCGGTCGTGAGGATGGTCGCTTCGATCCACGGCTCCTCAATCGAGCTGATGTATGCGGGGTCGGGCATCTTCTGCGGATTCTCGATCCACAGCTCGTCGCCGTCGGTCTTCTGGATGCGATAGCGCACGCCGGGCGCGGACGTGAGCAGTTCCAGATTGAACTCGCGCTCCAGCCGCTCCTGAATGATCTCCATGTGCAGCAGGCCGAGAAAACCGCAGCGGAAACCGAAGCCGAGTGCGAGCGAGCTCTCGGGCTCGTAGCTGAACGAGGCATCGTTGAGCTTGAGCTTCCCGACGGCGTCGCGCAGGGCTTCGTAGTCGTCGGTGTTGATCGGGAAGATGCCGGCGAAGACCATCGGCTTCACTTCCTCGAAACCCGGAAGCATCGGTGGCGACGCGTTCGAAGCCGTGATCGTGTCGCCGATCTTGGCCTGCACGATGTCTTTGATGTTGCCGGAGAAGAAGCCAACTTCGCCAACGCCGAGGCTGTCGACGAGCTTGATCTTGGGCGTGAAGACGCCCATCTCGGTTACTTCGTAAATGCGATCGGTCGAAAGGAACTTGATGCGCATCCCTTTGCGAATCTCGCCGTCGACGATGCGCACCAGACACATGACCCCACGGTACGAGTCGTACCAGGAATCGAACAGCAGCGCGCGCAGCGGACCGTTCGCATCACCCTTCGGCGCGCTGATCTTCGTGACGATCTTCTCGAGGATCTCGTCGACGCCGATGCCCGACTTCGCGGAGGCAAGAACGGCGTCGTGAGCATCGAGTCCGATGACGTTTTCGATCTGTTCGCGCACCTTCTCCGGCTCTGCCGACGGCAGGTCGACTTTGTTGATGACCGAGAGGATGTCGAGATTGTTGGCGATGGCGAGATAGCTGTTCGCGAGCGTCTGCGCCTCGACGCCCTGCGTGGCATCGACGACGAGCACCGCGCCTTCGCACGCGGCTAGGCTGCGCGAGACCTCGTACGAAAAATCGACGTGGCCCGGCGTGTCGATCAGGTTGAAGACGTAGTCCTGACCATCCTTCGCGCGGTACTGCAGATTGACCGCGCGTGCCTTGATGGTGATGCCACGCTCGCGCTCGAGATCCATGTCGTCGAGCATCTGCTCGTGCATCTCACGGCCTTCGACAGCGCCCGTCTTCTGCAGCAGACGATCGGAGAGCGTCGTCTTGCCATGGTCGATGTGAGCGATGATCGAGAAATTACGGATGAATTGAGGGTCTGGCATTGCGCGGCGTGCGGTCTAACACGAAGATCCGCGATTGTCATCCCTTGCCACGTTTTACATCTGGGCGCAACGACCCATGCCCAGCACGACTGGACAGGCACGCTCAGATGGTAATTCCGAGCGCCACGATTACCGCATCGATCGGGCACGCATACGTCTGCGTCCCGTTACCTGCGTACAAAAGAGCGACCAGTTCACCATTGCTATTGACGATCGCGGAGCCGGAGTCGCCGTGATCAGAAAACGATGTTCCGCTCACCCCTTCAATTTCAATCGAGTTGCGAAACCACGCCGGCTTCTTGTCATAGGTGACCGGACCCACGATCGTCGCAATGCTCGTCACCGTTCCTCGAGTAAGTCCCGTCGTTCGTCCGACCTTTGAAACGGCGTCGTCATGCTTGGCAACGCCGAGTTTCGTCGGTGGCTTCACGCCAGTCCTGCCACTCAGATACGCGTTCTTGGAATCGATCCCCGCAGCGACTCGCGCGATCCCTGCATCCACATCATTGAAAACCACAGTTCCGTCTGCCACGGAAGCATCCGTGGGGCTGAACTTGATCTTGACGAATTGCCCGAGTTTCGCAACGAACTGGGTGGTGTCAAAGGATATGTTTCCCGATTGCAGGATTCGGTCGTTGGCTTTCCCGCGGTTTTCTCCTGCAACCACGTGGTTGTTCGACAGGATGAACGGCCCCTGCCCGTCCTTCTGGACGAAACATCCGATGGATCCAACGATGATATGGCCTGAGGCAAAAACCCTCTGCCGACTGTCATCATCGAAGTTCTGGATCTGCAATCCGCAGCGGAGCGGCCGTTTCAGTTGCTGCTCCGGCTGCGCCGATGCGCCAAGCGCCGCCGCTCCGGAAAACGGCATGCGGTACAGAGGTGCCGCGTCGTTCTGTGCATCAACGAAGACGATGGGGAAAGGCGCTTTGACGATCGCGTTCGCTGCCTTTAGGGTCAACGTGGCACTCTGCGCGACGATCTTCTTCTTGTTGCGAACCGCTCGGTAGACGGGAGTGCCATCCGTTGCGATACCGACCCCGACCGCGTGAACCCGAGCGTCTTGCTCAAAGAGTTGCCCAGCGGCGTCCTGAACATGTCCGATTGCCTCGGCGAGCTGATCTTTTGAAGTGGCCTTCGGTTTCTGTGGCTTCGAGATGACGTCCATAGCGATCTCCCTCGCAGCCGGGGCCAGGACCGGACGGATTTAAAGTGTCTTTGGCGCTTTGAAACCGCCTACCACCTTCACCGGCACTTGTTCCCCATCAACCGCTATTTGTTTGGGAATCTCCTTAGGCACCGCCCCTTCGATGCGCAGCAGAAGCGCGGCGCCCTCATCATCCGGAGCGCTCGTGACACCGAGAGCATAGGCGCCCCTGTACTTCCCGAGAAGGCGCCTGTGGATCTCCGGTTTCTGAATGGCCTCAGCAAGCGTTGACTCGTTCATTCCCGATTTCCTCCAAGTATACCCTTTGCGGACGCGCTCGCTGTCCGCAGTAGGTAGCATACGTCTCCCGGCTGCACGCCACGTACCGCTGCGTGTTTTTCGAGCTCGAAACAAACCCAGATGACGCTCCCGTCCTTCAAAGGTCTTTTTTGAGGAGGAGCTCCACAATCACGACATCACGCCAGACGCCATCGAGCTGCCCATGACGCTCGTAGACGCCTACTTCGCGGAAACCGATTGATCGGAGAAGGCTGCGGCTAGCCGTGTTTTCGACAAAGACTCGCGAAACGAGCTTCCAGAAGCCGGCATTGCGCGCAGCAGCGAACAGCGCCCCCATCGCCATGCGGCCGGCGCCTCGTCCTCGTGCAGCGCGAGAGGCGTACACCGAAAACTCGGCGATTCCGGCGTAGCACTCGCGTGGTCGGTAGGTCGAAGTCGCAGCGAACGCGATCAGCGTGCCGTCATCGTCCTCAACGACGACGACCGGGTGGCGTCCGTCCAGCCACTGCACGACATCCTCGGCTGTGCGGTGGCGCGTCTCAAACGTCGCTACTCGGTCGTCGATCCCTTCGTTGTAGATGCGCGCGATCGCCGAGGCATCGGCGACCGCAGCATCACGCGTTTTCATTTCCCGGTCAGTTCCTTCACCAGCCCCGGCACTCCGTAGACTTTGCGGAGCGCGTCGAGAATGCCGGCCGAATGCACGGCTACGGCACGGCCCTGGCGGTCGTCGAACTGGTAATCCCACGGCAGCGACTGGATATTGCCGTCGAAGATGATGCCGACGAACTCGTTCTCGCGGTTGACCACAGGGCTGCCCGAGTTGCCGCCGATGATGTCCGCGGTCATCACGAAGTTGTAGGGCGTTTTGTCGTCGTCGAGCAGAGTCTTCTTCTCCATCCACGACTTCGGCAGCTTGAACTCGCCTTCGTTTCCGTGCTCGGCAGCGTGCTCGAAGGTGTCGCCGATCATCGTCGACGACGGGATGGCCTTGCCGTTCTCTGTGTATCCCTTCACCGTGCCGTACGAGAGACGAAGCGTGAAGGTGGCGTCGGGATATGTATCGCCGCCGCTGGTCTTGAACTGCGCGTTTGCGATCTTCGCGTACGACTGCCGCAATACCTCGGCGATATTGTCGTCGTACTGCTTGCGCAACTCGCGCGCTCGTGGATCGACCATGCGTGCGAGCTGGATCATCGGATCGGTCGAGGCGTCGACTGCGGCCTTGCCGCCTTCGCCGAGCGCTTTTCGTGCGGCAACGTCGCGAAGCTTCGTGGTGCGCACGAGCTCCGAGGCACGCTCCTGAGGCGACTTGCCGGCGAGCACCTGCTGCACGAGCGGATCGTTCGGCGCCACTTCGAGCCAGTTCGACAGCGAGTCGGCCAGCGTCACCGTCTCCAGATCCTCGTAGATCGGCGCTTCCGAATAGAGGCCCTGCTTGAGCGAGGGCATGTTCGATTCGCGATACTCGCGCAGGCGTTCGCCGTTGGGTTTCGCTGACTCGTCCGCGAGACGGAGCAGCGTCTTCGCGTGCTGGAACAACGCACTGTTGAAGGCAAGTCCGCCCTCTACGAATCGGAACTCCGTGTAGATCGGACGATACGTGGCGATCGCCGCATCGACGTTCTGCCATGCGTCGCCGTACGCAGCGCTGAGCTGCGGATCGGCCGCCACTTTCTGCCGCATCGCAGCTTCGGAGTCAGCTTTGGCTTTCAACACGGCAGGATCCTGCAAGCCGGCGATGCGCCCGAGGTAGGCCTTGCGCGAGTTCTTGACGCCGAAGAGATCATCGTGCGCCCGGCGGTCGTTCTCGATGCTGCGTTGCGCGTAGTTCGTGAGCAGCACCTCACGGCGGCGGAGTAGCGTCAACGTGAACGGGTAGGCGACGTCGCGGAAGAACTGCAGGTGGTTAAGCGTGTTCAACCGGCTGGTCGACCCGGGATGACCGGAGACGAAGACGAGATCGCCATCCTTCGCGCCGCTCGCGCTCCACTTCAGGTAATCCGCCGGATGCACCGGCTTGTCGTTTTCGTACGCGCGGAAGAAGCAGACGTCGAGGTCGTATCGCGGATACTCGAAATTATCGGGGTCGCCGCCGAAGAACGCGATGCCGACTTCAGGGGCGAAGACGAGCCGGACGTCGGTGTACTTCTTGTAGCGATAGAGGTGGTATTCGCCGCCCTGGAAGAGCGTGACCACATCGCTGCGAAGTCCGGTTTTCTGCACCGACTCCTGCTCGATGGCGCTCATCACCCCTCGGCGCGCCGCCTGCGCGGCCGCAGTAGTCATGCCGGGCGTGACCGAGGCGTTGACGCGCGCGGTTACGTCCTCGATCGACTGCAGCACGTTCAGCTCGAGGTCGACGCACTTCACTTCATCAGCCTGCGTCTTCGCGTAGTAACCGGTCGTGACGTAGTCGTGGCCCTTGGTGGAGATCTTGGCCAGACAATCCAGGCCGACGTGATGATTCGTCAGCGCCAGACCATCAGCGGAGACGAACGAGCCAGAGCCGCCGCTGTTGAATCGGATCGACGACTTCTGCAGATGATCGAGCCACGCTTGCGTCGGCACGAAGTTGTAGCGCTGCTTGAAGATTGCGTTCGGCGTCCGGTTGAAAAGCCACATCCCCTCGTCCGCGGCCAGCGGAAGTGCGAGGAGCAGCACGAGGAATGCGAGAAAGGACTTGCGCATCAATGTTGCCTCCAGTTCAGTTTGCGAGCGGGATTCTATGCACAAACGGGAGCGGAGGCTGTGCGTCGGCAAGTACGACTACAAGAAACAGCGACGCAGGTGTAAACGCCGTTGCGTTACGAGGTCCTACGAATCGTTTTGACTGGAGGTCGTGGGTCACGGCTTATGAGCCTGTCGGCCAGTTCGATCTCGAGCTGATGCAGATGTTCTGCGTAGCCTTCTGATCCACCATATTTCTGAAGCAGATGCGCCCGTGTCTGGTGAACCTCTTCTACGATCGGATCCTCATACTTCTTAATCGTCTTCATCGTCTCAGGTCTCCCTTTGCATCTACCGCCAGTTCGCCACAAGCGTCAACGGCGTCGGATCTGCTTCGCCGCCGTTGGCGATCACTCGGCCATCGGCGGTGAGATCGTAGTCCGAGGTGGAGACGGGATTCACATCGAGGCGGAACAGCGCTCGTGCCGCGCCGATCTCGAAGCCTCCTCCGCTTTTTACATCGACCTCGGTGAGGATGTTGTCGCTGGTGAGGTAATCGAGATGCGTGCCGTCGGGAGACCAGCGTGATGAGTGGCCGCCGGAGGTCGTGACCTGCCACTTTCCGCCGCCACCGACGAACGGGACGACGTAGATCTCGTCACGGCCGCTTTCACTCGATGTGTAGGCGAGCCAGCGGCCATCCGGCGAAATGCGAGGGTCGTGCGCGGGCTCCCCGGCAAGGAGCGGATGTGCCTTCTCGCCCGGCACGAGAGGCACGGCCCAGATCTGCGGATTGCCTCCAGGCCTGTTCCATAGCGTCGCCGCGACCCAACGGCCGTCCGCGGAGACAGAGCCAGGATCGGCATCTCCGTCGAGGCGGGCCACGAGCTGGCGCGGTCCGTTGCCGTCTGAGCGGCGGCGATAGATGGCGGCCCGCTCCGAGGGCGTATCGCGGGAGGCGTAAATGATCTCGCTGCCATCGACGCTCCAAACAGGAGCCTCGTTCATCGAGCCTTCGAAGGTCAGGCGCGTGCGGACGTTACGGGCGATATCGACGATCCAGATGGCGGCCCGCGTCGGCTCACCGGCGTTGGTGACGAGGCGGTGACCGTCAGGCGACAGTTTCAGATCGTAGTATCGGGCCACGTCGCCGAGTGGTCCGAGGCTCGTGCCGTCGTGGCCGAACCAGAGCAAATGCGTGCCGGCAATCGAACCCCCGGCCTGATAGATGAGAGTGCGGCCGGCAGCATCGAACACTCCGTGCCACGTGGAGCTGTCGAAATGAACGTTCTGCGCAACGATCGACGGCGCTCCCATCAACACCCCTCGGTCGGCGTCGAATGGCTGTGCGACGAGCGCGCTGTCTCGCAGCATCAGCAGCTTGCCATCGACGTACGCGACGTTTGCGAGAGTGTGAGTGACGACGCGATCGCTCTTGCCGTCGAGCGATCGCACGTGGAGAGCGGTGGCGGGCGAATCGATGAGATCGTGGTTCGCGGCGAGGTAGAGAAGCGATTTGCCGCCCGGGAGAAAGAGCGGCCAGCGATGGGTCGTCATTCCACCCGAAGGCGTGGTCAGCGCCGCAGGCGTGCCACCATTTGCGGCGACACGATAGAGGCCGGCGCGCGTTTCGGGTGTGTAGACGATGACGTTTTCTTCGCCCCAGGTGCCGCCGCGCGCGTTGGGTGCATCGGCGATGACGGTCGGAACGCCTCCGCCGGCATCGACGGTCTTCAGCTTGCCGTGCGCGAAGAAGCCGAGGAAACGATTGTCGGGAGACCAGAACGGAAACATGGCGTCGTCGCTGTTATCGATCACGCGAGGATCGGCGGAGTCGAGCGCGCGCACCCAGAGCGTTCTCTGCCCATCGGGCGATACGGCGACGAAGGCGACGCGGCGGCCGTCCGGTGAAAGCACCGGCGAGCCGGCGTAGTCGCCAGTGAAGACGAAACGCAGTCCGCGCGGAGGAATGATGGAGGCCGTCAGCGGGCGAGAGAGAGAGTCCATCTCGCGCTTCGACCATGTGCCGATGCCGGCTGCGACGGCGATCGCGACCAGCAGCGCGAGCGCCCATGCGACGCGCTCGCCCCATACGCGCCGGCGTGCACGCGCCATCGGCAGTGGAGCGGAGGGACTGGATTGTTCGTCGCGAATCCAGTGAAGCGCGAGCATCACATCGTGCGCGGTCTGGAAGCGATCGTCAGGATTCTTGGCCAGACACGTGCGGACGATACGATCGAGCGCCATCGGAATCATCGGACGCACCGTCGAAATCGGCGTCGGATCGCCGGCGATGATCTGGGCGATGGTGCCGGCGCGGCTGCCCGAGGAAAACGCGCGGCGGCCGGTAAGCATCTCGTACATCAGGCAGCCGAAGGCAAAGATGTCGCTGCGTGCGTCGGCCTGCCCGTACTCGATCAGTTCGGGCGCCATGTAGCAGAACGTCCCGACGAGCACTCCCTCGGCGGTGATCTGGTCGTCGAGATGAACGGCCGTCGAGCTCTGCGGCGAGATCGACGCCACGAGCGCGGCGTTCATCGCTTTGGCCAGGCCGAAGTCGAGAAGCTTCGCACCGGACCGCGTCAGGATTACGTTACCGGGCTTGAGATCGCGGTGGATGATTCCTGTGCGATGCGCTTTGTCCAGCGCGTCGGCGATCTCGATTCCGTACCGCAGCACGTCCGCCATCGGCATCTGCCCGCGTGCAAGACGCTCCGTCAGCGGCTCGCCGTCGAGGTACTCCATGACGAGGTAATCGACGTCGTGCTGGCTCCCGACGTCGAAGAGGATGCAGATGTTCGGATGGTTCAGGCTTGAGATCGCCCGGGCCTCCCGTTCGAAGCGCGCTCGAAGCTGGGCGTCCTTCGCAAACTCGGCGGGGAGCACTTTGATCGCCACATCGCGCGAGAGCCGCGTGTCGCTTGCGCGGTAGACCTCTCCCATGCCGCCCGAGCCGATAGGGGCAGTGATCTCGTACGGACCGAGCCGGGTTCCGGGACGAAGGGACACGATTACGCAGAGTGTAGCGCCGTCGGCTCGACGGCTGTATCGCCAGCGGCTCGCTGGCGGTTTCCAAAAATACTCATCAATCCCACTTCGTGCCGTTCATCTGCGCCACGATCTTCGCTACCTCGATGTAGTCGGCTCCTTCACCGAGCTGATGGAGCGACGCGGAGAAGAGATGCTGGGTCAGCGCGAGCATCGGCGTGGCCGCGTGCTGCTGGTGCGCGATCGAAGCGGCGATGCGGATGTCCTTGTCGTGATGCGCCAGCTTGAACACGAGCGGCCATTTGTGCTCGAGAAGGCGCATCGGCAGCAGGTTCTCCGAGGCGTTCGAGCGTCCGCTGCCGGCGTTGGTCACCGCAAGCGCGGTCTTCAGATCGATTCCGTACTGCTTTGCCAGCAGCAGGCACTCGGACGTGATCCAGACCGTGGCGCCCATGATTGTGTTCGTCAGCACTTTGATGGCGTGGCCGGAACCGACCGGACCGGCGTGGATGATGGTCTTGCCGCAGAGCTGGAGGATTTCCTTCGCGCGCTCGAAGTCCGCCGCTTCGCCGCCGATCATGATGGTCAGCGTGGCGTTTTCGGCACCGACCGTCGCGCCGGTCACCGGGGCATCGACGAACTGAACTCCCTTCATACCGAGTCGTGCCGCGGCCGGCTTGCTGGCGTTCGGGTCGCCGCTGGTGGCGTCGATCCAGAGCGTTCCCTGACGCAGCGAGGGCAGTAGCTTGTCGATGATCTGATCGACCTCGACGCTCGTCGGCAGCATCGTGACGATGGCGTCCGCGCCGGCGCAGTCGGTCAGGTTTTTAGCGACCGTCGTGCCGTGCTCGCGCGCGTGCCGCTCCGCCTTTTCGCGCGTGCGGTTCCAGACGAGGAGGTCGTGTTGTTTGGAAAGGTGCCGCGCCATCGGGAATCCCATGGCGCCAAGTCCGATGAATGCTATTTTCATGAGCGCATTCTAGCCAGCAGATGGCGATTGAAGGGCCGTCGTGTGTCCCACAGGCTGTCGTTGACAGCCAGTTACTTGTCCGCCGGGCGCTGGCGCCTCGCAACCGACGCTACCAGCGAATGTTCGAAATGCGGCGGCAGGACGCCCTCGAGCCAGTGGTCAAAGGGGTCAATTTGAAGAGCGGCGTGGGGACAAGGCGCCCGATTTGAAACACGCTGCCGACAATTCCCTGCGAGTGTGGAAATGCGGGCTAACTATAACTAAACTAAAACGTCTCCAGCCACGCCTCGATCGCTGCGATGGCGCGGTCGTTCCTGAAGTTGTACCAGGCACGCTCGATCGTTCGGTCGGCGGCCAGAGCGCGGCGGAACGATTCCGCGTCGACGCATCGCGAAAGCGCGTCGCGAGCAGGTGATGCCCCCAGCGACGCGGCGAACGCGCGGCGATCTTCACGCTCCGCTGCCTCGCTGCGCGAAGGCACGCGGCGGTATCGCGGCTCCTGAAGGTGCGGACTTGCACCGAGGTCGGCCACACGAAGGTCGACGATGTCTCCGCTCTCGGTGTCGAGAAAATGAGCGAGCTGCCCCGAATCGTCCAGATAGGCGACGGTCAGCCCTTCCGTGTCGACGACGAACGTGCGGGACGATGTGCGCGCCGTTGGAGTAACAACGGGCGCGGCGCCCCACGATGCATTGCGCGTCACGAACTCGTTGTCGCTCTGCTCGCGCCGCCGTTGCCAGCCGCGGATCACGAGGCGGATCTTCTGCATCAGCGTCGGCATTGCTCGCGGATGATATCTTCGCCGCGATGAGCCAGGAGCGGCTCGAGGCCAGTCTCGATATCGACCGGCGGTCCGCGCGAGAGATCGTGCAGATCATCCAGGAACAGGACGCGCTGGTCGCCGCTGCTGTGGCCGCCGAGGGTGACCGGATCGCCCATGCGGTCGATCAGATCGCCGACCGGCTCTCCCATGGCGGACGTCTCTTCTATGTCGGCGCAGGAACGAGCGGGCGCATCGCCATGCTGGACGCATCCGAGCTTCCGCCGACGTACGGGATCGATACGTCGCTCGTCAGCGTGATCATGGCCGGAGGCGAGCGCGCGTTTCTGCATGCTGTTGAAGGTGCCGAGGATGACGAAGACGCGGCAATCGAAGCGGTGAATGCTGCTATCAAAGCGGAAGATGCCGTCGTCGGAATCGCTGCGTCAGGGACGACGCCGTACACCGTGGCGGCTATCCGGCGCGCGAACATGCTGGGCGCGCTCACTGTTGGAATTACATCGAATCCGAGCTCGCCTCTCGCCAGCGAGGCTGACATCTCCATCGCGCCGCAGACGGGGCCCGAAGTGATCATGGGCTCGACGCGGATGAAGAGCGGCACGGCGCAAAAGCTCGTGCTGAACACGCTCTCCACCGGCGTGATGATTCTCCTCGGCAGGGTTCACTCCAACCTGATGATCGACATGCCGGCAACGAATGAAAAGCTGCGCAGCCGCGCCGTGCGGATGGTCGAGCTTGCGGCGGGAGTGAGTCGTCCGGCCGCCGTGCAGGCAATGCGTGACGCCGGCGGCAACGTCAAGCTGGCGTCGGTGATGGCCGGCAAACGGTTTTCGCTCGAAGAGGCGAAAGCGATCCTCGACGCGCACGGCGGCAATCTGCGGAAAGCTCTCGAATCGTGAATCGCGTCGGGCGCCTCATCAAGATCGCCGGAAAGAAGGCGCGAGTCGTGATCGGCTTGATGTCGGGCACGTCGGTCGACGCCATCGACGCGGTGCTCGTGCGCATCGACGGCAACGCGCGCGACGGAGCGCGTATCGAGAAGCTTCGATTCGCCAGTTTCGAATTTCCCGAGGAGATTCAACATCGGATCAAGCTTCTGTTTGAGCGCGAGCGCGATCGGAAGCTGATCGAACCCGAGACCGGCGAGCATCCGGCACTCTGGACCATCGAAGAGATCTGTCACCTCGACTTCGTCCTGGGCGAGCTGTTCGCCAGCGCGGCGAACCGCCTGATCGCCGATGCGGGTCTGACGAATGACGACATCGACCTCATCGCCGCCGCCGGTCAGACGATCTGGCATCGTCCGCGTCCGGCTGCAGAGCCGTCGACCGGCTCGCTGCCCTGGCTCGATCAGCCGGTCACGACGCGGTCGACGCTGGCAATCGGTCAGGCCGCGGTCATCGCCGAGCGTACGGGCATCATCACCATCGGCGATCTGCGCGTGCGCGACGTCGCCGCAGGCGGTCATGGCGCGCCGCTCGTCGCTTATTTCGATTGGGGCCAGCTGCGCCATCCGAAGCTCGCACGGGCCATGCAGAACATCGGCGGGATCGCGAATGTCACCTACATTCCGCCAGGCGCGGCGCTCGATGAGGTGATTGCGTTCGATACCGGTCCGGGCAACATGGTCATCGATTCGCTCATGTACATCGTGTCCAACGGGAGCGAGACGTTCGATCGCAACGGCGCGGCTGCCGCGCGCGGCCATGTCCGCGAGGACATTCTGGCGTGGTGCATGTCCGACCCCTATTTCCAGCTCGCGCCGCCGAAGACGACCGGGCGGGAGCGTTTCGGAAGGCAATTCGCAGCGCGCATGGCCGCCCGTTTTGACGGCGTCGCGGCGGATGATCTGATCGCAACCGCCACGGCGTTCACGGCCGAGAGCATTGCGCACGCGTATCGGGAGTTCATTGGCCGGCCGGTGGATGAGATGATCGTGGCGGGCGGCGGTGCCCGAAACCCCACGCTGCTTCGCATGCTGCGCGAGCGGCTGCCAGGAACCGAGGTCAGGATCTACGAGTTTCTCCAGGAAAAAGAAGCGATGGCGATGGCCTTGATCGCCAGCGATACGATCTCCGGACTCGACACCAACGTCGCCTCTCTGACGGGCGGGCGAGCCACGGTTCTCGGCAAGATCTGTTTATGAGTCACCAGAGTATCTTCGGACGTGCCTTTGTGGCCGGTGAGCTGCGCGATGGCGTGTTGATCACCATCGCCGACCAGCAGATCATCGATGTGCGCGACGCCGTTCACGCACCGTCCGGCAGTCACGTCGCGGATGGGGTCATCGTTCCCGGATTCGTCGACGTTCACGTGCACGGCGGCGCCGGTGCCGACTTCATGGATGCGTCCGCGGATGCTGTCACGGCCGTGACGCGCTTCCACGCCGGCGAGGGGACGACGTCCCTGGCGGCGACGACGCTCTCGGCGTCGCGCGAGCGCCTGCACCAGGCCGTGTCGGCGATCGCACGCGCATCACGCGCCGGAGCAGGCGGCGCGCAGATCTGCGGCATTCATCTCGAGGGCCCGTACATCAGCATCGCACGAGCCGGTGCGCAGGATGTTGCATCGATCCGGACCGCCGATATTCACGAGATCGCGGCGCTGTTGGCCGAGGCGCCGCATCTACGGTGGATGATGACGGTGGCGCCGGAGATCGACGGCGTGCGAGCTCTCATCGAGCACTTTCGCGACCGCATCCTTTTCTCGATCGGCCACACCGCGGCCGACTACGCGGGGTGCGTGGCCGCGCTCGAATGGGGCGCGTCGCACTTCACACATCTCTTCAATGCGATGACGGGATTGGATCATCGCCGTCCCGGTGCAGTCGGGGCGGCATTGACATCGGTCGAGGCGACGGCGGAGCTGATCGCTGACGGAGTTCATGTCCACCCTGCGGTTCTGCGGATGGCAGCGCTGACGATGCCGCATCGCGTCGCATTGATCACCGATGCCGTTCGCGCGTGCGGGATGCCGGACGGGAAGTACAAGCTTTACGAGCACGACATCACGGTCGCTGACGGCGCGGCACGACTGAACGACGGAACCCTCGCAGGCAGCGTTCTCACGATGCGCCAAGCTGTGCAAAACATGGTGGAGCTGGCCGGCTTACCGCTCGAGCTCGTGATTCCGCTCGCGGCCGAGGTCCCTGCGCGAATTCTCGGAGTTGCCGACCGCAAGGGAAAGATTGCACCCGGTTACGACGCCGACCTGGTCGTCCTCACGGAGCGTTTCGAGGTATCGGCAACGTACTTGCGAGGAGAGATTCTGCTGTCTTCGTGACCGTCCTTCGGCGGCTCAAGAAGACCGATTCAACATGAACTGGGAAACGCTCAGCGATTACGACGCCCTCTCCGACCGCGCCGCGAAGATTCTCCTCGCCGCCATCCGCTCCGATCCGCACATCGTCCTCGGCTTGCCGACCGGCCGCACGCCGGTGCGCATGTACGAGCGCGTTGTCGGCGCGTGCAGCCGCGAATATCACTGCTTCCGCGACGTCGTGACATTCAATCTCGACGAATACGTCGGGATCGAGCCGAGTCATCCTGGCAGCTATTGCGCGTTCATGAAACGCCACCTTTTCGACTTCATCGACATCGATCCGGTCAACGCGCACATCCCGAACGGTGCGGCGCCGGACCTGCGCGTCGAGTGCTCGCGCTACGAGAAAGCGATCGCCGATTCCGGAGGCCTCGGCCTCACCTTTCTCGGCCTCGGCGCCAACGGCCACATCGCCTTCAACGAGCCGGGAACACGGTTCGATTCGCGAACCCGAGTCGTGGCCCTGACGGAATCGACGCGGGTTGCAAACGAGTCTCTCTTCCCCGAAGGCAACGTGCCGGCGCAGGCCATCACGATGGGCATCGCTACCATTCTCGAGTCCAGATCAATCGTGCTGCTGGCCAGCGGCCCGAGGAAACAAGGAGCGATCGAGCGGCTGCGCTCTGGGGAGATCAGCGAACAGTTTCCGGCGAGCGCGCTGTGGGAGCATCCCGACGTTACGGTGTTGATCGCGTAGGTCGTGGACTGCAAAGTGCGCGGGCGCGCCTTCGGACGCGCCCGCGCGGGAACTTACTGCACGAACCGGATGATCACTTCTTCGGCGAAGTCGCGGGTGACGACGACGATTCCGTCACCGGTTCCTGCGCCGGGGTGGTAGATGTACCGGTCGTTGCCGGCTTCGGCGCCGGCTTGGACTTGGTCTTGCGGCCGCGAGCGCCGAGAGCGATCCGCATGTCCTGGACGTGCGGAGCGAGACTGGCTGTCTCCGGACGCTTGGCCAGGCGTTTCGCCATCGCGTAGGTCATCAAGGCGTTGCTCCCAGCCTTGTTTCTCGCTGCCCTTACGCTGTGACGGACGAAAAGCGCCATTGCTTCGAACTCGTCTGCCACTGGATCGTACGCGTCACCGAAGCTCGCCATGTCGTGCATCTCCGGCGGGCCGAAGTTGCCTCCTCGGGCGAGCTCCTCGTTGTTCCGGATCGCCAGGGCGGTCAGGTCGACAAACTGCTGCGGCAGCGAAGCAGCGGAAGCGAGCTGGCGTCCAGTGTTGCTGGACTCCGGGATCACGAAATTCGGTACTCTCTGCTTCATCGCACGAATGTCATCGATGAGCGTTTGCGCGGCGTCCAGGTGCGACGCCGGCGGTTGTATATCGGGTACTTCATTCGCTTTGGACACTATGTCCTCCTTCTCAAACTGTTGATCAGAGTGAGCAGGTCGAGAGGAACGGAGGAGCACGGCCTCGGAAGATCCGTCTTGGTGCCTCAGCGACGGTCACTCGGACCGACCGTTGACGCCGGACATGAATGCAGAAGACGCGGCTGATCGCGCGCGACAGGAACTTCAGCGAGGGGCGGCGGCGGATGATGAGGCGAATGCGTCCCGGAGCGGGGCCGATCCGCCTGAACACCTCCGAGAGATCGAGCGGTGCGGTCCCACTCTCGATGTAGCCGATCAGCGCCGTGAAGGAGTCGTCCCACCGGTTGGAGATTGCTTCAAGCTTTTCGGCAGCGTCGACCCACCGAGCGACGGCATCGATCATCAATTCCGGCGCATCGCCGGCGTACGCTGGTGCGAGAGCGACGTTGTTGTCCGTTGCCCTCAGACACGCGGCTCCGCGTTCCAACCGTGCCGTGGCCTCACCGAGCCAGCCGCAGATGCGCTGGAACTGTCGGGTAGCCCGGATCGGGTGGTCCACGGCGAGCCTTTCGCAGGCGTTCAGGACGCGGCAGGATTGGTCGATCAGGCGCAGCGACCCGGCAATTGCCCGGCGTGTGCGACGGAGCGATCGAATCCACGATTGCCGCCGCTCGCGACGCAGTACGTCCGAGCGCAGTCCGGCCCGACGCGGCCGTCTGTCCTTCTTTCTGAAGTTAGCCTCTGTCTGTGCTCTGGTCATGACAGTCTCCATGACAGTCCCAAACGCCACACAAAGCAGTCACCAAAACATTTCTCGTTTCCTGCTTAGACGTTTGTCGCGTGGAAAGGTTACGCAATGAAACGCTTGGTGAACCACGAAGCTACGTGAGGTCAACAAGTTAGGGACCGAGTCGGCCAAGCTCAACGTCTGGTCCTACAACCTCATCGACGTGGTCAGTCGACCATGTGCTCCTGGTCCTGCAACCACATTCCCTTGATCAGTCGACCGGGTGCTCCTGGTTCCCGACCACATCGACTTGGTCAGTCGATCAGGAGCTTCTGGTCCGCAACCTCATTCACTTGGTCACTCCACCAGGTGCTCCTGGTTCCCGACCACATCGACTTGGTCAGTCGACCAGGTGCTTCTCGTCCGCAACCTCATTCACTTGGTCACTCCACCAGGTGCTCGTGGTCCGCAACCTCATCGACGTGGTCGGCCGACCAGCCCTTCTGATCCGCAACCTCAACGACGGGGTCAAATGGCCTCAACTTGTAATCTCGAACCTCAACAGAGTGGCTAGTCGGCCCCAACGTACGGTCCCCGGTCAGGCGCTTTTCTCCAACCCGGCACTGTTCTCGCTCTTGCGTCCGCATCAATGGCTGACGACGTACCTGTCCGGCGACCGATTCTCGGGATCCTCTCGATCCTGCTCCTCTTCATTCTCTACAGGATCTTCGCGGTCTACACGGTCCGCTCCGGGGAGTGCCGGCCGAAGCCGGTCGATCCCAACGTCCGCATCCTGACGCGCGACGAGGCAGGGCGGCTCGTCTCCTTCCCCGAGCGGATCGGTTTTCCGGCGCAGCAACGGCCGCTCGTCGTCATGACCTACAACATCGAAGGGCACGATGAGCTCTACGACACCGACCATGCCGCGAAGATCGCGGCCACGATCAAGGAATTCAAACCCGACATCGTCGGACTTCAGGAAGTTCACGACCACACCTGGCAGGTGCGCTTTCGCAATCAGTTCGAGGAGATCCGGAAGCTGACCGGCATGAACGGCTATTTCGGACGCAGCTACCGTAGTCTCGGCGGCGATTTCGGCAACGCCATTCTGACCCGAGGCGAGATCGTCTCCGCCGTCGTTCATCCACTGCCGAGCGTCGGAGAGCCACGCAGCGTGATCGAGTCAGTGATCCGCATCGACGGGGCAACAATCAACGTGTATGTGGCGCACCTTACTGCGTGGGCGCGCTTCAATTCGGTCTCCCGAGGAGTGCAGCTCGAGTGTCTAGCGAAGCATGTCCGCACGAGCCGGTTCCCATACCTGTTGCTCGGCGATTTCAACGCTCCGCCTGAGACACCGGAAGTCACGAAGTTCGAGAAGGAAGACGCCGCGCAGCTTTGCGGACCGGAGATCAAACTCACCCATCCCTTCCTCGGGCAGCGGATCGACTACATCTTCGCCGACTGGGGATGGCGCGTCGCCGGCACGCGCGCTCCTGCCACCGGCGCGTCCGATCACTATCCCGTCATCACGGAGCTTTACTGGAGCAGGAATTGACAAGAAGGAAGCGAATCGAAAAGACAAAGAGCGGCTCGCACGTCGTCCGCGTGCCGCTCATCGTGTTCGCGGCGCTCCTCCTCGCCGTGATCGGGCTGACGATCATGCTCTGGTCAGCGGAGCGGGGGACGGACCCGCGCCTGAACGTCAAGAACGATGGCGACTTTTCTACGCTCCTGCCGTCGATCGTCGGCCTTACGCAATCGAGTCTCGAGCCCGGCAATCACGTGCAACTGCTGGAGAACGGCGATCAGTTCTTTCCGCTGCTGCTGCGCGACATCGCGGGGGCGAAAGAGAGCGTCCATGTCGAGTCGTACATCTGGTGGAAGGGCGCCATCTGCGGCCAGATCGCGAACGCGCTGGCGTCGAAGGCGCGGCAGGGCGTCGAAGTCCGCTTGCTCATCGATGCCTCGGGCGGCCACAAGATGGACAAGGATCTGGAGAAGCTGATGCTCGATTCCGGCGTCCGGTTCGTTCGCTTTCATCGGCTTTCCCTCGCCAACCTCGGGCGCATGAACAACCGCGACCATCGCAAGGAAGCGATCATCGACGGACGGATCGGTTACATCGGCGGCTACGGATTCGCCGAACAGTGGACCGGACATGCGCAGGATAAGGATCACTGGCGCGACGCCGGACTTCGCGTCGAAGGTCCGATCGTAGGCCGGCTTCAGGCTGCGTTCGCCGAGAACTGGATCGAAGAGACCGGCGAGATCATGGCGGGCGAGAAGTACTTTCCGCATCTTGCCGCCGCGGGCTCGACGAAAGCGCATCTGGCGTACGCGTCGCCGACCGGCGGCGTCTCGTCCGTGCAGGTGCTGTACTACCTGGCCATCAAAGCCGCCCATCACGAGATCATCATCCAGAATCCGTACATGCTGCCGGACGACGAATCAGTGGATGCATTTGCTGAAGCAGTCAAACGCGGCGTCGATGTCCGCATCATGGTGCCGGCGACCACGTCGACGGACAGTCCGGTCGTGCAACACGCAAGTCATCATCTCTTCGGACGGCTGCTGAAGGCCGGCGTCAAGATCTTCGAATACAAGAAGACGCTGCTGCATCAAAAAGTGATCATCGTCGACGGCATCTGGTCCTGCATCGGCTCGACGAATTTCGACCGCCGCGCACTGCAGCTCAACGACGAAGTGAGCATGGGCGTCCTCGACCCTGCCCTGGCGGCGCAACTGAAGGCGGTCTTCGAAAGCGACATGCGGTTTGCCCAGGAACGACACTTCGACGAGTGGGAGCATCGCGGAATCTGGCACAAGGCCGAGGATGGTCTGGCGTATCTGGCAAGCTCGCAGTTTTAGTGGCGGCTGTGGATTAGGACCAGGTGATTGATTCTGGGATAGCCGATTCGATTTGCCTCTGGCGTCAAGTCTCTGATTCACTGATCCCTCATCCACAACCATCCAAATCCACTAATCTACTGCTCACCCCATGGCCACTCTTCCCGTCGAAGGACGCTGGTCGATCAAGTCTGTCGGTCGCGACAACATCGCGGAAACTCTGGCCTTTCTCCGGCGCGATCCGTTGATCAACGTTTATCTGATCGCGCGCATCAACGAAGAGCGCTTTGCTTCGTCGACGCAAACGGTCGAGGTGCGCCATAACCGCGAGATCGTCCTGGTCGCGTCGCTGGCCACGAACATCGTTCTGGCCGGCGACCGTGCGCTATCGCCAGACCTCACCGAGACCGCCATCGCCGCCATCGCTGACAGGATTCTGACGAAGATGCTGCCGGTACGCGCCATCATCTCGCCGGCCCATCTCGTGGAACAGCTCTGGGCGCGCCTGCACAACCGGCTCGATCCGCCGACGGTCGTCCGGATGAATCAGCCGGTCTATGCGATCCGAGGCAGGCTCGACTTTCCCGATCTGAGCGAAGCGCGTTACGCGACCACGCGCGACCTCGAGGCGCTCGTTCCCGCGTGCGCGTCGATGCACATCGAGGAGGTCGGGATCAATCCGCTGGAACGCGACTCGGCCGGCTATCGCGAGCGCGTCCGCGAGCTGGTCGAACAGAAGCGCTCGGTAATCCGCGTCGTCGACGGGATGATCGCCGCGAAATGCGAGTACTCGGCCGTCACCGACGACATGGTGCAGCTCATGGGAGTCTGGACGAACCCGCGCCTTCGCCGCCACGGTCATGCCCGCGCCCTTCTTCGGGAGGTGTGCGGCCATCTCGCCCGGAAAGGGAAGACCGTCACGTTGTTCGTGAACGACTTCAACCTTCCCGCCATCGCCCTCTACGAGTCCCTCGGCTACCAGCGGATCGGCATGAACCGCGCCCTGATCTGGTGAGCGGCGGCCAAAAAGGGGCCTGAACATTGCACAATTTGACGTCCAGCCGGCTTGACGCGGCGAAAGGATCGCGTTGCCAGGCTGGAGGTTGAAATGGCGGAGATCGGTACCGTTAAGTGGTTCAACAACGACAAAGGCTTCGGTTTCATCAAACGTGACACCGGGGAAGACGTGTTCGTTCATCACAGCGCCATCCAGGCTCAGGGGTATCGGACGCTGAACGAGGGCGAGCGCGTCGAGTTCGACGTCAAGCAGGGTCCCAAGGGATTGCAGGCCGAGAACGTCCACCGGGCGGAAGGCGAGCGGAACGCCTCCTAGGCCCAGCGGCCTAGTGCTGCGTCGGCCCGAAACGCGCCATCATGAAGGCTCCGAGGGTGCCGCCCACGGCGAGCGCGGGAAGGGTCTGCCCCTGCCCCTTGAGCGACAGCACCAACGCCGCCAGCCCCCCGGCAACGAGGATGAGCGTCCGCAACGCGATGTCCTGTAGATCGGGTTTCATGATGTGGTCGCGACGATTGGACGCGCCGCAGTGGTTATTGTAACAGAGAGTCCGGTTGATTGGACCCCGAGGTAGACTCCGCTTCAGGGGGAGCGCCTTACGGAACACGAACGATGTCCCGCAGATCCCATCGCATTCATTCAGGCTTGCGTCCGTAGTCGAGCCATCTACTGGACTTACCATGTGAACATGCGGCTCGGCCCACGGCATATTTCGCGCGATGAAATACTCGCCGCGGTGAGTTCGTATCAGCTCGTAGAGTCGTACCCGGAAGACAAATATCTTCCAAGCTATCTCATCCTGGCTGGCGCCAGTTTTCATGTTTTGTTTGCGACCGACATCGAAGAAAACGTCCGGGTGGTGACGGCGTATCGACCGGATCCTCGAGAGTGGCATCCCGGTCTGACGATGAGGAGATCCAAATGAAATGCCGAGTTTGCGGAGGGACGCAGCAACCCACGAATACTGATCTCCCCTTCAAGACCGGAGAACGGTCCATCGTGATCCTGAAGTCTCTTCCGGTGATGCAGTGCCCGCAGTGCCACGAGTACTCGATGGACGATCCGACGTTCCGGAGAGTGGAGGAGATCCTTGCCCATGTCGACTCCGGCGCTGAGCTGGAGATCATCCCCTTCGCAGCCTGAGTTCACCGCAAAGAAACGTCGTTCACTCCACCGACAACCGATAACCGACAACGCGCGCCCCGCCAGGGGCGCGCAGGAATTCACATTCTCTTCGGCACCGGAATCCCCAGCAATTCCAACGCCCCCGCCATCGTGCGCCGGAACACCTCGGCGCACACGGCGCGGCGCTGCCGTTCGTCGGCGTCCTTCTCATTGAGGATCGGATACTTGTGGTAGAAACTGTTGAACTTCTGGGCCAGCTCGAAGAGGTCGTGGGTGATGATCGACAGCTCCAGCGCGTCGGTCGCCCTGCGGATCGCGGCCGGCAGCTCGGCGCTGAGCCGCACCAGTTCCCACATCTCGTCCGTGAGTCCCTCGGTGAGCGTGAGCGCGTCCAGGGACGCATCGTCCAGTCGCGCATCGACATCCCGCTCGGCCATCTTGCGGAAGATGTTCTCCACGCGGACGACTGAGTACTGCAGGTAGGGCCCGGAATCGCCTTCGAACGTCAGCGCCTCGTTGAAATCGAAGGCGATGACTTTGTTGCGGCCGTACTTGAGCATGAAGTAGCGGAGCGCGGCGACGGCGATCTGCTGTCCGAGCTGCTCGATCTCCGCATCGGTCAGCCCTTCGCCGCGGCCTTCGCGCACGGATTCCGCCGCCTTGGTCTGCAGCACGTCGATCAGATCGTCCGCCTTCACGCCGAGGCCCTTGCGGCCTGACATCTCGATGAAGGGCTTCTTCGAGTCTTCTTCGGAGACCTCGATGTCCAGCGCCTTCGCGGTCGCGGGGGTCAGCGCCACCATTTCGTAGGAGAAGTGAATCGACTTCTCCGCCTCGCGCGCGTGACCGAGCTGGCGGACGCCTTCCTTCACCACTTTCTGCAGATAGGCCTGACGGACGTCGATCACGTTGACGACTCTCTGCGCACCGCCGAAGTGCGGCGCGTCAGACGATCCGTCGGCGGCGCTCGTCGTCTCCCACAGAACGTGGCCATCGGGATAGGTCCAGAACTTCCGGAAACCGAACGTCCGGTCGAGCAGACCGAACTTCCAGAGCTGATAGGCGATGTCTTTGCCGGTGTAGGTAACCGTGCCATTCGAGCGCACGAGGATCTTGTCCGGCTCGTTCATCCCCTCGAACTCGGAGGCTTCGTCGAGTTTCATCACCCAGCAGTCTTTGTGTTTGCCTTCCGTCTCCTGAATCACGGCGCCGCTGGCCTTTAGGAGCTCGAATGCGCGATCCCAGAAATGCAGCGCGATGATGTCGCTCTCTTTCGGCAGTAGGTCGTACGTGATGCCGAGGCGGAGCATCGTGGCGATGTGGCGCTTGACGATGGCGCGGGCAATCGTCGACGCAAACTCGAACGTCTCTCCCTCGTGCCGCTCGATATCGTGCAGCGTGTCGCGCCGCCACTGCTGCGCCTCGGGATGCGCCGCGTAGTAGCTGGCCATCTTCGAGTAGACATCCCAGCAGTAATAGTCGAAGCGGACGTTGGGATCGTCGATCATCGCGCGAACATCCGCTAGCGATTTCGGCTCGAGATGCTGAAAGGCGACGACGACGTCCGCAACCTGCACGCCCGTGTCATCGATGTAGTTCTGCGTCTCCACGCGGTACCCGAGCCACTTCATGCAACGGACGTAGGTGTCGCCGAGGATGGCGTTACGAAGGTGGCCGATGTGGGCAGCCTTGTTGGGATTGATGTTCGTGTGCTCGACGATGACGCGCTCGCCGGTTGGCGCCGCCGGCGTCATCACACTTCGAATGTGCGCCGCCGTGAACGCGCCGCGGTCGAATCGGAAGTTCAGATAGCCAGCGCCCTCGACGGTCACCGACTGTACGAACATCGGCAGCGTCAGCCCATCCACCATCGCCTCGGCGAGCTCGCGCGGTTTCCGTTTCAGCGCCTTGGCCAGCTCCAGACAGAGCGGCGTGGCCAGGTCGCCCATCGCCAGACGCGGCGGCGACTGCAGCACAACTCGATCGATGGCGTGGCCAAAGAGCGTAAGGACGCGCGAGGTGAGAGTTTCTGTCAGTTGGTCAGTGATCTGCTCGAGAATCAAGGCGCACTCCGATGAAAGGATGAAGATTGAAGGATGAAGGATGAAAGGCGCAGAACGGCTGAACTATTCATCCTTCATCCTTCCGCCTTCATCGTCCAACAGCGACTCGCCCGTCATCTCCTTCGGCTGCGCGATGCCGAGGATGGCAAGCACGGTCGGCGCGACATTCTGCAGTGACCCGCCGCTCCGAAGTTTGCCGAAGCGCTTGTGAGGATCGACGAGGATCAGCGGCACAGGGTTCGTCGTATGCGCCGTGTGCGGCTGCCCGGTCGCCGAGTCGAACATAAATTCGGCGTTTCCGTGATCGGCGGTGATCAGCGCAATGCCATCGATCTTCTCGATCGCGGTGAGGATGCGGTCGACCGCGACGTCCGTGTCATGCACCGCTTCGATCGCCGCGCTCATGACTCCGGTGTGACCGACCATATCGGGATTGGCGATGTTCATGATGATGACGTCGAACTTCTTCGAGGCCACCGCCTCGACAACCTTGTCCGCCAGCGCGACGATCGACATCTCCGGCTTTAGATCGTACGTGGCAACTTTCGGAGAGGGGACGAGAATCCGTTCTTCGCCCGGTGACGGCGTATCGGAGCCGCCGTTGAAGAAGAACGTGACGTGCGCATACTTTTCGGTCTCGGCGATGCGGAGCTGTTTCAAGCCCGCGTGCGAGATGACTTCGCCGAGGTGGTTCTTCACCTCCTGCGGCGGGAAGAGCACCGGCAACGTCCACTCTTCGCGGTAGGAGTTCATCGTGGCGATCCGCAGCTTCGGATGCACGGCGCGGTGAAAGCCGTCAAAGTCGTTGTCCTTGAATGCGGTGACGATCTGGCGCATGCGGTCCGCGCGGAAGTTGAAGAAGATGACCGCATCGCCGTCTTCCATCCGCCCTTTGTGCGCCCCCTCGGCAGTGAGCACCGAGATCGGCTCGATGAACTCGTCGGTCACGTTCTGCTCGTAGAAACGACGCACCGTCTCGATCGGGTCCTTTGTTTCGGTGCCGACGCCGAGGGTCATGAGGTCGTAGCCGCGCTGAACGCGATCCCAGCGCTTGTCGCGATCCATCGTGAAGTAGCGTCCGATGATCGTGGCGATGCGCGCCTCGGGCTTGTCCTTGATGTGCTCCGCGAGCCGTTCCAGGTATTTCTCTGCCGACTTCGGCGGCGTGTCGCGGCCATCGAGAATAGCGTGAACGAAGACTTCTTTCGCGCCGAGTGCGATCGCAGCGTCGATCAATCCGTGCAGATGCGTCTGCATCGAATGAACGCCGCCGTCGGACAAGAGCCCGACGAGATGAACCGCTCCTCCCCCTCGCACGAGATCGACCAGCGTCGGATTCGCTTCCAGCTCGTGCCGCGCGACTGCCTTGCCGATGCGGACGATGTCCTGATCGACGATCCGCCCCGCCCCGATGTTGAGATGCCCCACCTCGGAATTACCCATCTGATCACGCGGCAGACCGACAGCGCGGCCAGATGCTTCGAGCGTGGTCCATGCCGATTCCCGATACAGCCGATCGAAGCGCGGCGTGTCCGCCTGGGCAATTGCGTTGTACTGCTCGTCCTTGCGGCAGCCGAAGCCGTCGATCACGATGAGGATGAGGAAAGGGCGATCCATGCGAGAGGTGTCGGGTGTTGTGGAGACTCACACGACCATATCAAAATGAAGAGGAGTGCGTGCGTCTCGCCCGCGGACAACGGGGCGTCCCCGCCCCGTTGTTTACTGCGGACGTTTAACTCGCCAAACAAATCCAACAGCATTCGGGCGAGACGCCCAAATGCCCGCGTGCGAGACGCACGCACTCCTCTGGAAGCGAACGTCAGCCGCACTCTGCTACACTTTCCATACAGCAATCAGCACCGCGGGAGGGGGCGGACCATGAAGACCTGGGAGTACAAGATCATCAACGTCCGGTCGGAGAATTACTCGATGGATCCGCGGCGCGCCGAAGAGTTGAATCGTCTGGGCGACGATGGATGGGAGTTGGTCAGCATCACATCGATCAATTTCAAGACCGGCGCGACCGATCACATCGGCATGGTCTTCAAGCGTGAGAAACAGCAACCGCACGCCTAGTTCCGCCCGTCGCCGGCCGCTCTCATCCCCGTCATCGAAGTTCTTCTGCTACAGTTCTTCGTAATCAATCGGAGTGAGAGCCATGGCAAAGAAAATCCTCCTCGCGGATGACAGCATCACCATCCAGAAAGTCGTCGAACTGACCTTTTCGGACGGTGATTACGAAGTCACGGCGGTCAACAACGGCGCGAAGGCGATCCAGAAACTATCCGAAATGCGTCCGGACATCATCCTGTCGGACATCATCATGCCGGAGAAGAATGGCTACGAGGTGTGCGAGTACGTCAAGTCGCATCCCGAGTATCGCAACATCCCCGTGATCCTGTTGACCGGAACGTTCGAGCCCTTCGATCCGGATCGCGCCGACAAGGCCGGCTGCGATGCCGTGGTGACCAAGCCGTTCGAATCGCAAAGTCTCATCCACAAAGTCGAAGAGCTCGTGCAGCAAAGCCGGTCGAACGCGGCCGCGGCCGAACCGGAAGAGGCTGTCGCTCCCGCACTCTTCGCCGATATGCCTTCGTTCGAGCCGGCGCCTGCAACGGCAGCCGATCCGTTTACCCACGACGACGACATCTTCTCCGCCGCTCCGGCCGCGGCGGCACCGACCACCACGGACATGCCGTTCGACACGCCACCCGAACCGGCATACGGAAACGAAACGCGGGCGCTCCCGCGGATGAGTTTTGAGGAGATGCAGCAGATGGCGAACGCTCCTTCGACACCGGCGCCGCATCAGGAGGAGGCACCCGCTCCCGAGCCCTCACCGTGGGACGAACCGGCGCCGGCGTTTGGCGGCGAAACGCGCGCGTTCCCGCGCATGAGTTTCGAGGAGATGCAGCAGATGGCGTCGGCATCGCAGCCGGCTGCCGAGACGCCAGGGGAAACGCCGTCGCCATTCGAGGCCGCGCCGTCTTCACCCGCCGAGGAAACATCGCCGTGGGATGAGCCGAAAGAAGACGCCGGAGCCACGCGCGCCTTCCCGGCCATGAGTTTCGAAGAGATGCGTCAGATGGCCGAGGCGCAGGCAACTCCAGCACCGTTCGAAACGCAGGCGGAAGTCCCGGCGCCCGGGGAGCCATCGCCTTGGGATGAAGCCCCTTCGTCATTCGGCGGTGAAACGCGCGCCTTCCCTCGCATGAGCTTCGAGGAGTTGGAAAAGATGGCTGCCAAGCCGGCCGTTGCACCTGAGCCGGAACCACAACCGTCACCGGCATGGTCCGCTCCTGAAGAAATGCCGGTCGCGGATCCGTTTGCGGATTCCTCGCAAGCCGAATCACCGTTCGCGGCAGAGGCGTCGGAGCCGGCGCTGGCCGAGGAAGCGGCATGGTCTGCGCCGGCGGTCGCTGAAGCGGCTGTTGCGAGCACCGAGGTCAATTCGCAGATCACCGACTCCGTCGTGGACGCTGGTGGCGTACCGGCCGATCTGAGCGCCGATTTGACCGAGGCCCAGGTGGATCGGATTGCCCGCCGTGTCGTGCAGCTCATGGCCGACAAGGTCGTCCGCGACATCGCCTGGGAAGTGATCCCCGACCTCGCCGAGATGGTGGTGAAGGAACGGATCCGCCAGCTCGAAGCGGAGGGGTAGTTCGCGGGTGCGAGGTCTCGCGGTTACGCCGTCGCGAGGCGTCAGGTAAGACCCCAATGAAGATCTATACGAAAACCGGCGACGGCGGCGAAACGTCGCTGTTCGGCGGCGCCCGCGTCCGCAAAGACGACGCGCGCATCGAGTCGTACGGCACGGTCGACGAGTTGAATTCCTTCATCGGCGTGGCCCGCGCAGCGTGGCCGTCATCTCCCGGCGATGCGCAGCTTCATGCGATCCAGTCGGACCTTTTCGATATCGGCGCGCACCTGGCTTCGCCCGGCCTGTCGCGATTCGCCGGCCCTGACTCCTCACGCATCGCGGCGCTCGAGCAGTCGATCGACGCGATGGAGTCGGAGCTCGCGCCGCTCAAGACGTTCATCCTCCCCGGCGGAAGCACCGCAGCTGCGCACCTGCACGTCGCTCGAACCATCTGCCGCCGCGCGGAACGGCTCGTCGTGGCACTGCGCGATGACGATTCCGCGACCGTCGCGTCGATCACGTACCTCAACCGGCTGTCGGATTACCTGTTCGTCGCGGCAAGGTACGCAAACCATCTGCACGGCGTTCCCGATGTGCCTTGGACGCTGGAGTGACGCTTTCGGTTGGACATTCCATTTGCATACATTTCTTGCTGGCGAGCGCTGCCGATCACATAGCCATCACATAAGAGTTGTGAAAACAAGTAGCGCAGTTTCAGTCAGTTGCGAGACACATCGAAGGTTAGAGCTCAATTGGTGCCACTTCTTGATCACACAGCTTTAGGCCCAGTACGGGACGTATTTTGCGTGTTTGTTTGACTTACTTTCAGGATCACGACGTTTGATCATCCCCGATTCGATCGTCTCGGCGATGATCCGAGACGCAATGGAGTAGTTTTCGGCAGCGATGCCGAACCGCTCGCGCAGGGAAGTGTTCGTCATCGTATCGTTGGAAACGTAACGCAAGCAGGCGTGCTGGAAACAGGCTCGTACGCGATCATCCCTCTCCATCGCTGAGAGCTTTCGCGGAGCGTAAAGAGTTACTTTTGTGTGCTGATCGGTAACGTCGAACCGCGGCGCTGGCAACTGGAACATCTCCACGGCTTTGATTACCTTGTCGATTCCACTGCCTCGCTCTTCGCAAATTTTCATGCGTCGCATGAGAGCTCCGAGCTTTTCGTTTCGGGACTGCGGTGGAGCGTCCAGGAACCGTTCCGTATCAATCAGAGGTTTGCCTGGATTGGTGATCTCAATCCGTTCAGCGAACACTTCGATGATTGGACCTGTCCCTGAGATTCTGAAGTCCTGATGAATCAGCGCATTCGCGATCAGCTCGCGAATCGCTATCTCAGGGTACATCCTGACCTCAGTTCGAAATGCCTGCATGATCTGCTCATTGGCCGGCAGCAGATCATTGAGGTAGGCGACAAGGCCCGCGAATCCGCTTGCGTAACCGCGCTGTCCGCCTTGTTCTCGAATGGTCTCAGAGCGATCACGACCCTTGTAAACAACCAGGCGAACCTGTTTCCGGCTCAGGGCCGAAAACTTCGAGAGATCGCGCGCGAAGAGGATGGCGCCGAGGTTCGTGATGTTGAACGTATCTCGGAGGCGATCGAATTCGATCAGCTTATCGTCGGCAAGGCCGTTGATGATCGACGCCCGTTCCGAAGGTAGCGGCTTCTGAAGAAGCTCGAAGTAAGCGGGGTAGTCGAGCAATGCGAGGAGGTCAGCGCTTCGAACGTGCGTCTCCCCGATCTCGGTTTCCCAGTCGCGACGTTCGAGCAATCTCCAGAGATCGCGCTCCTTCTCCGGATGATCGCGCAGTCGCTTCTTGTAGCTTCCAACTCTGATGAATTCATGGTCACGAAACCTGACCGGAGTGTGTGACGCGGCAGGCACTTCGATCAGTGAAACGGGTTTCCCGTCAACATCCTCCTCGACAATGCGGAAGTTGACCCGTGGCGAGAGTTGATGCGAGAGCCAGTTTTCAAGCTCTTCGTTGCCAATCTTCTTTGCGTGCAGCCGTACCTTCGTGCCGATGACCTCATGCGTTATGTTGCTGATCCCCCATACGATGTAGCCAAAGCGCTTGTCTGATAGCGCGGCGGAGTTGGATAGGGCCGAGATGTACTCGCCGATTTCCTCGGGCGTATCGTCATTCAGCTTGAACTCGATCCATTCGGTTTCTCTGTTCGTCGCAGTGAGGTGCGCGAGCAGATTGGACAGATTGACAGCGTTCATGCTCAATCAGGATGATCTCACGCGAGTGTCGGCGCTACTCCCCCGAATCCCGCCGTTTCGCTGGATTCGCGGAGTTCTTCCACGCCGACCACCAGAGGTCGCGCAGCAGCGAGGCGCCCGCAGCAAGCCGCTCGCTCGCGAATGTCTTCCCCTCGGCTGACGGAGTCTTGCGGAAGGGGTCGAAGTCTCCATCTTTGTCGAGCCGGTACGTGGCCTCGACAAGCGTGTTCGACTGGCGCACGAACGCGATCGCCGTGTCGAAGTAGTCGGTGCGCAATTGCGGCGCCGCCAGCTTCGCCACGATGTTCTCCGTGGCGATCGAATGCGAGACGAAATCGGTTTCGAAGCGCGAGTGGATCTGGCAATCGTTGGCGTAGCCGTTCGGGTTCGGCCAGATCCAGCCGTTGTAGGCGATCGTCGTGTGCAGCGGATTCGACGCGTCGGCGACGAAGTGCCCGAGGACGCCCGAATCGCGGACGATGTCGCGCTCGAGGAACGAACGCTCAGACGATCCCGCCGCTGCCGCGCGCCAGAGACGCCACTCAGTCGTGATCTGCTCGCACATCTCGGCGATGCGCCACGGCAGGAATCCGGGATCCGAGTTCCGGATGCCGAGGCGGCGCTGGGTGCCCGATGTGATGAGGAGTGCGAGAAACGCGTAACGGTCGCGCGGCAGTTTAAGTCCGGCGACGTACTCGTAGTTGAGCTGGTGATCCGGGCTGTTCGAGGCATCGACCGACTGACCACCGCCGCGCCAGCGGTCCGGGTCGGGGCCGAGCCAGGTGAGCTGAGGGAACGACCGGTAGAAGAACTGCGGCATGTCGGTCGGCAGTCCGATCGCGGCCGCTTCGTTGGTCATCAGGTGCCCGGCCTGTCCCCACGCAAACGCGGGAACGGTGCAAAGCATGAGCAGAAAAGGGAGGAAGATTCGTTTCACCGGCCGATTGTAGTTGAGGCAAAAACGGAAACGGCCTCGCAGGGTGCGAGGCCGCAATCATTTCCAGATGGTCGGGGCAAGAGGATTTGAACCTCCGACCTCACGGTCCCGAACCGTGCGCTCTAACCAGGCTGAGCTATGCCCCGGGGAAGTCGGGACGCGCCGGGAACGGCGCGAAAAAGAGTGCGGATTCTAGGAGATCCGCGCCGACCGGTCAAACCGGGCTATCCGGGGGTTCATTCCGCGCCGCGATAGGAGCCCGTCCGATCAGAACCGCCACGAAAGGCCGGTCGAAACAATCAGAGGCCGCACGTTCATTTTGACCGACGACGAAGTGCCGATGAACGCTGCCTCCGACTTTGTTTCGATCGGGATGTAGCGCGCATCGCCGAGGATGCTCCAACGCTTTGAAAGCCGCAGTTCCAGTCCACCGTCGACGACAAGTCCCGTCGGATCTTTGAAGTGGATGCCGCTGGCTCCTGTGCTTCCCACCGAGTGATTGATGTTGCGCAGAATCACGTGGGTGATGCCGGCGCCGAGGTACGGGCGAATCGTGCCGTGCTGGGTGAGATGCCACTGCAGCAACGCCGTGATCGGGTAGATCTGGGCACGCCCGAGATCCGCGACCGCAAAGAAGTCGGAGCCGATCGTCCGGACTTTGAGCCGCGATTCCAGCGCAGCGGCCTTGGCTTCGATCGATACGCGGTCGGTCAGAAAGAAATTCAATCCGAGACCGGCGCCGCCACCGGTTCCGAACTGCGGGTCGAAATGGACGCCGGTCGAGAAGTCCGCGTCCCGTCCGGGGCGGCGTGCGCCCTCGGCATCTACCAGAACATCCACCCGATGCTGCGCGAGCAGCGGCGCAGCGACGAGCGCAATGAAAACCGCGAGCAGCAGTCCTTTCATTGCGGTGAACAAGCAGCAAGAACCGTGCGCTGAGCTTGATTCGAGGAATCCCCTCTCGCCGCAACCTCGTTAGGTATCGCCGAAGGGGGACTCATGTCCATGCGTTTCTTCCCGGTGCTCATCCTTGCTGCCGCACCGCTTTTCGCGCAGCAGCCTCCGCCGCCGCCACAACCTTCACCAACCTTCGGCGAAAAGGTCGACGTCAATCTCGTCCAGCTCGACGCGGTGGTCACCGATAACCGCGGCAATCAGATGCTCGGCCTGACGAAGGACGATTTCATCGTTCGCGAAAACGGTGTGCAGCAGACGATCGATACGGTGGACTACTTCACGAACCGCCGCCTCATCGATGCCCCCGAGGCGTTGGCGAAGTTCAAAGTCGAGCGCGTTCACGACGAGCGCTACCTCATCATCTTTTTCGACAAGGCATCCTCGGATGTCGGCTTTCCCAGCGAGATGATTCGCGCGCGCGCCGACGTGATCCGCTTCATCAACGACCGCCTCGGTGCCGACGACCGCGTCGCCGTCGTCGGCCACGACGTGCGTCTGAAGGTCTACACGGACTTCACCTCGAACAAAGAGAAGATTCGCCGGGCTTTGAACGACGCAACCTCCTACAGCCTCGGCCTTCGCACCAAAGATGCACCGGCAACCGGCCCGTCGCTGATGCGCAACATGGACATCGATCGCATGATCAACAAGACCGGCTCGGTCTACGAGGCACTCGACCTTCTCGGCGATGCACTGCGGCCGATTCGGGCACGGAAGGACGTCGTGCTCTTTTCGAACGGCATCATCGGTCCGGACGAGGACGTGCGCGGCGGCATCGTGCTCAATCGAAGCCGCTACTACGATCCGATGATCGAATCGCTCAACAGCGCCGACGTCACGCTCTATCCCGTCTCACTTGTGAGCGACTTCGACGCTCCGGAGTTCGTGCACCAGAATCTGGCGACGATGGCCAGCGACACGAACGGCCACTACTATCGCCTGCACACGAGCTTTACGACGCCGCTACAACTGATCGAGAAGCGCACCGCGGGCTACTACCTCATCAGTTATTACACGAAGAAGCGGCCGGGCGAGCACGGCTTCCAGAAGGTCGACGTCAAGCTTCGCAATCCGGAGTTCAAGGTCAGCGCGCGGTCGGGATATGAGTACGGCGATTAGTCAACGCGCCCGGCGTCATTCGCTCACTCTGATTCCACGGCTTGCGGTTGCGTTACCGCTCTGCATGGCGGTCCTGCTACTCGCTCCGCCTGCCAACGCACGCAACCGCGACGTCTCCGGCCACTACGAGCGCAACGCCGAAAATGACCAGGCCTCGCTCGACATCACGATGCTCCCCGACGATCGTGTGAAGGTCGACGGCGTCGCGCTCTGGAACATCAAGAACGAAAAGTACGGCCCCAACCTCGGCGAGCTCAAATTCGAGGCCCCGCTGAAAGATGACACGGTTACCTGGCACGACGCGGACGGCTACAGCGTCGCCATTCACTTCTCCCGCAAAGCCCTTGACGTCACGGAACACGAGGTCGACGGCCACTTCGGCCACAACGTGACGTTCGTGGGGCACTACCTGAGGACGAAGGCGAAGGCGGGGGAGTAGGACCGATGAAGTTTCTTGCGGCGCATCGGTTGTTCACTGAAGCCATGAGAAAGACAAACCCGAAACCCGTCTCGCCGCAACTGCCGGATGAGTTGCGGCCTTTCGTCATCCACCCGAAGGTGGTCGTGACGCGGCGATCAGGCGCGGCAATCCTGAAGAAGATGGAATCCGGTAAGGCCAACCAGGCTCTCCGCGATCTGATGCGCGGCGCTGAGTAGATCGCTCGGGCAACTCGATCCACGACGCGCTCCTCGAGCAGATGCTGGCGGTACAATGCCTCTCCGATGTCTGCCCACATCAAACTCGATCCCGAGTTCGCCGCAGAGTTTTGCCAACGGCACCACGTCCGGCGTCTTTCGTTGTTCGGATCGGTGCTGACGGACAGGTTCCGGCCCGAGAGCGACCTTGACGTGCTGATTGAATTTGAACCGGGGCACACCCCCGGGTTTTTTGCTCTGGCGCGCATGCAGTTCGAGATCGAGGCAGTCGTGAGCCGGCCAGTGGACCTCCGCACGCCCAAAGACCTGAGCCGCTACTTCCGCGATGAGGTCCTCCGATCTGCCGAGGTGCAGTATTCCTCCGTCTGACCGCGCCCGGCTGGAGCACATGCTCGAGGCGGCGCAAAAAATCGCCCGCTTCACGAGTGGACACCGATCGGCGGAGGAGCTACTTGCCAGCGAATCCGATTTCTGGAGCGTCGTTCACATGCTCGAAATCATCGGAGAGGCAGCGGCTCATGTGAGCGCCAGTACGCGAGCAATGCTTCCATTGCCGTGGCTGGAAAGCGTGGCCACGAGGAACTTCTTGGCACATGGGTATTTCGACATCGATGAGGTTGTCGTTTGGCGAACGGCAACCGAAGACATCCCGCTACTTGCGCATGCACTCGATACATTCTTTGATCGCGAAGCAAGAGGAGAGTGAGCTATGACAACCCTCATCAAGAACGGCCGCATCGTTACCGCGGTGGACGATTACAACGCTGACGTCCTCATCGACGACGGGACCATTGCCATGATCGGGCGGTCGATCGACGTCGCGGCGGACAAGGTCATCGACGCCAAGGGGCGGCTCGTCATCCCCGGCGGAATCGATCCGCACACGCACATGGAGCTGCCGTTCGGCGGGACCTCGGCGTCCGATACGTTTGAGACCGGGACGATTGCGGCGGCGCATGGCGGGACGACGACGATCATCGACTTTGCCGTGCAGTACAAGGGGCAGTCGCTGAAGCAGGCTGTGGATGCGTGGCATGCCAAGGCCGATGGGCGGACATCGATCGACTACGGGTTCCATCTCATCTGCACCGATCTGCCGGACGAGCGGTTGCCGGAGATGAAAGGGATGATCGATGAGGGGGTGTCGAGCTTCAAGCTCTTCATGGCCTATCCGGGAGTCTTCCTCGTCGATGACGCCACGATCTTCAAGGCCATGGGGGTGGCGGGGGAGAACGGTGGGCTGATCTGCATGCACGCCGAGAATGGCGTCGTCATCGATGCCATCGTCAAGAAAGCGCTGGCTGAGGGGAAGACGGCGCCGAAGTATCACGCGCTGACGCGGCCGACGAAGGCGGAGGCCGAGGGAGTGCATCGCGCCATCGCGCTGGCGGAGATGGCCGGCTCTTCGGTCTACATCGTTCACCTCAGTTGCGATGACTCGTTGCAGGAAGTGACGCGGGCGCGGGACATGGGCATCAACGCTTACGCGGAGACCTGCCCGCAGTATCTCTTCCTCGATTACACCGTTTACGAACAGCCCGGTTTCGAGGGCGCCAAGTACGTGATGACGCCGCCCATTCGCGACAAGTGGAACCAGGAGCAGCTGTGGCGCGGGTTGAAGTTCAACGACCTGCAAGTGGTCTCGACCGATCACTGTCCGTTCTGCATGAAGGAGCAGAAAGAGCTCGGCAAGAACGACTTTTCGAAGATCCCGAACGGCGGTCCGGGAGTCGAAGACAGGATGTCGCTCGTCTACAACGGTGGCGTTGCCGAGGGCCGCATCTCTGTGAATCGGTTCGTGGAGATCACTTCGACCGCGGCGGCGAAGATCTTCGGGCTCTTTCCAAGAAAAGGCACGATCGCTGTCGGCAGCGATGCCGATATCGTCATCTTCGATCCGAATGAAGAGCGGACGATCAGCGCGAAGACGCACCACATGAACGTCGACTACTCGTGCTACGAAGGCTGGAAGGTGCGCGGCGCGACGAAGACGGTGTTGTCGCGCGGCGAGCTGGTTATCGAAGAGGGGAAGTACGTCGGCAAGCCGGGCAAAGGAACATTCCTGAAGCGCGGACAGGCGTTTTCGCCGCGCTAACCTGCACTCGCTCTTGGCATTGGAATTGCCGGGTGCCGCGCGTCCGATCAATCAGCAAGAGCGTGCGAAATGCGGTTCGCGGCAAAGCATTGAGCGGCTGATAGTTACGGCCTTGTTGTTGGTGTGATCTGTCGACTTCCCGGCAACAAATCGAGATCTCCCACGGTCGGATCGCGATCTAAAAAAAGAGATCCGCATCTCGAAAAAGAGATGCGCATCTAAAAAAAGAGATCGCGATCTCCCAAGAAGAGATCCGCATCTAAAAAAAGAGATCCACATCTCCAAACAAGAGATCCGCATCTCCTCGGAAGAGATCCGTATCTCCCCGGAAGAGATCTCCATCTCCCC
>Ga0307470_10000148_pt1 | contig 48603 bp, 43 predicted proteins | sample atmos_gasesAM3C__FD_204565 | JGI IMG/M metagenome (GOLD analysis project Ga0307470, IMG submission 204565) | Hardwood forest soil microbial communities from Morgan-Monroe State Forest, Indiana, United States - atmos_gasesAM3C_05 | ecosystem: Environmental > Terrestrial > Soil > Temperate forest... | reverse complement strand
CGCAGCGACGAAGCATCTCGTTAAGTCTATGCTGAGGAGCGCAGCGACGAGCATCTCCGGTGGCACCGCGCGGTCTGAGGCTTCTGTGCTACAGCGTAAAGTCTATGCTGAGGAGCGAAGCGACGAAGCATCTCCGGTGGAACCGCACGGTCTGAGCTTTCTGCTCGTAAAGTCTATGCTGAGGCGCGAAGCGCCGAAGCATCTCTGGTGAGGTCGCGCTGCTGTAGAGCAGAAAGCCTCAGACCGCGCGACTTCACCAAAGATGCTTCGGCGCTTCGCGCCTCAGCATAGACTGTGAGCCTCAGCTGCGCGCCTCAGCATAGACTGTACGGCCCCATGTCGCCCGCCGTCCTTTTCCCGCGCTTCGATCATCCGGCCATCGAAGAGCGTTATGCGAGCTGGCAAAGCCAGACGCTGCTGCGTGCCGGCGGCGCGAGCGAGTTCGCGGTGTATGACACGGAAGAGCCGGCTTCGCTGGCGGCGGCGACCGTGGAGAGCGATCACGTGCTGGTCGTCACCGACCCGCTCCTCCTCCCACCCGCGAAGCTGGTCATGCGCCTGCGCGAGATCCTGGTCCATACCAGCGACGTCGTGGCGGCGCTGCCCGTCAGCAACGAGGCCGAGAATGCGGCGCAGGTGCGCGCTCCGCTGACGCCGTACCTGACGCTACGCGAACTGCAGCAGATGACGGCCGAGATGCAGGCCCGCGGCGCCGATCCGGAGGTCGTCAAGTGGAACGGCTCCGATCCCGGTGTTTATCTCTGCCGCACGACGTTCCTGGAGGGGATCGAGGATCCGCCGCGCCACGCCCTCGCGGGACAGGAAGTGGTCATCTCCCCCGCCGATTACGTCCATCGCTGGAGCTCGCTGCGCGGCCAGACCCGGACCGATCTTCTGGCGCGCATCGCTCCCGACGCGAAGTCGATTCTCGAGTTCGGCTGCGGTGAAGCCCCGCTCGGCGCCGCGTTGAAAGCACGGCAGAAATGCCGCGTGGTCGGCATCGAGATCGATCCGCGCGCGGCGGCCGTGGCCCGCAAGCGCATCGATGACGTCTATTGCGGCGATGCCCGGGAGATCGTCGCTCTCATCAAAGAAAAATTCGACTGGATTATCGGCGGCGACATCATCGAGCACCTCGACGAGCCATGGTCGTTCCTGGCCGATCTGCGCGGCGTCTGCGCCCAGGGCGGTCATCTGCTGCTCAGCATCCCCAACGTCGCCAACGCCGCGGTGGTCAGCGACCTGATCCGCGGCCGGTTCGATTACGTCTACATGGGTCTCACCTGCGTCGGCCATCTGCGCTTCTTCACCAAGCGGACCATCGAGGAGATGCTGTCCATCGCCGGCTGGACGGTGGCCGAGATCGTGCCGCAGGAAACGGTGGTCACCCGAGGACACGAAGAGCTGCTCGCGGCCCTGGCCGCCGCCCGGATGCCGCACTCGAAAGAAGATCTGATCCCCTCCGGTTACTACGTCGTCGCCCGCAACGATCGCCATGACTGACGCTCTCCACATCGCCTACCTGATGGAAGACACCCTGCTGTCCGGGGGGATCCGCGTGCAATTGGCCCAGGCCGACGCCATGATCGCCCGCGGCCATCACGTGCGCATCGTCACGAAAGGGCTTCCTCTTACCTGGCGCCCGTCGCGCGCGGAGTGGGTCTACGTCGACGACTTCAACACGTACGACGCCCGCGGCGACGACTTCGTCATCGCCACCTTCTGGACCACGCTCTCCGCCGCCTGGGCCATCGCGCCGGAGAAGGCGCTCCATCTCTGCCAGGGATACGAAGGCGCATTCACCGCCTATCAGCCGATCCGCGGCGAGATCGATGCCGCCTACCGGCTGCCGATCCCGAAGCTGGTCGTGGCGAAGTCCCTCATCGATGTCTGCCGGCAGTTCACCGACGACGTGACGTATATCGGCCAGATCGTCGACGACGACTTCTTCCGCCCGCGCACGCCGCCGGAGAACGATCCGCTTCGCGTGCTGCTCTGCGGCGAGTCGCAGGTCGATCTCAAGGGCATCGCCGAAGGCTACGGAGCCGCGGCGCACGCGCGCTGGTTTCATCAGCGCTTCGACCTCATCCGCGTATCGCCCTGGGCACCGTCGCGCGAGGAGCCATTGGATTCCGTCCAGGAGTTCCACGTCGCCCTCAACACGCGCGAAATGACGCGGCTCGTTCACTCGTGCGACGTCCTCATCGCGCCCAACCACCGTGAGGAGGGCTTCGGGCTACCCGCCGCGGAAGCGATGGCATCCGGCATTCCGGTGGTCATGACGGCCATTCCCTCGTACCAGTCGTTCGATGAGACACACGATTACGCGCTTTTCGCGCCGCAGGATAACGCCGTGGAGCTCGGCGAGAAGCTGATCGAGTTGCTCAGCGACGCCGGTCTTCGCGAGCGGCTTCGGGCTCGGGGCCGCGAGGTGGCCGAGCAATGGCGGGCCGGGCGGGTGGCGGAGAAGTTAGAGACACGGTTACGCGGTATCGCGGTTGCGGGGTATCGCGGGGCTTGAAGGTTGCAGTGTTACTGGGTTGGTAGGTTGCTGAGTTGCTTGGTTGCTTGGTTGCTTGGTTGCAGAGTTGCTTGGTACATGCAAACCTAGCAACCTAGCAACTCAGCAACCGCGAGCCCCCGCAACCTCGCGACCTCGCGACCCCGCTACCGCGCTTGTGAAAACTTTCTCAAACCCATAACATCGCGACCCGCTCATGGCGAATCTTCCCTACGACAGTTCAGGCTCGATCATCCAACGCAAGGCTGGCCTCCCGCCCGGCGAGGGCGCGGAGAAAGGTCTCATCACCCTGCCCGGCGAATCGGAACGGGAGATCGAAGACCTCGCCGGGGGAACGTACCTGACCACGACCGTCGACACCATGGTCAACTGGGCGCGCGGCAACTCGCTCTGGCCGCTCCCGTTCGGCACGGCCTGCTGCGCCATCGAGTTCATGTCCATGGTCTCATCGCACTACGACATCGCCCGCTTCGGCGCCGAGGTCGTGCGCTTCTCTCCGAGGCAGGCCGATCTCATGATCGTGGCCGGCACCATCGTCGACAAAATGTCGCCGGTCCTCAAGAAGATCTACGAACAGATGCCCGAGCCGCGCTACGTCATCGCCATGGGCGCCTGCGCCACCTCCGGCGGCTTCTATCGCGCCTATCACGTCGTGCAGGGCATCGACGAGATCATCCCCGTCGACATGTGGGTACCCGGCTGCCCGCCCACTCCAGATGGTCTGATGTACTCGATCCTGAAGTTGAAAGAGAAGATTCAGCGCGGGGAGATCAGGCGATGAGGTGGTTACTAGGTTCCTGGGTTGCTGAGTTGCTGAGTACGAACCCTCAGCAACCTAGCAACCATGCAACCGAGCAACCCACATCTCCGACACCCGACCCCCGACTCCCGACCCCCGCACACACATGAGCACCCTCACCAAATTCTCCGCCATCCCCTACACCGGCCCGGCGCCGACGAATCGGGAGCCGTATGTTCCGGTCGGGGCCGCCATTGCCGACGCCCGCGGCGACGTCATTGCCAAAGCACTGCAACATCCCGGCATGACGCAGGAGACCGGGCAGGACATGCCCTCCTTCATCGTCGACAAGGACCAGATCGTCGACGTGCTCCGGACGTTGAAAGAGAGCGACGACCTCGCCTTCACGATGCCGCTGGACCTCTTCGCGGTGGACTATCCGAAGCGCGAGAGCGGCAGTCGGGTGTCGGGTGTCGGGAACTCCACTACCGAGACAACCGATAACAGACAACCAACCACAGGCCGCTTCGACGTCATCTACCAGCTCTATTCGCTGAAGAACAACGAGCGCATCCGCCTCAAGGTTCGCGTGGCCGACGGCGAGTCGATCGAGACCGGCACGCCGGTGTTCAAGGGGCTCAACTGGTACGAGCGCGAAGTGTTCGACATGTACGGCGTCGTCTTCGACGGTCATCCGAACCTGCGGCGCATCCTCACGCACGAGGCCTTTCAGGGACATGCCCTGCGCAAGGACTACGATCCCGCCCAGCGCTGGATCCTCACGGAGAACGATGTGGCGAAGATCATCCCGAAGATCGATCCTCGCTTCGAGAATGTCGATACCGACTACGAGCGGGTGACGCTGAACCTCGGGCCTTCCCACCCCGCCACGCACGGCACTCTGCGCATCGTGGTGACTCTCGACGGCGAGATGATCATCGGCGCCGATCAGGAGATCGGCTACCTGCACCGCTGTTTCGAGAAGATGTCGGAGACGCACACGTATCAGCAGGTGATCCCGTATACGGACCGTCTGAACTACTGCTCGGCGATCATCAACAACGTCGGCTACTGCATGGCCGTTGAGAAGCTCCTCGGCATCGAGGTGCCGGCCCGCGCGCAGCATGTGCGGCTGATGCTGTGCGAGTTCATGCGCATCGCCGATCACCTGGTCTGCATCGGCACGAACCTGGTGGACATGGGCGCGCTGACGAACTTCTGGTACCTCTTCCAGCCGCGCGAGGAAATCTACGGTCTCATCGAAGCGTGCTGCGGCGCGCGGCTGTTGCCGAGTTACACGCGCATCGGCGGACTGGCCGTCGACGTGCCGCCTGATTTTCTCGAGAAGTCACAGCGCCTCGTCGACATGATGCCGAAGTTCATCAACGACGTGGAGAAGCTGGTCGACCGCAACAAGATCTTCCTCGACCGTGTCGTCGGCGTGGCGCCGATCAGCGCCGAAGATGCCATCAACTACGGCTTCACCGGCCCTTGCCTGCGCGCGTGCGGCGTTCCCTTCGACGTCCGCAAGGCCAGCCCGTACCTCGGGTACGAGACCTACAACTTCGACGTGCCCATCGCCGAGGGCGGCGACACGTACGCGCGATTCCTGGTGCGCATGGAAGAGATGCGGCAGTCGCTGCGCATCCTGCAGCAGGCCATCGAACGCGGCCTCCCCGAGGGGCCCGTCATCGTCGACAATCCGTACGTCGCCCTGCCGCCGAAAGCGAAGGTCTACAACGAGATGGAGTCGCTCATCTATCACTTCAAGCTGATCATGCACGGCATCCAGCCGCCGGTCGGCGAGACGTACTTCCAGGTCGAAGGGGGCAACGGGGAGCTCGGCTTCTACGTCGTCTCCGACGGCACGAAGAACCCATACCGCGTCCGTTGCCGGCCGCCTTGCTTTCAGATCTACTCGGCCTTCCCGGACATGATCATCGGACAGACGATCGCCGACGCGGTGGCAGCCCTTGGGTCGCTGAACATCATCGCCGGAGAGTTGGACCACTAGCCGATGCACGTGACGCGCGTAAGACCCGGAGTGGTGAAAGTCGAGCGGACGCCGCTGACGGTGATGGACCGCCTGTATCTGCCGGCCGTCATCGGCGGGATGCTGGTGACGATCCGCCACCTCCTGCACAACCTGTTCAATCTCAAGAAGCTGCCGACGATCTCGTACCCCGAGGTCAAGCGCGTCTACTCCGAGCGCTTCCGCGGACGGCACATCCTGACCACGCGCGAAGACGGCACGACGCGCTGCGTGGCCTGCTACATGTGCTCGACGGCCTGTCCGGCCGAGTGCATCACCATCGAAGCCGGCGAAGACGAGCGCACCCGCGAGAAGTTCCCGGTGCGCTATGAGATCGATCTCCTGCGCTGCATCTTCTGCGGCTACTGCGTCGATGCCTGCCCCGAGGATGCCATCTACATGACCCGCGATTACGAGATGGCCATCGACACGCGCGCACGCTCCGTGGTCGGCCTGCGCGACCTCGTCGTCCCGCCGAACTTCCCGGTCGGTCCGATGGGCTGGCGGCCTTACTACGGCTCGATGGATAAGCGCGGGACGGCGGGCGGCACCGGCATCGGCCAGCAGCTTCGCAGCGCGCCGTTCGAAGATGACGCTCCGCCGAATGCGGACGTATTTCGCGGCGGGGACGCGCCGTAGCGGTACCGATGAATCTCCGCCGCCATTGCTCCTCATCAGATCCTTCGTCGCGATGCTCCTCATCAGATCCTTCGTCGCGATGCTCCTCAGGATAAACTTCGAAATCCGATGAAAGCGCTCGAAACGACGGTCGAAGAAGTCCTTCGCAAGGCTGTTCAGTCGGAGGTAGAGACGCGTGTCTACTACCAGAAGCTGGCCGAGCGCGCCGGCAGCCCCGACGTCCGCAAGCGGCTGTTGCAACTCGCCGACGGCGAGCTCGTGCATCGCGCCAAGATGGAGCGCAAATATCGCGAGGAAATCGGCCAGCCCGCTCCTGAGCCGCTGCCGGTGATGCTCGAGTTGCCGCCCGACCTCGTCGACCTCGACCTCAGTCGCGCGCTCAAACAAGCCCTCGAGCGCGAGCGCGACTCCGAGAGCTACTACCGCTTCATGGCCGAGCGCGTCCCCGACACGAAGCTCGGCGCGCTTTTCATGGAGCTGGCCGAGATCGAGTGGAAGCACAAGACGGATCTACAGGCGGAGTACGACGCCTCGGCGACGCCGGATAGTTTCCTGTTGGATCTCTGAGTCCCGCCCCTAAAACAACAGGCGGATGAAAGCGACACGCTTCCATCCGCCTGATTTGTTCTCTCTCATACAACACGCTTCCGGAGGTGGATGCGCCCTGTATGTCCCAGTGAGAAGAGTTTACGGACGCGGCATCAGCCAGTCGTCGGGCGGATGTGAAATCCGGATCAGACTTGCAGCCTCAGGTGTCACTTCGTGAGCGGCCGATCAAATGGGTGTGATTCGTTCGTCAAAGGCGGCGGAGTCGTTTTGGCGCGGCCTGACCAGACACGAGCGTACGGCTTCGCGAAGGCGGGCGGGCAGCACCGGTTTCGACAGCGTCTCGTGAACGGCGGGAAAGAGGGATCGGATCTCGCGGACGTCCAGACCGGTAACGACGATGATGCAGCCCAGCACCCGAGGCCGGTCGCGCCGCAGCGCCTCCATCACGGCGATCCCGCTCATCCTCGGCAGGATGATGTCGAGCAGGACGACGTCGTAGTCGTGAGCGTGGAGTTGCGCCAGCGCTTCTTCACCATCGACGGCGAGATCCACGTCGCAATCGAGCGAGCGCAGCAGTTGCTCGAGCAGAATGCGGGTAACCGCTTCATCTTCGACGATCAGTGCCTTGGGACGCATGTCAATCATTGTGCAGCAAGATTGTGGCCATCAATAAATGCGGCAGCAGTTTCGATGGCCCGGGTGAGGTTTTGACGTTCCGTGACTCCTGACCTGGCGCGTGGTTTGAGCGAGTGATCCCCGTCCGGAATCCATTCGATCCGGATTCGAGGCGACAGGCGATAGCCGGCCACGTCCTCTCGCGTTCCGAAGGGGTCGCGCTCTCCCTGCAGAACGAGCATCGGCGTGGCAAGTGCTTCAAGATGCGCGGTTCGGACCTTGGCCGGCTGGCCGGGCGGATGGAAGGGATAGCCGAAGCAGACCACGCCGCGGACGCGCAATTCGTCAGCCACCAGCGTGGCCATCCGGCCGCCCATCGACTTGCCGCCGATGAATACGCGCGCTCCGCCGCCGAGTTGTGCGACGACATCGCGCCAGGTGGCCAGCAGCACCGCTTCCCGATCAGGTGCGCCGCGCTTTCCGCCCGTCCGCCGCGCCGCCATATACGGAAACTCGAATCGGACCACCCGAATACCGTTCTCACCCAGCTCGCGGGCGACGGTGTTCATGAACGGCGTGTCCATCGCCCCGCCGGCTCCGTGGGCGAAGACATACGTCCGATCGGCGGCGTCTGGACCGTCGGTGAGAAACATGCGCCCCAAGCTTACAATCTCCGGATGCATTTACGCCTGCTTGCCGTCGTGTTGCTCGCCGCCGTCACCGCCTCGGCCGCCGCTCCACCGCCGAGGCCGCTCGCGCCCGCAACCATCCCGCATCCGATGGCGATGTATTTGAGCGGCCTGTCGAAAGACGGCAAGGAAAGAGTGACGTTCCGCGCCGCCGCACTCGGGAAACACTTCTTCCTGGAGGAGGCGGCCGGCGTGACGGTCTACGTCTACGACGAGACGGTTGGTTACAAGAAGGAGACGTTTCTCAAGGGGTCGACGCTGGCGAAGGCGATGAAGAAGTATCCGTGATGGGGGGTGGGTGACGGAGGGAGGCCTTTTGAAGAACCGATTTCACGGCTTCACGCGGACGAAAGCCTTCCGATGATCTGATTCCCGACCCTCACGCGTCCGAAAGCCTCCCGATGATCTGATTCCCGACCCGCACGCGTCCGAAAGCCTCCCGATGACGCGATCCTCCGACCCTCAGGCGTCCGAAAGCCTGCGGAAGAGCGGATCTTCCGTCCTTCATGCGCCGGAAAACCTCCTGAAGAACTGATTTTCCGTCCTTCACACGGCCGAAAGCCTCTCGAAGAGGCGATCCGCCGCGCTCGTGCGTCGAAAAGCCTCCTCAAGGTCTGTTCGGCAGACCTTCGCGCGTCGAAAAGCCTCTTCAAGGTCTGCGGCGCAGACCTTCGACCCGGGAAAAACCTCTTCAAGGTCTAAATTTCAGACCTTCGACCGTCGAATCGTCAGTTCAAGGTCTGTTCGTTAGACCTTAAACTGTCGAATCGTCAGTTCAAGGTCTGCGGCGCAGACCTTCGACCCGGAAAAAGCCTCTTCAAGGTCTGTTCGGCAGACCTTCAATTGTCGAGATGCCTCCTCCATCCGTCGAAAAGCCTCCTCGGGGTTTGATTCGCACGCCTTCGCCCGTCGAAAAGCCTCCTCCAGGTTTGATTCTCACGGCTTCGCCCGTCGAAAAGCCTCCTCGGGGTTCGATTCTCGCGCCTTCATCCGTCGGAAAGCCTCCTCGATACTTGATTCTCCGACCTTCACTTGTCCCGCGGCCAGGTGAAGAGCTGATTTTCAGTCTTCGGGTCGGAAAACGACGTCCGCGCGCGACGGGTTCTCACCTGCATCAGATTCCTGCTCGGGAAGGAGTCGGAAGTGGGCCAAAGTAGCAGACTCTAACAGCCCCTCCCCAAAGGCAATTTGTCATCCTGAGACTGCCGGAGCCGCTGAGCGAGCGCAGCGAGCGAGAAGCGGCGGAGGACGGCGAAGGATCTCCAGTGGCAGCGGCTGGGGCAGAAGCGAAAACTGTGGTTTTTTGTGAGGAAGATCAACAACAAACCCCATCCGCGCTTTTGCCCCAAGCCGCGTATTTCGAGATCCTTCGCCGTCCTCCGCCGCACCTCGCTCGCTACGCTCGCTCAGCGGCTCCGGCACAGGATGACAAATTACCGGTGGGAGCGGTCCTCACCACCCTCCTGCTACGGTCTCAATCCCCGATCGCTGCGACACAACGTCTCCACCCGCCCGTCCTCGTTGACGACGAGTGTGTCTTCGATGCGGACGCCGAGGTCGCGGTCGGGGAAGTAGAGGCCGGGCTCGATGGTGACGATGTCGCCGGGCTCGATCTGGTCGAGGTTCGTCGCGGCGAGGCCGAAGAACGGCTTTTCGTGGACATCGAGGCCGACGCCGTGGCCGAGGGAGTGGACGTAGCCTTCGAGCGTGGCGGGATGGGAGCGCGTCGTGGCGTAACCGCGCTGTTCGAAGAAATCGCAGACCAGGTTTTGATACGACGATGCCAGCGTGCCGGCGCGCATCTCCCGGCGCGCGAGCTCGAAGGCTTCGAGCACATCGGCATGGAGCCGGTGCAGCTCGTCAGGGATCGGGCCGACGCAGAAGGTGCGCGTCAGATCGAAGAAGTAGCCAGTCTCGCGATCGGCAGGGAAGATATCGAGGACGATCGGCACTGAAGGACGGACGATTGCGGCTGCATCGCCACGCGAGTGAGGGATGCCGGCGTCGCGGCCCTGCGAGAGGATGGTGTCGTGATCCTCCAGCATGCCCAGGCGGGAAATCTCCCGCGACACGAGCCGCTTCAGATCGCCGAGCGTCAGCGTGCGTCCGTCATGAACGAGATGGTCGTCGACGATGGCGGCGCCGCGCAACACTTCGCGCACGCGATCCACCACCTGTTCGGTCCGTTCTCCGACGGAGCGGATGGCGGCGATCTCCCACAGCTCTTTTCGTTTGCGCGCGAGCTGCACGAGATCGTCCGCGCCACGCCAGACGCGCCAGCCGCGCGTTTCCAGCCCCTCGGCGATTCCGAGGTAGAGCGGGAATGGAAGGTTGCCGACGACAGCGACGGATGACGACGCGCCGAGGTCACGCAGGACCACGTCGAAAAACTCGGCGTAGCCGGCGACCGCGTTCGGCGCCGCCTTGAAGATGCCGTCGTAGCCGAATTCGTGAATGAGCCTGGTGGCAAGGCCCGTGGCCGCGGCCTCGTCGCGCTCCATCGGATAGGAGATGAGGAGCGGATCGCGGCCGGCCAGTTTCACGGCGTAGCCGCGGGTGACTTTCGCGCCGCGCGTGATCCAGCGAAAGGAGGGATGCATCGCCTCGTGCATCGGCACGAGAAGCGCGTCGATGTCGCGAGCGAGCATGAGTTGATCGAGGTCGGAGAGCATGGTTTGCTGCGCTATCGCGCGTTGTCTGCGCTGGCGCGCGTTGTCTGCGCTTCGCGCGTTGTCGGTTGTCAGTTGTCGGTTGTCTGCGTTGTCGCGCGTTCTTCAGCGATGGTAAGGCAAAGCGTATCGCAGGCGCACATCAGCCGACGACGACAACGCGCGGAGCGCAAACAACCGAGAACGCGCGATAGCGCAGACAACGCGCGAAGCGCAGCAAATGAAAACGGCCGGCGTTTTAGCCGGCCGTTTTCATTGCACAGCGCAAGCGATCAGATGTTCTTGTCGATGAACTTCTGCAGCATCGGCTTGGGCATGACGCCGACGGCGCGGTCGAGCAGCTTGCCGTTCTTGAAAATCATCAGGGTCGGAATCGACGTCACGCCGAACGTCTGCGGGACCATCTGATTCTCATCGACGTTCATCTTGGTGATGACCACCTTCCCCTCGTATGACGGCGCAAGCTCTTCCACGATCGGCCCGATGATGCGGCAGGGCCCGCACCACGGCGCCCAGAAGTCGATGAATACCGGCTGGTCGCCGTTGACGAGCTGCTGAAAGTCCTGATCCGTAATCTCTCGTACTGCCTGTGAAGTTGCCATGTCCACGATCTCCTAAACGGATGATGAAAGGTGGCGGTTTCGTGCCTTATTCCAGCGCGGTGGCGTGGGTGCGGGGGCTCGCGGTTGCGGGGTCTCGCGGGGCCTGCTGGCGCGGTGCTCAACAGCCGCGGAGCGGCTTTGTGCACTTGGAATTTCACGTTTACAAATCGCTGTCAAACCAGAGCGCAGCACGCCGGAGGCGTTCCGTAGATTAGCCGGTGGCAAGCGCCGAAGGACGCGCCGCCACCGGTTAGGGATCGTCGCCATCACCGACCCCGGCAGGGGTCGCGGACAGCGCTCGCGTCACAGCGGAGACGTTGTCGAGCTCGCGTAGATCCCTCCGGTACCCCTGCCGGGGTACGACACTTGTGCGGATCGGTAACCGGTGGCGGCGCGTCCTTCGGCGCTTGCCACCGGCTAATCTACCGCACGCCTCCAGCGTGCTCACGCCGGCTGCGCCAGCGATCCATCAACACTCAAATACGTACCTTGAACGTCCAATCTCGCTACCCCGTTATCCGTACCCACTACCCGCTGCCCCGACCGCGTAACTCCGCTACCGCGCTACTCCGCTACCCCGCGACCCCGCTACCGCATTGGCACGCCGCTCGCTCTTCCATCCCGCAAATGTCCGATTCACGTCCCTACGGCCGGGAACGACGGTCGTTCCCACGGCCACCGCTCTGGTTGAATCTCCTGCTGCTCATCATCGCCGCGGCGACGTTTGCGTATGCCAGGCACCAGCGCGACGTCATCGACGGCAAGACGGCGCTGCTGCTCCGGCCCGATGCCAACTCCCCTGCTGAATTGAACCGGATGCGCGACGAGCTCTCGCAACTGGATCTGACACAGGCACAGCTCGGCCGCGAGATCGACGGACGGCTGCAATACATGCAGAGCCTGCAGGGCGAGGAGTTTTACATTTCGATCGACACGCAGCGAAAGAAGCTGCAGTTCCGCTTCGGTCCCACGGTCGTGCGCGAGGCCGACGTTCAGATCGGCGAAGCCACGACGATCAAGTCTCCGACCGGCAAGACCTGGACGTTCCTGCCGCTCAAAGGAGGCTTCAGCGTGATCGGCAAGGAGGCCGGCTACGCCTGGCCCGTCCCCGAGTGGATCTACGCCATTCGGGCCACGCGCGAGCCAGCCGCACGTGCGGTCGTACCCAACGGCCTGGGGCGCTACGTGATCTTCCTCCCCGACGGCTACGTCATTCACTCACCGCCGCCGCCTGACAGTCCGCTACAGGGGCCGAAGCCGGGATCGTTCATGGTCCCCGAGGCCGACCTGGCCGCGCTCTGGCCGCGCATTACGAATCAGACGAGGGTCTATATCTTCTAATGAAACGCTTGATCGGATTCCTTGGATCGTGGGCTGTATTCATACTCGCACTCGGTCTGTCCGCGTTCGCCGTCGCCGGCGAAGTGATCAACATCCGCGACGAGCAGCGGCTCGACCGCGTGGCGATCATCAACAGGATGCTCAGCGAACGCCTCGGCAGCAAAACAACCGCGCTGCGCGATGCCGCCACGTCGAAAGCCGCGAGCGTGAATGCGCTGCAGACAAAGTTGCAGGATGTGGCCAAGCAGACCGACGTCCCCGACACCGGCCAGACCATCGTCGTGTCGACCGCGGAGAACAAACTCTATGTCCGCCGCAACGGCCAGACCGTCTTCGAAGCGGTCTGTTCGACCGGCAAGGGAACGACGCTGGCCGTCGATGGGCAGACCATCCTCTTCGACACGCCGATCGGCAGGCTGCACATCGTCTCGAAGGAAGAGAACCCGCAATGGGTGCCGCCCGATTGGCACTACGTGGAGCAGGCGCGCAAGAACGGGATGCGCGTCGTCCGCCTCAATCGCGGACAGTCCATCGACTCGCGCACAGGCCAGGCGCCATCGAGCCCGCCCAAGCCCGGCTTCTGGTCGTGGGTGACCGGCAGAAAGCCCAGCAGTAGCAACCCCGTGCTGAAGGTGCGGGGCAATACCGTCGTCGAAGTCAGCAACGGCGTGGAGCGCGAGCTCAAACCCGGAACGGCAATCGTGGCCGGCAATGCCATCGTCGTCCCTCCCGTCAACACGAAGCAGCGCCACTACGACAAGGTCCTGGGCAAATTCAGGCTGGAGATGGGAAACGGTTACGGCATCCACGGCACCGATGAACCGGACAAGCTTGGCCATTCCGTCTCCCACGGCTGCGTGCGCCTCGGCGACGCCGACATCGAGAAGCTCTTCCAGATAGCGAATGTGGGGGATACGGTGATCATCTACTGAGCTGCGCTTCGCGCGTTGTCTGCGGCTTCGCGCGTTGTCGGTTGTCGGTGGTCGGTTGATTGCGCTCTTCGCGTTGTTGGCTACTTCTCTCGCTTAGTCAACGTTACCGGCGGACACCTTTGGAGTGATCGACGAGAGCGCGGCGATGATCAGTGGTGCCGTTGCACCGATGTTGGCGCAGAGTATCGGATTTAGGCCAGCACCGCTGCGCAGGTACATCAATACCAGTCCACCACCGATTAAGATCATGATGATGGTCGTGAACCAGTACTTCCGCCACGGCAGGGCTGTTGTCGGATTGCGGCGATCCTTGTACCAAGTGAGTGCTTCGGCGATGAATCCGCCGAAGAGGCCCCACAGGAATGCTTCGATACCGCTCACCGGCGATACATCACTGGCGATGCGATAAAGTCGCGCAACTCGGCATAGCGTTCGCGCAGACTCTCCGGCTTCTCACGCAAGGCGTAGAGTGGTGCACCGTTGCGAGTGAGGTGGGACTGCCGGAAGAGATCCTGATGATCAGCAAGAACGCGCTCAACTTGCTCATGAGAAAGTTCGGTATCGCGGGCAATGCCACCAACCGTGCGGAAATCCCACTGCGGATTGCTCAGTGCGTGGAGAACACGGTCCACGACGTCAGTCGTGCTCGCCTCGGTTGTGGAAACCGGACGGTCTATTAGTTCCTGTGTGGTCATGGGCTTGCGGTTCTCGTGATTTCACTCGCGATATAGAACAACAGAAGTACTGCAATGTAATCTACGCTCACGTGTTCCGAATGTCAATGCGTCCAACTGCTTCAAAACGCTGTGGTTAGGTCATTTACTGCGTAACCCAAAGCAGAGCCGTTACCGTCGCTTGTCGAACATCCGCAGCATGGCTTGGAGTCTTGCCGGGTCAGCGGCGGGACCCTTCGGTATCGCGCAGCCGCCGGGACGGCAGCGCTCCGGCGCGCCATAATCACCGCATGCATCCATGGCGCGAACGGTTCTCTCGATGGTTTACGCCACTGGCGAGACGTGTCCCTTTCTCTCCCAACACGATCACGTTCATCGCCCTGGCACTGAACATCGTCGCCGGGGCGTGTCTCGCGTACGGCGCGTGGCGGCCGTGGCTCTTTCTCGTGGCCATCGTCATCATCGCCGTCAGCGGACTGGCTGATGCGCTCGACGGCATTGTGGCCAGGGTCCAGAACAAGACCTCGCGCTTCGGCGACTTTCTCGATCACTGCGCCGACCGCGCCGGGGACACGCTGCTGGCGGCTTGCTGGCTGGTGAGCAACGGCGTGCGCGAGCCGCTGGCCATGGCCTGCATCATCATGACCATGCTGAACGGCTACATCGGGACGCAGATCGAGGCTACCTACGGCGTGCGCAGCTACGACTCAGTCGGCCGCGGCGAGTTCGTCCTCGGCATCATCGTGCTCCCCATCGCGTCCTACATTCTCTTCACGAACGGTTGGCAGACGATGCGCTTCGCCTCGCTGACCGTCGCGGAGTGGCTGGCCACCGTGTTGCTCGCCTTCGCGGTCTTCGGCATGGTGCAGCGCGTTCGCGTCGCTGCCCGGCTGGAGCGCTCGTGATCGAGAAGACGCCGATCACGGGCGAGCCGGTCATTCTCGCGCCCGAGCGGGAGGCGCGGCCGAACGTCTACGATGGCGCGCCCTGTCCGTTCTGCCCGGGAGCGGAGAACCAGACGCCGCCCGAGGTCGCTCGGGACGGAGACCCGTGGCGCATACGCGTCTTCCCCAACCGGTATCCGCCGACGGAGCACTCAGAGATCGTCGTCGAGAGCGCGAATCACGATGATGCCTTCGACGCGCTCGCGTCTGGCCACGCTGAGCGCGTCGTCGAGATCACGTTCGAGCGCTACCGCGCGCTGGCCGCGAAGAGTGCGTACGTATGCGTCTTCAAGAATCACGGCAGCCTGGCCGGCGCGTCGATTCCTCACCTGCACTCGCAGCTCGTCGGCCTGCCGTTCGTTCCGCCGCGCGTCATTGCAGAGGGAGAAGCATTCGCGCGCGCCGCGACGTGTCCGCTGTGCGATGTGAGCGAGCATCCGCTCATCACCGAGACCGCGCACTATCGCTGGATCGCCCCGCGCGGCGCGCGCTTCGCCTACCAGCAATGGATCGTTCCGAAAGCGCACGAGCACCAGATCGAAAAGCCACGCGAGCTGGCATCGCTGCTTCAGGCGTCGGTACGTGGGATGCGACAGATCAGCGATGCCTTCAACTGGGCGTTTGTCAGTTTTCCGCACGAGAAGCGCGGGCATTGGTACCTCGAGCTCTTCCCGAGTGCAGCCATGATCGCCGGGCTGGAGATCGGAACCGGCACGTTCGTCAATACGGCCGCGCTGGAGCCATTCACTGAGCCGTTTTGCTACCGCCGCCAGTAATCGGAGTACACAGGCCGAGGGGGACGCCGCAAACCGCCCAGGAGGACGATCAGCAACATCCCGGCGATGAAACCGCCGATGTGGGCGAAGTAGGCCACGCCGCCGGCGCTCTGCAGGTCGCCGCTCATTGAGGCGGCGCCGAAGAAGAGCTGGAGCACGATCCAGAAGCCGAGCAGGAAGACGGCCGGAATCTCGCGCACGATGACGATGACGAAGATCGGAATCAGCGTCGTCACTCGCTGCTTCGGAAAGAGGACCACGTACGCGCCGAGGACGCCGGCGATCGCTCCGGAAGCGCCGATCGACGGCAGGCGCGACTCGGGACTCATCACCGCGTGCGTCAGCGTGGCCAGCAGGCCGCAGGTGAGATAGAAGAAGAGGTACTTTGCGTGGCCGAGGCGGTCTTCGATGTTGTCACCGAAGATCCAGAGGTAGAGCATGTTCCCGCCGAGGTGCAGCCAGCCACCGTGCAGGAACATCGAGACGAACATGGTGACGATGTTCGGCAGCAGCGCGTCCGGCAGGTACCAGAAACGCGCCGGCACGAAGGCGACGTTGAACAGCACCGGCTCGATTTGCGGCCCGAGGGATATCTCCCACAGAAACACCATCACGTTGACGACGACGAGGATGATGTTGACCACAGGCGTCGTCTGTCGCGGATTGTGATCTGCGAGAGGGAGCAAGAGGTGATTCTACTGCGCTGCGCGCGTTGTCTGCGGCTCCGCCGCGTTGTCGGTTGTCTGTGCTGCGGCGCGTTGTCTGCGGCTCCGCCGCGTTGTCGGTTGTCTGCGCTGCGGCGCGTGGTCAGTGATTGAGTGCAGCGGCATGTCAGGATTGAGCCGACGAGCAGGATCGATGTGGCACAGACACTTTTGTCTGTGCCGGATCTCGCCCCGACTCCAGATTGCAAGCCCTAGGGCCTGGCGGCTTCGGCCGGAGCACAGACAAAAGTGTCTGTGCCACATCGGTCCTTGACTTGCGGGATCAGCCACGGAGGTTCAATCAGGTTGTGAGAAATGCAGAACAGCAATCGATCGAAGCCGACCACGCGCCGCAGCGCAGACAACCGACAACGCTGCGAAGCCGCAGACAACGCGCGAAGCGCAGTTAGCGGGAGAAGTACTTATCCAGATGCTCGTACGCCTGCCGTACCCCGTCGCTCTGCGTCTTCAGCTCGGAGAAGGCGCCGCGATAGATGCCGCCGACACGCGTGACGTTCCTCTCACGGAGGGCATACAGCACTTCGCGAAGCGCTTCGGCCTCGGCGGGAGCGAGATCGGTGCGGCCGATCTCACGCTCCAGGAGCGACTGCGCCACGCGGAGGTGTTCGCCGCTGTCATCGCGCGACGCGGGTACCGCCGGCGTCGGCGTCGTGCCTGGTTGCGAGGCCGCCGGAATGTAGGCGGCGGGCGCGCGGCCCTCGAGCGTATGGGGCGATGACAGGTCGACAGCGCCCGGAAGCTCCTTCAGTTGCGGGCTGAACTTCCCCATCATGAAGAAGAGCTCCTTCTCGTCGGAGAAGTTGCCGACCAGGCGCGCGTTCTTCGCCATCTCCAGGTGTTCGGACTCCTGCAGCATGATGAAGGCCCTGGCCCGCTCCTCGAGGGTGATGCGCTTGGCGTGAACGCGCCATGCGGTGAGGGTGCCCTGGATGAAACAGGCCTGGCCGGCGCGGATGCTCACCGCTTCGACGGTCACGTTCTCTTCGATCCGGATCGAGCCGTTGGTGGACTCGATATCCGAGTACGTACCGGAATTCTGGATGACCAGATTGCCCGGCGTCTTGATCGATAGCTGGCCACTGGCGTTGACGCGGATCTCCGTCCCGCGCGGGATGATCATGGTCGGGAAATTTGCCTGGTCGGCGGCGTTGCTGCTCATCACACCCTCCTACTTACGCCCAAGAAACGCCGATGGAAGAGGATCGAAATCTTTGTAGTCCTTGCTCGTGCGCGACTTCATCAACAGGGATGCTTCATTGTTCCACTGGTAGTTGAGGATGTAAATCCGCGGATCGATGGGAATATAGGTCCCCGGCTGCTCGAGATCGCTGCGCACCTCATAGTGCAGATGCGAATTCGTGCTCCATCCGGTCGAGCCGACGGTGGCGATGACCTCGCCCTGCTTGACCTTCTGCCCCGCGCTCACCTTGACCGTGTCGCAGTGGCCGTAGATCGTGACGAAGCGGTCGGCGTGATTGACCACGACCACGTTGCCGAAGCGCCACCAGGGCACGCTCTCGCGCAGCGGATAACGCCCGGAGAAGCTGACGGTGCCGTCCGCCGCGGCGTAGATCGGCGTGCCGGCCGGCGCTGAGAGATCGAGACCCTTGTGAAAATCCGCGGCGCGCGTGAACGGCGATGTGCGCATGCCGAAGGGCGAGGTGAGCACGAACTGGTCGGCCGGTAGCGGGAGGATGGACGGAGTGTGGCGCACGAGGTCGGCGTTCGCCGCCTCGTAGCGGCCCAGCAGGTCGAGCTGGTCCTGGAGGCGGCGCATGGCGTTGCGCAGTGCCGCCTCGCGGAGGTGCGCGTCGTCGATGTGGAGGTCGGCGTCGCTTTTCGCGCCTCGAATGGGCAATGAGAAGCCGCCGACGCCCAGATTGCGGTCGAGACCATAGACCGTGACCAGCTTCTCCACGCGGATGCGCTGCTCCTCGAGGCTGCGCTCGAGCGAGGTCATCTGCACCACGTTCTCCTGCAGCCGCCCGCGCTGGACGTCGCGCTCATCGCGCATCAACTTGAGGAAGTTGTCCTTGTAGACCCGGCGGATCACGGTGGGCGCCGCCGCCATCGAGCCGAGCAGCCCGGCCAGGACGATCGAGAGCAATACCAGGCTGGCGACGACGCGGCTACGGTCGAAGAACACGTAGCGCACGCGGCGACGGATATCGCTCGGGACGATCTGGATCTCGATCATGGCGCAACCCGCTGGACTGCGCGGGGTCGGTCAATATAACACAGGGGATGCAGCGGAGGTTGGGCAGGTGGAGGGCTTACTCAGGCCGGTGCCGCGTCATCTCCCGCCATCGATCCAGCGCCGAGAGGGCTCTGCTCCGCCGCAGAAGCCGCAGCAGACCGGTCATACCATGACCGAGACGCCAGCTTTTCGATTCGAAGACCTCGCTGAGGAGCTGATCCCGCTCGATGAGGAGCTGATCCCGCTCGGTGAGTTGCTGGCGCAACGCGTCGAGCTCGTCGAGCTCGCCGAACTCCGAGAGCAGTTCCGAAGTACGAGCCGAAACCGGCGCCACCGGCCCGCGGAGCGCCGCACCGCTCTTCAAGTCCGCGAGCAGGGCGCGCTGGGCGTCGTCCAGCAGCGTCTCATCCGTTCTCGCACCGCGCCCGCTGCGGTCGAACTCGGGCTTGACGACCTGCCGCAGGCGCTCCTCGGACGGGACGCTAAGCCCTTCCAGCGCGAAGCCGGTCAACGCCGCGTGCAGTTCGCGCGTTATATGGGCCGGATCAGCGATGAGCTCCTCGTAGGACACGAGCACCCGAGGAACCCCTTCCGAGTCGCGGAGGAGCGTCCGTGTGTAGTGCTCCCATACGGCCACGGAGAGAAGGAGTGGCCGCTTGTCGCGCGTGGCCAGCGACCGCGCAACAGCCATCGGATCACGCCAGGTGAGGACGCAAATCGGGTTCTGCAGCACCTCGCGCCAAAGCGGGAAGAGCAACGACATGCGCGGATCCTTGAGCAGAAACGGTCCGCGGCCTTGCAGCGACCGGGCGACGATGCGCCTCGCGCGCGTCACGTAGCTTGCACGCTGATCGTCTGACAGCCGCGTGACTTCGGCACGCAGCGGGTCGGTCCAACTCGCGCCAAGCGCAGCAAGGATCTCCTCATCGAGATCCACCACCTCTTTGTGCTCCCAGAATCCGGTGGGATTGAACATGTCCGCGGGAGTGAGCTCGTCCGGCCGCCCCGCGTAAATGCCCAGGGCGCTGAGGACGTGGGCCACAAGCGAGGTACCGGAACGGTGCATACCTAGGACGACGACCGGGCGCGACTCCCGCGTCTCAGTAGGTATCTCCTCCGGTCCGAATCCCTCGGCGCGCATGCGCTCGTGAAACACCTCGATCCGCGCCTGCGCGCCCGGATATGGAGACGGCAGCAGGAATCCATCGTCCGAGGCCAGATGGTGATAGTGGATGATCACGGGATCCGTCTCCGCGAATCCGGCCGGCGGCGTGACGTGCGTGACGTTGATCTGAAAATTCATCTCCATCGGCAGATCGACGCAAGGCACGCCCGTCTCCGCCAGTGCCAGGGCGAGACTGGCCTGGTTCATGTGCCGCTGACACGGCGCGACCAGCTCGGGATGGTCGGCGAGTGTCCGGTTGTAGGTGCGCCATGGAGGCTCCAGCGTTCGAGCCATGGTTTTCGGGATGACCAGAACACCGGAGTTGAAGTACGGAATCATCGGCGCGCCGTTGAACGGCGCGATGCGGGAGCGAGGAGGCTTCGGGATCCCGAAGTGTTTGAAAAGGCGCTCGAAGACTTCATCACTGACGGTTGGCGTCGGCGCAACCTTCGCCTGAAACGCGTCTGCGGTCAGATACGGCAGCGGGTCACGGACGATGATGGTGTCGCTGTCGAGAATGAAGAGGATCTCTCGCGGTACCTCAATCAATTCAGCGAGGAGCTGGAGCTTGTTTGCCGTCGGATTGGCGGGATGAAAACGTGAAACGGTGCGAACCTCGGCACCGAGTGCTTCGAGCGTTGCCTGCGCGCCGGATTCGAGTCGACCAACGCCGCAGACGACGACGCGCGCGCCGGCAAGCTCACCGCCGAACCAGCGAATCGAGCGGAGCAGGCGGATCGCCTGCGTGAGCATCACTGAAGTGTTTTCGGTGAGCAGACCGACCACAACGTCGTCAGCTCGAACGGGGCCGGGCATACGGGGAGTGGAGCATACCGAAGATGGGAGAAGTGTAGAAAGCCTCGCGACGTCAGGCGCTGAGAACAGTTTCCCGGAAGTTTCCCGTTAACGCTGGAACGAAACGATTTACTCACGCGGAGGCGCGGAGTGCGCGGAGGAAGGAGTTCCTCGTCATCACCTCCGCGCCTCCGCGTGAGACCAAGCCTTATGCCAGAAGCCCGCGCTCGCGTAGCACCGCCACGACAGCGTCCGCGTTCGTCTCCGCACTCGCGGATGTCGTTTCGATCGTCAGCGCCGGCTCGATCGGCCGCTCATACGGATCATCGATGCCGGTGAAGTTGCGGACTTCGCCTCGACGGGCCGCGGCGTAGATACCCTTCTCGTCGCGCGCCTCGCAGACTTCCAGGGACGTGTCGACGAAGACCTCGATGAACTTGGGGCCGCCTACCATCTCGCGCACGAGGTTGCGCGCCGCCCGATACGGGCTCACCGCCGCGCAGACGACCGCGCCGCCATGGCGCACGATCTCCGCGGCGACGAAGCCGATGCGGAGGATGTTGGTATCGCGATCCTCCTTCGAGAATCCGAGACCTTTCGACAGGTGCGTGCGCACGACGTCGCCGTCGAGCAGCGTCACCTCGCGGCCTTGCTGGAGGATGCGGTTGACCACGAGCTCGGCCGTCGTCGACTTGCCGGCGCCGCTCAGCCCCGTGAACCAGACGCAGAATCCCTGCCTAACGGTTCGTCGATGCGACCCCGCAAGGATCGCGGCCACTTCGGGGCGAGTGAACCATTCCGGCAACAGACGGCCCGCCGCGAGCATCTCGCGTACCTGTGTGCCTGAGATCGACAGGATCTTTGCGCCCGCGGGCAGGCGGGAGACCTCTTCGTAGCCGCCCAGCTCCTCGGCATAGACGAGCTCACGGAACGGCATCATCTGCACGCCGATCTCCTCGGCGTATCGGGCCACCAGCTCCTGGGCTTCATACGGACCGTAGAACGGACGCCCAGCGGAGTCGACACCCGGGCTGGCGTGATCGCGCCCGACGATGAAATGGCTCGCCCCATAGTTGCGGCGGATGATGGCGTGCCACAGCGCTTCCCGAGGACCGGCCATGCGCATCGCCAGCGGCAGCAGAGAGAGCACCACGCGCTCGCGCGGGAAGTAGCGCTCGGTCAATGCCTGGTACGTCCGCACGCGCGTGTAGTGATCGACGTCCCCCGGCTTGGTCATCCCCACCACCGGATGAAGCAGCAGCACGCCGTCGATGGCGGCGCTGGCGCGCTTCATCATCTCTTCGTGCGCGCGATGGATCGGGTTCCGTGTCTGAAAGGCCACCACGTTCGCTCGCCCTCGCTCGGCCAGCAGGGCACGCACCTCGTAGGGCGTGCGGCGAAGCTCGCTGAAATCACGCGGCGAGCCGACGTTGATCACGCGCAATGGCCCGCTGATATTGCGCCGCCCCCAGGACGTCATTTCAGAGACCAGCGGGTGCTTCGGGTCGTTCGTGCCGAAGACGAGCGCAGCCACCTCGTCGCGATTCCAGCCGTAGATCTCGCTGACCGTCATGACGGCGAGCAATTCATTGCCCGGCCCGCGAAGAGCGACATCCTTCCCCAGCTCGACATGAACATCGTCGCCGACCGGCAATGCGATCGGAATGGGGAAGACCATGCCATTGGCAAGGCGCATCGTGCGAACGACGCTTTCGAAGTCGTCGCCTGACATGAAACGGTCGAGCGGCGAGAACGCTCCGGTCGCCAGAAGCTCGAGGTCGCATCGCGAGCGCTCGGATAGACGGATCGATGAGAGCGTGGCCGCGTAGCGCTCCAGATCGGCGAACGATTCGGACGGCTCCATCAGGTCGGTCAAATCGCCCCCATAGGGCGAGATCAGGGTTTCGGAAGACATGAAGCGGTGAATACTAGCCTTCGCAACCCTTATGAAAGTCATCTGTATTCATCCTCGACTTGCCGGTTACTCCAGCCACCATTTCAACGAGGCTCACGAGTTCATGGAGGAGTTTGACGGGCGCGGGAAAGAGTTCGTCCTGCTGGTCAACGTCCAGGCGCCGGCGCAGATCGTCGCGGAGCTCAAGGCCCATGCTGTTCTGGATGATCCGACGTTCCGGATGGAATGGAGTTTCGAAGAGCGCAGCCGCCGCTTCCTCGAGATGCTGCACAAGACGATCGATCGCCGTCTGCGGGCCGATGACTGTGTGCTGATCACGGTTTCCACGCAGCTCGAAGCGCACGCGCTCACACGCTGGTTGCAGGAACTGCCGCGCCGGAAAAAACCGTGGATCGTCATCCTCTTTCTCAGTGACCGCTGGAACCGCTCAGGGCGTGATGAATACGAGCGGCAGATCGCCGAGCTCCGCAAGGTCAACGCCGCGATCGCGAGCCTCACGCCGGACGATGCGCACCGGGTGATTTTTCTCACGCTGACCGATCTGCTGGCCGAGGAATTGAGCGAATTGCTCGGCACGAGAGTGGACGTCGCGCCGATGCCGCAAGCCTACGGCGCACCTCGGCCGTATCGCTCGGCGACACGCGGTTCTCTCCCCCGCGTGGCCATCCTCGGAGGCACGCGCCGCGAGAAGGGCTCCTATCTGATCCCCGACATCGTGCGAGCCTGCCGGTCGCACGTGGAAGTCGAATTCCTGGTACACCTCACTAACAACACGCTCACCGCTGAAGAGGCCGAGCGACTGGCGCTGATCGCCGGCGAGCCGCACGTGACTGTCATCAGCCAACCGATGACCCTCCCTGAATACTACGCCGCCCTCGGCAGCGCGGATATCGCTCTGTTCCCTTACGAAGTCATCCCGTACCGAAAAAGGGTCTCCGGAGTGTTTGCGGAGGCCGTGGCATTCGGCAAACCGGTAGTCGCAACCCGAGGCACATGGATGGCCACCCAGATCGAGAGCGGCCGCGCCGCGGGCACGATCATCGAAGACCTGCAGCCGGATTCGATCGCAAGGGCAATCGCTCGCTGCGTGGCGGATCTGGAATCATTGCAGCAGTCAGCGCAGGACCTGAGCGCCTCGTGGAGAAGGACCAGTTCCCTCTCCGCATTCGTGGATTTCATGGAGGCGCAAATCGCATCTCGGGCAGAGCACCAGAAGCCCTCGCGTTGGTCCTGGTGGCCGCGCTAGGAAGGATGACGTTCTCGCGATCCGAGCGTTAGCGTCACGACTGCGCAAGCTCCGGTCGGACTGAGAGTCCGACCTACGTCTCGCTGCGCGAATCGATCAACATGGCTCTGGCGTTCGCAGAGTCAAACGTAGGTCGGACTCTCAGTCCGACCAGAGCTCGCGCAGTCCTAAATCGAAGCCCGGCGTTCGATTACGACGGCGCAGCAAACGTAGGTCGGACTCTTAGTCCGACCGGAGCTTGCGCAGTCCTGAATCGAAGCACGGCGTTCGATTACGACGGCTTGGCCAAAGAGTCCCGGAAAAGGGTGTACGGCAGCGCTCCGAGGCTCTTTCGATTAGCATTGCCGCGCTTTCAGAACGCCATCTTAAGGAGAGGTCATCAATGACCCAGCGTCTCATCTGCATCCTCGCGGTCCTCCTTTCACTCGGAGTCTCTCTCAACGCTGAATCAGCGAAGAAAGACGCGAAAGATGCTCCGCCGAAGAAAGCTGAGTCTTCCTCCCCCTCGGACGCGAAAGAGAAAGAATCGAAGTACGGCGAGAAGACGTTCGCCGGTCTGGCGCTGCGGGAGATCGGACCGGCCCTCACCTCGGGCCGGATCATCGATCTGGCCGTCGATCCGCGCGACGCGCGGGTCTGGTACATCGCCACGGCCGGTGGCGGCGTCTGGAAGACCACCAACTCCGGCACGAGCTTCAACCCGATCTTCGATGATCAGAAGTCGTTCTCCATCGGTTGCGTGACCATCGACCCGCGCGACTCCCTCGTCGTCTGGGTGGGATCGGGCGAGAACAACAGCCAGCGTTCGGTGTCGATGGGCGACGGCGTCTACAAATCGATCGACGGCGGCAGGAGCTGGAAAAACGTCGGTCTGGAAAAGTCGGAGCACATCTCGAAGATCGTCGTCGACCCCCGCGACTCCAACGTCGTCTACGTCGCCGCGCAGGGACCGCTTTGGGCGCCGGGCGGAGACCGCGGTCTCTACAAAACCACCGATGGCGGCAAGACCTGGAAAGACGTGCTGACCATCAGCGAAAACACCGGCGTCACGGACGTGGTGCTCGACCCTTCCAATCCCGACATCCTCTATGCCTCGGCGTATCAACGCCGGCGTCACGTGTTCACGCTCATCGACGGCGGTCCCGAGGCGGCCATCCACAAATCGACCGACAGCGGCAAGACATGGACCAAGCTGAAGGAAGGCCTGCCGAAAGAGGACATGGGACGCATCGGCCTGGCCATCGCGCCGCACAACCCGAAGATCGTCTACGCCACGATCGAGTCCACGCGCAAGGCCGGAGGGTTCTTCGTCTCGAAAGACGGCGGGGCATCATTCAAGAAAGTCAACGATTACTCCGCGCCCGGCGCGCAGTACTACGGCGAGATCTTTGTCGATCCGAACGACGACGACCGCATCTATTCGGCCGACGTCTGGGTACACGTCTCCGACGACGGCGGCAAGACCTGGCGCAGGCTCGACGAAAAGTGGAAGCATCCGGACAACCATGTGGTCTGGATCGATCCGGCCAGCAGCGACCACTTGCTGATCGGCTGCGACGGCGGTCTGTATGAGTCGTTCGACCGCGCCGAGTCGTGGAACTTCAAATCCAATCTGCCGGTCACTCAGTTCTATCGCGTGAGCGCCGACGACGCCCTTCCCTTCTACAGCGTCTATGGCGGCACGCAGGACAACTTCAGCCTCGGCGGGCCGGCGCGCACGACGGATGCGAAGGGCATCGCCAACGCCGACTGGTACGTGACGCAGGGCGGCGACGGCTTCCGCTCCGTCCCCGATCCGAAGGACTCGAACACCATCTACGCCGAGTCGCAGAACGGCGGTCTGGTGCGCTTCGACAAACGCACCGGCGAGGGGCTCGACATCGAGCCGCAGCCGACCGGCACCATGGATCCGCTGCGCAAGAACTGGGACTCGCCGATCATCGTCAGCCCGCACGACAGCAACCGCATCTACTTCGCCGCGCAGTATCTCTTTCGCAGCGACGATCGCGGCAACACCTGGAAACCGATCAGCCCCGATCTCACCCGCCACATCGACCGGGATACGTTGCCGGTCATGGGACGCGTATGGGGTGTGGACGCCGTGGCCAAAGGATCGTCGACGTCGTGGTACGGCAACATCGTCTCGCTCGCCGAGTCGCCGTTACAGGAAGGGCTGATCTACACCGGCAGCGACGATGGTCTGATTCAGATCACCGAGGACGGCGGCGGCCACTGGCGGAAAATCGATCACGTCGCCGGCGTTCCCGACATGTCGTACGTCTCCGCTCTCGAGGCGTCGCCGCACGACGCGAACGTCGTCTACGCCGCGTTCGACAACCACAAGACCGGCGACTTCAAACCGTATGTGCTGAAGAGCAGCGACCGCGGAAAGACCTGGACGTCGATCGCCAGCGATCTGCCGGGGCGCGGCAGTGTCTACGCGCTGGTCGAGGACCGCGTCGATCCAAAGCTCCTTTTCCTCGGCACGGAGTACGGCCTCTTTATCTCCCAAAATGATGGCTCATCGTGGATTCCGCTGAAAGGCAAGTTCCCGACCGTGGCCGTGCGCGACCTCTGGTTCCAGAAGCGGCACGACGATCTCGTCATCGCCACCTTCGGCCGCGGCTTCTGGGTTCTCGATGACGTACAGCCGCTGCGTACCATGTCGCCGGCTGTCGCCGGCAACGAAGCGACGCTCTTCCCGACCCGCGACGCGGAGCTCTATGTCGAGCGGTCACAACTCGGGCTGGCGGGCAAGACGTTTCAGGGCCAGGCCTACTTCACCGCGCCGAACCCGCCGTTCGGAGCGATCTTCACTTATTACCTGAAGGACGAACTGAAGAGCCGCCGCAAGCAGCGCCAGGACGCGGAGGCGAAGATCGAAAAAGATAAAGGTAATGAACCGACGCATGCCCAGCCGCCGTATCCGACGCTGGAGCAGTTGCGCGCCGAGGACCGCGAGATCGAACCGGCGGTGGTGATGATCGTGTCCGATGAAGAGGGCAACGTCATCCGCCGCGTGACCGGCCCGGCCAAGGCAGGCTTCCATCGTGTGGCCTGGGATCTGCGCTATCCGCCGACATCGCCGGTCGAACTGAAAGAACCGGAGCCCGACGTCTTTCAGCCGCCGCCGGGCGGTCCGCTCGTCGCCCCCGGCAAGTACACGGTTCGCATCGTCAAGCGCATCGACGGCGTCGAAACGGCGCTCGGACAGCCGCAGAACTTCAACGTCGTGCCGCTTTATCTCTCGATCATGAAAGAGAGCGACCGGGCCGCCGTGCTCGACTTCCAGAAGAAGGCCGCCAGCCTGCAGCGCACGTTGATGGGCGCGGGCCGGGTCACGAAGGACGCGCTCACACGAATCCAGTACGTCCGCCGCGCCCTCGATGAGATCGCCGGTCCCGATCCCAAGCTCCTGGCGCAGGTGAACACCATCGACGCGGCGTTGCACGACATCAACGATCAGCTCAACGGCGACCCGATCCTGCGCCGGTCCAACGAGCCCAGCCCTCCATCGCTGCTCGACCGCGTCAACATCGCCGTGAACGGCTTGACGACAACGTCCCCTCCGACAGCAACGCATCGCGAGTCACTCGCCATCGCCCAGCAGCAGACCGGCCCGCTCCTCGACCGCCTGCACAAGCTGATCGAAGTCGATCTCGCAGGCGTGGAGAAACAGATGAACGAACGCGGCGCGCCGTGGACGCCGGGGAGGATCCCGGAGTTGCCGAGGTAGGGGTATCCTGGAGGAGTCTCATTCGGATCGTTTCGACGGTCCCGCCTCGAGCCACGGGCTGGCGTGAACGATATCGCCACGAACCTCCATTTTCCCTGCCATGAATCCAAGCGCGCGCTTTTCTCGCGGCTCTGCCGATGGCGGGACGACTTCCGCGACTGGTTTGCCGAATCGCGTAATGCGCACGGGACGCTTCGTCTTTCTCACCTGCTCGAGAACCGCCAAGCATGTGGCCTTGAACTTCGAGATCGGCATTTCCTTCATGGCGGTGACGCTAACATGGTCAAAACAAATGTCAATTCAGATGACGCAGGGCCATGGCGACGAAGCCGATCTGTCCTACGGTCCAACGCCCGCGCGCCGGTCACGGCGGCGAACAACGAAGTGGCGCACTTTCGATTCCGGCTCGATGAGGAACTCGGCATCGCGCGGCAGGTTGTGGACTTTCTCGATGTCGGCACCGGCGTAGGCCTTGATGTCGTCGAGGGAGTGCCAGTAGCTGATGACCAGAAACTCCGTGATGCCGTCGTGGGTGCTGGTCATGACGTCGGCGCCGAGGTTGTGTGGAATCTTCTCGATCTTGTCGACGCCTTCCCGATTCAGGTATTCCAGGTATTCGGCGGCCTTCGAATCGGGCACGCGGCCGTGCCACATCCGCGCGATGCGCACTTGCGTCGCGTCGTCAGATGCCGCCGGCGTCGCCCCGTGAGCGCGCGTGGAGAAGACGGCAAAGACGAGCAGCGCGAGGGCGCACGACACACCGGCAATGGTGAGGATCCGCGAGTTGGTTTGCATGAAGAGCTCCTCCTCTTGAAAGGGTATCCGAATCCGCAGATGACGCAGATAGACGCAGATTGAGAGCCTCGCGAATCCGCCATCTGCGTTCATCTGCGTCATCTGCGGATAAGCGTCCTCTCTGAAGGACACGACCATTAAACGGATAACAGGCGAGCGTCAACGTGATGGTCACTCGTGTTACGAGGAACAGCCGGAGTGTTCTGATGAAGACTCGATGGTGATCCGAAGAAGACGCCGCGTGATCCGGGATCACTACCCTGTGACCCGAGGAACACACCCGTGCGATCCTCGGAACACCTCGCGTGATCCGCGGAAGACTCGGCGTGATCCGAGGATCACTACCCTTTGATCCAAAGAACGCTTCGCGTAATACGAGGAACACAAGTCGTGATCCGATGAACACTCCGTTTGATCCGAAGAACACTCCGCCTGTTCCGAGGATCACTCCGTGTGTTGAAAAGATCACTCCATGTGTTCCGAAGATCACACCGTTTGATCCGAAGAACACGCCCCCCTGTTCCGAGGATCACTCGGTGTGTTGAAAAGATCACTCCATGTGTTCTAAAGATCACGCCGTGTGTTCCGAAGAACACTCCCCCTGTTCGGAGGATCACTCGGTGTGTTGAAAAGATCACTCCGAGTGTTCCGAGGATCACTCCGCGTGTTGAAAAGATCACTCGGTGTGTTCCGAGGATCACTCCGTGTGTTGAAAAGATCACTTCGAGTGATCCGAAGATCACTTGTGTCCTTTAAACAGGACACTCATCGTCATTCGAAGAGCACTTCGGGTGATCCGTTCCGAACATCAGCCTTGGCGATAAAGCTATGCCCTACCGTACAAAATTGGAAAGCGCCCTGCTCATCCATGATTTGGACGTGCACTGGGACCGATCCGGACCTATGTTGAGTGCAACCCGGTTCATTCAAGCCCCCAACACACAACCATCGCGGAGATCATGACGATGAGACATCGTTCTCTGTTTCTGTTCGCAATGCTCGTTTGCGCGTCCGCAATCGCTCAGCAATCGCAACTGTCCCCCGGCGTCGGCAATGCCGTTCTCCTGGCGACGAACAGCATCGAGATCAATCAATCGTCGGTGGTGGTTTCCGGCGACGTGATCGTGAACAATGCCACGAGCGGTCCCATACTCGGCAGACTGGCTCTGACGCTCGATCGCTCCGTCACCACGCCGGCGGGCTACAAGCTCGCGGCGCCGTCGGTCGATCTCGAACAGTCGTCGATCGCGGGCGGCGATGTGTACTACAACACGCTGGCAAATCAAGGCACCATCGCGGGCAAGCAGATCACGCCGCTGGCGTTGCCCGTGTTCGCGACGCTGCCGCCGGCACTCATTCGACCGGCCGGTTCGACGAACGTCACGGTTCCGAACAGCGGTCAGATCACGCTGAGCGAGGGAGCGTACGGGGATCTGGTCGTCGGCATTTCGGGTACGGTGCATTTGACCGGCGGCGGCTACGCGTTCCGATCGATCACCGTCAAGAGCGGCGGCGCACTGCGATATGCCGCACCTACCGACATCGTCGCGAGCGGGCGCGCCGACTTCGGCGCCAACTCCGTCGTCCAGCCCGAAACCAGTTCGGGCCTCACCGCGGCGGCCATCCGCATCCAGGTCGACGGCATCAACGGCACTGACGGAGCGCTGCTGTCGACGCCTCCGGCCGTTCATGTCGGGCAGTCCGGCAAAATGTTCGCCAACCTCTACGCAACCGCGGGCTCGATCGTCCTCGACCAGTCCGTGGAAGGAAACGGTGCGTTCCTGGGGCGCGACATTCTCGTCGGACGCAACAGCCACATCACCATCAACAGCGTCTACAACCAGCCGCCGACCGCGAATGCGCAGACCGTCTTCACGAACGGCTCGTCGCCGCTGCAGATCACGCTGACTGGTTCAGATCCCGAGGGAGGACCGCTGACGTTCAGCATCGTCTCCGGACCGAATGCGGGCACGCTTTCCGCGCCGGTGTCTGCTTCGGCGGACAGCGCGAACGTCACCTACACACCAACGTCGGCAAACGTCGCGGATTCATTCACATTCCGCGTTCGCGATCAGGCAGGCGCCACCGGCGACGCGGTCGTGACCATCAATCCGACCTCTGCCGATCCCCCTCCGCCCAATCCGACGACCGTCGTAGCGACCGCCAGTGCGGCGCAGACGACGCAGGACGTCCCTGCGACGCTGCTGCTCGGCGGCACGGCGCCCGCCGGTGTCTCGCTCACGTTCTCCATCGTTTCCAGCACCGGACCATTTCATGGATCGCTCGGCACGGTCACGCAGGGCTCCGAGGCTCCGCAGCGCAGCGCCACCGTCGTCTACACACCCGACTCCGGATACGTCGGTCCGGACTCGTTCCAGTTCCAGGCCTGCGGCGTGATCGCCAGTGTCACGGTCTGCAGTACGGCGTCGTTCTCCATTACCGTGCTGGCAGCGCTGGCCGATCCGCCGAGCATTGCCCACGACGTCGAAGTGTCGACGCCGGCCGACACCAGTGTTCTGCTCTCTCTTGGCGAAAGTTCCATCGTGACCGGGAGCCGTCATTTCGTGCTCAGGCCCCTGTCAACAACGCTGGATCCGGCCACGGTTGCCGGCAATGTCGCTGATTCGAACGGCGATCACCTCGGCGATAACGTCAACGCCCTACCCGGCCCGACGCCAATCCTCATGAGCGCCGGCGTGAATCAATCGGGTGGCCCAGGCTCGAACGGTACGGTACGGATGCAGTTCGAGTGGGACACGTCGAGCTTCATCCGTTCCGCTGGCTCGCTCCAGAGCGCGCAGGTGATCCTGCCCACCAACCGCGGCACGATCGATTCGCTGGATACGTTCTTCTATTGGGTCAGCGCCAGCGGCGACGGCAATCTCACCAACTCGGACTTCGAGGCTCCGGCTCAACAGATCCCAAACGTGGTCATGCCGGTACCGGAGTCGATGCCGATCGGCGGAGACGGCACATTCAGCTTCAGCGTCCTCAACCAGTTGCTGACCTCGGCGCAGAACGGCTTCACCTTCTTCGCCATTCAGGGCCGCGTGGACGAAAGCCTCACCGGCCCGGCGCGCGGTCTCCAGGTCCGCACGACTGCGAGCGGAAACGTGAGCAACAACGACGTCCCGATGCTGTCCCTGTCGACGCCGACCGTGACCACTCTGACGTACACGATCACCTCACTACCACCGGGCGGGTTCCTGCTCGACAGCTCGAACCAACGGATCACGACCGTCCCGTACAACTTGTCAAGCCCGCAAGTAACCTACACACCCAACTCCGGTTTCCTCGGAATCGACACGTTCTCATTCAGCGTAAGCAATGGCGTCATCAGCAGTTCCGCTTCCGCGAGGATCACCGTCTTCTTCCCGGATTGCCGAACGAGCGTACAAGGTTGCAACAACGGAAGGTGATGGGCGGACGAAGAATCCGCAGATGACGCAGATGAGGGCATAGACGCAGTTCTCCATCTGGGTCATCTGCGGATGAAGACAGGGATTCTGACAACAGGTGCCGCAGGTGCCTCAGGCTCTACACTGCACACATGCTGCGCACATCGGTCGCCCTCGCGCTCCTTCTCGCCGCGTTCTCGGTCGACGCCGATGAGGCGCGTACGAAGGCCATTAACGACGCCACCGTGCTCGTCGATCAGGGGAAGGTCGACCAGGCCATTGCCGCGCTGCAGAAGCTCGTCGCGGACGACCCAAAAGATGAAATCGCCGCGTACGAGCTTGGGCTCGCGTACGCGGCGAAAGGCGACAATACGAACTGCCGCACGACGCTCGAGCCACTGGTAGAGACGAAGACGGCCTACCACACGCTGATACTCGGCATGCTCGGCAACTGTCTCGACCAGATGGGCGAATCCGAGAAGGCCATCGTCATCTATCGCCGCGGCCTCGCGGACGCGCCGGACGATTCGGGGCTGCTCTTCAACCTTGCCATCACGCTCGCCCAGAATGGCAAGACCGCCGATGGTCGCGAACTGCTGAAGCACGACATCGAGAAGAATCCGGCACACGCCTCCGCCCACCTCATCCTGGGCCAGATCTTCGAGGATCAGGGTTTCTACGTTCCTGCGACGTTCTGTTATCTGCACTTCCTTGCCCTCGAGCCGTCGTCGAAGCGTTCGCCCAAGGCAGCCGGCCACCTATCGAAACTCCTGGGCCGCGGTTACGAGAAGACGAAAGAAGGGGCAAACATCACCATCGACTCGAGTGCGCGAAAGGAAGAAGGGGACTACACCTCGATGCAGTTGATGATCGCCACCGCACGCGCAGCGAGCGAGATCGACGAAAAGAAACAGACCGATCTCGAGAAAGCGCAGGGACAGGTCAGCAGCCTGATTGCCATGTTCGTCGAGTCCGCTGAGAAGGAACGCGACGACTTCACGTCACGAGTGCAGACCCCGTTCTTCACGTCGATGAGCAAGGCAAAGGTGGTCGATACCTTCGCCGCCATCGCCCTCTCGCCGCTGGAGCTTCCTGGAACGCAAGAGTGGGCGAAGGCGCATGATAAAGAGATCAGCGCCTACTTCGACTGGATCGCCCCGCAACTCCAACGGCCAACCGTGCTCCTGCCGAAAAAGTGATGAGTCCCTCCCCTCAGGCCTCTGGGGGCGATACGCCAGGAGTCATCGCCCTAAAACGCGCGAAGACTTCCGATCATCAGACCTGCGTCAAACCTCCGGTGGGAGAACCTTCGCGCCGAGGCGCTTCTTGATCAGGATAGGGATGGCGATCAGGGCCAGGAGGAGGGCGCAGACGATGGCCAGGCGGCGGAGGGCGTCGCCCTGGGTCATGGTGCCGTTGACGAGGGAGTCGGCGCAGTAGGTGAAGACGATGTGTGAGGGGATGACGCCGAGGAGGGTGGCCCAGAAGTAGTCGCGGAAGCGCATGCGGGCGATGCCGGCGGCGTAGTTCCAGACGGCGAATGGCGGACCGGGGATGAGGCGGACGATGAGCATCGAGGTGAACCCGGCGTTCTCCACCTGCCGCCGGACGGCGTGGCCGGCGCTGCCGAACTTCTCGAGCAGGCCTTCGCCGAGGAATCCGCCGACAAAGTAGGAGGCGACGGCGCCGAGCATGCCGCCGGTGATGGCGTAGACCGCGCCGAGCTTCCATCCCCAGATCACACCGGCGGCGATGACGAAGACGCTGGCAGGTATGGCGAAGACGCAGCCGGCGGCGTAGAGGCCGATGAGCACGAGCGGGCCGTACCAGAGGCCGCGCAGCCAGGTGATGAGGTCCTTGATATGTGCTTTGGTGATGTAGGCGCGCAACGGCGAGAAGTAGAGCGCGATGACGCCTCCGGCCAGAACAGCCAGCGTCAGGAGTTTGATGGCGTTGCGTCGATTCATCGGGCTTCTCGGGGGTCGGGGGTCGGGAGTCGGGGGTCGGAGAATGGAACCCTCCGATTGCCCGCATTTCTCACAGTATCGCTTCGCTTCTCGCCACGCCCTTTCGCCGAGACGGGGTACAGGATGCCGACGATTCCAGTGAGAGTGTGAGAAATGCGGGATAGTCGACTTCCGTCTTAACTTTTGTCATGAGGATACTAAAGGTCACGGCTCGGAGGTCAGCGACTCCGTGGCTCGAATCTGAGTAACCAGCGACGGCGCGTCGGGGCCGTTGGGATGGGTGACGCCGGAGAGCGTGGTGATCGTGGAGCGGCTCCATCGGGCCGGGATGTCGACGGTCACTTTGATGGTCGAGGTCACCGCGGCGTCGGCGGGGGTGTCGAAGACGAGCGCTCCGATGCGGTCGACGGAGCGGACGAACGAGAGCTCGATGGTGGCGACGGGATGGCCGGCGTGCTGTTCGATCGATCGAAGGGTGGCGCGGGCTGGGATGGTCTTCACGGCATGACCGAGGGAGTCGTAGCAGTCGGTGAGCTGCGCGACGGGAACGGTCCATGACGCGCCGATGGCGAGAGGGAAGTTGGCGATGCAGAGATTGCTGGCCTCGACCCGGAGCGAGCGCTCGGCGAGCTCGGCCAGCCCGGTCTTCTCGTCTTCGTCGAGGGTCTTTCCGTCGCCGGACGTGACGTCGATGTTCTTTCCCTTGATCACGAATTGCAGGGTCCGGCCGTTCATCGGGCCAAATGCGCTGCCGTTGTCGTCGCCGTGCAGCACGCGTCCGTAGACACGCTTCGAGCGCACGCTTGAGGCATCGCGCGTGAGGGTGGTATCGGTGTACTCCTCGCGGTCCATCTGGGAGATCCGCTTGGTGGACAGCTCCTTCCCGTCGAGGCCTCGGACCGTGCTCATGCCGCTGATCTCCAACTCCGCCGCGCCGTGGATGGTCATGCCGGCCGGGGGATTGATGATCGGTGCGATGCGGACTGTTTCGACGGCGAATGCTGATGAGGCGAGGATGAGCAGCAGCGCGGCACAGACAAGAGTGTCTGTGCCACATTGACTCTGCTTTTGTGGCACTGCACAGACAAGAGTGTCTGTGCCACATTGTCCGGAAATCATCAAGCGAGGCTCTCGACGATGATGGCGATGCCCTGTCCGCCTCCGATACAGGCCGAGGCCAGGCCGTAGCGTTTCTGGCGGCGACGCAGCTCGTACAACAGTGTGATGACGAGGCGGGTGCCGGACGCCGCAAGCGGATGGCCGAGGGCGATGGCGCCGCCATTCACGTTCAGCTTCTCCATGTCGATGCCGAGCTCCTTCGACACGGCCAGGATCTGGCCGGCGAAGGCTTCGTTGATCTCGATCAGATCGATGTCGGGGAGCGACATCCCGGCTTTTTTCAGGGCGATCTTCGTCGAAGGGACAGGGCCGATGCCCATGATGTCGGGGTCGCAGCCGGCGATACCCCAGGAGACGATGCGTCCGAGCGGCTTCTTGTTCTTCGCGTTGTCCGCCGAGGTGACCACGACCATGGCCGCGCCGTCGACGATGCCGCTGGCGTTGCCGGCGGTGACGAAGCCGTCCTTGGCGAAGGCAGGCTTCAGTTTGGCCAGGCCGTCCATCGTCGTATCCGGGCGCAGATGATCGTCGGCTGTGATCTGCTCCCCTTTGCGGCCGACCGGCACGGGCACGATCTCATCCTGGAGCCGTCCCGCACTGACCGCGGCAGCGGCGCGCTTCTGGCTGCAAAGCGCGAACTGGTCCTGTTCTTCCCGCGAGATGTTGTACTTGCGCGCCAGGTTGTCCGAGGTCTGGGCCATGTACAGGCCGGAGTAGCTGTCGAGCAGCGCAACCATCAGCGAGTCCTCGAGCGCCCCCTGACCGAGCTTGAGTCCCTTGCGCGCGCCGCGGATGACGTGCGGCGCCTGGGACATGTTCTCCATGCCGCCGGCGAGAACGGTGGTGGCCTCATCGAGGTGTATCTGCTCGGCGGCGCTGATGATGGATTGGATACCGGAGCCGCAGAGGCGGTTCAGCGTGAGCGCCGGAACTTCCTTGGGGATGCCAGATTTCAAACCCACGTGGCGCGCCCCGTAGATGGCGTCGCCCGAGGTCTGCAACGCGTTGCCGACGATGACGTGGTTCACTTCCTCCGGCGCCACGCCGCTGCGCGCGAGAGCTCCCCTGGCGGCGATGACCGCGAGGTCGATGGCGCTGATGTCGCTGAACGAGCCGTTGTATTCGGCCATCGGCGTGCGTGCGCCGTCGATGATGACGATGTCTTTCATGGTTGAGGTTTTCCTTCTGGTTTCTGCCTTCTGCTTTTAAAACCCGCGCGGTAGTTTCATCCCGAGGTTCTTCACGAGAAACGCCATCTGATCGGTCGTTTCCTCGATGACTTTCGCGGTCGGTTTGCCGCCGCCGTGACCGGCTCGGGTCTCGATGCGGATCAACACCGGCGCGGGGCTGGCCTGTGCTTCCTGAATGGCCGCGGCAAACTTGAAGCTGTGTCCCGGCACGACGCGGTCGTCGGTGTCGGCGGTGGTGATGAGCGTGGCCGGGTACTTCGTGCCCGGCTTGATGTTGTGGTACGGCGAGTAGGCGTAGAGGGCCTTGAACTCGTCGGCATTCTCGGAGGAGCCGTAGTCATCGACCCAGTAACGGCCGGCGGTGAACTTGTTGAAGCGGAGCATGTCCATGACGCCGACGGCCGGAAGGGTGGCGCCGAAGAGGTCGGGGCGCTGTGTTTCGACCGCGCCAATGAGCAGGCCGCCGTTGCTGGCGCCCTGCACGGCCAGTCTGGCCGGCTTGGTGTAGCCGCTCTTGATGAGGTATTCGGCGGCGGCGATGAAGTCATCGAAGACGTTCTGCTTGTGCAGCTTGATCCCGCCTTCGTGCCATGCCTCGCCGTACTCGCCGCCGCCGCGGAGATTGGCTACGGCATAGACGCCGCCCATGTTCATCCACGTGAGGCGGGAGATGGAAAAGCCGGGGGTGATGGAGATGTCGAACCCACCGTAGGCGTAGAGCAGCGTGGGGTTGTTCCCGTCGAGCTTGATGCCTTTTTTGTAGGAGATGAACATCGGCACCTTGGTGCCGTCCTTCGATGCGTAGAAGACCTGCTTGACTTCGTAGTCCTCCGGTTTCATCGCCACTTTGGCGCGGAAGAGGAGTTGCTTCTCGCCGCTGGCGATGTCGTAGCGATAGACGCTCGGCGGCGTGGCGAAGCTGGAGAACGTGTAGAACGTTTCGTTGTCGTCCGAGCGGCCGCTGAAGCCTCCGGCTGTGCCGATGCCGTCAAGCTCCATGGTGCGAACGAGCTTGCCCGATGTGTCGAATAGCCGGATCTCGCTGTGCGCATCACGCAGGTAGTCAGCCACGAAACGATGGCCGATGTAGTCGACACCCTGCAACTTGGCGTCGCTCTCCGGCACGATCTCTTTCCAGTTCTCGCGCGCCGGGTTGCGGACGTCGATGGCGATGAGGCGGCCCTTCGCGGCGTTGAGATCGGTGCGGAAGTAGAGTACGGGGCCGTCGTTGCCGACGAACGAGTAGTCGTTCTCGATCTTGTCCTCGACCGCCACCGGCATGGCGTAGGGATCGCTGAGATCTTTGACATGGACCTGGTTCTTCGCCGCGGTCCCTTTGGTCGTGGTGATGATCAGGTATCGCCCGTCTTCCGTGACATCGCCACCGTAGTTCCACTCCGGTTCCGCCGGGTCGTACCACACCACGACGTCGGCCGATTGCGGGCTGCCGAGCCGGTGGTAGTAGATCTTCTGATCGCGATTGAGGCTCTGGTAGGCCTTCCCTTCTTCAACGGCCGGGAAGCGCGAGTAGAAGAAGCCCTTGTCGTCTTTCGTCCACGAGATCCCGGAGAACTTGACCCACTTGATCTCGTCGGGAAGCTGCTTTCCGTCGGTCACATCGACGACGCGGATGACATGCCAGTCCGATCCGGCTTCGGCGACAGAGTAGGCGGCATACCGGGCGTCATCGCTGATCGCCAGTCCGCCGAGCGCAACGGTGCCGTCTTTCGACCACGTGTTCGGATCGAGCAGCACGCGCGGTGTATCGCCCCACTTGTCGACGGTGTAGACGACGAACTGGTTCTGCAGGCCGTTGTTCTTCGAGAAGAAGTAGCGGCTGCCGCGCTTGAACGGCGTCGAGTATTTCTCGTAGTTCCAGAGCGTTGTGAGCTGCTTGCGGATGGGCTCGCGCTCGGAGATCGAGCCGAGGTAATCGAACGTGATCTTGTTCTCGGCCGTGACCCAATCGGCGACGTCCTTGGAAGTCCGAACGTCGGTCTCGAGCCATCGATAGGGATCGGCGACCTTCGTGCCGTGGTAGTCGTCCACCTGGTCGACCTTTTTCGTCTTCGGATAGTCGATCGGGGCGGCGGAAGCGACGAAGGTGACGAGGGCCAGCGCGCCGGTCATGACGGCCGCGAGTGTGCGGATATGCATCGTTCAAATCCTCCTGGTGGGTGTGTTCGGGACTTCAGACGGCGCGATTATAGGTGCCGTTCGCCGTGGTAACAGTAATGCAATGCCGGCAAGTTCCACGGTGACGATCCAGACGCTGCCTTCGATGCCGAAGAGGCCGCCGGTGAGCCATGGCACGCCTCGGCCGACGGTCCGGAGGATGCTCCCGCCGGAGACGTAGCCGCTTACGTTGTATCCGAGGATCGGGCCGGAAAGGAGATTCCAGCCCAGATGGATGCCGATCGGAAACCAGAGCCGTTCGTAGCGCGCGTAGGCGAGGGCGAGCAGGATGCCGGCGAGGAACAGGTTGGCCATGGCCAGCGGCGAGAAGGCATTGTTGCCGGCATGCAGCGCGGCGAACACGAACGACGAGAAGAGCACCGCGCCGAGGCGATGAGATCGCCAGATCTTCTGGAACGGGTAGCCGCGGAAGAGCAGCTCTTCATGGAAGACCGCCGGAAGATAGACGGCAACCAGCTCGAACCATGGAAATCCGTTTCCGGCCACGTGCCGCAGCTTCGTGGTGAGCATCACCAGCCCGTCCGCGGCGCCGATCAGAAGGATGGCGAAGCCGCATCCGAGCAGGGCCTCGCGAACAGCCAGACGCGCCGGAACGAAGAAGCCGAGGGACCAGACGTCATGCTCGATGATGGCGACGGTTCCGACGGTGGCGGCGCAGACGCTGAGCAGAGACACCCACTGGCCGAAATACGCGCCGGCGACGGCGGTGAGGTACCCGACCGCGAAGAACGTGGCCAGGTACAGGGCCACGAACAGACTAAGCGCGGCGACGAGTTGCGCGAACCCGCCGGTGTGCTCACGCGTCTCGATGACTCCTCCCGTTGGAACCAAAAGAAAACGGCGGCCGAAGCCGCCGCTCTCGGAGCGTTTATCGGATCGAACGGGCTATTGCGCGGCCTCGACGATGATGCCGATGTTCTTGGCGCCGCTGGCGCGGGCCATGTCCAGGAACTTGATCGTCGATTCATAGTCGACGTCCGGGGAACCCTGGAAGAAGACCATCTTCGACTGGTTGCCGTGCATGATGTCGCGGATGCGCACGGGAAAATCGTTGGGGGTCACTTCATCCTTGTTGATGAAGATGTGGTTATCCGGCATGAGGCGCAGAATGATCTGATCGTTGACCGCGGACGGAGGGAGGCCCGGGGGCGCCTTCGGCGGAACACGCACGAGATAACCCATCTGCACGACGGGCGTGATGACCATGAAGATGATGAGGAGCACCAACACGACGTCGACGAGGGGCGTGACGTTGATGTCCGATTTGATTTTGCCGCTGCCACCTACCTGCATCGACTAGGCCCCCTGTCCCGGCGCTTTCTTCGGCTGTGCGATGAGACCGACGTTGTTGAAGCCGACCTCGCGGCAGGACTTCAGCACGTCGAGCACCGAGCCATACTTGACGAGCTTGTCGCCCTTGACCGCGATCTCCCGGTCGGGCGTGCGCTCATGGATCTTTTCGAGCTCGCTCTGGACCTGCTGCTTGAGCACGACCTGCGAGCCGAGGTACACGCTGCCGTCCGCCTTCACCGAGATCTGGAGTTGCTTCTCGGTATCGGGCGTCTTCTCGGGATCTTCGGTCACCGGAAGGTTGACCGGCACGCCTTTCTGCAGCATGGGCGTGACGACCATGAAGATGATCAACAGCACGAGACAGACGTCCACCAGCGGCGTGACGTTGATGTCCGAGTTCAGCCCCGCGGAGCTGAGCTTTCCTACCGAGCTATGCCACCGGTGAGTTGCCATGGGTACCGGCTTCCTTCAGCAAGTAGATGGACATCTCCGAGCCTGAGTTCGACATCTCGACGGTGAAGCGGTCGACGCGGTTCTGGAAGTAGTTGTACGCCCAGACCGCCGGGATGGCGACGAAGAGGCCGAAGGCCGTGGTGAGGAGTGCTTCGGCGATACCGGCGGAAACCGAGGCGATACCGCCGCCGGACGTGGCCATCTTGCCGAACGCGTGCATGATGCCGATGACGGTGCCGAAGAGACCGACGAACGGTGCCGTGGCGCCGATGGTGGCCAGAACGCCGAGGTTCTCTTTCAGTTCCGCCACGGTGATCATGGCCGTGCGGTCCATGCCCTGACGCGCTGCTTCGACCGAGACTTCCGGATCGGTGTAACGCTTGTCGCGGCGTGCGGCCTCGAACTCGAGCAGACCGGCCGAGATGACCTTGGCCAGATGCGACTGCTTGTACTTCTTGGTGATGTCGATGGCTTGCTGATAGTCGCCCTTCGTCAGCACGTTCGAGAGCGCGCCGAGGAGTTTGAGCGACTGATTCTTGGCCTGCGTGAAGGTGATGTAGCGCTCGATCATGACCCAGATCGAGTAGACCGACATGATGATCATCACGATGACGATGGCCTTTGCGGCAGTCGACATTGAAACCCACAACGCTCCGAAACTCATATCCATGATGCAGTTCCCTCCAATGACGTCCGGGCGAGCCGGACGCTCTTAGTTCAGTTTGAAATTGACCGTAAGGTTGAAGATGACGTCCACCGGCTGCCCGTTGAGAGTACCCGGCTTGAATTTCCAGCGTTTGACTGCATCGACCGCGGCCTGATCAAGACCGAACGGCAACGGTTTGAGGACATGGATGCCCGTGACGTCGCCGGATTTGCTGATCGTGCACTCGACGATGACCATGCCGGAAATACGAGCCTTCCGGGCTACCTCGGGGTACTGAGGCTCCACGCGGTTGATGACCACCGGCGCCTTGACGTCGCCGCCGACGCGCAACGGGGCATCCTGTTTCGGCGGAGGCGCTTCGATGACGCCGCCGATCACGCCGCCGACGACACCGCCGGCAACGCCGCCTTCGACACCACCCTCGACGCCGCCTTCCACACCGGCGCTCGACGCCGCGGGCGTGGCCACCGGCTGAACCTTTTCAGGCACCACGCTCGGAGCCATCTCCTGGATGTTCTTCGGAACCTCCACCGGCTTGACGACCTGCGTGGGAGTGGCCGCTTTCGGAGGGGGAGGTGGTGGTGGTGGCGGTGGCGGCGGCGCGGACGCGACCGAGTACTGCGCCACCTGTGCCGGCGAGTTCATCGGGAACTCGACGTTCCAGATCGCGCCGACGACGACCGCCACGATCACGACCACGTGAAGCGCGATCGAGACCGGCAGCGTCAGCACGCGCTGGATTCCGACTTTCTGTTTCCTGGATTCGACGACGGTAGATTCGAACATTGTTTTTGGCCTGTATCGACTGGAACGCGTTTGCGCTAACTCTTCTTCGAGGCCGCGGCCTTTCTTGCGGCGAAGATCTGGATGGCTTTGTCACGGAGGACAACCGCCTGGGCGACATCGGCCTGACCCTTGACCGGATCAGTCTCCATCAACGCCTGCTGGCGCCAGAGCAGGCTGAGGTAGACGATCGACTCGGCGTAGTCCGGTTTCAGGTCGATGGCGTGCTGCAGCGCTGTCTTGCCCCGGTTGAGGATGTCCAGCTTCTGCGCCGGATCCGCCGGCGGGTTCTTGGCCAGCTTCTCGTAGCAAACCACCCCGAAGATGTAGAAGGCCTCGGGGTTCTTCGCGTCGAGCAGGGTGATCTTCTCATACCAGTTCAGCGACTGGTTGAAATCGCCCTGTTTGGCGTAGAGCGTGGCGATCGATCTGACCGCCTCGAGGTCGGCGGGATGATCCTGCAGGTAGTTGCGGAAGTAGTCGATGGCCTGCGAGGTCCGGTTCGCGTTGAGGTACATGTTGATCAGCGCGTCGCGGGCAATCCGGTCTTCGGGCCGCTTTTTGAGGTAGTTGTTCAGCTCGATGATGGCGGCATCCGCGTGCGCCTCGTTCTTCGGAGTCTTGTCGTCCGGAACATACAGTCCGATCTCCGAGTAGCCGACCAGCCGATCGAGATCAGGGAAGCTCGGATCGATCTGGCGGGCCAGTTTGTAGTGCGGGAGCGCACCGGCGTAGTCTTCTTTCTGATAGGCCTCGTTGGCGGCCTTGATCTCCATCCGCGCACGGATCTTGGTACAGCCAAGCGAGGAGAGGGCGAGAGTCAGTGCCGCCGTCAGGCACAACACCTTTTTCATGAAATGTCTAACTCCAAACGTAGTGGTGCGTCGCGGATCGAAAAGCTGAAGTGCCTGTCAGGCTGTCCGGGTGGTTGGAGCCGGCCCCCCTCCGAGACAATGGCGTGCGACTATACCCATCGACTTTTGCACCGTCAAGGCGTTCGTAACACCTGATACCGAAAGTTTTAGTTGCTTTCATTCCTCGTTATTCTCACTTCTCGCGCATGGTTGGACACGCGAGGTAGCTCAGACGAAACCAGCGCGTCAATAGGTCGGCTTGAACTCCCCTGTCAACGAGCTGATCGTCTCCCACAGTTCCGGAAACAGCGGCTCCCGCGTCCCCTGCTCCAACTGCGCCGCCGGCACGTTCTTCAGCGACATCACCTTCGAGCCGATGACGCGGAAGGCCAGGCGCATGTGCGAGTAGCGCCAGTTGAGGAAGGCCTCATCATAGTCGAGCATGGCCTGCACGAGCCGGAACATCTCGCCATGCTCGCGCGGCGCGCGCTCGATCTCGATGAGGGTCAGCGACCGCCTGCCCAGGAGCCCTTCGAAGTGCGGCCAGACACGCTTACCCACATCGAGCAGTCTGGCGAAGCCCGGAGATTCCTGTCCGCTGCCCCTCCCAAGCGAACTGGTCCGGATGACGTGATAGTCGACCGGGGCCATCGTTTCGAGGATGACGATCTGCTGGCGGAGCAGATTAATGATGCGCGCGCATCGATCGAACAGCTCGGCAGCGAGGGAGGGGCTGTCGCCGCCCAGCATGTCGACGGCGCGGCCGATCTCGTAGTCGACATGGTGCAGCCACAACTCCGCTGTCTGGTGAGTGACCTGAAACAGGCGCTCCTCGGGATTCGAGAGCAGCTCGACAGGCTTCTGCAGTTCGAGTAGCTCCGGAACGCGGACGAAGCGTTCGTAGTCGCTCTCGCCGCGGCCTTCGAGGATGGGGCCGGTGTGTGTACCCAAATGGTGCTCCTGTGGTTGCGGTCTCGAGGTTCCTGGGTCTCGCGGTCTCGGAGTCTCGCGGTCGGGAACCCACCGCGAGACCGCGTAACCCCGCGACCTCGCAACCGCGCTAGACCAGCTCCAAAATGTGCCCGAGCTTCTTCTTCTTCGCCTCGAGGTACTTGCGTGTGTCGTTCGAGGGAGCGATCTCCAGCGGGACGCGCTCGACGATCTCCAGGCCGAAGCCCTCGATGGCAACGTACTTGGCGGGATTGTTCGTCATCAGGCGAATCTTGCGAACGCCGAGGTCGCGCAGGATCTGCGAGCCGGTACCGTATTCGCGGATGTCCCCGGGGAAACCGAGCTTCTCGTTCGCTTCGATGGTGTCGTGTCCCTGCTCCTGGAGCTCGTAGGCCTTGAGCTTGTTCAGCAGGCCGATGCCTCGCCCTTCCTGCAATAGATAGAGGATGACGCCCTTCCCTTCCTTCGCGATCAGCTCGAAGGCGCGGTCGAGCTGGTCGCCGCAGTCGCATCGGGCGGAGTGGAAGACGTCACCGGTCAGGCAGGACGAATGGACGCGGACGAGGATCTCGTCCTGCTCGGCGATCTCGCCCATCACCAGCGCCACGTGCTCCTCGCCGGTGATGTCGCTCTTGTATGCGTGAACGCGGAAGTCGCCGTAGGGGGTCGGCATCCGCGGGGACGCCATGCAGTGGACGTGCTTTTCGGTCTGCATCCGGTACTGGATGATGTCGGCGACCGAGATGATCTTGAGGTTGTGCTGGATGGCGAATTCGCGCAGATCCGGAAGCCGCGCCATCGTGCCGTCCTCGTTCATGATCTCGCAGATGACGGCAGCCGGGGTCATACCGGCAATGATGGCCAGATCGACCGAGGCTTCGGTCTGGCCGGCGCGCTTGAGGACGCCGCCTTTCTTGGCCCGCAACGGAAAGACATGGCCGGGGCGGAGCAGGTCGGCGGGCCGGGTCCGTGGATCGATGGCCACGCGCACCGTCTCGGCACGGTCACGCGCCGAGATCCCGGTGGTGACCTTGCCGCGCGCTTCGATCGACACGGTGAAGGCCGTGCCGTAGTTCGACGTGTTGTGCTCGACCATCAGCGGCAGGTCGAGCTCCTGGCAGCGCTCCTCCGTCATCGCCAGACAGATCAGGCCGCGGCCGAAGCGAGCCATGAAGTTGACCAACTCGGGGGTCACCTTCTCCGCGGCGATGCAGAGATCCCCCTCGTTCTCGCGATCTTCGTCATCGACGATGATCACGACCTCCCCGCGGCGGTACAGCTCAGCGGCCTCGTCGACAGTGGCAAAGGGCATGGTTGGATTGTATCAGTGGGTTGGGGGTGGGGGGATTGAGGTTGCTGGGTTGCTGGGTCTCGCGGTCTCGCGGTCTCGCGGTGGGCAAAAAGCACGACAACCGTGAGATCACCAACCCGAGACCGCAAGACCCCGCAACCGCGAGACCCCGCAACCGCGAGACCTGGCAACCTAGCAACTCAGCAACCCGCCACCCTACCCACCCACCTTGAACCCCTGCTCCACCGTATACGACTGCTTCGAAATGGTATCGATGATCTTCATCTTCAGGACGTAGTCGCCCGGTTTGAGGGCCGGCTTGACCTCGGCCAGGGGAATGGCGCTGATGATGGCGTAGTGGCCCGGTCCGGGTGTACCGGTCAGGGGCAGCGGAGCAGCGTCGGTCAGCGGTGAGGGGATCGTGACCTTGTCGGGTCCGCCAGTGAGGTCGAGTCTGAACTGGAGCTTCGGCAGGTTCGTGGCCGTGTCGATGCCCGGGTTGTTGACCTCGACGAAGTAGTTCAGCTCATCCGTAGTCTTGAAAAGCAGGTTGCCTTTCGGAACGACCTTCAGTTTGCCGAAAGCGAACGGAGCCTTCGGTGGCTCGGCGGTACCGAGCTCGTAGACATTGTCCGAGAGGATCATGCGGGATGTACCGACGGATTCCTTGGACGGACCGGCCACCTCGATCGGTCCGGAGGTGACGAGCACCGGCGCGCCGCCCTTGGCAAGGCCGACGATGGCGGTGTATTTGCCCGGCTGGAGCGTCAGCGTCTTGTCGACAAAGAAGTCGGCGCGCGAAGCCGTCAGCTTGGCCGGCTCCTCGAAGGTCGTCACGCGTGTACCGGACGCATCCTCGACCGCTCCGAAGATCGTGTCGGCGCCGTCCGCGGCAATGCCAGCCGACGACGGAACGTAGACCTGCACGGGGACGAACGAGTCGCCGGCCGGAGAGACGAGCTCCGCATAGTCGAACACCCCACCGTGACTATTGGCCCTGCCGCCCTTGGCCTCGGCGAGGGCCGCTTCGAGTGCAGGCGTCTTCACACCGGTAACCGGCGCTGCCGGAACTTTCGCCGCGACCGCCGCGCCGCCAACCGGGAAGGTGGGCACTTTTGTCAGCGTCGGTTGCGTGATGAGGCTGGTAATGATGCGCTGCTGCGCCGCCGCCAGATCGACCGGAGGCTGCTGGAGCTTGAAGTTGCCGTCGTTGTACTGATCGTGGAACGACATCTCGAGGCGGGAAACGCCGAAGACCTTCAGCGCCGCATCACCTTCATAGGTCCAGACCATATCGGCGAAGCCCGTGTTCTGAAACGCGCTGCCGACCTCGGAGTTCCTCATGTCGGACCGTGTGCCCGAATTGGCGCTGCCCGGTGCCGTTGAACGCGTGGCTTTGGTCGGCGCTCCGAAAAGAATGAGGATGCGGCCCGGGTCGCTCATCGCGCCGCGTACGCGACCGCCGCGGCTGAGCGTGTCGTCGGCAGCCTTGACGCGGGCATCGAAGTCCTCGTGGAACTCGTTGCGGGGGGTGGCCGGCGTCGGATCGCGGCGCGCCCAGAAGAGCGCTATGAATTCATCCGCTTCGGCGTCGGTCTGGATCGCCTTCCAGGCCGCCTTCTCCTCGTTGGTCATGAAGTACTGCGCCGGTCCTTTTCCAAACTCTGCTTTTGCGGGCGAAACCGCGGCGAATGCGCTCGTGGCCGCGGCGGCGAAAAGGACAACGGCAATCAGAAAGTTGCGAGTTTTCATCGGTTTCTCCCCTTGAATCAATCGCCCGACCGAAACATATGGTGATCGGACCTATTCCCCTCGGACGAGGGCTCATTCACCGTCGAATTTCTCCATCTCGTCGTACAGCTTGTCCATCTCGGCGTCGATCTCTTCCTGTTTGATGACGCCCTTGCGGACCAGCAGCGCAGCGAGGCTGTGGAGCAGGATGCTGTTCTCCACGATCATCTGCTCGAACTGTTCGTCGTCATCGCCACCATTGCCTTCGCGATCGATGTCGTCCATGCCATGCGCCTCCTTCCCTGCGCGGTGACGATGTACCACAAAATGTGCGCCTGCGGCGCGTTGTCTGCGCTTCGCGCGTTGTCGGTTGTCTGCGTGCTGCGGCGCGCGTGGTCGGTTGTTTGGCGTTAGCAGAGTTGATCGCTACGGCAACCAATCAAGAATCGACCACGCGCGCGGCAGCGCGCAGCCAACCGACAACGCGGCGAAGCCGCAGACAACGCCGCGTATGCGCGCAGTTACAATCCGCGCCCATGAAACGACTTGCCGTTCTCGCCCTGCTGCCCTTCCTTCTGCTCGCCTGCTCGAAGCGCGAGCCTGACGCTGCCACTCCGGCTCCCGCTGCCACATCGCAGACGATGAAGGTCGGTCTTCTCACTCCCGGCTCCGTCAACGACGGAGGCTGGAACGCGATCGCCTACGAAGGGTTGCAACAGATTCACAAACAGCTCGGCGCCGAGGTCTCCAATCAGGAGACCAAGACCCCTGCGGAGTTCGAAGAAGGCTTCCGCTCCTACGGCGCGAAAGGGTTTGATCTCGCCTTCGGTCACGGCTTCGAGTTTCAGGACGCCGCCCTCAAAGCAGGCAGGCAATACCCGAAGACGATCTTCATCACCACGTCCGGCAGCTCCGTGGCCACGAATGTCTCGCCGATGGTGTTCCAACTGGAGCAGGCTACATACCTCCTCGGCGTGATCGCCGCACGCGAGTCGAAGACGGGCAAGGCGGGCCTCATCGGTGGCATCAACCTCCCTTCGATCGCCTCGACCTTCCTGGCATTCAAGGCCGGCGCGCAATCGGTGGACCCGAAGTTCGAGGTGAAGGAGATCTACACCGGGAACTTCGATGACGTCGGCGCAGCCAAGCTGGCCACGCTGTCGTTGATCAACGCCGGCTGCGACTTCATCTTTCACCAGTCCAACGAGGCCGGCCGCGGCGTGTTCCAGGCCTGCCAGGAACGCAAGGTCCGCTGCTTCGGCTCGAACAAGAATCAGAACGATATGGCTCCCGACGTCATCGTGGCCTCGGCGGTCCTCGATGTCCCGGGCGCCTTCGTCTACATGGCCAAGCTGGTTCACGACCACGAGTTCCAGCCGCACATCTACTGGCTGGGCATGCACGAGAACATCGTCTCGCTCGTCTGGAACGACAAGCTGAAGTCGACGATGTCGCCGCAGACCGTCGCCGAGGTGGAGCGCATCGAGGCCGACATCCGTTCCGGCAAGTTCGAAGTGCCACGCGGCAAGTTCTAGCGACAAAGCGTAGCGCTCGTAGCGCTCTCGCAATGACGAAGACCGCCAGCGAGCCGCTGGCGGTCCAGCCGTCGAGCCGACGGCGCTACGAGGCGCCGGCGCTACTACACTTCACATTCATTCATGCGCCTGTCGCACATTACCAAGCGCTTTGGCGCGAACGTCGCGGTCGATGACGTCTCGCTCGATTTCGCCCCGGGCGAGATCGTCGGTCTCGTCGGCGAAAACGGCGCGGGAAAGACGACGTTGATGTCGATCGCCGCCGGCGAACTGGCACCGGACGCGGGGACCATCGAGGACCCCGCCGTGACTGGTGTCGTTCATCAGCACTTTCTTCTCGTCAGCGAATTCACCATTGCCGAGAACCTGGCGCTGGCGATGTGGAGCCGCGATGCCGAGGACGTCATTCGCGAGTCCGGAATCGAGCTGCGCGACGTGCAACGCCGCGTCGCCGATCTCTCTGTCGGCGAGAAGGCGAAGCTCGAGCTGATCAAAGCGATCGCCCGGCATCCGCGCTTTCTCATCCTCGACGAGCCGACCTCCGTCCTGGCGCCGACGGAAGCACGGGAACTGTTCGACGTCATGAGACGCCTCGCCGCCACCGGCACGACGGTCGTCTTCATCAGCCACAAGATCCCCGAGGTGCTGGAGGTGGCCACGCGGATCGTGGTCATGCGGCGAGGCAGGATCGTCGCCGACGGCGGTGCCATGACCGCGGAGGAATTGGCGGAGAAGATGGTGGAGAGGCGAAGTATCGACGCGAACGAACGTGGGAAACGTAGGTCGGACTCTCTAGTCCGACCGGAGCTTGGGAGAGCGGTAATTGATAACCCGCCTGTAGTTCAGAGCCGCGCAAGCTCCGGTCGGACTAGAGAGTCC
>Ga0307470_10000147_pt1 | contig 48644 bp, 38 predicted proteins | sample atmos_gasesAM3C__FD_204565 | JGI IMG/M metagenome (GOLD analysis project Ga0307470, IMG submission 204565) | Hardwood forest soil microbial communities from Morgan-Monroe State Forest, Indiana, United States - atmos_gasesAM3C_05 | ecosystem: Environmental > Terrestrial > Soil > Temperate forest... | reverse complement strand
GGTTCTTCTCTCGCGGCGATGGAAAGTCGGACTGGAGAGTCCGACCTACGTAGGTCCATTCTCGTCCGCGCGGCTGTTTCGCAATTCGGCCGCTTCTTTCTCCTCGATGGCGCCTTCGCTTCGCTCCGGCCGGCGACGCCAATGTTCGTCGAGCAGAACTTGCGCACGCAGGCATCGTTGTTCGAAGAGCGCCCGCCCTCCGGGATCGCACTCGAGCGCGAGACGATCATTCCGGAGGCCGAGGTATTTGCGTTTCTGGAACGGCACCGCGAGGAGCTCGCGGCGATGCCTTCGACGCTCGCGCCGGATTCCGTGCGTAACGCGAAGCCGGTGCGTTTGGAGGGAGAAGTCACGTTCGATTTCGCTGCGCCGCGCGGCAACGCACTCGATGTCGAGATTGTCTTCGAGACCGGCGTAACTGCCGCGGAAATCGTCCGCGCCCGCCGCGACGGCATCCGTGCACTCAACCGCGGCGACGTCTGGATCGATGTGCGCGATCCGCAGTTCGACTGCCTCGATTCCGTTTCGATCCGCGACGATGGCCGCCTGCTCCTGATGCCGCTCGACGTGCTGCGAATCCGAGGGACGTTGCGAGGCCGGGCGGTCTTTCGAGGCGATGCTTCCGGCCGCGACGTCTTCCGCATGTTCGATCAGCTCGAAGTCTCCAGCGAGGCACCGTCGCTGTCGGCCCTGGGATTCGACCTGTACGCGTATCAGCAGACCGGTTATCACTGGCTCTGGCTGCTCCACCACAACGGTTTCGGCGCCCTGCTCTGTGATGACATGGGCCTCGGCAAGACGCACCAGGCGATGGCGCTCATGCGCGCCGTCACGGCCGCGAATCCGCTGACGTCGATCCTCGTCGTTTGCCCAACCTCGGTGCTCGATCACTGGCGCGAGAAGCTGTCGCGCTATCTGCCCGGCCAGGAGGTCACGCTCACCTCCTACGGACTCGTTCGCAGCCGCCTCGATCAATACCGGCAGACGCGATTCGATCTCGTCGTGCTCGATGAAATGCAGACGATCAAGAACGCCGATACCGCTACACATCAGGCGCTGGCAGCGCTCGACAAAGGCGTGACCATCGGCCTCACCGGAACGCCAATCGAGAATCACGAAGGCGAGCTGCGGACTCTCCTCGATTTCGTCGTTCCCGGCTACCTGCCTGGCAACATCGACGATCGCGCCACGCTGCGCCGGCTGGCGCGGCCGTTCGTTTTGCGGCGGACGAAAGGCCAGGTGCTGACGGAGCTTCCGCCGAAGATCGTCGACAAGCGCTACTGCGAGATGTCGGAAGCGCAGCGGTCGCTCTACCACGCGGTGATCGACTCCCGCGCAAAGCCCTTGCAGGCACAGCTCCGTGCCGGTGCGACGATTTCGTACGTTCATGTTTTCGCGGCGCTGAACTACCTCAAGCAGATCTGCAACCATCCTGCATCGGCAGGCGGCGGATTCGACGGCGACGCACCATCAGCGAAGTGGGAGCTCTTCGTCGAGCTTCTCGACGAATGCATGGCCAGCGGGCTGAAGGTCGTCGTCTTCAGTCAGTACCTGCGGATGCTGGAGATGATCGAGCAGCATCTTCAAACGCAGATGATCGGATTCGCGTCGATCAAAGGAAGCACGAAGGATCGCGGCGGAGAGATGGCGCGATTCCGTGACGACGCCGGCTGCCGCGTCTTCACGGCCAGCCTCCGCGCCGGCGGCCTCGGCATCGATCTCACCAGCGCGTCCGTCGTCATTCACTACGACCGCTGGTGGAACCAGGCGCGTGAGGATCAGGCCACCGACCGCGTTCACCGCATCGGCCAGAATAAAGGTGTGCAGGTGATCAAGCTCATCACGCGCAACAGCGTGGAAGAAAAGATCGACGCCCTGATCGAGCGCAAAGGCCGCCTCGCCAACGACATCATCCTCGATGACGATCCGTCCCTCGTGAAGCAGTTCACGCCGGAGGAGCTGGAGGAACTCTTGGGCGGGTGATGAGGCTGAAAGTATCAGCCGTCCTGTACAGATTCTTTCTGTATTTTCGTACAGGTTCTTTCAGCCTTTCGAGGCTGATACTTTCTGTATATCTATCACGGAGAGCATGTGCTCTAAATTCAGGGCTTTACCGGCAGGACTCTCGCCCATTGGCAGTAAAACGAGCGTCCCGATCATGGCGAAAACGGGTACGCCCTCTCACCGAGTGGCGACCATCCGCTCGGGCCGCCGACGTTCGATGAATTCGATCGCCGCCGCGATCACGGCTGGATCGCGCAGGATGCGTCTATGGCCGAGGTTGCGGGTGAGCATGAGGGCGGCATCAGGCCAGGCGGCGGCGAGGTCGCGGCCGAAGCGCGCCGGCACATCGGCGTCGTCTTCGTCGTGAATGACGAGCAGTGGAGCGTTCATCTGCGGCGCCAGGGCAGTGCCGCGCAAGTGTGACCAGTCGATGCCGAATTGGCGCTCGATCGTGCGCTCCATCCGTTTCGCGAGATCGTCGGAAATCCCGAGCATCCGGCCGAATGTGTCGGTGAAGAAGGCGAAGTCCTCCGGCGGCGAGAGGTACACGAGGCGCCCGTCGAACGCTGCGTCGCGGAGCGCGACCGTCGTTGCTGCCGCGCCGAACGAGTGCGCGACGATCGCCACCGGCTTCTCTGCGCCGATGAGTGCTTCGACGATGGCTGCGAATTCGATCAGGTTCGTCCGGCGTCCCGGCGAATCTCCATGTGCGGGGAAATCGGGTGCAATGACACGATAGCCTTCACGCGCCAGAGATTCGGCCAGCGTCCCGAGCTGCGTCCCGCGTCCTTCCCAGCCGTGGAGCAAGAGGACCGCTGGTCCGGCTCCCCAGCTCCGGATAGTGATCGTGTGCGAAGCGACCAGACGCGATTCGCTGCCGGCGCGTTGCCGGGACGCTGCCTCGCTGGCCGGCGAGGGAACGCGCCGGGGAGTGAGGAAGAGGCGGGCGGCGAGGCGTTCTGACAGCGAAGGGGCGATGACATCGAGCGCTGTCAGGGCAAGACCGGCGACCCGGATGGACATAGGAACACGAACGTTCGTGCTTTTTTGCTGACGGCTCTTCTCCATATTCGGCTCTCCTCTGAGTTTCTACTTGCGCGCGCCAGCCTGGCGTGCTCGCGAGTTGCGAGGCGCTGCGTCCTGCACTCGCGCCGACTCGATGAGCTGCTCGAATGACCGGAACGCCCGAACGCGAGCCGCCGGCATCCGCAGCAGCCGCGAGAAATGGTGGTACGCCAGCAGAATCGAGTAGAAGTCGTGAGCGAGCTGCTGCGCATCGACATCGCTCCGGAACTGCCCTTCATCCACGGCGATGCGCACCGCCTGGCTGAGCGTGGCCAGCCAGTCTTTTTGTGTCTCGACGAGATAGTCCCGCACCGGACCGGGCTGATCGTCGAATTCGCTGGCGGCGGCGATGAAAATGCAGCCTCCCGGCAGCGAAGCCTTGCTGGACCAGTCGAACCAATTCTCAAACAGCGCCCGCACCCTTGCCTCACCCCTCGGCTTCCTCAACGCAGGCCCTACTACTTCGGCAATGAAATGCGACACCGCCGAGCGCAGCACTTCGAGCTGCAGGTTTTCCTTTGATTCGAAGTGGGCAAACACGCCGCTCTTGGACATCCCAACGGTCCGGGCCAAGTCGCCGATGCTCACCGCTGAGAGTCCTGAAGTGCTGGCGGCAGCGACCGCGGCATCGAGAACGGCTTCACGGGTCTGGCGGCCTTTGCTCACTCGGCCAGAATAGCACGATCGTTCGTTTTAGCGATGCCGTCCGTCTTGCTGATGCCGCTGATGCAATCGTGAGGCGGTTCGCTTGATTCAAGTCCCCACTCGTCGTAACGTCTGGTCTCCTATGAAAACGACGAGTTGGATTGCCGCGGCGCTGGCCGTTGGTCTTCTCATTCCATCTTTGCATGCGGCGGCGCCCGCGGCCGCATACAAGCCGTCCGCGGCGTACGAGTGGCTCGATGTCGCGCTGGAGGCGACGGCGCGCGAAGTCGATCGCGACGGCGCGCGGCCGACGATCATCTCCCGCACGCTGGCGATTGCGCTGACGGCGATGTACGACGCCTGGGCGGCGTACGACGACAAGGCCGTCGGGACCCGGCTCGGCGCGAGCCTGCGCCGCCCCCCATCGGAGCGGACGCAGGCGAACAAGGAAAAAGCGATCGCCTACGCGACGTATCGCGCGCTGATTGATGTCTATCCCGAAGACCGGAGCTGGATCGACGGGCAAATGCGGGGACGCGGATTCGATCCCGACGACATTTCGATGGACCGCTCCACGCCGCAGGGCATCGGCAACGTGGCCGCCGCGGCAGTGGTCGCGTACCGGCATCACGACGGCGCGAATCAGCTCGGCGATGAAGTGGGATCGAGCGGCGTGCCGTATTCCGACTACACTTACTACGCGCCGGTGAACACGTCTACGAAAGTCACCGATCCGAATCGCTGGCAGCCCATTCCGTTCGTCAATCCGAAGGGAGGAACCATCGCGCCCGGATTTCTTACGGCGCAGTGGTATCGCGTCAAGACCTTCGCGCTTGACCGCAGCGATCAATTCCGCCCGCCCGTTCCTCCGCATGTCGATTCCGAGGAGTTGCGGAAGGAGACCGACGAGAACATCGCGCTGAATGCGGGGCTGACGCCGGAACAAAAAGCAACGGTCGAGTTCATGCGCGACGGTCCGCGCTCCACCGGACAGTCGGGACACTGGCTGAAATTCGCGCAACTCGTTTCCAAGCGCGATCACAACGATCTCGACCGCGACGTGAAGCTCTTCTTCACTGTTGGCAATGTGGCGATGGATGCGTTCATCGCCTGTTGGGAAGCGAAGCGCTTCTACGACACCTCGCGCCCCTGGACGCTCGTCCGTTACTACTACGCCGGCAAGACGATTGACGGGTGGGCCGGGCCGGGGAAGGGCGTCGTCAAGTTGCCCGCCGAGGAGTGGCATCCGTATTCGCCGTTCACGTTTGTGACGCCGCCATTTCCCGGCTATCCATCCGGCCACAGCACTGTCAGCGGGGCGTGCTCCAAGATGCTCGAGCTCTTCACCGGCAGCGATTTCTTTGGCGAGGTCGAGAAGCGGAAAGCGGGGGTACTGACGGAAGCGGATGGCGACTGCGTGGCCATTCAGGCGCGTGACGGGAAGAGTGCGGCGGCGGCGGACTGCAATGTCGAGCTGAAGCTGCCGACATTCACGGCGACGGCGGATATGGCCGGCATCTCGCGCGTCCTCGGCGGCTATCACATCCAGGCCGACAACATCCAGGGACTGGCCCTCGGGCGCAAGATTGCCCAGTTCGAATGGCCGCGCATTCGCGCTTACTTTGACGGGACAGCAAGCCCGTCGCCGGAACACTGATGCCCGCTCTTCGCCGCGGCTGGCGCTGGTTGTTCCTTGCGATCGCGGCCATCGCCGCGTTCGCGCTGGTTGCGCTTCCAGCCTGGATCATCCAGCCGTTCCGCCCGCAGTCGGCGCGGGGAGTTTCGATCTCGTACGCGCTGCGAACGATCTCGCCGATCGTCACGATCGTGGCGCTTCTTGCCGTCGTGTGGCTGATCTTCACGCTCTGGCGCGGCGCGCGATGGTGGGGGAAGATCGGCATCGTCATCCTTCTTCTTCTAACGACCTTCAGCACGTGGTTCGCGCGGCAGAATCATTTCGAGTGGATGTTTCATCCGCTGGCGGGCGCCGCGTATGTACATGCGGACGCGGCTTCGTTTGTCAGCGACGCTGATCTCGTGATCGCCGTCGAACGGAACGGCGAAGCGGTTGCCTATCCGATCCGCGAGCTTGCCTATCACCATCTCGTTCAGGACGTCGTCGGCCGCGTACCGATTGTCGTCACTTATTGAACGCTCTGCCACACCGGTCTGGTGTGGGAGACGACGATCGACGGGCGAACGCTGCATTTCCACCTCGCCGGGATCAACAACCAGAACTTCATCATGCGCGACGAGGAGACCGGCTCGTGGTGGCAGCAGATCACCGGCGAAGCGATCCAGGGGCCGTTGAAGGGAACGCGGTTGAAGCACGTTCCGCAGGATGAGATTGGATTCGCGCTCTGGAAACGGGAACACGCCACCGGCCGCGTGCTGCGTCCCGACCCGAAGATCGCCGCGGCCGGACTCTACGCCGGCGCCGATTGGGAAGCGCACATCGCGAAGATGCCGGTGGCGACGAACACGCACGACGCGCGCCTGCAACCGCGCGAGCTCATCATCGGCGTGACAGTCGATGGCCGCTCGAAGGCGTACACGATGTCGGACATCAAGCAGCAGAATCCGATCATCGACACGGTCGGCACGGTTCCGATCGTGATCGCGGTGGCCGAGGATGGGCGCTCGGTGCGTGCCTTCCGGAGGATCGTCGATGGACGTGTTATCGAGCTCTTCGCGAAACCTTCATCGACGCCCATCTTGTTCGTCGACGGCGCAACGGGAAGTGAATGGGATTTCTCCGGCCACGCGATGAACGGTCCGCTCGTCGGCCGTCAGCTCGACAGAATCGACGTTCTCAGCGACTACTGGTTCGATTGGCGGACGTATCACCCGGATACGGCGATCTTTCGGGTTGGGTTGCGGTGAGTGGCTACCGAGGACTAATGAACTCTGTTGGTCCTCCCGGTCACCAGCTGTAAATACGTACACGCCCCGTCGCGAGGCACGCGCTGTCAGGCCGGCCAGCACCCTCGTTTATGCGAGCCGCAAATATCGAGTAGAAGGCCGTGGGCGTGTCTCTAAAGTCGAAATCGAGTATTCCCACATGCCAAAGACCGTCGATCTGGTGTTCGTCTGATACGGGATATCGAATTCGAAAAGGCGAGGTCGGATTCCGTTTGTCGGCTTGGCGATCGCCTCCGACTTCTATGACCCCTGTGCGACCGTATCCGGTTTCCTGGATTGGTATCATTGCAAAATATACATGCGGCCCCGGCCTCGACGATCGCACGACTCGATACTCAAACTCGACGCGACCGTAGAGCAAGGAAACCGATTTGTTTAGGCCAATTGATTGGTCGGCATCTGCGCACATCTCAATTCGTGCGTTTCCCTCCTCGTCTTCGAGACGCGCCAAGTTCGAAAGCATCGATTGACCGGAGTGGTGCACGCCCCACGTCGCGTAAGTTCGGTCATCGCTACGCGAGTCGAAAATCAACTTGGTGGGTGTGGCGACGCCTGGAGAGACAGCTCTTAAAACTGCGGCTAAACCGTCCAAATAGCTTGAGCGAAAATCCGCGTACAGCTTATCGCGTAGAAACAGCGGTATCGAGCACTCCTTTGCCATCACTGGAAGGATGAACACTTTTCGTCGCTCGAGCTCCTCCGCCAAAGCGGCGTTTAGCTCGCGCCGAACCCACGACGATTCGACCGATTTTGGCGACAAGACAACAGCCAAAAACCCCGATTCTTGGATCGCGCTCTGAATTCGATCCACGAGAGAATCGCCAACGCGCATTTCCCATTGGTCGTACCAAACGCCAACATTCCGTTCGACGAGGTCTGCGGCGAGCCGTGAGACAAAAGCCTTATCGGATGCGGTATGGCTGAGAAAGACCCGTCCGGTCTGTTTGGATCGCTCTGTACCCACTGCCTCTAATCCCCAGACCTGTAAGATCGATTGGTTAGAGCCTAGCATGAAATCGTGGCGTATCCCCGCAAAGCTCTGAACCTCACCTCCTCTCTCAAACGGCTATTATCGGCTCATTCCGTACGCACGTGAAGCAACTCCGCCACCTTCCCCGCATCGCTCGTCGGCAATCTGCACTGGTGATTCGTGCAAACGTACGCCGTCGCCTTCCCGCGAATCGCTTTCTGCATTTTCGTGAACGGTGCGATACGGGCGATGTCGGCTCCCGATCGCAGGACGACCTTGTTCGGGACGAACGATGCGAAGACGGCGCGTTGCAGCGCATGGACATCGTTTCCTGCCAGCACGATCTCGAATGATGGGCCGATGAGGAAATCGACGGCGCTCATGAGGTGCGCGGATGCAGAGGGGATCACATTGACCTCGGCCGCGCTCGTGCGCAGGAGATCGTTCGCGGCCTTGTCGAAGAGCGGATCTCCGGTGATGCGGGCGATGCGCACGAGGTTCATGAGCTGCACCGAGTTTCCCGAAGGCAGCGATCCGTCGCTCGTTTCGCGCGGGCGGACGAGCAGCGTCTCGGCGTCGTTCGCGGTCATGTAGAAGTGGCCGTCAGAATCCCGAAAGCGGGACAGCGACTCGCGCTCCAGCGAGATGGCGCGGTCGAGATATTGCGCATCGAACGTCGCTTCGTAGAGGTTCAGCAGGGCCCAGACGGCGAAGGCGTAATCGTCGAGGTAGGCGACATGTCCGCGCTGATGCTGCAGGTGCTCGCCCTGCACGACGGTGGCAGCGCGTTTCGCCGCGATTGCGTATGCCTCGTCCTCGAGGACTGCAGCGCCTGACGCAAGAGCTGCGATCATCAGGCCGTTGCAGTCAGTGAGGATCTTCTCGTCGCGCACGCCGCGCTCGTCGGAATCGCTCGCGCTGTAGAACGCGCCGCTCGGTGCGCGTAGATCGCGCAACACGTAGGTGAAGATCTCGCGCGCTGTGCTCGCGTACTCGGGCCTGTGCGTGGCCTGATACGCCTCAAGATACGTCATGGCCAGCATCGCCTGATCGCAGAGCATCTTCTCGTAGTGCGGCTGGCGCCAGGCGGCGTCGACCGTGTAGCGATGAAAACCCGATCGAGCCTTGTCCCAGATCGCGCCGCGGCGCATCGCGCGCAACGTCGTCTCCACCATCTCCAGCGCATGCTTGTCGCCGCTGCGCCGCCAGTAGCGGAGCAGGAACATGAGCTGATGCGCGGCCGGAACTTTCGGTGGCGGAAGGAAGCCTCCGTTGGTGCTGTCGAAGCGATCTGCCAGTTGTTGATATGCGGCCTTCAGCATCGCGGTATCGGGTGCGCGATCGTTCTCCGCGGACTCAGACGCGAGCGACTGCATGACCATCGCCGCGGTCGATGCGATCTGCTCCGGGTGTTCTTTCCAGGAGGTCCCCAATCTGTCGATCAGCGCCTGCAATCGATCCCGCGGGATGTACGACGCGGCAAAGAACGGCTTCCCGTCCGGCGTCAGAATCATGTTCAGGGGCCAGCCTGGATCGGACATCAGCTTGCGCGCGATGGCCATGTAGGCGCTATCGATGTCCGGCCGCTCCTCGCGATCGACTTTGATGGCGACGAAGTGCAGGTTCATCGCCGCGCCGATCGCCTCATTCGAGAACGACTCCGCCTCCATCACGTGACACCAGTGGCAGGTCGAATAGCCGATCGAGAGGAAGATCAGTTTGTTCTGTTCGCGCGCGGCCTTCAGCGCGGCCTCGCCCCACGGATACCAATCGACCGGATTGTTAGCGTGCTGCAGAAGATAGCGCGAGGTTTCGTGCGCGAGCCGGTTCGTATGTTTCGGCGGCGGCGCTGCAACTACCGCGGTGATCGCCGAAGCAAAGACAACCACAGAGACACAGAGAACGCAGAGGGTTCTCTGTGATCTCTGTGTCTCTGTGGTTGCCGGTTCTTTCAAACTTGACCTGTTACGGAGAAGGCGCTCGATGGGAGGTAGCGCTAGCAACTACGCAGGGATTGAATCACTTCACCAGCCCTGCCCCTTGCACAATCCGATAGCTCTTGTCCGCGGCCAGTCCTTTGAACGTCTGCCGTTCCCCGCTCGGCCAGATCACCGTCACGTCGGCGTGCTTATCGGCGCCGAGGCCCACGTGCTGCTCCTTTGGATTCGAGGTCAGGTAGCCGATCGTGCTGAAGACCTCGCGCCACATGCCTTTCTGATGCGCGGTGTCGACGATGATCCTCGCGCCGATGGCATCGCGCGTCACGCCCTTCGACGGATCGCCTGTGAGGCGGATCTTGATCCAGTGATTGCCGTTCGCTTCGGCGTTGTTGCGGTAAAGGATCGCCGGCCCGTTGAAGTTGTTGACCATCATGTCGAGATCGCCGTCGCCGTCGAAGTCGAACTGCGCGACGGCGCGTGCGTTGCCGAGGGGGTCCGCTCCGCTCCGTGCCGAGTCCTCGATCAACATCCCGTTGCGATTGACGAAGAACACCGGCGCTTCCTTCTCTGCGACCGGCACGACCGCCTGCCGTTGCGCTCCCGCGGCATCGGTAAAGTACGGATTGACGCTGGAGTAGACCGCGTACTCGTTCATACCGTTGACGAGATAGAGATCGTCATCGCCGTCGTTGTCGAAATCGAAAAAGTCAGCGCCCCACGACCAGCCGGTCGACTTGTACCCGCGGCCGATCGCGGTCGATTGCACGTACGAACCGAGCTTCCCGTTCGCGGCCGCCGACTCCCATAGATCATTCGCCTCGACCACGCGCATATTGGCCATCTTCTGAGGATTGAGCTTCAGTCGCGTCTTCGCGTCGGGGAGGACGTACTTCTCGTCCTTGTTCATCGTCACGATGTTCGAGATGTAGACGTCGGGATAGCCGTCTCGGTTCAGATCGGCGATGCCGATGTTCATCGTGTAGCTCGGCTTTTCCGTGCCGAGCTTGGCGGAGACATCCTCGAACTTGCCCGTTCCTCCCAGATTGCGATACCAGGAATTGCTGCCAAAGTCGTTGCCGCAGATGAGGTCTTCCCAACCGTCGCCGTCGAAGTCGAGATGGCCGACAGCCTGCGCCCAGCCGGGATTCTCCACGCCGCTTCCGGCGCTGACATCCTCGAAGACGAAGTTGCCTTTGTTGTGAAAGAGCTTGTCGGGAAGCCCGTTCGTGTTGCGGCGCGCGAACGTCGGCAGCTCGCCGTGAATGTAATCGCCGAAGTAGCCGATGTAGAGATCGAGGAGGCCGTCTTTGTCGTAGTCGAATGCCGTGGCGGGTCCGCCGACGAGACCCTTTCCGCCAAGACCCGCACGCGCGGTGACGTCCTCGAATTTTGCGTGGCCGAGGTTCTTGTAGAGGCGGTGATCGTCATCGACGTAGGTGATGAAGATGTCCTCCAGACCGTCGTTGTCGAAGTCGGCGATGATCGCCTGGCGCGGTTCGCCCGGCCGTCCGTCCGCGCGCTTCCAGGCCAGACCAGCCGACTCCGTCACATCGGTGAAGTGGCCTTTGCCGTCGTTGAGATAGAGCGCGTTGCCCGATCCGCTCAACACCAGCACGTCGATGTCGCCATCATTATCAATATCCTCGGCCGCGATACCCGAGCCGCCGAACGCAGGCGGCACCGCCAGCACGAGCTTGTCGCCTTCCTTGACGGTGTAGCTTCGGATGAGACGCGCCAGCCAGTCTGACATGCGATGCTCGAACTGAATGCCGCTGGATGCGGTGACCTCCGTGAAGTACTTGCCGCCGCTTTTCGCCGGCGGTGTTGACGCCGAGGCAATCGTCACCGCGGTTTTCTTCTCCGGCGGCATCGACGCGTTCTTGTCGATCAGCCGTTGAATCTCCGTAACTCCTCGGGAGAGGTGCGTCCGATCGAGCCGGTCTTTCCCTTCCGCCGTCGCGATCTTCCCCGCGACGCGCAGGATCAGCGTTCCCATCTGCGCGCCTCCCTCGGTCAGCAACTCCGCCGCGAAGGGATCAGGCTCCAGCGTTCCTTTGTACTTCGGATCGCTCAAGACCTCTTTGAGGTAGAACCAATGCAGTCCTGGATCGCGGAAGGCGTCGAGGTCGTATGCCTCGATGACGACTTGCTCCTTCTTCGGCAGCCGCGGGAAGTAGATGCAGTCTTCGTATTCGTTGAGCACGTGCGGCTCGAACAACTGCACGGCGTCGTGAACGTCCTCGACGCGGATCAGCGCGTGGCCGCGCTTCTTCGCCCGCTTCTCCGCTTCGAGCATCACGTCGCCCGTCCAGGCGATCATCGTCTCCGTGAATTGATCCTTGAACGCCTTTCCCTCGGCTGGATCAGTCGGCCACATATGCCGCGACATGTAGACCTGCACGTTGCGAAGGAAAACGGCCTGCGAGAGGTCGTTGTACTTCTCGTACGCCGCCAGTTTCTCGGCGACGATGGCATTGATGGTGGCGAACTTCTGCGGCGCCACCGCGCTGGCCACGTGCGCCGGTTTCGCCTCGGGTGCCACAGCCGGAGCGTGACCGACGACATCCGCCCATCCTGCCTTCAACTCTTTCGCGCCGAGGCGTTCGTGGTTCGTGGCGCGTGTGGCGTGATCGGCGTGCTGGAGCGCAGCCAGCGTGACGAGGTCGACCGATTCCTTGAACAACTCGACAGCTGGTGCGTCGAGCGGAATGATCTTCGTGCCGTCGACGAACGCATCCTGCTGCACGGCCAGAATCGCGCGCAGCGCATACGCAACTGATCCGTATTGCCGCCTGTCGCGCGCGGAGACCTCGGTGCGGTGCGCATCATCAGGACGCACAACCCAATCGCCGCCCGCGGTGGCCACGTACGGCACCGCGGCCTGCAGGATGGGACGAAGCGTATCGACATCGATCTGCGTCTTCCCTGCACTCGCCGCCGCAGCACTCGCCTTCAGCCACAGATCGCGAATGAACTGCTTCTGCAGCGCGATCTTCTCCGCGCGCGCATCGAAATCGAGGGGCGTCCCGTAGATGAAGTCCTCGAGCCTGCTGGCCGTCGCATAACACTTCGGATCGCGCACCGACTCGAGCTGATCGATCTCGTTGATGATCGTCGGAACCTGGGCGAGAAGGGCTGACGCCGAAAAGCAGATCGCAAGGATCGAGAGTTGAGCTATTCGCATAGGACGCTCCGCAAACGTGTCTGTTTCGGAAAGTGTACTCGGATGAGAAGCGTTCACGCGGAGGCGCGGAGCCCGCAGAGAAGACCCCGCACCTCAGCGGGCCAAAATGTGCATTTGGCAAGCTTTACCTCGATCTATTCCAAAATCGATTGTTTCGACTCACGAGTCTTGAATCCGGACTCAAGAAACTAAGGTCCGGACTGAGGAAACGAAGGTCCGGACAAAGCAAACGAAGGTCCGGACAAAGCAAACGAAGGTCCGGACTGAGCAAACGAAGATCCGGACTGAGCAAACGAAGGTCCGGACAAAGCAAACGAAGGTCCGGACAAAGCAAACGAAAGTCCGGACAAAGCAAACGAAGGTCCGGACTGAGGAAACGAAGGTCCGGACAAAGCAAACGAAGGTCCGGACTGAGCAAACGAAGGTCCGGACTGAGCAAACGGAGGTCCGGACGGAGCAAACGGAGGTCCGGACGGAGCAAACGAAGGTCCGGACAAAGCAAACGAAGGTCCGGACTCAAGGAACGAAGGCCCGGACGGAGCAAATGAAGGTCGGGACTGAGGAGACTTGCGTCGGGAGTGCAGAAATGTGAGTCCTGCGCAAGATTTTTTAAGCTCCTGTCAACAAAGAACTTATTGGCGCCACTCAAGCGCTTTTCTCAGCGGCCCGTAACTTCCTGGCGGGCTCATACGTCTACCTTTTTCGAGTACTCAAAGGTCCCGGGACCGGCGGCGTGTCGCCGACGGCCACCGGAATTGTTAACCACCCACGTGATGGGTCCAGGCCACGTGGTTTATGAGGATCGATGATGGACGATATTAAGAGCAGCAGCAGTCAACCGCAACCCGTCAACCCGTCAACCCCACAACCCGTCCAGGCTGCCGGCGATCCGGCACCGCCAGAACCGCTCACCCCCGAGGAGCTTGCGGCAGAGCTTCTAGCGAGGATCGACGAATTCGAGGGAATGGTCCCTAACTTCCAGCATCACGACAAGAACGACGTCCGGAGAGTGTCCGCGATGGCCCGTTTCGCCTCGGAACTGGCGGTGCCGACCATCGCCACGGTGACGTCCTTTGGACCGGCAGCGGAGCGAAACATGTTCGACGTCGCAGCAGCCAAACTGTCGCTGCGCCGGCGCGATGCCTTTGCACCAGTGATCCAGCGCCTTGCCGCACTGACCGACGGGATGCAGTTCACCGTCAACCGTGATCAGGCCGATGTGGCCGGGCAGGCTCTCAATGTCTTTGCCTTCATGAAGTCGTACGCCAAGCGGCCCGATGCCGCCCAACTGCATCCGTATCTCGGCGAGATGGAGCGCGTGGTGAAGAAGGTTCTCAACCGTCGCAAACCATCAACGCCAGCTCACCCCGGCCCGGCGCCAGCGCCTGCCGGCGGATCGTCACAATTGCCTCCCGGTGCTCGCGGCTTTCTCGCTTCGAACATGGTTCGCCCCGAGCCGGAGCCAGTGGGTGAGGATGAGTATTCGGATGAATTCAACGAGGCGCTGGATCGTGCGGTGAAGGACGAGTAGTTCGCTCGTTTTGTCGTTCATGCCGCCCCTCGCTGGTGCAGAGGAGGGGCGGCGGGGTTGGTGGGGGAGGCCGCTTCCCTGCTCACCGACGAAAAGCGCGCCGTAGGCCGGATGGCTCTGAGCGCGATTTTTGATGGTGCGAGCGGGGAATTCCCTCTGTGCGTCCGTCACTCCTCTGACAGGAAGCCCGCCATGAACCGAATCGGTACGACTCTGCTGACGCTGGTTTTTGTGGGCTGCGCGACTCGCGTACGGATCGCACAGCCAAATGTTCAAGGACCAGTCGACAATGCAGCTCCCCGCGTATCCCTGAATGAAACGAACGTTCGGTGTAGCTATTCGAGCGAGTGGCAATATAACCGGAGCGGGAGCAAGAGTGCCCCACCAGAGTACGGGCTGGCTCTATCCGGAGGTGGGATGCGCGCGGGCTCGTATGCGGTCGGCGCACTCAGTGCACTAGCTAAGCTTGGCTATCTGAGCAAGGTCGACGTAATCTCTGCGGCCTCCGGTGGCGCCTACGCTGCGGGCTGGTACATAAGCCAGAGGGCGACCTCCGACGCTGACGACGCCGAACTCTTTCTAGACTGCAAGGACAAACCAAACTGCGGTGTGTATCAGCACCACTTGGCAGATCACGGAAAGCTGGTCAACCGTAGACGCGTGGCATTTGCTCTGCTCACGGACACTCTGATGTTCCCTGTTAACTTGCTGGTGAACGGCGTGTTTGGTTGGCATGAGAACACCACTGGCCATCGTCGCTTCTACGAAAGGGCTCTCGTTAGCGAATTCTTCACGACGCCGGGCACGCATCGCCACATCCGCTACTCATTCCCGGATCTTGGCGCGGCTTCACTATCGAAACATCTCCCGCTGCTGGTCGTGAATACAACCGTCTCGATTGATGACGACTCGCATCACTACGCTGCCGATCTGCGTAACTCGATCTACGAACTCTCTCCAGTGCGTTATGGTTCCGATGCCTTTGGATACAGTTCGGACCAGTATCAGATGGACTTACCCCGCGCGATTTCCGTCTCCGGCGCCGCCGCTGACTTGAGCGTTCTGGCATCGGGCAACGTGCAGAAGACGCTATTTTCTGCGCTGAACCTTGACCTTGGGTATTTCATTGATAATCCAATGCGTTTCATGCGCCAGTCCACGGACGCTTCTGGTTGTGTTAAGTACACGGCCGTCGACAATGCGCACTTCAACGCACGCAAGTGGACATTTCGAGCAGTGCCATTTCCGGTTTACCCATTCATTCCATATTGGTCAAAAGACAAACAGGGATTGCGGAGCTATCTTTCCGACGGAGGTCACTCTGAGAACCTCGCGGCGTTTTCTCTTGTCCGCCGTCTGGTGAGAAACATAGTCATAGTCGATGCAAGCGGCGACGCCAATTTCCTCTTCGACGATTACAAGCAACTGCAAAAAGCGATTCTTCAGCACCTTAACGCGAACTTCGAGGTGCCCGCAATCGAGGCGGCACTAAAAGCAGAAACGGTTGACGAGCGCCGCAGAATCATTTCCGCCATGCCTGTCATGACTGGAACTGTTCGGTACTTTCCGTACCCAAACGAGCCGAATAATGAGCGGACTCTAAACATTGTCTATTTAAAGTTGTCCTACGACCTAGCTGGCGAGAAAACTAAGTACAAGGATTTCCCGAATATCGTTGCATACCGCACGAAGCATGCGGGGGTGTTTCCGTTCCAGGGCCTTTTCGATCAAGCGTACTCACCAGACCAATATCGCGCGTACCGAGATCTAGCCTACGTTTCGATCGTCAATGACGGACAGCTTATTCGGTCGATGGCAGCTCTTCCTTGAGTTGGTTGCCCAAGGCACCGCCGATGAACGCAGTATTGAGTAGCGGCCTCGGCAACCCTCTGGGTTTGAAAGGTGGAAAGGAAGCTAAGCCTTACCTCGCCATCTTCGTCAGCTCGATGAATCCCGGGTCGTCCTTCATCGACGCGAAGACGTAGTCCACGCGCGCTTCCCACATTTCCATGGCGCGGACGTCGTCGTAGCGCTCGTATTGGTAGAAGTGGCGTTTGAGCAACTCCATCGCTTTGCCTTTGTTGCCGAGGAGGGAGTAGATGGCGGCCAGGTTGTAGGAGGCGGCGAGATCGCCTTCGTTCTCTTTGGCGATGCGGAGGGCTTCTTCCTTGCGACCGCTGTCGGCGAGGTAGGTGGCGGCGAAGATCAGGTTGTAGGAATCGTGCGGGTCGAGGGCAAGGGCCTTCTGGACATACACATCCGCCTTTGCGCGCTGGCGCTCGGAGTTCCAGTAGACGGCCATGTTGCGGTAGGTGAGGGCGAGGGGATAGGCGGCGATGGACTGTTCGAAGAGGGCCAGGCCCTTGGCGGAGTCGCCCATGTGGATGGTCATCTTGCCGAGTCCGTGGAGGGCGACGGCGCGGGAGAGGGGATCGGGCTGGATCGTGAGGAGGTGCTCAAAGGTCGCGCGCGCAAGGTCCCACTCGCCGGTGTGATGGCGATAGAGCTCGCCGAGGAAGCGTGAGGGGACGGGATCGGCAGGATCGATGGCCGCGGCGGCGCGATAGAGAGAGCGCGCTTTCGGATAGTCGGCCGCCAGCTCCGCCGCGAGCGCATCGGTCATCGCCTTCGTCATGCGCGCATTCATCGCCGGCGAGAGATCAGGATCGCTCGTGCGCAGATCCTCGGCCTTCACAATCACGCCGAGGTGTTTGAGTGCCTTCTGCGCTTCGCGTCCCTGCTTCGGCGCCAGGCAGTGCTGCTCCCACACCTTCTGATAATCGGCGATGGCCGCATCCTTGTTTGTCGCGCTTTCATTCTTCGCGGTCTCGAGCAGTTGATCCAACGCGGACTCGCGCCGGAAGAGCTCGTGGTGGATCATGTTCTCGACGCTGCTCGATGTGATGAAACGTCCGTCGGGATTGACGTGATCGATCACCTTGCCGTCGACGACGAGCAGCACGGTCGGCCGCTTCGTGACGACGTCGAACTTCGCGATGGTGTTGGCGTCGTCGGGCTTGACGAGCTGCATGCCGACGCACTGCGCGGAGTAGAGCGTGAGGATGCGCGAGACGTTCAGTTCCGAGTTGTCGACTTCTCTTGCCTCGGCTGGGAACCACATCACCACGACCGGCGTCGTCAGCGGCTTGTCGCTCGCTCCGATCGACTTCCACGGGACGACGTACGGATTGACCGGCGGCGCCTGTCCGCCCATCGAGCTCATCGACGAGCGCGGCATGGTCCCTCCCATCCCGCCGCCACCACCGCCGCCGCAGGTAGCGAAGACCGGATGGGCGGCGAGAGCGAGCGTTGCGAGGGCGAAGATGAGTTTGCGCATAGGTGTTGTCGTCCTTGATTCGTGTGATGGATCATTAAAGCGCAGAAAAGACGGCCTTCTTCCTATTGTCCCGGTTGTTTCAAGGTTGTGATCGTCGTTTGCGGGATCCCAGAAGCAAAGGGGCAACCACAGAGACACAGAGGACACAGAGGGGTCTCTGTGACCTCTGTGCCTTTGTGGTGACCTGTTTTCGTGAGATTGATCACGCCGCTTTCCACTCATCGCGCTATCCTTCTGGCATTCCGTGAATCGTCCTACCGCTCCATTCGCGATCTTCTACCGCTCCGCGACGGGTGAGGCTTGCTTCGCTTGTCATGCGTGTGGGATTCGGCGGCACGATACGTTCGCGTCGGTGCGCGACGCGTTTGCCGTAGCGGCGCAGCATCTGAACCTATGCCGCGGCGCGATGCTGCATCGTCCGGTGGAAGGCGTGGCAGTCATCGACGGCCGCGAGCACGGAGTGGTACTGCGCGAAGGATTCATGATCCTCGCGTTGCCAAGCGTTTTCGAGACGAGTCCGCGGCCGGTGCGCGTGGTGGCGTAACGAATACGCGAACGCTAGCCTACTCCCGCTCCGCAAGTGGATCGATGTAAGAGACACCAGGAAAGCGAGAGAAGTCCCTGTCCGCAGTGTGTACTGTCCCTCCGTTTTCCAGTGCGTAGGCGGCAATCTGGGCGTCGGTAGTGAGATCCCGGGTGGCTCCGGCGGTCCGAAGTAAATCGAACACTACATTGACGTGACGAGGACCGGGACGCAGTACGTGCACGCTTGGAAGTGCTAACCAGCCGTCTACAACGTCGATTGCGTGTTGCAAATCCATTGGCGGCACGAAGACACGCCGGTTGGTGGCGATTCGGATGAACCCGAAGAGCACCGGCGGTGCGAACCCGACCAGCTCACCACGCTCCAAGATTCCCTCCCACCAATTCCTTGCGGCGTCGTGCAATGGAAACACCGGGAAGTAGGTGTACAGAAGGAGATTGATGTCCGGGACGATCACGAGGTCTTGCGCGGGCTCTTTGACAGCACTGACTCGTCCTCGAGCTCCCCGGCCAATTCGTTGAACCCGCGCACATCGATGCCAGGTTGGAGAGCGCTCGGATGAGGAACGACTCGGAACCCCGCTCGCGATTCGGCTCTCAGGCCTCGGCGCAACGTGTCATTCACCACGTCTTCGAATGACCTCTGTTCCTTCTCCACCGTTTCCCGCACAAGCTGCTCTACGTCCGGATCGAGCGTAAGGGTCGTACTCATTCAGACATCGTGCTGCTACGAATTCGTGATGTCAAGATGCGTGCGTTTTACTGCACCGCCTTCGCCGGACCGCGGAAGTTCCTTCGCGCGAACAGCATCCAGACTGCGATCAGCACGATTGAGACGCCGATCATCGTCCAAAGGACCAGCTCGTTTGGCGGGAGCATGAAGACGATCGTGATGATGACGATCCAGATTACGGCGATGATGTTGATGAGCGATGACCAGGTGCCGAGAGACCAGGCGGCGACGGAGGGGGTCATGTGCTCGCCGGTGCCGCGAAGGCGATTGCGCAGGTTGAGCAGGACGGGGATGCCGTAGGCGAGGTAGAGGCAGATGGTACTGATCGACGTCACGACGAACCATGCGGCGGCGTAGAGACAGGTGATGACGCTGAGCACGGACGTCACGATGATGGCGATGGCCGGCGTGCGATGCGTTCCGTTCACGCGTTTGAGCCAGCGCGAGCCGGGCATGCCGTCGTCGCGGGAGAAGGCGTACCACATCCGTCCCATCGAGGTGACCGAGGCGACGCCGCAGAGCCACATGGCCACGCCGATGACGACGGCGATGATGTTGGCGAGGAAGGGCGCGAGGTTCTTCGAGACGATGTAGAGAACGGGATAGGGATCGTTCGCCGTTGCTGCTATGTCCCCCGAGGGGATGCACCAAGTCAGAATCATCAACATGACGTAGCCGGCGATGGCGGAGACGCCGACCGACATCACGATTCCCCATGCCGTGTTCTTCCGCGCCATCACGGTCTCTTCGGCGAGGTGCGCCGAGGCATCGTAACCGGTGAAGGTCCACTGCGCTTGCAGCATTGCCAGCGCGAAGAAGAGGAGCGGCGGCGTGGTGGTGTAGAGCGTTGCCAGCGAAGGAAAGAGGCGGAAGAGCGGCGATCGCATGGTGAAGTCGCCGATCGTCAGCGGTGCTGCCGCGATCTCTGCGCCTTTGACCACTGGATTCCATGCGAAGAGAAACGACGTGGGATTGTGGTGCTTACCGAAAATCGTCAGCGCCAGCGCGATGAGAAGGACGCCGCCGATGTGCCACCAGACGCTGATGTCGGAGAGGCGTGCGGTGAGGCGGATGCCCCAGAGGTTGATGGCAACCTGCGGTACGAGGATCAGCACCATGACGCCGACCTGGAACCACCAACTCTTCGGCTCGCGTGTGAAGATGCCGATGATGTAGATGGCGGCGGCGACGTTGATTCCGGCTGTGATGGAGACCTGCCCGATCATGTTCAGCCACGCCGTGACCCACGCCCAGGTGCGGCCGCCGAGGCGGAAGGCCCAGAAATAGAGACCGCCGGCGGTGGGGTAGGCCGAGGCGATCTCCGCCATCGACATGGCCACGGCCATCGTGAGCAGGCTTACGACCGGCCAGCCAACGGAGTTCGCGATCGGACCGGCGAATTTGAGGCCGTAGCCGAACAGGAGCACCGCGCCGGTGAGAATGGAGATGATCGAGAACGAGACGGCGAAGTTGGAGAAGCCGCCCATCTCGCGGAAGAGCTGTTGCTTGTAGCCGAGGCTGGCGAGATCGCGGGCGTCGTTGTCGGCGATTTGCTGGCGGTTCATCATGGGTTAGTTTGGCAGAAGCGAGCGATCGATACACTGGAGGAAACCCAATGGTTCCTATTGATGGGTGTGGGAAACGCCGCGGGCGACACTCCTAGGCAGAGGTATTCTCCATGACAAGTCACATCGTCCTGGTCCCTGGCTACTACGGTTCCCGCTTGCGCGACCGCGTCTCCAACACGCTGTTCTGGCTTAGCCTTTTCACGATTCAAAAGCCGGAGCACACGCTGGAGGGCATCCGGCTTCCCAATTCGGACGGCAGGGTGTTCGAGGATGGAATCGTCGACGATGTGAAAATCGGTCTCCTCAAAGTCCCGATCTACCATAACTTCATCAACTTTCTCGTTCACGGCATGAACCGCGAAGTACACGCGATCGGCCTCGATTGGCGGCGGTCCATTCGTGAATTGATCGAAGGTGTGCGAAAAGGCGTTGACGATGCATTTGCGCGAGGTGGGGAGCCGGTCGATCTGATCGCTCACAGTCACGGAGGTCTCGTGGCCAGGGCGTACCTCGAGCAGTTCGGACCCGATAAGGTGTCCAAGCTGATCACGTTAGGGGTTCCGCACACGGGGATGCTGGAGACGTTCGAGGCGCTGTGCCAGGGCATCCCGCTGTTCCAGTTCAATCCTGCCCAACTGATGGATGTCGCGCGGGGCTTTCCGTCCGCGTACGAGCTTCTCCCGCTCGACAAGGGTTACTTCACCTGGAACGATGTAGAAATGAGCCCATTCGACGTAGATGGATGGTGCGCTACTGCTGCGATGAAGACGATGCTCGCGGCTGCTCGGACCGTTACCCCCGCACTATCCCGCAACGTACCGGTACCACTCTTCGCTATTCATGGGATTCGAACCAAGACGATCGTGTCCGCGGTCGGGCCCACCAATGGCGCGACCGGCGTGCAATTCGATACCGCCGACAGCGGCGACGGAACTGTGCCGCTCGCGTCAGGGGCAGCACGCGGCATCACTGCGGCGGGTGGTGTCACGCGGTTCGCCGTCCCGTTCGGAGGGCACGCGTTTGTCTTCAACGACGGCAACACCCAGGAGCTCATCCGTCACATCCTAAAAGATGATCCGAGGCCGCCGGCGTATTTCGCCGCTGCGTGGCACGACAAGATGTATCTGCCGAACGCGGATAACAAGGTGGTCGTGGTGCTGGACGATTTCAGTGGTGATCCGATTCCGGACGCGACCGTGACCCTGACACTACCGACAGCTGGTATCCACGATCAGCCGATTCCGCACGATGTCGCGAATGGTGACTACGTGCTGAACGTCAAGATGCCAGGGGCAGGAACACAACTGCCATACGTGATCAACGCATCCGCCCCATCGTTGCCGAAGCCGTTCAAGGCCAGCGGTCAGCTCGTTGCCGCGTCAAACTAAAGGAAATACTTCAAGTCAAAAGGGCCGGATGAACGACGGCGGTTGGATCGATCTTAGGTGTTACGACCCAGCAACCGTTCCTGGTAGCGCCTCGATAGCCGCAGCGTCTCGCCGCTTCGCAGCACGATGATGTAGTCGCCATGAAGGTGCGACTGCACTTCCTTGATCTCCTCGATGTTGACGATGCCGGAGCGGTGGATGCGGGCGAAGTGTTTCGGATCGAGACGCGTTTCGAGGTCCGCCAGTGTTCCGCGAACGAGATGCGAGCCCTCGGCGGTATGCAAGCGAACGTAATTGCCCTCGGCGGTCATGTGCACGACTTCCTTCGTAGTCACGAAGAAGAGCCGGTCGCCGTGACGGACGACGATGCGCTCGAGGTGCGAGGCGGTCTGCGGCAGCGAGGCCAGCAACTTCTCGAGCTTGCCTGATTCAAGCTGCCCGTTTTCTAGCCGCGTCCGCGCCCGGTTGAAGGCGACGTCGAAGCGCTCGCGTGAGAATGGCTTGAGGAGGTAATCGACAGCATGAACATCGAAGGCCTGCAGGGCGAACTCGTCGTAGGCGGTGGCGAAGATGACCGCAGGCATGGCCTCGGCGCCGATGGCCTCGATCACTTCGAAGCCGGTCAGGCCGGGCATCTGGATGTCGAGCAGGACGAGCTGCGGTTCGAGCGAGCGGATGGCATCGACAGCTTCCAACCCGTTCTCCGCCTCGCCGATGATCTCGACATCATCGTGACGCGCCAGGCACGATCGAAGGAGCCGGCGCGCAGGCGCTTCATCGTCCGCAATCAGTACTCGTGTCACGCCACGGCCTCCTCGGCAGTGTGCCACGGCATTTCGATCGTGAGCAGTAATCCGCCCTCGCTGCGATTCTCGAACAGGAGCTGCTGGCGCGCACCGTAGAGGTGTTGCAATCGCGCCTTCGTGTTCGACAGACCGATGCCGCTCCCGGATGGAACCGCGCTGTCGATAAGCCCTGGGCCGTTGTCTTCGATCGTGACGCGCAGACGGTCGCCGTCGCGCGACGCAGCCACGCGGATCGCCGCGCGTTTGGCGTGATCGCGCAGGGAATGCGTGATCGCGTTCTCGACCATCGGCTGCAGAAAGAGGTGAGGCACGAGTGTGTCTCCCAGTTCTGCCGGCACGCAGACGGTGACGTTCAGCCGATCCTCGAATCGCGCCTTCATGATGGCGACGTAGCTGGCCAGAAAGTCCATCTCGTCCCGCAGCGGCACTTCCTGCGCGGCGGAGCTTCGCAGCGTAGAGCGAAGGAAGATCGAGAGATGCTGCACCATGGCCGCGGCGGCTCTCGGATCGTCCTCGATGTGGGAGGCGATCGTGTTCAGGGCGTTGAAGAGGAAGTGCGGCTGCAACTGCATCTTCAACGCCGCCAGCCTCGCCTCGGTCAGCTCGCGCTCGAGGCGCGCTGCCGTCATGTCACGCTCGCGGTTGGCGCGCGCGTAGGCGATGAAACGGAGTACGGAGTAGACCGCCACGTAGACGATGAACTGCTTCTGCCCCTCCATGAAAAAGCGATAGCGCATGTTGCCGTAGTCGTAGTGGCCCCATCCGAGAAGGTAGTAGATCAGCTCGCGGCTGCCCCACATCAGAAGCGTGTGGCTGACGGCGAAGACTACGAAGACGGCGGCGTGGAGCGGAATGCGCGTCGCCATGTTGTCGCGCCGGATCGGAAAGCGCGTGGCGGCCAGGAAGACAAGCGGAAGCAGTAGGAGAAAGGTGTACGCGCCCGTCATCTCCCAGACGAACGGGTATTTCGCGGCGCCGAGGTTCTGCTCGGAGAGCCAGCTCGTCTCGACGATGCTGAAATTCAGCAGTCCGACGAAGGTGACCCCGGCGAAGATCCCGACGATCGATTTGATCCGCACAGCGAAACGGTAGCGCGATGAAGCCGGGCTGTCACCCGCGGCGTGATGAGCGGAGCAACGGCGTGACGAGCGGCGGGTGGGAGCCGGTCATCACGCGTTATCGCCGCTCATCACAAAGTGGTTGTCACGAGACGGGTGCGGGACCGATCGTGCGGCATGAGCGAAATGAGTTTGCCCTCTCCGACCACTCGAACGTCCGCGGTACTGTGGAGCGGCCCCGTGATCGTGGCCTGCCTGGCCGCTGTGAAGTTCGCGTTTCATATGGCCACGGCGAAGCTGTACGGCTTCTTCATCGACGAGCTGTACTTCCTCGCTTCCGGACAGCATCTCGCGTGGGGCTATGTCGATTTTCCGCCGCTGACCGCGTTTCAGGCGTGGCTGACGCGCTCGCTGTTCGGCGACTCGGCGTATTCGATCCGGCTTTTTCCGTCGCTGGCAGGTGCGGGATTCGTGCTCATCGCCGGAGCGATCGCGCGCGCGCTCGGCGGCGGACGCTTTGCGCAGCTTCTCGCTGCGCTGGTCGTTCTGCTGGCGCCGGGTTATCTCGCGTTCAGCAGCTATCTGTCGATGAACGCAATCGAGCCGCTGATCTGGAGCGGCTGCGCGCTGCTGGTCATCCGCATCATCAAACGAAACGATCCGCGGCTCTGGCCATGGTTCGGCCTCCTCGCCGGAATCGGCCTTCTGAACAAGCACACCATGCTCGTCTTCGGCTTCTCGATCGTGGTGGCGTTGCTGCTGACCGCCGATCGAAAGCTGATGTTCAACCGCTGGTTCGTTCTGGCGGGCGCGATCGCGGTCGTCGTGTTTCTTCCGAACTTGATCTGGGAGATTCGCAATCACTTCCCGCATCTGGAGCTGCTCGCGAACATCAAGCGCAACGGCCGCGACGTGCAGATGAATCCGATCGTGTTCCTGCTGTGGGATGTCCTGATGGCGAATCCTGTTGCGGCACCGCTGTGGATCGCCGGCCTGGTCTCGCTGTTTGCCGGATCGCTGAAACGATTTCGCGTGCTCGGGCTTGCATGGGTCATCGCCTATGTCGTTCTGATCCTCTCGGGCGGACGTTTCTACTATCTGCTTCCGGCGTTCATCATGATCATCGCGGCGGGCGCGATCGCCGTCGAGCGGATGACGGAACGCGCCGGACGCGGATGGATGCGTCCGGCCTACGCGTCGCTCATCGTTCTGGTGGGTTTGCTCATCGCGCCGACAGCGGTACCGGTTCTCTCGCCAGAGGCATACGAACGATTTACCGAGCTGACGCACATCAAGCAACCGCGCTTCGAACATCGCGCGACGACGTCGATGCCGCAGTTTTTCGCCGACCGTTTCGGCTGGCAGGAGATGGTGGAGACGACGGCGCGTGTGTACAACAGGCTGCCTCCCGAGGAGCGGGCGAAGACAGCGATCTTCGGCAACGATTACGGCCAGTCGGGCGCGATCGATTTCTACGGTCCGCGTTACGGTTTGCCGAGGGCGATCGGCGGACACCTGACCAATTGGTACTGGGGTCCGCGCAACTACATCGGCGAAAGCATGCTCGTTCTTGGCGATGACCGCGAGGGTCTCGATCACTGGTTCGAGGATGTACGGCCGATGGCGGTGATTGGGGATCCGAGGGCGATGGAGCAGGAGCACTTCACGCTGTATCTCGCGAAGAAGCCGAGGGGATGGACCACGCTGAAGCAGATCTGGCCGAAGTTGAAGAGGTTTTCGTGATTCAGAAAGGACGATCACCACTGAGACACAAAGGTCCCAAAGAAACCGCTTCACTCAGTGATCTCTGTGCCTCTGTGGTTCCATTACAATTGCGCGCATGTCCGACATCGACGAAACCATCGGTGAAGCCGTCGAACCTGGCTCCGAATCGCGGCTCAACTCGATCATCGCTCTGCTCGTGGCCATCGCGGCGACGTTCATGGCTGTCTGCAACGTCAAGGACGGCAACATCGTCCAGGCGATGCAGCAGGCGCAGGCGAATGCGCTCGACCAGTGGTCGTACTACCAGGCCAAGGGGATGAAGCTGAATCTGGCGGAGTCGATGCTCGATCAGCTCACTCTTCAGCGCGCCATCCTCACCGATCAGAAGTTCGCGCCGCTGATCGATCAGAAGATCGCCTCGTATCAGTCGCAGGTCAAGAAGTACGACAAAGAGAAAACGGACATCAAGAAACAGGCCGAGGGTTTTCAGAAGGAGTACGACGCGCTGAACGTTCACGACGATCAGTTCGACATGTCGGAAGCCTGCATCTCCGTCGCCATCGCCCTCTTCGGCGTCACGGCCCTGACGAAGAAGTGGTGGCTCCTCGGCCTGGCCACGATCTTCATGTTCTTCGGTGTGTTGTTCGGGCTGGCGGGCTTCTTAGGGTGGAGCATTCATCCGGATTTCCTGGCGAGGATTTTGTCGTAGCTCTACCACAACCGCTCGATGCCGTACTTTTCAAGCATCGGATCGGCTGACGCGATCGTCATGCCCTCGTCGATCGCTTGAGCCACCAGTAGTCGATCGAATGGATCGCGGTGATGAAAGGCGAGGCGGCTCACGCGCGCTACGTGCCGCAGGTCAATCGGGAGGAGCGAAATGCTGTTCAGGGCGAGTTGTTCGGCGATGAACGCATCGATGGGTTCCGGGATTTCGAGGTTGTCCAAGCTTTTCTTGATCGCCATTTCCCAACAGGAAGCCACGCTCAGAAAGCAGTGATTGCGTTCGTTTGCGATCGCCTTGCGAGCCTTGGCAGAAAGAGACTGATCGTCGCGAATCCACCAGAGAAACGCGTGCGTGTCGAGCAGTAGCTTCACCTGGTGTACTCGGCAAAATCCTGCGGGGTGGCGTCGAAATCGGCGGTCATCTTGACCAAGCCCCGCGCCGAACCTGGCTCTCGCTTGGCCGGGGTCGACTCGATCGGCACCAGCTTCAGAAGAGGCCGGTTGTCACGGGCGACGATGACTTCTTCACCCGCCAGTGCGCGGTTCACGAGATGCGACAGATGGGCTTTAAACTCGGCAATGTTGTACTTCGGCATGGTCATCGGTTCCTGTTGGTCAGATGAGATGACTAACTCAGGATAACAGGTTATTGATTCCTGCACGCAGCCGCTTGATTGACCAACCGATGCGAAGGAGGGCGGCCAGAACGCGATTGGCCTTGCTTGTCGGCCAGTTCATTCGCTGATTGCGAAAACGCCGTGAAGCTCCGGGATGTCTTCGCCGTGATCGAGGCGGTCAGCAAGAACGGAACGCAAGAGCTTTGGCTTTCGCAACGGCTTCGTCGCGCGTGGCGCCATAGCATAGGACTCCGGGCAGATCGTTCACTTCTCCGATCCAACGACCGTCGTCTTCTCGCTCGACGTCGACTATGAATTCGCTCATCCAGCTGATTCTACAACGCCTACGCCCTCACCGCCTCCACCGCCGGCTGTTTCTCGCGTCCGCGCAGCCGCAGCTTGTCGAGGTACATGTACGTCACCGGTGTCGTGAAGAGCGTGAGCATCTGGCTCATGATCAGGCCGCCGACGATGGCGATGCCGAGGGGGCGGCGAAGCTCGCTGCCGGTGCCGCCTCCTAGCGCGAGAGGAAGGCCGCCGAAGAGCGCGGCCATCGTCGTCATCATGATCGGACGGAAGCGGAGGAGGCAGGCTTCGCGGATGGCATCGCGGGCGCTCTTCCCGTGCTTGCGCTCCGCCTCGAGCGCGAAGTCGATCATCATGATGGCGTTCTTCTTGACGATGCCGATGAGCAGGATGATTCCGATCAGCGCGATGATCGTGAACTCCGTGTTGGTCAGCAGCAGAGCGATCAGCGCGCCCACTCCGGCCGACGGGATCGTGGAGAGGATCGTGACCGGATGCACGAGGCTCTCGTAGAGGATGCCGAGAACGATGTAGACGGCCAGGAGGGCAGCGAGGATCAACATCGGTTCGGTCGACAGTGATTGCTGAAAGGCCTGTGCCGTCCCCTGGAAGCCGGGATGGATCGATGACGGCATTCCCATCTTCCTCTCCTCATCTTCGATGGCGGCGGTGGCGACACCGAGTGAGACGCCGGGCGAGAGATTGAATGAGATGGTGACGGCGGGGAACTGGCCCTGGTGGGGCACGGACAGCGGCGTCTGATCGAGGCCGAAGTGAGCGATGGTGCTGAGTGGCACTTCGCGCCCCGTCGACGAGTGGACGTAGACGTTGCTCAATGCTGCCGGCGAGCCGCTGAACTTCGGATCGACTTCCATCACCACGTGATACTGGTTCATCCCGCTGTACATCACGGAGACCTGCCGTTGGCCGAAGGCGTCGTAGAGCGTGCTGTCGATCGACGCGAGCGAGATGCCGAGGCGTGCGGCAGTCTGGCGGTCGATGACGACGGAGGCCTGGAGACCCTGATTCTGCTGGTCGCTGGAAACGTCTTTCAGCTCCTTCATTTTCTGCATGGCTTTCGAGAGTTTCGGCGCCCACGTCATGACGTCGGCCACGTTGTCGCCCTGCAGCGTGTACTGATACTCGGCGTTGCTCTGACGACCGCCGACGCGCACGTCCTGCACGGCGGTGAGGAAGAGTTGGGCCCCCGGAATGTGTGACGTCTTCGGGCGAAGCCGGGCGATGATTTCCTGTGCCGAGGCTTTGCGGACGTCCAGCGGCTTGAGCGTCACGAACATGCTGGCCGAGTTGCCGCCGCCACGGCCGCCGCCCGTGAAGGAGATGACACTCTCGACTCCCGGGTCCTTCTCGACGATGCGCATGAACTGATTCAGCTTTGCGATCAATGCATCGAATGACGTGTCCTGAGCACCCTGGACGTTGCCAGAGAGGCGTCCGGTGTCCTGCGAAGGAAAAAAGCCCTTCGGAATGACGATGTAGAGATAAACGGTGAAGCCGATCGTGGCCAGCGTGACGAGGAGAACCGGCAGGCGGTGGTCGAGCACAAAATCGAGCGTGTGCTCGTAGCCGCTTCGGAGGTGGTCGAAGGCGCGCTCGCTGGCGCGATAGAGGCGGCCGTGCTTGCGGTCCTTTTCGGAGCGAAGGAACTTCGCGCACATCATCGGCGTCGTCGTCAGCGAGATGATCAGAGAAAAGCCGATGGCCACGCTCAGCGTCACGGCGAACTCGCGGAAGAGCCTTCCGACGATGCCGCCCATGAGCAGGATGGGGATGAAGACGGCGATGAGCGATGTGCTCATGGAAAAGACGGTGAAGCCGATCTCGCGTGCCCCGAGCAGCGCGGCCTCGAGCGGCTTCATACCGTCCTCGAGATGGCGGCTGATGTTCTCGATCACGACGATGGCATCGTCGACGACGAACCCCGTCGAAATGGTCAAGGCCATGAGCGAGAGGTTGTCGAGCGAGTAGCCGAGGAGATACATCACGCCGAACGTGCCGATGAGCGAGAGCGGCACGGCCACGCTGGGAATGACTGTGGCCCAGCCGCTGCGAAGGAAGACGAAGACGACGAGGATGACCAGGAGAATGGAGATGCTCAGCGTCACCTCGACGTCGCGCACCGAGGCGCGGATCGTGCCGGTGCGGTCGAGGACGACATCGAGATGGATCGATGGCGGGATCGTGGCCTGCAGTTGCGGGATCATGGACCGGACGCGGTCGACGGTGCCGATGATGTTCGCTCCCGGCTGCCGGAAGAGAACCAGGGAAATGGCCGGCTTGCCGTTCACGGATCCCGCACTATTAATGTTCTCGACCGAGTCCTCGACGCGCGCCACTTCAGAGAGGATCACCGGTTTCCCGTCGCGCGACGCCACGATGAGGCTGCGATACTCCCTCGCTTTGAAGAGTTGATCGTTCGTCTGCAGCATCCAGACGTTGCCCGGGCCGGAGATCGAGCCCTTCGGGCGGTTGGCGTTGGCACTGCCGATCGCCGCGCGCACCTGATCGATCCCGACATTGAGCTTGCTGAGCTGCAGCGGATTGACTTCCACGCGAACGGCAGGACGCGAGCTGCCGCCGACGAAGACCTGTCCGATGCCGTCGATCTGGGCGATCTTCTGAGCCAGTACGGAGTCGGCAACGTCGTACATCTGCGGCTGGGTTTTGACGTCCGAGGTGAGGCCGAGGATCATGATCGGCGCGTCGGCTGGATTGACTTTGCGCCAGTTGGGATTCGACGGCAGATTCGCTGGAAGCTGGCCGCGTGCGGCGTTGATGGCCGCCTGCACGTCGCGCGCGGCGGCATCGATGTCGCGGTCGAGCTCGAACTGCAGGGTAACGTTCGTCGAGCCCGAGGAGCTGTTCGATGTCATCTGCGTCACGCCGGCGATGCGTCCGAATTGACGTTCCAGCGGCGTTGCAACGGAGGAGGCCATCGTCTCCGGATCGGCGCCGGGCAATCCCGCGCTCACGGAGATTGTCGGAAACTCGACCTGCGGCAGGGGCGCGACTGGAAGGTTCATGTAGCCGAGCGCTCCCGCCATGAGGATCGCGACGCTCAGCAGCGAGGTCCCTACCGGTCTGCGGATGAATGGCTCGGAGAAGCTCATTTGGAAGGCTGAGGGATGAAGGATGTTTTTGAAGGATGAAGGATGAGCGATGAAGGATGAATGACGCGCTCGCGCTCTGGCACCCGTTGCTCACACCCGTGCAGAGCTCGAGACACCTTTATATCGAGCGCCTTCTCCCCCCGGGCCTTTTCGGGGGGAGAAGGTGCCGAAGGCGGATGAGGGGGGCGTTGGATAGGACAAACGTGACAGTGCCCCCGCATTTTGGGGAGATCCCGCCGTTCGTGCAGGAGCATCGCGAGAGGGAAATGCCCCCTCATCCGGCTTCGCCACCTTCTCCCCCACAAAAAGCGTGGGGGAGAAGGCGCTCGATTGAGATGTCGTGCCGCTAACTCCAGTGTGAGTGTCAGGAATGGTGGCGGAGTTGGCTCAGGCTTCATCGTTCCGCCTTCAGCCTTCCGCTGGCTGTTCTGCCGGTTGGACTCCGTGCACCGGATTGCCGACGCGCACGTGGCGTTTCATCCGTTTGGCGAGATTGTCGAACCAGATGTAGACGACCGGCGTCGTGTAGAGCGTGAGGAGTTGGCTGACGAGCAGGCCGCCGACGATCGTGACGCCGAGAGGATGGCGCAGCTCCGAGCCGGTGCCGGTGCCGAGGGCGAGGGGGAGGCCGCCGAAGAGCGCGGCGAACGTCGTCATCATGATCGGACGGAAGCGCAGCAGGCAGGCCTCGTAGATCGCTTCCTGCGCCGGCTTGTTCTGCTCGCGCTCGGCCTCGAGCGCGAAGTCGATCATCATGATGGCGTTTTTCTTCACGATGCCGATGAGCAAAATGATGCCGATCAGCGCGACGACGCTCAACTCCATGTGAAAAAGCATCAGGGCCAGGATCGCACCGACGCCGGCCGACGGGAGCGTCGAGAGAATCGTGAGCGGATGGATGTAGCTTTCGTACAGCACGCCCAGCACGATGTAGACGGTGATCAGCGCGGCGAGGATGAGGTAGCCCTCGTTCGCCAGCGAGCTGCGGAAGACGGCGGCAGTGCCCTGGAATTCGGCGTGGATGCTGGCCGGCATTCCGAGCTGGGCCGTGAGCGCGTCGATCTGCTTCGTGGCGTTGCCGAGAGAGGCGCCGGGCGCCAGGTTGAACGAGATCGTCGCCACCGGGAACTGGCCGATGTGATTGATGGCCACGGGCGCGGGCCTGGTCTCGAAGCGGGCGAAGCTGCTGAGGGGAATGATCTGCTCGCGTGTTCCGGAGAGTCCCTGAACGGGAGAGGTCGTGCCCGGTGTCGATGAGGTTGCTGATGTCGCGGCGGGCGCTGCTTGCGCCGTCTGCGAGGCCGCCGCGGCGCCGACAGCTGGTGTTCCGGTTCCCGCAGTGCTGGCCGCGCCCCCGCCATTGGGAGAGGCGTGTATGTAGATGTGCTGCAACGCGTCGGGGCTGAGCTGGAGTTTCGGGTCGGCTTCGAGCACAACGTGGTACTGGTTGAGCTGCGTGAAGATGGTCGAGACCTGCCGCTGGCCGAAGGCGTCGTAGAGCGTGTCGTCGATCATCTGTGGCGTGACGCCGAGCCGCGAGGCGGTGTTGCGGTCGACGACGAGATCGGCCTCGAGACTGCCAGTGCCCTGGTCGCCGGCGACGTCGCGCAAGTCGGGAATCGTCTGCAGCTTCGCGATCACCTTCGGCGTCCACTCCGCGAGCTCGGCCGCGTTCGCGTCTTCGAGCGTGTATTGATACTGCGTGCGGCTGACGCGGTTCTCGACCGAGAGATCCTGCACCGGCTGCATGAAGAGCGTGATCCCGGCAACCTTCGCCAGGTTCGGCTGCAGACGCCGGATGATCTCGGATGCCTCGGTTTTCCGCTCGTCGCGCGGCTTGAGGTTGATCTGAATCCGGCCGATGTTCGAGGTCATGTTCGTACCGTCGACGCCGATGAACGACGAGACGCTCTCCACGTCCGGATCCTTCGTCACCACGTCTGCGAGCGCCTGCTGCCGGTCTGCCATTCGCGCGAACGACGTCGTCTCCGGTGCCTCCGAGATGCCGAGAATCACGCCGGTGTCCTGGACGGGAAAGAAGCCCTTCGGCACGACGATGTAGAGGATGAGCGTCAGCACGAGTGTGGCGAAGGTGACGATTAGCGTCGTGGTCTGGTGCCGCAGCACGAACTGAAGCGTGCGGCCGTAGTAGGCGATCACGCGGTTGAAGAGCTCTTCCGATTTGAGGTAGAAGCGGCTCTCCTCACCTTTCTTATCCGCCTTGAGCAGCTTGGCCGACATCATCGGCGTTAATGTCAGAGAGACAACCGCGGAGACGAGAATGGTGACGCTCAGCGTGACCGCGAATTCGCGGAAGAGACGCCCGACGATGTCGCCCATGAAGAGCAGCGGGATGAGCACGGCGATCAGCGAGACGGTCAACGACACGATCGTGAAGCCGATCTGCTTCGAGCCCATCAACGCGGCCTCGAGCGGCGCGTGGCCCTCTTCGATATAGCGCGTGATGTTCTCGATCATGACGATGGCGTCGTCGACGACGAAGCCGGTGGAGATGGTCAGCGCCATGAGGGAGAGGTTGTCGAGCGAGTAGCCTAGGAGGTACATCACCCCGAACGTCCCGACGATCGACAGCGGCACGGCGACGCTCGGAATGATCGTTGCCGACAGGCGGCGCAGGAAAAGGAAAATCACCATCACGACGAGGGCGATCGTGAGCAGTAACTCCAGCTCGACGTCGTGCACCGAGGCGCGGATGGTGACCGTGCGGTCGGTGAGCACGGTGACCTTGACCGTCGGCGGAAGACTGGCGGAGAGCTGCGGCAAGAGCTGTTCGATACGGTCGACGACGTTGATGATGTTCGCGCCGGGCTGCCGCTGCACGTTCATGATCACGGCAGGCGTGGCGTTCATCCACGCTGCCTGCTGCGCGTTCTCGACGCCGTCGACGACGCTGGCCACGTCGCCCACGCGAATGGGCGCGCCGTTCCGATACGCGATGATGACCGGCTTGTAGTCGGCACTGGCGTAGATCTGGTCGTTCGCTCCGATGCTGAAGCTTTGCGACGGACCTTGCAGGTTGCCTTTGGCCTGGTCCGTGTTCGCGGCAGCGAGTCCCGTGCGTAGATCCTCGAGACTCAAACCATACGAAGCGAGCGCCGACGGATTCGCCTGCACACGCACAGCCGGCTTCTGGCCGCCGCTGATCGTGACCAGGCCGACTCCCGGAAGCTGCGAGATCTTCTGCGCGAGTGTCGTATCAGCGAGATCCTCCACCTTGCTCAGCGGAAGCTGGGTCGATGTCAGGGCGAGCGTGAGGATCGGGGTGTCGGCGGGATTGACTTTGCTGTAGATCGGCGGGTTGGGAAGGTCGCGCGGAAGAAAGCTTGCCGCTGCGTTGATCGCCGCCTGCACTTCCTGCTCCGCGACGTCGATGTTCTGTTTGAGATCGAACTGCAGCGTGATGAGCGAGCCGCCGAACGAGCTGGTGGAGCTCATCTGCGTGAGGCCCGGGATCTGTCCGAATTGACGTTCCATCGGCGCCGTGACGGACGACGTCATGACGTCGGGACTCGCGCCCGGATAGAACGTCAGCACCTGGATCGTCGGATAGTCGACCTGCGGCAGCGCCGAAACGGGGAGTTGGCGAAAGGCGACGAAGCCGGCGAGCAGGATGGCCGCCATCAGCAGCGAGGTGGCGACGGGCCGCAGAATGAAAATGCGGGATGGGTTCACGACTGGCCCGCCTGTTTCCTCCTGGCTGCTCCCGGCGCCCCTTTGCCGCTGCCACCTTTCCTGCCGCCGCCACCGCGGCCTCCATCGGCCCCGGCGATCTCCACTTTGCCGTGCGGCTGGAGCTTGTCCGCTCCGTCGGTCACCACCTGATCGCCGGGATTGACTCCGCCGCCAAGTACCGACGTCGTCCCCTCGGTCATCACAATCGAGACGGGCCGCGCGTCCACGGTCTTGTCCGGTCGAACGACATAAACGTACGTTCCCTGCGAGCCGTGCTGTACCGCCGCGGCGGGAACAGTCAGCGCGTTGTGCCGGACGTCGACCCGAAGGCGGGCGTTGACGAACTGGTTCGGGAAGAGAGCGCCGTCTTTGTTATCGAAGACGGCTTTGCACCGGAACGTGCCGGTGTTCGGATCGATCTGGTTGTCGATGGTCAGAAGACGGCCGTCAGCGAGCTTCTGCGTGCTGTCGCGGCTCCAGGCCTCGACCGGAAGCCCGCCGCCCATGTGCTGCGCGACCGCGGAAAGGCTGTCCTCGGGTACGGTGAAGAGGACAGCGATCGGCTGCAGTTGCGTGATGACGATCAGCCCGTTCGGATCGGAGGCGTGGACCATGTTGCCGGGATCGACCGAGCGAATGCCGATGCGCCCATCGATCGGCGACTTGATGTGACAGTAGCTGACGTTGAGCTGCGCGTTCTGCACCTGCGCCGCATCCGCTTTCACGGAGCCCTCGTTGACGGCCAGTTGCGACTGTTGCGTGTTGTACTGCTGTTGCGGGATCACGCCGGCTTTGTACAGATCGGCGAAGCGCTGCAGATCGCGCTTCGTATTCTCGAGCGTTGCCTCATCCCTGAATTTCGTCGCCTCGGCTTGCGCGAGCGCCGCTTCCGACGGGCGCGGATCGATCAGCGCCAGCTCCTCGCCGGCGTGAACCATCTGCCCTTCCTGAAAATTGAAGCGCACGAGCTGTCCGTCGATGCGCGTCTTGACGGTCACGGTGTTGAGAGCGTTGACGTTGCCGAGTCCGTCGAGATAGACGGGAACATCGCGCTGCTCGACCGGCGCGACGGCGACCGTGGAGGCGCGATTCTTTCCGGCCGCTGCCGCGTCTTTGGACGCCTGCGCCTGGGTGGCCGATCGTTGACGCAGCGCGACGAAGATCACAACGGCGATCACGACTCCGATCGCGATCAGGATGAATCGCCCGCGCCGGTGCGGCCGGGCGGCCGCTTCTGTCTCGTCGTCCACAGGCTTCGGAGCCTGTCTCGCCGCGGGGTTCGGTACTTCGTACGATACTTCTCGATCAGCCACGGTTTCGTCCACTCTGCGGTTCATCAATACTCCAGCAGGCCCCGGCCCGGACGCATTCGGTAAAGCAATCTCTTTACCATCAGCCTCGCAAATCGTTGAACGGGCGCTGCTAATCGACGAAAGTCACCTGCCGGAAGCAGGGGAGCAGGGACCGTTTGTCAGCCGCTGGTACGCCGGGCGCGAACGATCTTTAACCATTCCTGCAAATCCTGACTTTGATGGGCGACAGAAAGAATGACTACCTCATTCTCTTCGATCACGTATAGCAATGTATGTGGGAAACGGGTGAGCCCTTTGCCTCGAACTTCTCCCGAAATGATTGGAGCGCCCTCCGGAAAACTCTCGACAAAAGCAACTGCTTTCTGAACTTCTGCCATGAATCGATCCCCGAGCCCGGAAGAAGCGAGGTCGTAGTACTCAACATCTTCAGCGAGGTCTGCGTTAGCGCCCTTGTGGAAATGCGATCTCACTTTTGATGTCGGGCTGCCAATGTTGCGAACACTTCTTCGGACGGAATCGTTTGAGCAGTACCATCCTTGAGCTCCTGGTGGCGACGTTGAGCTTCAGCCAACCAACCGGGGCCAACTCTATCCACCGATGATTCCTCCAGGCTGTCGAGCAGCCGCTTCGCAAGCTCTGCCCGCGAGTCCCGGCCTAACTCAAGCGCTTCAGTGGCGAGGTCATCAAGTCTTCGCAGCCCCATGGTGTGAATTCTACACCTCGGCCCCTGTTCATTCGCTAACCGCGAAAGCTCCATGAAACTCCGGGATGTCTTCGCCGTGATCGAGGCGGTCAGCGAGAACGCGGAAGGCAAGCGCCTTGGTTTTCGCAACGGCTTGGTCGCGTGTGGCGCCGTAGCAGAGAACGCCGGGCAGATCGGTTACTTCTCCGATCCAGCGCCCGTCATCTTCCTGTTCGACATCGACTGTGAACTCGCTCACCGCCGAGATTCTACGCCTCCATCGAAGCGTGCGGCGCCGAGATGCCAAATAGGCGCGTCGCCAGTAGTTCAAGTGACGCTATTCGTTCGAATCGTGTAAGGGGAACACTGCGATGAGCGAGCCGCTCCTTCTTGATTCCTTGCATGTTGGGCCGGGGATTCTTCGCTGGTTTGAGACCAGCGATACTTGGCAGGGGTGCCCCCGGTTCGCCGCCGAAAAAGTGAAACGGACCAATTCCGAGTGTGTCTGCGTTAAACCTGATGACCACAACACAGCCACTAGGCTTTTCACCAAGAGATAGCGCGACGTTCGTGGTTCCAAGCTTCGACATCGCGTGGGAAGACTTCAGCTGTACATGCCGGATGACACCGTTTGCCTGAAGAATGAGATCGTATCCACCGTCATCTACTTGCGGTTTGGCCACCTCGAGAAGGTCCCTGGCCGCAAGCCAGTAGTGACGCATCAGTTCCCCAGCAAAGACGTGCTCGATGAGCATTTCACGATACGAAGATCGCTCGAAGTGAATGCTCTCGATAGGCGCCATGTGTTGCCTACCCTATCACCGCCGCATCCGTAATCTCCAACCCCCGATCGATCAGCTCGAATGCTTCGCGGAGCTGCGCTTCGGTAATGCACAGCGGCGGATTGGTGAAGAGGTTGTTCCAGTTGATGAAGGCGTACATGCCGTTCTCTTTCAGGAACGCGCCGAGCTTCTGCATCTCGGGGCTGGTGCCGTTGAACGGGGCCATCGGCTCTTTCGTTACGCGGTTGCGCACCAGTTCCAGGACGCCGAAAAGGCCGATGGAGCGGACGTCGCCGACCGAGGGATGCTTGTCCTTCATCGCGCCGTGAAGATCGCGAAGGACGCGGCCCATCTTCTGCGTGTGCACCATCGTGTCGTCGTCGATCATCGCCTGCAGGCACGCTTCGGCCGCGGCGAGGCTCATCGGGTGGGCGTTGTAAGTGAGACCGCCGAAGAAGGTGTTCTTGTCGAAGTAGTTGGCGATGCGGTCGCTCATCGCCAGCGCGCCGAGCGGGAGATATGCGGACGTCAGACCCTTGGCCATCGTGATCATGTCGGGGACGACGTTCCAATGATCGGCGGCGAACCACTTTCCGGTTCTGCCGAGGCCGCACATCACTTCGTCGCACACGAGGAGGATGCCGTAGCGGTCGCAGATCTGGCGCAGTCCCTGGAGGTAGCCGTCGGGCGGGACGATGAGACCGTTCGTGCCGGTGACGGTCTCGACGAAAATCGCGGCGATGGTCTGCGGTCCTTCGTACATCAACGTCTCTTCGATCTCGTCGAGGCAGCGGCGCGTGAACATCTCGTCGCTGTCGCCTTCGCGATAGAGATGACTGCGGTATTTGTAGGGATCGAAGAATCGGACGACGCCGGGAAGGCCGGGCTCGTTGGCCCAGCGGCGTGGATCGCCGGTGAGCGAGATCGCGCCGGAGGTGGCGCCGTGATACGAACGATAGCGGGCCATGATTTTCTGGCGGCCGGTAACCATGCGCGCGACGCGGATAGCGTTTTCGTTGGCTTCGGCGCCGCCGAGGGTGAAGAAGAAGCGATTGAGGTCGCCGGGGGTGAGGTCGGCGAGCATCTTGCCGACGCGGGCGCGCACCGGCGTCGCCATCCCCGGCCCCGCATACGCCAACTCCTCGGCCTGACGCTTGATGGCGTCGATGACGCGGCGGTCGCCGTGCCCGATGTTGACGCACATGAGCTGCGAGTTCATGTCCATGTAGCGCTTGCCGTTGGCGTCCCAGAAGTAGATGCCTTCGCCGCGGACCATGGGGATGGGATTGACGCTGCCCTGGGCGGACCAGGAAAAAATCGTGTGGCGCTTCGTCAGGGCGACGATCTCATCCGCGGTCATCGCTTCGATGGTTTCTGTGGTTGCCGTCATCTCGGTGCTCCTCGGGCGAAGTAATAGCTGGGTGGGAGTTGAAATGCAATGGTTAGCATCACGGGGAGGAGGTGAGGGACGAAGCAATGGACAATTGACAATGGACAGTGGACAACGAGGGCCGCTTGTCTCGTTGTCAATTGTCCATTGTCAATTGTCCATTGCCTCTCTCAGTTCCCGTCGTTGTCCGTCGCGCAGGCCAGAACTTCGCTGATGAACTGGTTGATGTCGAACGGCTTTCGCAGGACGCAGCGTACGAGCTGGCTGTCTTCGAAGCCAGCGAGCGCGTGATTCGAGACGGCGGTCACGACGATCGTGCGTTTCAAGAGATCCGGCGAGTTGCTCTTCAGTTCGCGGACGACTTCGAAGCCGTTCACTTTCGGAAGCATCAGGTCGAGCACGATCGAGTCGTAGCTCCGTTCGCGCATCTTGCGTAGGGCTGCATCGCCATCCGAAGCGCTGTCGACGATGACCTCGCGCCGTCGCAGGAGCGCCTTCATGAGTGTCTGGATACCGTCATCGTCATCGACGATGAGCACTCGGGGAGAGGGGCGTTCCGGGGTAATCGACATGGGGCACCGCCCGGTTGTTTCCGGGACCAGGAATCGGGATCGCTTGCCGAAGCGATCAAGAACGGTACGCCGTCGCCTCCCTCCCGTCAAGTACGACCGAACAAAGCGCAGAGACCGCGTTGAGCAAGCATTCGCGCCTCACAGCCGCTGCTGCGGAATCTGGCGATGAGCACGGCAGTTTTGAACCGGTGCAGTTGCACGATCGGCCCGCCGATCCTTCGGTATTTGGCACTGACGTCATAAGCGAACGTCTCTTCCTGATCTCGTCGCGGTTCATGTAACCCGTCGCTTTCCGGAGGAGCCGTGACATCCCGCAGCCGTAGTCTTCTTCTCGATACCCTTCCGTCCGATGTCCGGAATGCCCTGCACGTCGAGGAATCCGAACATCGCCTTGCCGAGGTTCTGATCAAGGCGAACGAGAGTCCGGAGCTGGCTTTTTTTCCACACACTGGCGCACTCGTGTCGATCATCCGTTCGACGGAAAGTGGTTCCATGGTCGAGGTTGGAGTCATCGGCGGGGAAGGCGTCTTCAATGTTCACTCCCTCCTCACGCAATCGCCTCCCACCGGAAGCAAGGCGTTGGTTCAGGGCGAAGGGCGTTTCTCGCGGGTGAAGGCGTCGCGCATCAAAGATCTCTTTCGCACCAACGAGCCTTTTCGGGAGCTGTTGCTCGAATACACGAGCATCTTTCTCGACCAGGTGACGCAGAACGCGGTCTGCAACCGGCTGCATCCGATCGAGCAGCGTCTGGCCAAGTGGCTGCTGATCGTGAGAGAGCGCGTCGGCAACGAAGATTTACAGCTCACGCACGACTTCCTAGCGCACATGCTCGGCGTGCACCGCCCGGGCGTTTCCATCGCCGTGAATGCGCTGGCGCAGGACGCAGTGATCGAGAGCCGCCGGAATCACATCGTCGTTCGCGATGTCGTGGGACTGAAGGCGAAGTCGTGTGAGTGCCACGCGTCGATCAATGACCGGTTGAGCGTGTTCTCGCAGAAGCTGGGGAAGAGATCGGTGGCTTGAGTGGATCGGAGATCAGAGACAAGAGATCAGAGACTAGAGATCAGGGTAAGTAGTGTTCTGCTGGTCTCTGGTCTCTGGTCCCTTGTCCCTGGTCCCTGGTCCCTGGTCCCTGGTCCCTGGTCTCTGATCTCTGGTCTCTGACCTCTGATCTCTAGTCTCCGATAGTCTCCGATCTCTCATCCCACCTGCAAAGCTACAATGCCCGCATGGGATGTGATCCGCGGTTACTCTCGGGCGTCAAGCTCTTCGAACTGCTGAGCGAGGAAGATCGCGCCGCGCTTGCCGCCGTCGTCGACTGCATTCACGTTACGGCGGGCCATACGCTTTTCGAAGCCGGCCATCCCGGCGAGTCGCTCTTCGTCGTCCGCAGCGGCGAGATCGAGCTTTTCATCAAGGACAACACCGGCCAGAAGATCGTACTGATGAACGCGATCGAAGGTGGTCTCTTCGGCGAGCTCGCTCTGCTCGACCGCGGTGCGCGGACGGCAACGGCGGTCGCGTTATCGGACAGCGAGCTACTCGAGCTCGACCGCGAGGATCTCCTCCTTCTCTTTCAACGCCATCCCGACAGCGCGGTGAGCATGCTCGCGGCAGTCACGGGGATGATGCGCAAAGCCGACGAACTGCTGCGCACGCGCGTCTCGCGCAACGTCAACGAAGAGGTGGAGGAACATCTAACCACGTTACAGAAGGTGGCCGACTGGATCGCCTGGTTCAGCGGCAGCATGCCGTTCCTCCTCATGAACGGCATCTGGTTCGTGGCCTGGATCATCATCAACACGATCCATGTCGGACTGCCATGGTTCGATCCCTACCCGTTCGGACTGCTCACGATGATCGTCTCGCTCGAAGCGATCTTCCTCTCCTGCTTCGTCCTCGTCAGCCAGAACCGGCAGGCAGAGAAGGATCACGTGCGTTCCGACGTCGAGTACGAGATCAACGTCAAGGCCGAGCTGGAAGTAGCGCACCTGCACGAGAAGACCGACCGCATGTACGAGCAGATGCTGGCGAGGTTCGCGGTGCTGGAGCAAAGGAGTGCGGGCGTCTCGCCCGCGGCCGATGGGCGTCTCGCCCAGCGGTGATGTACGCAAAACAGATTGCTCGAACCGCATCGTTTATTGAACGCTCCAAAACTGCGAGCGAGCGCCCGTCTCGAAGCAGGCGTCTCGCCCAGCGGTGATGTACGCAAACGGACTGCTCAAAGTTTGTAACCTCCCCGTTTGTCGAACGCTTCACACGGCGAGGCGAGACGCCTCACCGCCGCGAGCGAGACGCTCGCACTCCCCCATCGGCCGATGGGCGTCTCGCCCAGCGGTAACGCGCGCAAACGGGCTACTCGAACCGCATCGTTTATTGAACGCAGGGAGTGCAGACGTCTCGCCCAGCCGTGACACGCGCAAAACAGACTGCTCGAAGTTTGTAATCGCCCCGTTCATCGAACGCTCCACACGGCGAGGCGAGATGCCTCACCGCCGCGAGCGAGACGCTCGCACTCCTCCGATCAGCCGATGGGCGTCTCGCCCGGCTGTGATGTGCGCAAACGGACTGCTCAAAGTTTGTAATCGCCCCGTTTATCGAACCCTTCACACGGCGAGGCGAGACGCCTCACCGCCGCGAGCGAGACGCTCGCACTCCTCGCGCTTATACTCCGCGACTTCATGAAGCAGTCTCGTCCGGAAGTCTTCAAGTTTGGCGGCGTCGCTGTCGGCAATGCGGCTGCGATTCGCGTCGCGCTTGCGCACGTGAGCCGCGCCGCGCCGGGCGTTGCCGTCGTCGTCTCGGCGATGAACGGCATCACCGACCTGCTCCTCGAAGCCGGACAGGCAGCGCTGCGCCGCGACCGCGCGCGCTGCGACGACGCCGCCGCGCAGGTCGAATCGCGTCATCGGGAGCTGGTCGCCGAACTGGTTGCGTCGCCCGATCGCGCAATGGCCTTGAACGCCGTCATCACCGAATCCGTTCGTGAGCTTCGCTCCATGACCGAGAGCATCGCCGTCCTCGGCGAGTTGACCCCGCGCGCCCAGGACGCATTGGTCGCCCGCGGCGAGAGGCTCGTCGCGGCGATCTTCGCGAGTGCGGCAATCGAGATCGGAATCGATGCGGTGTACGTCGATGCGACCGAGGTGATTCAGACCGAGCGGAGATTGGGAACGCTTTGGCCGAATCTGGTGAAGTGCGAACGCGCGGCCAAGAAGAGCGTCGTGCCGCTACTCGCCGCAAGACAAGTCGTCGTAATGCCCGGCTTCATTGCCAGCGGTCCCGACGGCTCGGTCGTCACCCTCGGGCGCGGCGGTTCCGACTTCTCCGCGGCGATCCTGGCGCGCAGCCTCGGCGCCCGCGCTCTGACGCTCTTCAAAGAAGTCGACGGCCTCATGACCGCCGATCCGAAGAGCGTTCCTGCCGCGCGCGTCATCGCCGATCTTCATTATCGCGAGGCCGCGGAGCTGGCCTACTACGGCGCGAACGTTTTGCATCCGCGCACGATGATCCCGCTCGTTGACCGGCGCATCCCGCTCTACGTGCGCAACAGTTTTCGCGAGACCTCGCCCGGAACGCGCATCGCCGGCGACGTAAAGCCTGGCTCCTATCCGGTGAAAGCGCTCACCGCCATCCATCGCCAGGCCCTTCTCTCGATTGAAGGAAACGGAATGATCGGCGTCCCCGGCGTGGCCGGACGCGCGTTCACCGCGCTCTCGCAGGCAGGCCATTCCGTCTCGATGATCAGCCAGGCCTCCAGCGAGTCCAGCATCTGCTTCGTCGTTCCTGAATCGGAAGCGGATCACGCGGTCGCGGCGCTTGAAGCGGCGTTCGAGCCGGAGCGCAAGCTCCATCTCATCGACCGCATCGATGCAGAGAAACGTGTCGCTCTCATCGCCGTCGTCGGACTCGGCATGCGCGGAACCTCGGGCATCGCCGCGCGGACGTTCTCCGCGATCGCTGCCGCCGGTGTCAACATCGTGGCCATCGCACAAGGCTCCTCGGAGCTCAACATCACGATCGCCGTCTCCGAAAGCGATGCCACGCGCGCGTTGCTGGCTCTCCATTCCGAGTATCAGCTCCACAAGATCCGTCCGCTCGCCGACACGACCGGCCGTGAGGCCAAGCTCACCCTTCTCGGCCTCGGGCAAATCGGACGCGAGCTGGCCCGCCAGCTCATCGCCCAGCAACCGCACCTGCGCCGCGACCTCGGCATCGATCTCAAAGTCGTCGCCGTCGCCGACCGCTCCGGGATCCGCATCGACGACAAAGGATTCACCCCCGCGGCGCTGCAGCGATTCGCGAAACGGAAAGAGTCGGGCGCGCGCCTCTTCGAGCGCGGCTCGCCGCTGACGTTGCGCGAGCTCGAGACGATGATGCGCGACGAGCTGTGGATGTTGCCGTCCTACCGCCCAGTGCTCGTCGATCTCACCTCGGAAGAGACAGGCCCGCTCCTGCAGGAAGCCCTCGAATACGGATTTCACGTCGTCTGCGCGAACAAGAAACCGCTGGCCGGACCGCAGCTCGAATTCGACCGGCTGATGGAGACGGCGAAGGAACGCGGCCTCTCCGTTCGCTACGAAGCCACTGCCGGAGCTGGATTGCCGGTGCTCGACACGATTGCCAAGTTGCAGGAAGCGGGCGACAAGATCGAAATGATTCTCGGCTGCTTTTCCGGAACGCTCGGATTTCTGATGACCGCACTTGAGGATGGTGTCGCGTTCTCCGAGGCGGTGCGCAAAGCGTGGGAGCTCGGATACACGGAGCCCGATCCGCGCGACGATCTCTCCGGGATGGACGTCGCGCGCAAGGCGCTGATTCTGGCGCGTACGCTCGGATACCGCGCGGAGCCGGACGAGATCAAACTCGAACCGCTCGTTCGCAGCAACGGCAGTTCGGTCGACGCGAAGACCTTCATCGCAGGTCTCGTCTCGCTCGATGACGAGTATCGTGAGCGTGTCGATCGCGCGCGGCGCGGCGGCAAAGTTCTTCGCTACGTGGCGACCATCCGCAAGCGCTCGATCTCCGTCGGCGTCGAGGCCGTTCCCAACACATCGCCGCTCGCGCATTTGCGCGGGACCGCTAATCAAGTGGCGATCTATTCGAAACGCTACAAAACGAATCCGCTCGTCGTCTCCGGCCCCGGCGCAGGCGCAACCGTAACCGCGGCCGGCGTTCTCAACGACATCGTGGCGATCGCCATGGAGGAACGGCGGAGGCGGAGCCGATGAGTGCGACAGCGTTCGCGCCCGGATCGATCGGCAACGTCGGCCCCGGCTTCGACGTCCTCGGCCTGGCAATCGAAGGAATCGGCGACCGCGTGACTGTTGCGTTGACCGATGGCGATGCACGCGTCGAGAGCCTCACCGGCGTCGACGCCGCGCTCGTCCCGCTCGATGCGCAACGCAACGCGGCCGCGATTGCCGCCGTCGCCTGGCTTCGCGCGCACGGCGATTCGCGCAATCCGATCGTGACGATCGACAAAGGCCTGCCGCTCTCCGGCGGACTGGGAGGGAGTGCAGCGAGCAGCGTTGCCGGCGCGTTCGCTGCGGCGCTGGCGATGGGGAGCGAAACGTCGCCGATCGAGCTCGCCGCGGCAGCGTTGCAAGGCGAAATGACCGTCGCAGGTGAGCATCTCGACAACATCGCTCCTGCGATTCTCGGCGGATTGGCACTCTCGCGTTCCGTCCGTCCCATCGACATCATCGCGCTGACTGTTGCCGCGGACTGGCGACTCGCACTCGTGACACCCGACGTGCGCATCCAGACGAAAGCAGCGCGCGAAGTGTTGCCATCGACGTCAGGACGCGCGGTGTGGGTCCAGCAGATGGCGAACACTGCCGGCGTCGTCCACGCGTTCGCGACCGGCGACGGCGAACTGCTACGCCGCGCGCTCGACGACCGCTACGCCGAACCGCGCCGCGCCGCGCTCATCCCGCATTTCAACGCCGTGAAGCGAGCCGCGCTCGACGCGGGCGCCTTCGCCTGCACGATCAGCGGATCAGGCCCGACCCTCATCGCCATCTGCGCCGATGACGACATCGCCCATCGCGTGACTGCCGCGATGCAGACGGCCTTCGAGCAGGTCCGTTCGATCGCCCGCGTCTCACCGATCGCCCGACAAGGAGTGCGCGCCGTATGAGCGAGTGGCTGCAGTGCATCGGATGCGAACGCCGCTACGACGTGATGGAGATCCGCTACACGTGCGATTGCGGCGATCTGTTGAACGTGGAGCGCGACTCGTTTCCGGATCGCGAGGTCTTCGAAGCCCGCCGCACCAGCCGCCGCACCATCGATCAAAGCGGCGTATGGCGATTCCGCGAAGCCGTGCTCGATGTCGATGCGAGCGAGATCGTTACGCACCCCGAGGGAGCAACGCGGTTGTATCGGCGGGAGTTGGGAGTCGAGGGAGGGAACGTAGGTCGGACTCTCCAGTCCGACTCTTTGCGCGCAATCGTCGGACTAGAGAGTCCGACCTACGTTTCCCCCCCGACACCCCACACCCTCTACTTCAAACACGAAGGCGAAAACCCGACCGGCTCATTCAAAGATCGCGGCATGACGGTCGCCATGACGCAGGCCAAACGACTCGGCGCACGGGCGGTGGCGTGTGCATCCACCGGAAATACGAGCGCATCCCTAGCTGCGTACGCGGCGCAAGCCGGCATTCGCGCCGTCGTGTTCATTCCGGCGGGGAAGGTGGCCACCGGCAAGCTCGCCCAGACGCTCGCATATGGTGCCACCGCGCTGCACGTACGCGGCGATTTCGACGCCGCCATGACGCTCGTCCGTGAAGCCTGTGACAAGCTCGGCATCTACCTCGTCAACTCCATCAACCCGTTTCGCATCGAAGGACAGAAAACGATCGTCTGGGAGCTGTTGCAGGATCTGGATTGGAACGCTCCCGACTGGATCGTCGTCCCCGCCGGCAACCTCGGCAACACCAGCGCCTTCGGCAAAGCGCTGACCGAGGCCTTCGACGCCGGCTGGATCAAAACGATGCCGCGCCTCGCCTCGATCCAGGCCAGCGGCGCCAATCCCTTCTTTCGCAGCTATCGCGATACGTTCGCGACCCGCCACAAGATCACCGCCGAAACCATCGCCAGCGCCATCCGCATCGGCGATCCGGTCAGCCACGCCAAAGCGGTCACCGCGATCCAGCGCACGAGCGGCGTCGTCGAGGAAGTGACGGATGACGAGCTGATGGCCGCAAAACGCGAGATCGACGAGATGGGCATCGGCTGCGAGCCGGCATCGGCAACCACGCTGGCGGGTGTGAAGAAACTCCGCGCCGCCGGCGTCATGCGCAACGGTGAACGAATCGTCTGCGTCCTCACCGGACACCTACTCAAGGATGCAGACTCGATCCTGCGCAACGTACCGAAGGAACGGACGATCGAGATCGATCCAACGATCGAAGCCGTAGAAAAAGCGCTCGCGACGTAGTGCAGGCATTCTTGCCTGCAGCCGCTGGGCGTCCCTGCCCAGCGGTATTGCGCAAACGCTTAATGAATGGACTGGCCGCGTTTCGAACGCCGGTCGCGGACCTAACCACCCTCGGATCGATGTGCGCTGGTGGAGGAGACGCACGCCCGCTCTTCGAATTCCCGCTGGGCAGGGACGCCCAGCGGCTGCAGGCAGGAATGCCTGCGCAACGTACCGAAGGAGCGTACGATTAAGGAGCTTGACTGGGGAGGTTGCGTTTGGTTTCCGAGAAATCAGGGCGATGGATTGTTGCGGCGGAGCGGCTGACTGAGAATCCGAAGGATCGCGTGCCGTGTCCCAGCTGCAAGACCGGCTACCTCGAGACCACCACCGCTGACTTTCCCGACGGATCGCACACGGACGTCTACATGAAGTGCCCGGCGTGTGGCTCGGCAAACGTGCTGACGTACATCAAGGAAGAGCGCTGAAGTGGGCGCAGTCTGAACACGCGCGAGGCCTGGTCAACCAACGAGCCGCGGTGGCGGAGAGAGAGGGATTCGAACCCTCGGTAGAGCTTTAGGCCCTACGACGGTTTAGCAAACCGTTGGTTTCAGCCACTCACCCATCTCTCCGTGGCTCAACCGATGGTGCCAAATGCACGCAGCAGAATGCGGATTGAGGGGGGTCAATTCCCCTGCGGCGCATTCTATTCGTTCGGTGTCGGGAAAAGCGATCGGTAAGAAATGCCTGGCATGTCGTCGGGAACAAAGATGGAACACTCTCTGACCGCGCCTCCGAGAGAGCGCCACCGCGGACCCGATACCGCACCGACATCCCAGTTATTGCGGAGCTTACTGGCACAGATCGTGAAGCCTGATTAGCTCGCTACGCAAGCAAGTAGTGCGCAGTTCACGCTGTACTACTCATCCCTCAAAGGAGACACTCATGGCCAACACCAGCAAGCGCGGTTTCGCGTCGATGGACACATCGAAGCAGCGCGAGATTGCCAGTAAGGGCGGTCGAGCCGCTCACGCGAAAGGAACAGCTCACGAATTTACTTCCGACGAGGCCCGCCTCGCCGGGCGGAAGGGTGGGGAAGCGGTTAGCCGCGATCGCGCCCACATGTCAGCGATTGGCCGCGAGGGCGGCCATAGCCGCGGACGGACACGCCAGCCGATGTCCGGCGATGACGCCAACGCCAGCACGGGAGGCGGCACCGACACCGAGCGCCAGAACTACATCGGCCACGCCAGCGACCGGGAGAGCTTCGGAGAGCCGGAGCGCAGACCGATGCGTCAGGACAACAGCGAGCTCCGCTCCGACAACAACTCCGGCCGCGGAACGCTGTAAGCCCTTCTCTTCCGGACCGCCGTTCCAGCAGGAACGGCGGTCCTTTTTCTTTTTGCGGGGGTCGCTTCGGGGGTCGGGGTCGGAGCGGAGTCTCGCTCTCGGCGACAGTGCACGACGAACCGCGAAAACCCTCAGCGATCTCCGCGGCTCCGCGTGACACATGGTTTTGCTCGTGAATGCATTCCCAGAACCCATCAACTCATTCCGATTTCCCATTCACTCATTCCAATTTACCGTGAACGGATTCCGATTTACTGTTCATGGATTCCCGTTTACCGTTAACGGATTCCGGTTTACCGTTCATGGATTCCGATTTACCGTTAACGGATTCTGATTTACCGTTAACGGACTCTGGTTTTGTCTAGTTTCCATTTTCGCACGTACCATCGTCAACTTTTGAGGACACTTGGTTCTCAAGCTTGACGAGACGCACATCCAGGATCCCTTTGCGATGCGCGCCTCCCTGCCGTGCTAGCATCCCAGCCAGTGTGTGGTCATGGTTCAGGACCCCTATTCGACCGTCTTCGCCCGCATCTCAGCCCTCGATGAAGCGGCCAGGATGGCGATGGCAGGCTTGTACCTCGCCAACTACGACGGGACGTCCGAGGCGCTCTTCCTGAGCGATCTGGCAAAAAAGGACGAAGCGCTTCTCGTCTACTCCGGCCCGCAGCTCGTCGGCTTCACGACACTCATGCTCTTCGAGCGCGAATGGAGATCCGAGCGCATCCGCGTCGTCTACTCCGGCGATACCGTCGTCGACCGCGCGCACTGGGGGCAGCAGGCGCTCGCTTTCGATTGGATCGGACGGATGGGAGGCATCAAGCGCGAGCGCCCCGACGTGCCGTTGTACTGGTTTCTCCTCGTCAAGGGGCACCGCACGTACCGCTACCTGCCGCTCTTCGGCAAGTCGTTTCACCCGCATTGGAGCGTCGACCGCAGCGACCTGAAACCGCTCGCGGACGCGCTGGCGACGGAGATGTTCCCGGACGACTACAACCCCGCCACCGGCGTCGTGGAGTTTCGCCGCTCGCGCGGTCACCTCAAAGCGGACATCGCCCTTCCCGCGCCGTCCGATCTCGACCGGCAGGAGGTGAGTTTCTTCCTTCAGCGCAATCCGGGATTCCAACGCGGCCACGAGCTCGTGTGTGTCTGCGAAGTGGAGATGCACAACATGAAGCCGCTGACGCTGAAGCTGTTCGAGAAAGCGCGCAATGGGTGAGGGTGTGGGTGTGGGGGGC
>Ga0307470_10000146_pt1 | contig 48686 bp, 32 predicted proteins | sample atmos_gasesAM3C__FD_204565 | JGI IMG/M metagenome (GOLD analysis project Ga0307470, IMG submission 204565) | Hardwood forest soil microbial communities from Morgan-Monroe State Forest, Indiana, United States - atmos_gasesAM3C_05 | ecosystem: Environmental > Terrestrial > Soil > Temperate forest... | reverse complement strand
GCCGTCGCGTGCGAGGTGCTGCTGGCCGACTATCTGCGGGTCCTCGGCCCGGACCACCCCCACACCCTGACCACCCGACACAACCTCGCCCGGTGGCGGGGCCAGGCGGGGGACCCGGCCGGGGCCGCCGCCGCGTGCGAGGCGCTGCTGGCCGACCGGCTGCGGGTCCTCGGCCCGGACCACCCCGACACCCTGACCACCCGACACAACCTCGCCTGGTGGCGGGGCGTGGCGGGGGACGCGGCCGGGGCCGCCGCCGCGTGCGAGGCGCTGCTGGCCGACGATCTGCGGGTCCTCGGCCCGGACCACCCCGACACCCTTTCCACCCGGAACAACCTCGCCCACTGGCAGCAGCAGGCGGGGTCGTAGTCGCCGCCGACGCACGCTCCCGAGGGCCAACCCCCCGAGGGCCAACCCCAGAAACTTTAGTCAGATTTTTGCCGATCCGACCATGCCGGACGGCATCTGTCACCATACTGACCCGGGTTGTGCGCAGAGCCGTGCCTCCGGTGTCCGCTCGCGCCCGCGGCGGAGAGACCACGACACAAAAGGGGGGCACCCGGGTGTCCAGACCTGTCTTGCGGCCCGCGCATCGACGCGCGGTCGCACTGCTCGGTGGAGCTGGCCTGGTCATCGGACTGGTCGCCGCCATACCGCCCTCCGTCGGGGCGGCGCCGGCCGACCCGACCGGCAACTACATCGTCCAGCTCTCCGACCTGCCCGCGGCCAGCTACGCGGGCTCGGTCCCCGGCTACCGCGCCACCCGCCCGGCCAAGGGCGCCCGGCTCAACCCCCGCACCGCCGACGTACGCAAGTACAGCGGCTACCTCAAGGCCCGGCACGCCAACCTGGCCGCCCACGCCGGCAACGTCCGCCGCCTCTACGACTACACGCTGAGCTTCAACGGCTTCGCCGCCTCGATGCCGGCCAGCGCCGCCACGAAGCTGGCCCATACGCCCGGCGTCGTCGCCGTCACCAAGGACGAGCAGCGCAGGGTCGACACGGTCAGCACCCCCGCCTTCCTCGGCCTGACCAAGGACGGCGGCCTGTGGGACCAGCTCGGCGGCACCGGCCGGCGCGGCGCCGGCAAGGGCATGGTCGTCGGCATGGTCGACAGCGGCATCTGGCCGGAGAACCCGTCGTTCGCCCCGCTGAAGAACCCCGATGACGTGCTCGGCTGGCACGGCACCTGCCAGCCCGGCGAGCAGTGGGACACCACCACCGACTGCAACACCAAGATCATCGGCGCCCGCTGGTACGACGCCGGCCAGGGTGGCGATGCCGCCATCCGGCAGAAGTTCCCCGACGAGGTCCTGTCGGCGCGGGACATGGACGGTCACGGCACCCACACCGCGGGCACCGCCGCCGGCAACTACGGCGTCCCGTTCGTCGTCAACGGCACCAACCTGGGCGCCGGCAGCGGCATGGCCCCGAACGCCCGGCTCGCCGTCTACAAGGTCTGCTGGAGCAACTCCTGCTCCACCGCCGACAGCATGAAGGCGATCGAGGACGCCACCAACGACGGCGTCGACGTGATCAACTTCTCCATCTCCGGCAGCCTGACCAGCATGGTCGACCCGGTCGAGCTGCAGTTCCTGTTCGCCGCGGACGCCGGCATCTTCGTCGCCGCCTCGGCCGGCAACTCCGGCCCGGGTGCCAGCACGGTCGCGCACAACGACCCGTGGGTCACCACCGTCGCCGCCAGCACGCATGACCGCGTCTTCCAGGCCAGCGTTACGCTGGGCAACGGCGCCACCTACCCCGGCGCCGGCCTCGGGACGGCCGTGCCGAGCAGCCCGGTCGTGCTGTCCACCAACGCCGGCCTGGCCCCCAGCCCGACCCCGGCCGAGGCCACCGGCGTCCGGCTCTGCTTCTCCAGCACCTGGACGGCGGGCCACGGGCCGTACCTCGACCCGGCCAAGATCGCCGGCAAGATCGTGGTCTGCGACCGCGGCACCAACGACCGGACGGACAAGAGCAAGGCGGTCCAGGAGGCCGGCGGCGTCGGCATGATCCTGGCCAATACCTCGCCAAACTCGCTGAACGCCGACTTCCACGCGGTGCCGACCGTGCATGTCTCCGACGTCAACGGCGCGGCGATCAAGGCCTACGTCAGCGGTACGGCGAGCCCGACCGCCGCGCTGGCCGCCGGGGTGAAGGTGTCCGGCGCGCAGGCGCCTTTCGTGGCGTCGTTCTCCTCGCGCGGTCCGGCCCTGGCCGGCAACGGCGACCTGCTCAAGCCGGACATCCTGGCGCCCGGCGTGGACGTGCTCGCCCCGATCGGCAACCCGGCCAAGCACGGCGGGCGGAGCTTCGACTTCCTCTCCGGCACCTCGATGTCCAGCCCGCACATCGCCGGCATCGCGGCGTTGATCATGCAGGCGCACCCGACGTGGAGCCCGATGATGGTGAAGTCGGCGCTGCTGACCACGGCGACGCAGCGGGACAACCGGGGCCTGCCGATCGGTACCGACACCGGCGGCCCGGCCGGGCCGTTCGACTACGGCTCCGGCCTGGTGGTGCCCAACTCCGCGACCGACCCCGGGCTGGTCTACGACACCGACTTCGCGGACTGGATCCGGTTCCTGTGCTCCGCGGGGCAGCTCTCGCTGGGTAGCGGTGCCTGCAAGACCTACGGCTCCTACGCTGACCCCAGCGAGCTGAACACGGCGAACATCGCGATCGGCGACCTGGCCGGCTCGCAGTCGGTCACCCGGCAGGTCTACAACGTCGGCGGGCGCGGCCGGTACGTCGCCCGGGTCGACGCCCCGCCCGGTATCAAGGTCACTGTGTCGCCGTCGGTCCTGAGGATCGGCGCGGGCGACTACGCCAACTACACCGTCACCGTCACCCGCACTGGCGCGCCGCTCAACACCTTTGCCACCGGCGCGCTGACCTGGAGCGACGGCAGGCACAGCGTGCGCAGCCAGCTCGTCGTCCGGCCGGTCGGCGTCGCGGCGCCGGCCTCGGTCAGCGGCACCGGCCCGACCGGCTCCACCACCGTGTCGGTCAAGCCCGGCTTCACCGGCACGCTGAGCACGTCGGTCGCCGGCCTGGTCGCGGCGACCCCGCGGCCGGCGACGCTCACCGCGCCGAGCGGCACCGGCTTCGACACCGCCAACCCGGCGGCGAGCGACCACACCGCGAAGTTCACGGTGAACGTGCCGGCGGGCACAACGTTGGCCCGGTTCGCGACGTTCGACGCGGACGTGCCGGCGGGGACCGACATGGACGTGTTCGTCTACCGCGCCGGTACGGCGACCCTGGTCGGCCAGAGCGCCGGGGCCACCGCCCAGGAGCAGGTGGACCTGAACAGCCCGGCGGCCGGTGACTACGACGTGTACGTCGACCTGTTCGCGCTCGCGGCGGGGGTGACCTCGCAGGCGGTGACCGAGTATGACTGGGCGCTGGGCAGCACCGCGGCGGGCAACCTCACCGTCGCGCCCAGCAGCACGCCGGTCACCCTCGGGAAACCGGTGTCGCTGACCGCGTCGTGGTCCGGGCTGACGGCCGGTGGCCGGTACCTCGGCCGCCTGTCGTACAGCGACGGCACCACGACCCTCGGCCACACCGTCGTCCGGGTCGACGGGTAGCCGCCGCCGGCAGATCGCGAAGATCGGTGATCTCGTGGCCCGGAAGCCACGAGATCACCGATCGTGCGGAGGCGTCGGGAGAGAAGCCGCCGCGCTGGCTCACCGCCACGGCGGCTCGGCGGGCAGGGTGTTCCTCGGCGCCACGCGCACCCGATCCGGCCCGTCCGTCCACAGACGGACACCGACCGCGGGCGAGAGGAACGCGCCGGCCGGCGCGGTGACCGCGACGGCGGCCTCTCCCGTGCACCGATGGTCGTCGCGGGCCGGCGTCGCGGGCAACGCAATTTACCGCCGTGCGAACATGGAGCCGCATCCTCCACCATAGAAATGGGTTCCGTGACCGCGCAGACCGTGACCGGGCAGACCGACCCGGCGATGATCCGGAACTTCTGCGTCATCGCCCACATCGACCACGGCAAGTCCACGCTCGCCGACCGGATGCTGCAGCTCACCGGGGTCGTGGAAGGCCGCCAGATGCGGGCGCAGTACCTCGACCGGATGGACATCGAGCGGGAGCGCGGCATCACCATCAAGGCGCAGAACGTGCGCCTGCCGTGGCGGGCCGCCGACGGCCGTGACTACGTCCTGGACCTGATCGACACCCCCGGGCACGTGGACTTCAGCTACGAGGTGTCCCGCTCGCTGGCCGCCTGCGAGGGTGCTGTGCTGCTGGTGGACGCCGCCCAGGGCATCGAGGCACAGACCCTGGCCAACCTGTACATGGCACTGGAGAACGACCTGCACGTCATCCCGGTGCTGAACAAGATCGACCTGCCGGCCGCGCAGCCGGAGCGGTACGCCGCGGAGATCGCGCACATCATCGGCTGCGACGCCGACGACGTGCTGCGGGTCTCGGCCAAGACCGGCCAGGGCGTGCGCGAGCTGCTGGAGACCATCGTCCGGGACGTCCCGGCGCCGGTCGGCGACGCCGCCGCGCCCGCCCGCGCGATGATCTTCGACTCGGTCTACGACAGCTACCGGGGGGTGATCACCTACGTCCGGGTGATCGACGGGCGGATCAGCGCCCGGCAGCGGATCCGGATGATGTCCACCAGGGAAACCCACGAGCTGCTCGAGGTTGGAGTGATCTCGCCGGAGCCCAAACCGACCGCCGGGCTCGGCGTCGGCGAGGTCGGCTACCTGATCACCGGCGTCAAGGACGTCCGGCAGTCGCGGGTCGGCGACACCGTGACCGACGCGGCCAAGCCGGCCACGACCGCGCTGGCCGGCTACCGCGACCCGAGGCCGATGGTCTACTCCGGGCTGTACCCCATGGACGGGTCGGACTACCCGCTGCTGCGCGACGCGCTGGACAAGCTGCGGCTGAACGACGCCGCGCTGGTGTTCGAGCCGGAGACCTCGGCGGCGCTGGGCTTCGGCTTCCGCTGCGGCTTCCTCGGGCTGCTGCACCTGGAGATCGTGCGGGAGCGGCTGGAGCGCGAGTTCAGCCTGGACCTGATCTCCACCGCGCCGAACGTCGTCTACCGGCTGGCGATGGAGGACGGCGACGAGCGGGTCGTCACCAACCCCAGCGACTGGCCGGACAGCGCGATCGGCCAGGTCTTCGAGCCGGTGGTCAAGGGCATGATCATCGCGCCGGCGGAGTACATCGGCGCGATCATGGAGCTGTGCCAGGGCCGGCGCGGCGCGCTGGGCGGGATGGACTACCTGTCGGAGTCCCGGGTCGAGCTGCGCTACACGCTGCCGCTGGCCGAGATCATCTTCGACTTCTTCGACCAGCTGAAGTCCAGGACCCGCGGCTACGCCTCGCTCGACTACGAGCCGGCCGGCGAGCAGCCGGCGGACCTGGTCAAGGTCGACATCCTGCTGCAGGGCGAGAAGGTCGACGCCTTCAGCGCGATCGTGCACAAGGACCGGGCCTACGGATACGGCGTCCAGCTCACCGAGAAGCTGCGCAAGCTCATCCCGCGACAGCAGTTCGAGGTGCCGATCCAGGCCGCGGTCGGGTCGCGGGTGATCGCGCGGGAGACCATCCGGGCGATCCGCAAGGACGTGCTGGCCAAGTGCTACGGCGGCGACATCACCCGCAAGCGCAAGCTGCTGGAGAAGCAGAAGGAGGGCAAGAAGCGGATGAAGATGGTCGGCCGGGTCGAGGTGCCGCAGGAGGCCTTCATCGCCGCGCTGTCCACCTCCGACGATGCCGCGGGCGGCCGGCGGTAGCCGGGCCGGGGCGGGGTAGCCGGGGCCGGGTAGCCGGGCCGGGGGGATTTGCCGGACGGGCGGTTTGGCTGTCCGATCCGGGGAATACCAGGGGGCGTGAGTCCCCGCAATGGGGCGGGGACACCGAACAGTTCGGAGGTGGCGTAGTCCATGACCAGCACTGGACCCTCGACTGAGGGCGAGGCCATCAGCCGGTTTGAGGGCGAGGAGCAGCACGGCTGGGCACCCGACAACACCAACCCTACCGGTCGGGCCGCTGAGGCCGACCACAAGGCGTATGACGCGAGCAACGCCGGCGAGCCCGGCCCTGGGCGGGAGGTCTCTGCCGAGGAGCGTGCGGGCGTGTCCGACACCGACACGGACGGGCGGAGCGCCCTCGGCGTCGGGGAGAGCATGACCCGCCGGGCCGAGGACATCGCGAAGGAGTCCGACGACAGCGAGCGTTACACGACTGGCACGCAGGGCCCGTCCCAGCGACCGGTAGGCAAGTCGACGCCGGATGACGTCACCGGTGTCCGTTCCGGCGAGGCCGACTAGGACACCGCGGGACCGAGGTGGCGGCATCGCCCGCACGCGGGCGACTGTGGGTGGTTGATCCGTTCACCCTGTCCCCTGTCCGTCCCCTCCTGGGTCCACACGGTGAACGACGGCACGTCTCGTGGCTGACCGGCCGCGGGACGTGCCGTCTCGCGGTATGGCGTCCGGGCGTTCGTGGCGGGTCAGCGCTTCTCAAAGTGCTGGTAGTCGATCGGGCCGGTCCAGTAGCCGCCCCACTGCCAGCCGTGCCGGGCGAACATCCGTACGACGGCCGGGGTGACCACGCCGGCCCGCCGCGGGTCTCGGTCCGTTGTGGAGCCCGGCGGGAAGGCGGTGCCGCCGGTGACGTAAGGGTTCTCGCGTGGGTTGAGGTCGATCGCGCGGCCGTAGGCGTGCCGCGACCAAGCGGTGCCGCCGGTGATGAGGCGGCAGTTGAACGCCGAGGTGTTGTCTGCGGCCACCGAGGCGTCGTCGCTGGCGCCGTAGGCGTCCACCGTGCGCACCTGCCGGATCGGGAAGCGCGCCGCGTAGAGCTCGCCGAAGATGGCGGCCACCTCGGCAGCCACCGGCTCGGCCACGATGAGCTCGCCCTCGTGCGGGCGGCCGTCGAACCCGGCGTACCACAGCCGCACCAGGCGCAGCCCGTCGTAGCTGGTCGGGCAGCCCAGGTGCCAGCTCGGTCCGAGCCGGCGGGCGGTGACGGGCACGATCGTCGGCAGGTACGCCGGCCACCGTGTCTCCGGGGGTGGTGGGGTGGACGTGCCGGTCCGGGTCGCGCCGGTCTGGACCGACCCGGGCTGATCCGGTCCAGGCTGGACCGGTGCCGGGTGCACGGCCGGCGGAGCCTGCTGGACGGGCGTACCGCCGCACCCCGCCAGCGCGACGAGGACCCACGCCGCCCCCGCCATGATCCCGGCCCGCCCCATCTCGCCGTTCGCCCCAATCTCGCCGCCATCACGCCCAGCTAGCGTCCCGGCCCAGCCTCCGCCAGCTAGCGTCCCGCCCAGCTAGCGTCTCGCCGAGCCGAGCCGCCGTAGGTCTATCTGGCCGTGTGATATCAAACTGTCAGATCGGACGTCGTGTTAAACGACGGGGCAAATAACACCTCGCCCTAGCCCGTTGCGGATCAAGATCAACGATTCCGCCTCCCCATCCCCCGCATACATGATTCTCCCGCGTCGGCGGCATGCCATCCGGGATGAGTCGCTCCATCTGGTGGGTAGCCCCATGCCGCCGACGCCCGTCCACCGCCGCGACCTGTCGCGGGAAGTTCGCCATTCGCGCGCCCGTTTTGCTCGACTTATCCTCGACAGGTCGCGAAGGGACGGCCGCTCAGGAGACGATGTCCTTGCTGGCGAAATGCCGCCAGGCCAGCACCAGGAACACCGCCGAGTAGGCCAGCGCGCCCACGCAGCCCTTCGCCATGGCGTCGTACTGCACCGGGATGCCCAGTGCGTCGGTCCAGGCGAACTGGTAGTGCGTCGGGAGCACCTCGCGCAACGAGCCGAGCGCGGTGATCGCGTCCAGGATGTTCGAGACGATGACCAGCCCGACCGCCCCGCCGACCGCGCCGAGCGGCGTGTCGGTCACCGTCGACAGCCAGAACGCCAGCGACCCCACCAGCAGCATCCACACCGCCAGGTAGGCCATCACCAGACCGACCCGGGCCAGCCCCTCGCCAGCGGGGTAGGAGTCGCCGAGCGGGGTGTGCACCGGCTGCCAGCCGTAGAAGGCCAGGCCGGCGCCGAGCGCGACACCCGGCAGCAGCACCAGCGACAGGGCGCTGTACCCCAGCGCCACCACCAGCTTCTGGCGCAGCAGCCAGCCGCGCGGCACCGGCGCGGCGAGCAGGTACCGCAGGCTGGACCAGCTCGCCTCGCTGGCTACCGTGTCGCCGCAGAACAGCGCGACGATCACCACCAGCAGGAAGCCGGCCGAGGCGAAGACGGTGAAGATGGTGAAGTTGACCGCACCGGACGTGGCCAGGTCGACCAGGTCGGTCTGGCCGGGCTGGCTGTTCGACGGGCCGGCCAACGCGAACGCGCCGACCAGGATGAACGGCAGCAGCACCAGGAAGCCCAGCGCGAACGCCGTCCGCCGTCGCCTGAGCTGGCGCAGCGCCTCCACCCGCAGCGGCAGCGCCGTCCTGCCTCCGACGATCATCGAGTTTCCGTCGCTTGTTGATCTCCACCAGCGACCATAACTCGATGATCGTCGGAGGAGGAGGGCTGCTCGAGGAGCTGCAGGAAGGCGTCCTCCAGCCGGCCGGCGCCGACCAGGTCGGGTACCGGGCCGGCCGCGACCAGCCGGCCGTGGTTCATCACCACGACATGCGTGCAGGTCTGCTCGACCTCGGCCAGCAGGTGGCTGGACACCAGCACCGTGCGCCCGGTGGCACCTTCACCCCGGACGGCGGCGCCCGGGGCGGCGCCCTGGGGGGCGACGTAGCGCCGCAGCACCTCCCGCATGGCCCGGATCTGTGGCGGGTCGAGGCCGTTGGTCGGCTCGTCCAGCACCAGCAGGTCGGGCATCCCGAGCATCGCCTGGGCGATCGCCAGCCGCTGCCTCATGCCGTGGCTGTACGTGCGCACCCGGCGGTGTACGGCGTCGCCCAGCCCGGCCACCGCCAGCACGTCGTCCAGCCGGGCCTCGGCGAGCGGCCGGCCGGTGGCCCGCCAGTACAGCGTGAGGTTGTCCAGCCCGGACAGGTGCGGCAGGAAGCCCGGCCCCTCGACGAACGCCCCCACCCGGGCCAGCACGGCGGCCCCCGGCGTCACCACCTGCCCGAACACCCGGACCAGCCCGGACGTCGGGTGCACCAGCCCCATCAGCACCCGCAGCGTGGTGGTCTTGCCGGCGCCGTTCGGCCCGAGCAGCCCGCAGACCTGGCCGTGCTCGACCCGGAAGGACACCTGGTCGACGGCGACCAGCCCGCCCCGGTATGCCTTGACCAGGTCCTCGACCACCAGTGGCACCCCGGCCAGCTCCGGCCGGGAGGCGACGGCGCCGCGGGGCCGCAGGCGGCGGGTGAGCTGCCCGCCGGCCAGCGCGGCCGCAGCGACCACCAGCAGGCCGACGGCCAGCCACCACACGGGCGAGGCGCCGGTCGGCTTGGGCGTGCCCGGTACCAGCGGCGCGGCCAGCGCGGTGCCGGCCGCGAGGGAGACCTGGTACGCCGCCGGGTCGGTCGGGCCGGCGTACGCCTGGTCGGTGGTGGCCAGCACGAGCCGCAGCCGGTGCCCGGCGTCGAAGCGGTGCACGATGCCGGGCAGGGTCACCGTGACGGTCCGCGGCACGCCCGGCCGCAGCCCGGTCACCCGGAAGGGGGCGACCAGCCGCCGCGGCAGCTCGGCCCGCCCGGCGATGTCGACGTCGTACAGCTTGCCGAACAGCACTGCCTCGGAGCCGGACGAGGCGACCACGATGTCCACAGTGGACGATCCAACGACCGCCACCGCCGCGTTGAGCGGCCGGGACTCGAACGCCGCCGCCTGCCCGGGCAGGTCGGTGCCCAGCCCGGACAGCGCCAGCGCCGGCACGTCGCCCAGGCCGGGCAGCGAGCTGATCGCGGCCGGGTTGCCGCCCGGCGGGTTGAGGACGGTCTGCGCCGGCCCGGCCAGCGGTACCAGCGCGTGCTGAGGCTGCGTCGGGTGTTCCGGCGCGATGACCGTGCGGGTGCGCGGCGCCGAGCTGTCCGAGGCCCGGGGCGGGCTGATCCGGGTGTACTCGAACCGGGTGCCCGGGTCCGGCCCGCCGGCCAGGTAGTGCCCGAACCAGGCCGCCACCAGGTCGCGCAGCCGGTCGGTCTCGGCCAGCTCGCCGCTGCCGTCGTGGCCGCCGGCGTACCAGACGACCTTGACCGGCGTGCCGTTCGCCGCGATGCCGCGGGCGTTCAGGTCGGCCTCGGACAGCGGGAACAGCGAGTCGGTCTGGCCCTGTACCAGCAGCGTCGGGGCGTGGATGCGGTCCAGCACCGAGGCCGGGCTGGACCGGCGCAGCAGGGCGAGCAGCGCGCGCGTCGGCCGGCCGGTGCGCGCGGTCTGCTGGTACTCCCGGCAGAGCTGTACGGCGAGCTGCCCGCACGGGTCGGGCGGCCCGCCGGCCGTGCCCGGGGAGCCGGAGGAGCCCGGGCCGACGCTGGCGGGGCGGGCGGCGCCGCCGGCGCTGAACAGCAGCCCGGCCCACAGCCGCTTGAACACCCCGTCGGTGGGCGCCGCGCCGGCCGCGCTGCTGGGTGTCGCGGCGTTGGGTGCCGCGGCGTTTGGAGTCGCGGCGTTGGGAAAGAATGCGCGGCCCAGATCATTCCACGTTATTAATGGTGCTATTGCATCGATACGCTGGTCATATCCAGCCAGCAGCAGGCTGAGCGCGCCGCCGTACGAGCCGCCCGTGACACCGACCCGTGGGTCGCCGGGCCGGTCGAGCTGGACCTCCGGCCGGGCGGCCAGCCAGTCGACGAGCTGCCGGGCGTCCGCGACCTCGTAGTCGGGGGAGTCCAGCGCGATCCGCCCGGTCGAGGCGCCGAACCCGCGGGCGCTGTAGGCCAGCACGACGTACCCCCGCTTGGCGAGCTCGGTGGCGTCGGCCGCCACGTCCGCCTTCGAGCCGCCGAAGCCGTGCGCGACCAGCACGGCCGGCGCGCGGTGGCCGGCGTCCACCCCGGCCGGGACGTAGATGGTCGCGTCGATAGTGACCCGCTGGTCCCGCGCCGGCCCGTCGGCGACGGCGATCCGGACGTCCTCCGTGCGCGGCGCCGGGTCGCGCAGTGCGGCGACCGCGACCGCGACGCCGGCCAGCAGCACCAGCACCAGCCCGGCCGCCCCGATCCGCTGGCCGCGCGGCCAGCGGCGGAACGACCGCCACATCTCCCCGAACCGCATGGCCACGACATCACCCTATCCTCGCCGGGGAGCGACTCGGGCTGACACGGAGAGTCATGATGGCTTTACCGTATGGCGCGGCTAGCTAAGATCGACGCCAATGTGCGCGCTGCGGCGGTTGACAGTGGTGCGGGAGCGGTTGCCCGAGCCCGCCGACGGAACGCGGGCGCGGACCAACCGCGCCGACGCGAGGTGACCGCGGTGCCCGGGCCGTATCGGGTGCGGATCACCTACGACGCTCAGCGTGGGTTAACCCACGCGCCGCCGGCCGGGCTGCCGTCGGCCCTGGCCTGGGCGGCGTACACCTTCGTCACTGGGGACCTGGCGCGTGACCCGACGGACGTGGGCGTCCCGCTGGGCGCGCCGTTGAGCGGGTTGTGGAGCGCGCGCCGGTCGGGCTACCGGGTGCTCTATGAGGTCGACGAGGAGCGGAAGGTTGTCACCGTGCTGGTGGTCCGTCCAGCGTGAAGACGATCTTCCCCGCGGTGTCTCCGGCCAGCATCCTGGCGAACCCGGCCCGCGCGTCGGCCAGCGGGAGCTCGGCGTCGACCATCGGCCGCAGCCCGGTCGTGCCGAGCAGGGTGATCATGCTCGCCAGCTCGCCGCGGGTGCCCATCACCGAGCCGATCACCGAAAGCTGCAGGTAGAAGACCCGGGACAGCTCGGCCGGCGGGTTCGGGCCGGTGGTCGCGCCGGAGATGACCAGCGTGCCGCCGGGGCGCAGCGACCGCAGCGAGTGCGACCAGGTGGCCTCGCCGACCGTCTCCATCACCGCGTCCACCCGCTCCGGCAGCCGTGCGCCCGGCTCGAACGCGGCGTGCGCGCCCAGGGCCAGCGCGGCGGACCGCTTCTCCGCTGACCGCCCGGTGGCCCAGACCCGGTAGCCGGCCACCCGGGCGAGCGAGATCAGCGCGGTGGCCACCCCACCGGACGAGCCCTGCACCAGCACAGTGTCGCCGGGCCTGAGACCGGACCTGACGAACAGCATCCGGTACGCCGTCAGCCACGCGGTGGGCAGGCAGGCCGCCTGGGCGAAGGACAGCTCGGCCGGCTTGGGCACGAGGTTGCGCCGGGGCACGGCCACCCGCTCGGCGAAGGTGCCGGGGTGGACCTCGGACAGCAGCGACCGCCTCGGGTCGAGGGTCTCGTCGCCGGTCCAGTCCGGCGAGCTGATCACGGCATGTACGATGATCTCGGCGCCGGTCTCCTCGTCAACGCCGGCCGCGTCGCAGCCCAGGATCATCGGGAACCGGTCCGCGTGGATGCCGACGCCGCGCAGGGTGAACAGGTCGTGGTGGTTCAGGGATGCGGCCCGCACCGCGACGGTGGTCCAGCCTGGGGGCACCTCGGGCTCGGGCCGGTCACCGAGCTCCAGTGCGGCGAGGGGGTCGTCGGCGTTCGGCCCGGTGGCGTAGACGGCGCGCATGGAGGCGACGCTATCGGCTGCCCGGCTGGGGCTCGGACTTCTACCTGGTGATCCGCCGGACAAATACGGCGAAGCACGTTTTATCGGTCGGCGCTCAGGCCAGTAGGCTCCTCGCTCATGCCTCAGGTACGCCGTCCGTTGCTGGTGCTCGTGGTGCTCGGCGTGCTGCTCGTCGGTGGGTACGCCGTCCAGGTCGCCCGGTCGCGTCCCGCCAGCGGCAGCCCCAAGCCAAGCACCTCCCACAGCAACAAACCGACCGGCACACCGCCCTCCTCATGTGTGGTGACCACAACGCCATGTGGTCACCTATCGGGGTCTCCAGACCCCCATAGGTGACCACAACGCCGAGTGGTGACCACACGGGCGGGCGAGGCGACGACAGGTGACCACAACACCGAGTGGTGACCACACGGGCGGGACCACACCCGGCGTGGCCGTACCTGGACGTGGCCGGGCCGGGCGCTGGGGCTAGCGCGGCACCCAGGAGGCTGGCCGCCGTTCGCGGAAGGCGGCGATGCCCTCCTGACCCTCGGCGTCGGCGAAGTAGCGCGCCGACAGCGCGGCCAGCGCCGCGAGGTCCTCGGCGGTCGACGGGCCGGGAGTACGGCGGAGCAGTTGCTTGGTGCCGGCCAGCGCACCGGGCGCGCCCGCCATCAGCATGCCGCAGTACCGGTCCACCTCGGCGTCCAGCGCGTCATCGGGAACCGCGCGGTTGACCAGCCCAACCGCCGCCGCCCTGGCCGCGCCGAACGTCTCCCCGGTGAGGAACAGCTCGTGCGCCGCCCGCGGCAGCATCCGGGACAGCACCGGTAGCGAGATCACCGCCGGGATCACCCCGACCCGCACCTCGGTGAACGCGAAGTCGGCCGACTCACCGGCCAGCGCGACGTCGCAGGCGGCGACCAGGCCGAGCCCGCCGGCCCTGGCCTTGCCGGCGACCCGGGCCACGACGGGCTTGGGCGAGTTCCAGATCCGCTCCAGCACCTGCGGAAACGCCTCGACCGGCGGCGGTCCGGCGCCGGTCGCCTGGTGCGCCGTGAGGTCCATCCCAGCGCAGAAGACCGGCCCGGCGTGGCTGAGCACCATGACCCGTACGGCGTCGTCGGCGAGCGCCCGGTCCAGCCCGGCGGCCAGCTCGGCCAGCAGCCTGGCGGACAGTGCGTTGCGGTTGGCCGGGCTGTCCAGGGTGAGCGTGGCCACCCCGCGGGCCACCGCTTCGTGTACAAGCTCGTCGGTCACTCCCGGCAGCCTGCCACACTGCTGGTCGTGCCCTCTGCCCTTCCCGACGGCGACCCGGCGCCGTACGACGGCGCGCTGCCGGAGCCGGCGCTGGCCGGGTTCGGCAGCCGGCCGTTCGGCATCTACGTGCACGTGCCGTTCTGCGCCACCCGGTGCGGGTACTGCGACTTCAACACCTACACGGCCAGTGAGCTGCCGGGTGGGCTGTCGCCGCGCGGCTACGCCGACACCGTGCTGGCTGAGCTGCGGCTGGCCCGGCACGTGCTGGGCGACCGGCCGCCCGCCGTGGAGACGGTGTTCTTCGGCGGGGGCACGCCGAGCCTGCTGCCGAGCGAGCACCTGGCCGTGGTCCTGCGGGAGATCGAGGAGCTGTTCGGGCTGCGGGCAGCGGCGGAGGTGACCACCGAGGCCAACCCGGAGTCGGTGACCCGCGGCTACCTGGCCCGGCTGCGCGAGGCCGGCTTCACCCGGCTCTCGCTGGGAATGCAGTCGGCCGTCGGGCACGTGCTGGCCACGCTGGACCGCCAGCACACACCGGGCCGGGCGGCGGCGGCGGTCGAGGAGGCCAAGCAGGCCGGCTTTGAGCACCTCAACCTGGACCTCATCTACGGCACGCCGGGGGAGTCCGAGGAGGACTGGCAGGCCTCGCTGGACGCTGCCATCGCGGCGCGACCCGACCATATCTCGGCGTACGCGCTGATCGTCGAGGAGGGGACCGCGCTGGCTCGCCGGATCGCCCGGGGCGAGCTGCCGAAGCCGGACGACGACGTGCTCGCCGACCGGTACGTGCAGGCCGAGGAGACCCTGGCGCGAGCCGGGTTCGGCTGGTACGAGGTGTCGAACTGGGCGCGCTCGCCGCAGGGGCGCTGCCGGCACAACGAGCTGTACTGGACCAGCGCCGACTGGTGGGGCATCGGGCCAGGGGCGCACAGCCACGTCGGCGGCGTGCGTTGGTGGAACGTCAAACACCCGGCCGCGTACGCCGACCGGCTCGCCTCCGGTGGCAGCCCGGCGCACGCCCGCGAGATGCTCGACACCCGGGCGCGGTACTACGAGCGGGTGCTGCTCGGGCTGCGGCTGGCCGAGGGGCTGCCGCTGCGCGACCTGTCGCCGTCCGGCAAGCAGGCGGCCCGCCGGTACGTGACGTACGGCCTGCTGGACCGGGCCGCGCACGCAGCCGGCCGGGCCGCGTTGACGCTGCGCGGCCGGCTGCTCGCCGACGCGGTCGTCCGCGACCTCGTCGACTGATCGACCTCGGACCGGCGGGCGGCGCCGACAAAGTGTCGGGAGCCGGGGCCGAGGTCCAGGGGCGGGCTTTCCCCGCCCAGCACGGCGGGGATGATGGCCGCGTCGCGGGTGATGCGGCGTACGTGACGGTGTGGGCGTGCTCTCGGCTGGGCCGCGCGTGGGCCAGCGCCGCCGCGGTGGCGGGCAGCTCCCGGCCCAGCGCATGTGCCAGCCGCCCCGCCTCACCCGGCCCAAGGCGCAGGTGGTCCCGCAAGCCACGTCGTCGTGCTCGGCGCATCATGCGCCCTGGCCAGGCCCCCGCGCGTCGGCCACCTGGGCCAGAGGCAAACCCAGCACGCCGGCCAGCCCGAACAACGGCGTGTCGACACGAGAGCCGATGGCCGAGCGAACCTGTCCGACCGCGCGGGTGACGATGACCGACACAGGGCAAGGCTAAACGGGGCCACCGACAAACCGGAACGCGAGCCAACCCGTCCGAAAAGAACAAAGTGAGGAACTACGGTGAGCGAGGCGGAACGCACCCACAGCAGTTCCCGGTGGCAAGCCAAACGCCGGGGGCGATTGGTGCGACAGCAACACGGCCCGCACCATCCCCCAACAGGTCACCACACCGGCGCCGGAGACAACAACAGGTCACCACAACGCCAACAGGTCACCACACGGGCGGCCCGCCCAACGACAGGTCACCACAACGCCAACAGGTCACCACACGGGCGGCCCGCCCAACGACAGGTCACCACAACGCCGAGAGGTGACCACACGGGCGCCGCTGGTCGCGATCAGCCGGTCACCGTACCCGTCGGTCACGCTGCCTTTTGCAACGGCGGTACGCCGGCCTCGGCCGGCTTCTCCCCGATGGGCAGCACCACGGCGGTGGGCCGGACCGCGGCGGCCCGGTGGGTGAACGCCAGGGCGCCGAGCATCAGCGCCAGCGGCCAGGCCAGGAACACCGTCGAGAATGCCAGCACCACGGCCATCGCCGGGAACGCCACGACCGCGCCCCACCACGCTGGCGTACGGCGCGGCAGCAGCTTCACGGCGGCGCCCAGCCCGGCCAGGGTGACCGCGACGAAGCAGGCCGAAGCGGCGAGCATGAGCTGGCCGAGGGTCAGCCCGACCGCCAGCGCGACCACCACCACGGCTCCGGTGGCCGCCGCGAGGATGCTGAGGCTGCGCCGCGGCACCTCGCCGGCGCCACCGCCGCGGGCCAGCCAGCCCGGCAGGGCGCCGTCCCGGCCGAGCGCGGCACCCAGCCGGGAGGCTCCGGCGATGTAGGCGTTCATGGTGCCGAAGGTGAGCAGTACGGCGGCCACGGCGGTGACCCAGCGGGCCGCGTCGCCGATGCCGCTGGCCAGCAGCAGGGTGAGCGGCACCTGCGAGGTGGACGCGGACGTGCCGAGCACGCTCACGCTGGTCAGGGCCAGCCCCAGGTAGAGCACGCCGACGATGACGACCGCGAGCGCGGTGACGATCGGCAGCGTCCGCCTCGGGTCGCGGAACTCGCCGGACAGGTGGGTCACCGCCTCCCACCCCGCGAAGGAGAAGAACAGCAGGCTCGCCGCGGACCCGACCGCGGGCCAGCCGTGCGGCAGGAACGGCGTCAGGTTGGCCGCCCGGGCGTGCGGCGCGGCGATGACGATCGCGGCCAGCAGCAGCAGCGAGAGCATTCCGACCAGCAGGAGCTGCAGCCGGCCGGACAGCCGCAGCCCGACGTAGTTCGAGCCGAACGCGCCGGCCAGCAGCACCGCGGCGACGGCGAGCTCCGCGGGCCCGCCCCAGCCCAGCGCGTGCGCCACGTACTGCCCGCCGACCAGGGCCGCGCTCGGGGCGCCGGCGGGCACGGCCAGGTAGAACCACCAGCCCACCGCGGCGGACAGCTTCGGGCCGGCGGCCCGTGCCACGAAGGTGGCCACCCCGCCGCCGTCCGGGTACCGCCGGCCCAGCCCGGCGAACGCCACCGCCACCGGGACCGACAGGACGATCAGCCCGGCCCAGGCCAGCACGGACGCCGGCCCCGCCTCGGCGGCGGCCAGCGCGGGCAGCGCCAGCACCCCGGCGCCCAGCACGGCGCCGACGTACAGCGCGGTGCCCTGGGCAACCCCGATCTGGTGGCTCATGCCGCCCGCCTTTCCTCGTGCCGTGGCACCAGCCGCGGGCCAGGTCCGAGCGCCAGGGCCTTGCGCAGGACGGCGGCCAGGTCGAGCCCCACCTCGGCGGCCACGTCCTCCCGGCCACCGCCGTGCGACGGCCAGCCGTCCGCGGCGGCTACGCTGTGCACCGCGCAGTGCGGCAGCAGCCGGGCCAGCGCCGACCCGACGCCGCCCCAGCTCCGGTGCTCCTCCACCACGACCAGCTCGCGGAAGTGCTCGGCCAGCTCCGCGGCGGCCACCCGCAGGTGCGCCTCGTCGAGGTAGCACAGGTGTGCATGGGCCAGGTCTGGGTGGGCCGCGACGGCGGCCAGGCACAGCTCGGTGCCGTACTCGCCGACCGACACCAGGCAGCCGGCCGTGCCGCCCGCGGCGCTGCCCGCCGCGACACCCGGAACGCCGCCCTGCCAGACCACCGGCGGCACCGCATCCCCCTGCCACGGCAGGCTGTGGTGCGCGGCGTTGCGGCCGAGCCGGACGTACCCGGGCCGGCCCGAGGCGGCGGCCGCCCGGACCACCGCCCGGGTCTCCTCCTCGCCGAACGGCGCCGCGATGGTCACGCCGGGGAACGCCCCGACCACGGCCAGGTCCTCCAGGCAGTGGTGGGTGGTGCCAAACCAGCCGCCGGACACCCCAGCGTACGGCGCCACGATGGTGACCGGCGCGCCCAGGTAGCCGAGGCTGAGCTTGATGCTCTCCGCGGCCCGCATCGCGACGAAGGTGGCGAAGGTGGACACGAACGGCCTCAGCCCGGCGCTGGCCAGCGCGGCGGCCATGTCGATCATGGTGCCCTCGGCGATGCCCAGGTTGAAGAACCGGCCTGGATGCGCCTGCTGGAAGGGGTGGTTCCTGCCGCCGAGGTCGGCCTCCAGGCAGACGATCGCCGGGTCGGCGCCGGCCAGGGCGGTCAGCTCGGCGCGGTAGGCGTCCCGGCCGGACAGCGGGGGAGCCGGCTCAGCGCTGGCGTTCATGCGATCGCCTCCTTCCACTGTGCCGCGCGGGCCGGTGTGATCGTCACGTAGTGCGCGGCGGCCCGGCCCTCGACCGCCGGCACGCCCTTGCCCTTGACGGTGTGCGCCACCACGGCCAGCGGCCGGGTCGCGTCGGTGCGGTCCGGGGCGAGCACGTCCCGCAGCGCCGCGATGTCGTGCCCGTCGACCTCGACCACGTCGAGCCCGAACGCGGCGAACCGCCCGGGCAGGTCCGGCAGCGGCGAGATGTCCGCGACGTAGCCGTCGTTCTGGCCGCCGTTGGCGTCCACGATGAGCACGACGTTGCCGAGCCGCTGGGCCGCCGCGACCTGCAGGCTCTCCCAGACCAGGCCCTCCTGCAGCTCGCCGTCGCCGGTGACCGCGATGCCCAGGCCGCGGGCACCGCCCGGGACACCCGTACCCGAGCCTGCGCGCAGCCGGCAGGCCAGCGCCCAGCCGACGGCGTACGGGACGCCATGCCCGAGGCTGCCGGTGGGGAACCGCACGCCCGGCACCGCTGGCCCCGGGTGTCCGGTGTACGGCGACCCGGCCCGGCCGTAGTGCGGCGCCGGGTTCTGCTCGATCACGCCGGACACGTGCAGCGCCGCGTACAGCGCCGCCGCCGCGTGGCCCTTGGACAGCACCACCTCGGTGGCGTCCCGCTCGGCCCGGTCCAGCGCGACGACCAGGATGTCCAGCACCGACAGCCCGCCGCCGAGGTGGCAGCCGGTCGGGCTGGCCGCCATGTCGACGACCAGCGCGCGCGCTGCCCGGGCCCGCTCCGCCAGCAGTGCGGTCATGACCGCACCAGCCCGGCCCGGTGTTCGATCTCGGCCCGGTGTTCGATCCCGGCCCGGTGCTCGATCCCAGCCCAGCCCTCGATGGCCGCGACCAGGATGGCGTGGGCGGTGCGGTACTCGGCCGCCGAGACCCGCTCGTGCTCGGTGTGGGCCAGCGCCGGGTCGCCCGGCCCGTACCCCACCATCGGGACGTCCCGCCAGGTGGTCGTGAGTGTGTTCATGTCCGAGGTGCCCTTCTTGATGAGGTACCGGGGCCGGACGCCGGCAGCGGCGAACGCATGGGTGAACGCCCGGGCCAGCACGGTGCCGCGCCCGAACGCGGCGCCCGGCGTGCACCGCAGTACCTCGACCTCCAGGTCTGGCCGGGCGAAGCCGGCAGCCAGGTCGCCCAGCTTGGCGTGGTCCACCCCCGGTGGCAGCCGGACGTTCAGCACGGCGGTGGCGGTGTGCGCGGCCCGGCCGGGTGTGTGGTGTACGTCGACCAGCGCCGGCAACGCTTCTGGTGCTTCTGTGGCTTCTGGGACCTCCGTGAGCACCGCGGCGCGGATCTCGGCCACCGCGGCGACCACCGCGTCGCAGGCGGTGTCAACGTCGCTGACGGTGTTGCTGCCGGCGGGGTGGCTGGCCGGAACGGTGGCGGTGACCCGCAGCGTGACCAGCCCGTAGTAGCCAAGGGTGAGCGCCGTGGCGCCGCTCGGCTCGCCCACGATCACCGCGTCGGCCGGGTAGTGGTCGCGGGCGTGGAACGCGCCGCGGGCGGCGGAGGAGACCTCCTCCTCGACCGCGCCGACCACCCGGAGCTGCACGTCGTCCGGCAGGCGGACGGCGAGCAGCGCCTGGACGAAGCTGGCCAGGCTGCCCTTGGCGTCCACGCTGCCCCGCCCGGTGAGCTCCTCCTGACCCTGACCCTGGCCCGGGCTCGGGAGCCCCGGGGGAGGCTGCCAGCGTGCCGGCCAGTTGAACGGCGCGGTGTCCAGGTGGCCGAGCAGCAGCAGCCGGTGCGGGCCACGGCCCCGGGTGGCGACGAAGTTGCCCACCTCGTCGATCCCGGCCTCGATCCCGGCGCCCGCTCCGGCGTGGGCGCGGCACCAGTCGACCAGCAGCGCGGCGGCCTGCGCCTCGTCGCCGGACACCGACGGCACCTGGACCAGCCGGGACAGCAGGGTGAGGTCCGCGGGGGGCTCGCTGACCCGCCAGAACCGGGTCCGCCCGGCACCGTTGCCGAACGAGTGCGGCCCGGTGATCGCCACGTCGGCGGCCCCGGCGAGGGCCAGCTCGGCGGCCCGCACCTTCTGCCGCATCCGGCCGCTGGCGTACTGCCCCGCCTGGCCGGCGTAGGCGTCGGTGAGCGTGCTGGCTGAGTCCGCCGGGTCGGTGAGCAGCCCGGCGGTGCCGGTGACCAGGCGCAGGTGGTCGGCGTGCACGGCCACCGACAGCGCCGCGGCCAGCATGTCCGCGTCGACGTTCAGCGGCTCGCCGTCCTCGGCGTCCGCGACCGGCGGGCACACGCACACGACCCGGAGCTCTGCCAGCAGGGCGAGCAGCCGCGGGGCGTCGACCCTGCTCACCACGCCGGCCCGGTGGTCCCGGACGATCCGCTCCCGGCCGTCGGCCACCGCCCGCAGCGGCCGGTTGCGGGTGCCGGTGACCAGCAGGTTGTCGCAGGCCGGGGCGGCGTACGCGGTGACGCCCACCCGGTCGAGCTGGGCCCGGACCAGCGGCAGGGTCACCCGGCGGTAGGCGTCCACGATGTGCGCCAGCTCCGCGGGCGGGCTGTACCGCACGACGTCGCCGGACCGCAGCGTCAGGGTGGGCATCTCCCGGCCAATGACGGCGTAGTGCCCGGCGATGCCGGCCGCGCCTCCTGCCACCAGGAGCACCCGCGCGCCCGACCGCACCAGCCCGCCGAGCTCGTCGAACAGTGGCTCATGCCCGAGGCTGCCGCTGCCGACCTTGATCACGTACAGCGCCGGGTTCCCTACCGCGGCGTCGCCCATCACACCCACCGCCCGGAGAAGGGCAGGCCAGCGGTCTCCGGCAGGCCGTGCAGGAGGTTCATCGCCTGCACCGCCTGGCCGGCCGCGCCCTTGAGCAGGTTGTCCAGCGCGGTCACCGTGACACACCACCGGCCGCGGGCCGCGGCGGCCACCTCGGCGACGTTGGAGCCGACCACGCTGGACAGCATCGGCAGGTCGGACGGGAACCTCGGGCTGGCCGGCCGGCTGCGTACGAACGGCGTGCCGCGGTAGGCCCGCGCGTACGCCCGCTTCACCGCGGTGGGCTCCACCCCCGGCCGCAGCCGGCTGAACGCCGTCGCCATGATGCCGCGGCTGACGTCCAGGCTGACCGTGCTGAACTGCAGGTCCACCCGCGCCCCGGTCAGGTCGGCGATCGCCTGGACCACCTCGGGGGCGTGCCGGTGCCCGTGCAGCTTGTGCACCCGCACGTTGCCAGCCCGCTCGGCGTACGGCTCCCGTGCGTTCTTGCCCGCGCCGGAGGACCCGGTGGCGGCCAGCACCGCGATCTCCGGCTCCACCAGGTCCTCGGCCAGCAACGGGTACAGCGCGTAGATGGTGGCCACCGCCATGCAGCCCGGCAGGTTGACCAGCCGGGTGTCCGGCACCGGGTGGAGGTCGGGCACGAAGTAGGCGAACGACTCGGCCACGCCGGCCGCCTCGGGGTAGTGCCTGGCGAGCTGCTCCGGGTCGCGCAGCCGGAAGTCGCCGGCCAGGTTGATCACCCGCTTGGCCTTGCTGGCCAGCTCGCTCAGCACGGAGGGCAGCGAGCCGGTGGGCAGGCAGCAGAACACCACGTCGACCTCGGGCAGCTCCGCCGCCGGTGCCAGCACCAGGCCCGCCGCGCGGACGTCGTAGCGCAGGCTGGGCAGCACCCTCGCCAGTGGCTGGCCGGCCTGGCTCTCGGAGGAGACGAACGCGATGTCGACGTCGGGATGGTTCACCAGCAGGCGGGTCAGCTCGCCCCCGGCGTACCCGGTCGCGCCGAGCACCGCCACCTGCAGCGGGTTGCTAGCCAAGGCGGGCCGTCCTCTCGTAGGTGTGCGGGCGATCCCGCTCGTCGGCCCGCTGCCGGGTCACCTCGGGCCGCCCGGCGAACCTGGCCTTGGCGAACGCGTGCCCGTACCGGGTGGCCCGCTCCAGCGCCGCCGGGGAGCGCGGCTCCCGACAGGGCAGCGTGGTCACCGGGGCCGCGTCGTGGACGAGGAGCGAGCGCGGGTGCGGGGACACCGTGGTCTCCTCCGGGACGTCGGGACGTCGGCCTCGGTGTGGTACGAGGCTCCGTCAGACCAGTTCGGCGGGGACGGCGGATCGGGACAGCGGCGCCTGCCGGTTCGTCCGAACGAGTGACGGCCGGGCGACCGGTCTGGTGTCACCGCAAGCCGAGGCCGAGTCCCCGTCACGGCTCAGCCCAGCGTTGATCCAGAGGCCTGGCGGGCGGTCCGGTGTCACCGCAAGCCGAGGCCCCTGCGTTCCGGTCGGTGATGCGGATGCTCCGGCCGCTGCCCGGTCGCCCTTGTCCCGACCACCTTGTCGTTCCCACTGAACGTTCTGTCAGCGGGAACGGGCGGTCCTGTCGGTCATGCGCACTACGCTTGGCTGAGACACAAGACTCACTGGGACACAAGACTCAACAGAAAGGGAGTGATGCTGGGGAGCGCCCGCTGGTTCAGCAGGCCTTCCTTTCCTTCATCGCGGACATGTCGCATCACCCTTTCGAAAGGGTGCAAACGGGGGCGGCGGAGCGCGGGCACCTTGGTGCACCGGACTCGCCGTGCCTCTGCTTGGGCCCGGGCGAACCCACGTCGCAGCCACCCGTGAGGGGAGGCGGCTGGACCGGGAGGTCGCCTATCGGGTGAAGCGACAAGGAGACGCATGGAGATGTGGACTGGTCTCGCGGTGCTCTCGGTCTGCGGCCTGGCGGGCTGGTGGTTGTTCCTGCGGCTCGCCCGCCACGTCTACGACCGAGGTGGCGCGGATGACCTGCGCGTGCTCGGTGAGCTTGCCGAGAGTTACCGTGGTCGGCAGCATTACCGTCGTCGACACAGAGCCGACGGTGCTCCGAAGCGGGAGCTCGGTCGGTGAGCCTCATCGTGACGCCGGTCGCCGAGGCGATGCTGGCGAACATGCGGGTGGTCGGGTATGCCCATGCCGGAGAGCCGACCGACCTGCGTGCGCAGGTGGACGCCATCCGCCGGGAGGTCGGCACGCGCGGCTGGGAGCTGGTCACGGTCTTCGATGACGCCGACTCGGGCGGCACCGAGGTGGCCAGCTTTGGTCTCACCGGCGCGCTCGCCGCCTTGGCGAGTCGCGATGCCGACGCGCTGGTCGTCGCTCGGCTCAGCGGGCTGACCGGCTCGGTGTCGCGGCTGGTGGAGCTGCTGGAACGATTTCAGCGCAACCGGTGGGTGCTCGTGGCCCTGGACACAGCCGAGGGGGCGGGTACGGACGGGGCTGGCTGCCGCCCGGGGCCCTGGGCGGGTGCGGGGGAACGTCCACTCGTCGGTGTGCGTACCAGGGCGGGCATCGCCGCCCGCCGGGCCGCGGGTGTCCGGGTTGGCGGGCCTCGTCGGTGCCCCGATGATGTGCTCGACCGCGTGGTGCGGTTGCGTGCCTCGGGTGCTCGGTTGGTGGATATCGCCGCGGAGATGAATGCGGCTGGCATTGTCACGCCGGGCGGCGGGTCTCGGTGGTGGGCTTCTCATGTTTCTCGGCTGTTGGCTACGCAGGATGCTCGGGCGTGGAGGGGTGGTGGCTGAAGGGCGGGGTGTGAAGATCTTGAGGCTTGTGCTGACAGGCTCGGCTCGGACCCGGTGATCACTGGTTACCTCGTCGACCCGCGACGACACAGTAGATGATCTTGGCCTAAGGTAGTTCCGCATAAGCCATCAGATTGCCCGCATGATCACTTGAGACCGCCCCCTCCTTTCGGCCGGCCGCTCTCGGCGACTGGCTTGCCACCGGGCTGCTCAAGCTGTTCGGAAACCCCGGTTGACTCGGATGATCAGGCGCTGACCTGGGCTGGCGGGCCTTGGCTGTTCGCTCGGATTTTTGGCTGCCGCGCCAGTTGCCTTCGGCGACTGGCTTGCCACCGGGACTACTGTAGGCGCTCGCCGCTGTGCTCACCGAAGTTCGCACCTTCCTCCTCACGCCGGAACTACTGTGGGCGCTCGCCGCTGTGCTCACCGAAGTTTCTCATCTTTTCTCCGACCCTCGGGTTAGCGGGGTGGTTCTGTCGGTGGCTCTGTTTATTCTTCTCCTATGTCGAACGCGGTCGCCCTGGTCGAGCAGTTCTCTGCTCTGCTTGACCTGTGTGGTGGCGTCGACTTCTCTTCGCTTTCCGATTCCGAGGTTGACGAGGTGTTGGTGCGGGGGTTCCGGCAGGTCTCTCGGTTCACCGGTACGGTGCTGCTGCCGTTGGTGCGGGAGGCGGAGTCGCGGGGCCTGGCGTCCGCGCATGACGCGCCGAGCATGACGGCGTGGCTGCGGGACAGCTTGAACGTGCGGCCGGGTGAGGCGGGGCGGCTGGTCCGGCTCGCCCGTGCGCTGGACGGAGACCTGCCGGAGACCGCCGCCGCGCTCGCCGACGGCGCCATCAGCGTCGAGCACGCCCAGGTGGTCGCCGACGCGGTGCGGGCGCTGCCGGCGGAGACGCCGGCCGGGGTCCGGGTCGCGGCGGAGCGGGAGCTGGTCGCGCACTCCGGGACGTTCGACCCGGGCGAGGTGGCGCTGCTGGGGCGGCGCGTCTTGGACGTGGTGGACCCCGACGGCAGCGCGGAGCTGCAGGCCCGGCAGGCCGAGCGCGAGGCCGCCGCGGCATACGCCCGCCGTGACCTGCGGATCTCCCCGGCCGGCCCAGGGCTGAGGCGGATCTGCGGGTTCCTGGACACCGAGGGCGCCGAGACCCTCCGCGTCGCGCTCGACCCGCTCGCCGCGCCCCGGCCCGCCGACCCGGAGAACGGCGTGCGGGACGAGCGCAGCCACGGGCAGCGGATGGCGGACGCGTTGGTGGACCTGGCCGACCGGTCCCTGCGCATGGGGGACCTGCCGGACAACGGCGGGGAACGCCCCACCCTGGTCGTGACCATGCCGTATGACAAGCTCGCCGCCGCCACCGGCGTCGGGACCCTCGACGGCGGTGACGTCCTCCCGGCCAGCCAGGTACGACGCATCGCCTGCGACGCAAACGTCATCCCCGCCGTCCTCGGCGGGGAAAGCCTGCCGCTGGACCTCGGCCGCGGCTCCCGGCACTACGTCGGCGCGGCACGCCGCGCGATTATTCTCCGCGACCGCGGGTGCGTCTTCCCCGGCTGCGACCGGCCGTACCAGTGGTGCCACTGCCATCACTGCGTCCACTGGGCCAACGGCGGAAAGACAGACCAGAACAACGGCGTCCTCCTCTGCGGACACCACCACCGCGCCGTACACCACAACGGCTGGGACGTACGAATAGCAGAAGACGGACTACCCGAGTTCCTGCCCCCACCATCAATAGACCCCGAACGCAAACCCGTCCGGCACCACCGACACCGAAAACGAACAGCATGAAAAGGGAGACGGGAGAGGGCGACCGCCGGCGCCACGGGTGCCGGCGCGCCACCAGCCAGGCTGGGGGTTTGGCAGTCGCGGCGGCGGCGCGATCGGACGGGTGCTGGCGCGCCACCAGCCAGGCTGGGGTTCGCCGGATCCGGACGGCGCTGGTGGGCGGCGGCGCGATCGGACGGGTGCCGGCGCGCCACCGGCCAGGCTGGGGGTTTGGCTGTCGCGGCGGCGGCGATGAAGGCTGCCAGAGTCCCGGTCCGGCAAGATCGACAGACTCCGAACCGAAACGCTGCGGCACCACTGGCACCATCGACACCATCGACACCACCAGCACCGAAACGAACAGCATGAGCGCAAGTGGCCGAACTGGCCTGACGCGGGGCGGATTCGCCTCCGCGGCGGTAGCCAGGTCGGGCAAACTTTCGGCTTTCACCGAACCGATCTTGCCCCGCGGCCTAGTCTTCGCGCAGGGAGGCCCCGCAGGGGAGCCTAGTTTTCCCCGCGGGGAGACGAGCGAGCGCCCGGCACGGGCGCCAGATGAGACCTGTGCGCCGGGGCGCGCACGGCTGGGGGGTCGGCGTGCGTACTTCTGCGACAGGGCGGTCTCGATTACCGCGGGCGACGTTAGCGCGGAGCCTCCGGCTGGCCGTTGTGGGCGGGCTCATGGCGTCGGTGCTGCTGCCCGGCGCTGGGCGGGCCGCGGCCGCGACAGACCCGTGCGCGGCACCGGTCACCAGCCCGGTCGCGTGCGAGAACACCCGGCCGGGCAACCCGCAGAGCGAGTGGGACGTCTCCGGCTCCGGCAGCTCGACGATCCAGGGGTTCGCGACCCAGATGAGCGTCAACCTCGGCGAGACCGAGGCCTTCAAGATCAAGACGCCGGCCCGGTCGTACCGGCTGGACATCTACCGGATGGGCTACTACGGCGGCAGCGGCGCCCGGAAGATCGCCTCGGTGACCCCGTCCGCCACCCTGCCGCAGTCGCAGCCGGCCTGCCTGTCCAACAGCTCCACCGGCCTGGTCGACTGCGGAAGCTGGGCCGTCTCCGCCTCCTGGACCGTGCCGCCGGGCGCCGTGTCCGGCATCTACTTCGCGAGGCTGGTCCGCACCGACGGAACGACCGGGACAAGCCACGTGTTCTTCGTGGTCCGCGACGACGCCCGCCACTCCGACCTGCTGGTCCAGACCTCGGACACCACCTGGCAGGCGTACAACACCTATGGCGGCAACAGCCTGTACGTCGGGGCACCGGCCGGCCGCGCCTACAAGGTCAGCTACAACCGGCCGTTCACCACCCGGGGGACCAGCGCCGAGGACTTCGTCTTCAACTCCGAGTACCCGATGGTCCGCTTCCTGGAGGCCAACGGCTACGACGTCAGCTACTTCTCCGGCGCCGACACCGACCGCCGGGGTGCCCTGCTCACCAACCACAAGGTGTTCCTGTCGGTCGGCCACGACGAGTACTGGTCCGGCGGCCAGCGGGCCAACGTCGAGGCGGCCCGCGACAGGGGCGTCAACCTGGCCTTCTTCAGCGGCAACGAGTCGTTCTGGAAGACCCGTTGGGAGAACGGCACCGACGGCTCAGGGACGCCGTACCGCACGCTCGTCTGCTACAAGGAGACGCACGCCAACGCGGTCATCGACCCGGCCGACCCGCCGACCTGGACCGGCACCTGGCGGGACCCGCGCTTCAGCCCGCCGGCCGACGGCGGCCGTCCGGAGAACGCCATGACCGGCACCATCTTCATGGTCAACGCCGGCACCGCGGACCTGCAGGTCCCGGCGGCCGACGGCCGGCTCCGGTTCTGGCGCGGCACCCCGGTGGCGGCGCTGGCCCCCGGGACCACGGCGACCCTGGCCAGCAGCACCGTCGGTTATGAGTGGGACGAGGACCTCGACAACGGCTCGCGCCCGGCCGGCCTGATCGACCTGTCCACCACCCAGGTCAGCGGTGCGCAGATCCTCCTCGACTACGGGTCGACCTATGGCAGCGGGAACGCGACGCACCACCTCACGCTGTACCGCGCGCCCAGCGGGGCGCTGGTGTTCGGCGCCGGTACGGTGCAGTGGTCGTGGGGTCTGGACAGCAACCACGACCGCGGCTCCGGCGCCGCTGACCCGTCGATGCGGCAGGCGACGGTGAACCTGCTCGCGGACATGGGAGTGCAGCCGGTGACCATCCAGGCCGGTCTCGCCACGGCCACCATGTCGGGCGACACCACGGCCCCGGCGGCGGCAGTCACCGCACCGGCCAGTGGCGCCTCGATCCAGGCCGGCTCGCCCGTCACGGTCAGTGGGACCGCGGCGGACACCGGCGGCGGGACGGTCGGCGAGGTCGAGGTCTCCACCGACGGCGGCACCACCTGGCACCCCGCGGCCGGCCGCGGAAGCTGGACCTACACCTGGACGCCGGCCGCCACCGGGCCGGTGACCATCCGGGCGCGGGCCACCGACGACAGTGCCAACATCGGCGCCCCTGCGTCGACCTCGGTCACGATCACGCCGCGGACCTGCCCGTGCAGCATCTGGGGCGGCGGCGTGACGCCCGCGGTCGCCGCCGACCCGGACACCGCCGCGACCGAGCTCGGCGTGAAGTTCCGCGCCGACGTGGCCGGCCAGGTCACCGCCATCCGGTTCTACAAAGGCACCGGCAACACCGGCACGCACCTGGGCCACCTGTGGACGGCGACCGGCACCCAGCTCGCCAGCGTCACGTTCACCGGCGAGTCGGCAACCGGCTGGCAGCAGGCGAACCTGGCTACCCCGGTGTCGGTCAGCGCCGGGACGACGTACGTGGTGTCGTACTACGCGCCGAACGGCCACTACGCCGAGGATGACGGCTACTTCGCCGCCGCCGGCTTCGACGCCCCGCCGCTGCACGCGCTCCGGGACGGCGTCGACGGGCCGAACGGCGTGTACCGGTACGTCACCGGCGGCGGCTTCCCCGACCAGCCCTTCCAGTCGGCGAACTACTGGGTCGACGTGGTGTTCTCGCCGTCCGGCTCGGGCGGCGACACCACCCCGCCCACGGTGACCGGGCAGAGCCCGGCGGCCGGTGCCACCGGCGTCGCGACGGCCGCCCGGGTGACCGCCACCTTCAGCGAGCCGGTGCAGCCGGCCACGGTCGCGATGTCGCTGCGGGACGCCGGCGGCGCGGCGGTGGCCGGCAGCACGGCCTACGACGGGACCAGCCAGACGGCGACGTTCACCCCCGGCGCGGCCTTGCAGACCTCGACGGCGTACACCGCGACGGTGACCGGCGCCCGTGACCTGGCCGGCAACCAGATGTCCCCGGTGAGCTGGTCGTTCACCACCGCGGCGGGCCCGCCGCCACCGCCCGGCTGCCCGTGCACGATCTGGCGGCCGACCGACGTCCCGACCGTCGCGGCGGACCCCGACACCGCCGCCGTCGAGGTCGGCGTGAAGTTCCGGTCGGACCTGGCCGGGCAGGTCACCGGCGTCCGGTTCTACAAGGGCACCGGCAACACCGGCACCCACGTCGGCCACCTGTGGACGGCGACCGGCACGCTGCTGGCGTCGGTCACCTTCACCGGCGAGTCGGCGACCGGCTGGCAGCAGGCGACCTTCTCCACCCCGGTCGCCATCAGCCCGGGCGTGACCTACGTCGCGTCCTACTCCGCGCCGAACGGCCACTACGCCGGGGACGCTGGCTACTTCGCCGGGCACGGGGTGGACAGCGGCCCGCTGCACGCTCTCGCCGATGGCGTCGACGGCCCGAACGGCGTCTACCGCTACGGGCCGAGCGGGAGCGGCATCCCGAACAGCTCCTGGCAGTCGAGCAACTACTGGGTGGACGTGACGTTCACCCCGTAGATCTGAGCACGTAGATCTGAGGAGGGGCGATGCTGCCCGCATCCTGGTCCCGGCCGCGGCGCGGTCGCATGCTGGCCGGTGGCACCGCCGCGCTGGCGGTCGGCGTCGGGGTGCTGACCCCGATCGCCGTCAGCCCGGCCGCCGCCGCCACCTGCCCGTGTACCATCTGGGCCGGCAGCGCGACCCCGGCCACGCCGTCCGACCCGGACACCGCCGCGGTCGAGGTGGGGGTCAAGTTCCAGTCGGACGTGGCCGGCTCGGTGACGGGGGTCCGGTTCTACAAGGGCACCGGCAACACCGGCACGCACGTCGGCCACCTGTGGGACCGCGCCGGGCAGCTCCTGGCCACCGCGACGTTCACCGGCGAGTCCGCGTCCGGGTGGCAGCAGGTGCTGTTCTCCGCGCCCGTGCCGATCTCGGCCGGGGCGACGTACGTGGCGTCCTACTACGCCCCGAACGGTCACTACGCCGCGGACGCCGGCTTCTTCGCGGCGGCCGGCGTCGACAACGCCCCGCTGCACGCGCTGCGGGACGGCGCGGACGGCGGCAACGGCGTCTACGCCTATGGCACCGGCGGCGGGTTCCCTATCAACACCTGGCAGTCGGTGAACTACTGGGTGGACGTCGTGTTCGCCACCTCGGCCACCGACACCGTTCCACCGACGGTCACCGCCACGGCACCGGCGACCAACGCGACCGGTGTGCCCGGCACGACCACCGTGAGCGCCACCTTCAGCGAGCCAGTACAGGCCGGCACGGTCGGTTTCACCCTGAAGGACCCGGGGGGCGGCACCGTCCCGGCGACGCAGAGCTACGACCCGGCGACCCGGACGACCACGCTGGCGCCCACCGCGCCGCTGGCTGCCTCGACGTCGTACACGGCGACGGTGAGCGGCGCCCAGGACACCGCCGGCAACACCATGGCGCCGTACACCTGGTCCTTCACCACCTCGGCGCCGACGGCCTGCCCGTGCAGCATCTGGCCGGGCTCCGCGACACCGGCCGTCGCCAACGTCGCCGACGCCTCCGCGGTCGAGCTGGGGGTGAAGCTCCGCAGCAGCAGCGCCGGCCTGATCAAGGGCATTCGCTTCTACAAGGGGTCGCAGAACACCGGGGTGCACACCGGCACCCTGTGGAGCCGGACCGGCACCAGCCTGGCCACCGTGACGTTCAGCGGCGAGTCGGCGTCCGGGTGGCAGCAGGCGCTGTTCGCCTCGCCCGTGTCGATCAACGCGAACACGACGTACGTCGCCTCGTACCACACCAACGTCGGCTTCTACTCGGCCAACGGCTCCGGGCTGGCCACGGCAGTGAGCAACGGGCCGCTGACCGCCCTGGCCAACGGCACCGACGGCGGCAACGGCGTCTACGCCTACGGCGGCGGCGGCTTCCCGGCCAACACGTTCCAGGCCACCAACTACTGGGTCGACGTCGTCTTCGACACGCCGGGACCGGACACGACGCCGCCCACGGTGCTGGCCCGGACGCCGGCCCCGGGCGCCAGCGGGGTCGCCACCAGCAGCACGGTCTCGGCGACGTTCAGCGAGGACGTCCAGCCGGCGTCGGTGACGCTGCGGCTTACCGACGCCGGCGGGGCCACCGTAGCGGGCACGGTCAGCTACGCCAGCGGCTCGCGCACCGCGACGCTCACCCCCGCCGCCACGCTGGCCACCTCGGCGACCTACACGGCCACCGTGTCCGGCGCGACCGACCTCGCCGGCAACGTGATGGCCGGCAACGTGACGTGGTCGTTCACGACGGCGGCACCGCCTCCGCCTCCGCCGACCCAGGGCCCGGGCGGCCCGATCCTGGTGATCGGCAACGCGGCGTCCCCGACCAGCCAGCTCAGCCTCTACACGGCCGAGATCCTGCGGGCCGAGGGGCTGAACGAGTTCGCCACCGCGGACCTGGCCGGTGTCACCGCCGCCACCCTCGCGCCGTATGACGTGGTGATCCTCGGCGCGACGCCGCTGACCGCCGGCCAGGTGAGCATGTTCACCACCTGGGTCAACGGCGGCGGCCGGCTCGTCGCGTTCCGGCCGGACAAGCAGCTCGCCGGGCTGCTCGGCCTGACCGCGACGGCGGGCACCACGACCAACGGCTACCTGAAGGTGAACACCGCGGCCGCGCCGGGCGCGGGCATCACCGACCAGACGATCCAGTACCACGGCGTGGCGGACCAGTTCACCCTGGCCGGGGCCACCTCCGTGGCCACGCTGTACTCGAACGCCACCACCGCGACGGCCGGCCCGGCGGTGACCCTGCGGTCGGTGGGCACGAGTGGCGGGCGGGCCGCGGCGTTCACCTATGACCTGCCGCAGTCCATCGTCTACACCCGGCAGGGCAACCCGGCCTGGGCCGGGCAGGAGCGGGACGGGCAGGCGCCGATCCGCTCCGACGACCTGTACTTCGGCGGGAGCAGCACCGACTGGGTCAACCTGGGCAAGGTCGCCATCCCGCAGGCGGACGAGCAGCAACGGTTGCTCGCCAACCTCGTCGGGCTGCTGGAACTGAACCGTATGCCGCTGCCGCGGTTCTGGTACCTCCCGCGCAGCGCCAAGGCGGTCGTGGTCGGGACCGGCGACGACCACGGCAACGGCGGCACGGCGGGCCGGTTCGACCAGTACCTGGCGAACAGCCCGGCCGGCTGCAGCGTGGACAACTGGACCTGCCTGCGCTTCACGTCGTACATGTACCCGAGCACCCCGCTGACCGACGCGCGAGCGAGCTCCTACCGGGCCAGCGGCTTCGAGCTGGGGCTGCATCCGCAGAACGGCTGCGGGAACTTCACCGCGACCTCGCTGGAGAACGACTATGCCAGCCAGCTCGTCCAGTTCGGCCAGAGCTGGCCCAGCCTGCCAAGCCCGGTCACCAGCCGCTACCACTGCATCGTCTACAGCGACTGGGCCTCGCAGCCGAAGACCGAGCTGCGGCACGGCATCCGGCTGGACGCCAACTACTACTACTGGCCCAGCTCGTGGATCACCGACCGGCCGGGCTTCATGACCGGCTCCGGGATGCCGATGCGGTTCGCCGACACCAACGGGACGATCATCGACGCCTACCAGGCGGCGACCCAGATGACCGACGAGTCGGGCCAGTCCTACCCGGCGACGCCGAACACGTTGCTCGACAACGCGCTCGGCCCGCTCGGGTACTACGGCGCGTTCACCGCGAACATGCACACCGACAACGCGACCGAGTTCGAGGACGACCAGCTCATCGCCTCGGCCACCGCGCGGGGCGTGCCGATCATCTCGGCGCAGCAGATGCTGACCTGGCTGGACGGGCGGAACGGGTCGTCGTTCGGGAGCATCGGGTGGAGCGGCAGCACGCTGTCGTTCACCGTCGCGGTCGGGACCGGGGCCAACGGGCTCACCGGCATGGTGCCGACCGCCGCGGCCGGCGGCCTGACCCTGACCGGGCTGACCCGGGGTGGCACGGCCGTGCCGTTCACCCGGACGACCGTCAAGGGCGTCGAGTACGCCTTCTTCACCGCCACGGCCGGGAGCTACGCCGCGACGTACGGCGCCGCGGGCGGGGCGTCGGTCGGTGCTCAGGGTGGGACAGCCGCCGTACCGTCGGAAAGCACCGCGCCGGCCAGCACCGCGCCGGCCAGCACCGCGCCGGCCAGCACCGCGCCCGACCGGACCGCGCCGCAGGTGTCGAGCGTGTCGACGTTCGCCCTGCCGGACGGCACCGCAACGGTGACCTGGCGGACGGACGAGGCCGCGGGCTCCACCGCCCTGTTCGGCACCTCGCCCACGCGACTCGACCAGACCCGGTACGACACCGCGGCGGTGTCCGCGCATGCCGTGGTGCTGACCCACCTCGACCCGGACCGGACCTACTACTACCGGGTCGAGTCCACCGACCGCGCGGGCAACCGTATGACCTGGCCCGCCACCGGCCAGCCGGCCGCCTCGTTCGTCTCGGCGGGCAGTGGCGTGGCCGACCGGGGTCTCGCCGAGCTGCGGATGGCCGGGCAGGACGGCACCTACGTGCAGCAGGACGGCTTCGGCGAGGTGTCGCTGGCGCCGGAGGAAGGCCAGGAGTTCGGCACGCCGTCGCTGCCGGGGCCGTGGGAGGCCAGCCGGACGGCGCCCGGCGGCCGGCAGCGGGTGCTCGGCGGGCAGCTCACGCTGGACGGCGACCGGGCGCAGCTACGCCGGGCGGTGGGTGCCGGCCGGTCGCTGTCCTTCGCGGCGACCTTCGACGCCCGCTCGGCGCAGGCGGTCGGCTGGCGGTCGCCGTCCGGGCCCGGCCCGGCTGCGGTGCTGGCGACGAGCGGGGGCGAGGTGTACGCCGCCACCACCGTCGGCAGCAGCACGACGTGGCAGACGCTGCGGGCGGGGCTGAGCGGGACACCGCACGCCTACCGGATCGACTGGTCCGGCGGGCGGGTCCGCTACTACGTCGACGGCGTGCTGGCGGCCGAGCAGGCGATCTCGGGCGGCGGCTCGATGCGCCCGGTGGCGGAGGACTCACGGGCCGACGGGGTGCCGCTGGCCGTGGACTGGGTCCGCATGTCGCGGTACGCGGCCCGGGGGACGCTGGTGTCGCGGGTGCTGGACGCGCAGGCCATGGTGACGTGGGACCGGGCGTCCTGGCAGGCCGACGTCTCGGCCGGGACGGCGCTGGCCGTGCGGGTCCGCACCGGCAGCACCCCTCGGCCGGATGGCACCTGGAGCGGCTGGCGGACCCTGTCGGGTCCGGGCGCCCGGGTGGTGGGCAGCTCGCGGTACCTGCAGTACGAGCTGACGCTGACAACCCGGGTGGCCGGCAGCACCCCGGTCCTGCGCGCCATCGGGTTCACCCACAGCGGCCCGCCGCCCATCAGGAGGGGGGAGGTCCGTTAGCCGATCTGTTCCCACGGCCTTGCCAGCCGTGGGCGGCTCCGGGGCGCTTGTCGGTCCAGATGGGCGGGTTGTCGGGTTGGTCGAGCCAGTAGTGGTGTGTGCCGTTGGTGGTGGCGGTCAGGCCGTACCGGTCTCGGGTCGGACGGCCGAGGTTGTGCCAGTGGCGGGCGGCGTGTTCGGCGTGGTCCCACAGCCGGCGTGGGCCGTCCTGGGTGACGGTGTGGCGGTCGCTCTGGCTGGTGGTGACCTCGGCCCAGGAGCCGTCGTTGGTGCGCAGCCGTAGCCGGCGGCGGCCGTCCCGCGTGGTGTGGGTGAGGGGCTCGAGGTCAGGCAGGTGGAGCTGGACGACGAACTTCAGGTCGAGGTCGTCGAGGCTGGCGGGGTCGATGTCGGTGGTGCGTGCCTCGGCGTCGTCGTGGTCGAAGACGGTGCGGATGGCGCCGCCGTCGCGTAGCGGGTTGCACGGGTCGCGGCGCAGCCACATGAAGTGGCCGGGGACGGCCAGGAGCGGGCCGGCGATGGTGTCGTGCCCGGTCTTGCGGAGTACGGCCAGGCTGCTGGCGATCTCGCCGCGCACGTCGGCCACGAGGACGCTGTCCGGGCCGAGCTGGCGGATCCACGCTGGTGGGATGGCCGGTACGGCGCACGTCGCGATGATCCGGTCGTACGGGGCCAGCGTGTCGATGCCGGCCGTGCCATCGCCGGCGGCCAGGTGGGGGTGCCAGTCGCATCTGGCGAGCCGGGCGCGGGCCTGCTCGACCAGGGTCGGGTCGATGTCGATGCTCGCGACGTTGGTGTCGCCGAGCCGGTGGCAGAGCAGGGCGGCGTGGTAGCCGGTGCCCGTGCCGATCTCCAGCGCCCGGTGCCCGGCCGCGACCTGGAGCAGGCCGAGCATCCGGGCCATCAGGCTTGGCATGGTCGATGAGCTGGTCGGCCACAGCAGGTCGGTGCCGGGCGCCGCCGCGGCCTGGGCAAGCCACAGCCATTGCCCGGCCGGGTTGCATTCCAGCATGACCCACTCATTGTCCGGTGTGACCACGAAGTCGAACGCGCCGAACGACAAGCCGAGCGCGTTAAGGTAACGGGTCATTCCGGCGGTGAGCGTGTCCGGGACGTCGATCGGGTGGTAGGTCAGCGCGGCGTAGTCGGCCCGCCAGTCTGCCCGGCCGCGCGCGGTGTCGGCGTGGATCGCGACGCCGAAGGGCCGGTGCCCGACCACCGTCCGACATGCCGTCACTGACGGCGAACCGCGTAGGCCGGCGATAATATACCGACGATATCTCACCAAGCTCTACGGCGACCTGGCCAGCCCAGAGCTGTCTGGTCCAGCTTCCATCGGCCCCGGTTGAGGCGTCGATACGCAGGCGGGTCATCGGGTCCAGTCAGCACAAGCACTGTGCGGGTACGACTCACAATCGTCGTCTCACCAGGTCAGGTGTCAGTGTAAACGTGAGTGACAGAGTCTGGTATAACCTCGCCGTCCTTGGACCGCTCGGTCTCCTCGGTCTCTGCCCATCGAGACGCGGTGGTGTCGTGTTTCTTCGCCTCCACCAGCGCAACAACACCGAGCGAGGCAGCAAATGGCCGCAGTGCCCCTGGACTGTGCGGGACCGCGTGCTGGCCGCCGCCAGCCTCGCACAACGGCAGGAACGCCTCGGCGGGAAACAACGGGTCCGGCCGCGTCGAGCCACCTTGTGGGTGCCGCATGGGATCCTCCGTTCAGAGCGACGAACGCCCGCATCGTACACGTGGCATACCGCTGAGGACAGCACCGTGACTGGTGGGACAATGTCGCGACCATTGTCAGTCGGGGTGGCGCGGTCCGGAAGGGCTGTGGACGGTTCCGCCGGCATACGGGCACGAGGTCGACCGTCTGCCGTAGCTACAGGCCGGCTTGCGATCCAGACGGCGACCAGCCTGGTCCACGGTACTAGCACGAATAAACCGGCAACTCCACGGTCTAGATCATTCCGTACTCACGCAGATCAACCAATCAGCTCTGACCAACATATATGCATGCCCCCCGTGCTGGACACCGCCGCGATGATGACTCGGCGGCCGGGCGCCGGCACGATCTCACTCTGCGAGATATGTCGGGCGCTGTCCGGGCACTGTTTCTGTGACGTGCCGGCGGATCGCCGCGCTGTGTGGACACCTCGCGCTGATTCGACCGGCCCCGCACTGGCACCGCGCCGAGGGCGCCCGCGGTACCGGCCGACCTGCCCGCCCGAAAAGGTTAGTGGGCGTCCAGGCGGTAGCCGTAGCCGCGCAGGGTGGTGATCGAGGGAGCGTCCACACCCGCAACCGCGGCCGTGCCGGCCAGCCGCCGGCGGAGGGTCGCCACGTGCACGTCCAGGGTCTTGGTCGAGCCGCACCAGTTCTCGTCCCACACCTCGGCCATCAGGACCACCCGGCTCACCGCGGTGCCCGGCTCGGCGGCCAGCCGGGCGAGCAGGTCGAGCTCCCGCGCCCGCAGGGGCACCTCCACGCCCCCGACCGAACAGCGCCGGGCCGCGATGTCCAGCACCAGGTCGCCCAACACAACGGCGCCCCCGGCGGCATGGCCTGGGCCGCGGCGCAGGTGGGCACGCACCCGGGCGGTGAGCTCTCCCCACCGGAACGGTTTGGTCAGGTAGTCATCAGCGCCGGCTGCCAACCCGGCGACCACGTCGGCCTCCTCGGTCCGCGCGGTGAGCGCGACCAGCACGCAGCCGGGTAACCGTCGCCGCAGCCGGCGGCACACCTCCAGGCCGTCCAGGTCCGGCAGCCCCAGCTCGAGCAGCACCAGGTCGTACTCGACGGCGGCAGCACTGCGCAGCGCGGCCCCGCCCGAGCGGACCCAGGACACCTCGTGTCCCAGGGTGGCCAGGTTGATGTGCAGCAGCGAACCGATGGTGCGGTCGTCGTCCACCACCAGGAGCTGGCCCGTCCAGTCTCGCCCGGGCGGGGTGCCGGCGCATTTTGCCATCCGTTAACCTACCCCTCAGTACGGTTCCCGCATTAGGTAAGGCTATCCAAACTTCGGAGGATGGGAACGGTTCATGACGATATCTCTGTGGCGGGTTGCGACCGCGACACTGCTCGCCGCGGGGCTGGTCTCGGTCGTCGGCTGCTCCAGCGACGCCGGCACGCCGGCTCCCACCCCGTCGGCTCCCACCTCCTCGGCTCCCACGCCGTCCTCGGCCGCGCCGGAGGATCAGCGGACCGGTGCCGCGCAGGTCGCCTCCGGCCTGCGGAAGATCGACCAGATCGCCAAGGACATCGTGGCTGCCGGCACCGACACCGCCAAGGCGAAGACCCTGATCGCCCAGATCGAGCCGCAGTGGAAGCCGATCGAGGGCACCGTCAAAGCCAACAGCACAGACACCTACCTGGCCATGGAGGACAGCTTCGCGCAGCTAGCGAAGGCCGCCGACGGCGATGCGGCCACCGCGGTGAAGGGCGCAACGACGGTGGCCGGCACGGTGGCCGCGTACCTGGCCAAGTACCCGGGATGATCCGCCGCCTGGCCGGCCTGCTGCTCGGCTGCGCCGTGTTCGTCCCGGCGCTGGTGCTGGTCGCCGCGTCCCCCGCGACAGCAGCGGCTACGGCGGCTACAGCGGCTGCGGGGACCGCCCCACCGGTCACCCGGCAGGAGGCGATCCGGCAGCTCGCGGTGGTGCGCGACTCGATCGACCAGACGCTGGACCTGGTCAAGCAGGGCCGCACCGAGGAGGCCTACACGCAGGCCCGCAGCGGGTACCTGGACCACTTCGAGTACGTCGAGGTGCCGCTACGGGTGGTCGCGCCGGACCTGACCGCGGCGGCGGAGACGAAGTTCGCCGAGATCCGTGGCCTGATCACCTCCGGCGCGCCGGCCGAGCAGGTACGGGCGAACATCGTGGAGCTGCGGCGGCTGATCGACGACACCGAGCGGCGGTTGACCGACACCGGCCTGGACGCGGGGGCGGTGGTGGCCGGCCAGTCGTTCCTGATCATCTTCCGGGAGGGGTTGGAGGCGGTGCTCCTGCTGACCGCGCTGCTGGGGTACCTGGAGGCGACGAAGGCGACGCGCTACCGGCGGCCGATCGTGATCGGGGTGCTGCTGGCGCTGCTGGCCACCGCGGTGACGTACCTGCTGCTGCGCTCGGTGCTGGCGGTGCTGCCGGTGGGCCGCGAGGTGCTGGAGGCAGTGGTGGCCGGCGCCGCGGTAGCCGTGTTGCTGTACATCTCGTTCTGGCTGATCACCCGGCTGGAGCACCGCCGCTGGATGGAGTTCCTGCGCAGCCGGGTGTTCAACGCGGTGTCGGTCGGCTCGACGACGGCGCTGGTGCTGGTCGGGTTCACCGCGCTGTACCGGGAGGGGCTGGAGACGGCGCTGCTCTACCAGGCGCTGGTGGAGTTCGGCCAGGGGCTGGGCTCCTGGGTGCTGGCCGGGCTGGCGGCGGGGCTCGTCGCGCTGGCGGTGGTGTCGTACCTGATCTTCACGCTGGGCCGGCGGCTGCCGGTGAAGGCGTTCCTCGCGGCGGCGGTGGTGCTGCTGATGGCCACCTCGGTGGCGTTCCTCGGCAACGCGGTGCGCAGCCTGCAGACCGCCGACCTGGTGGCGCTGTCCCCGCTGGACGGCTGGCCGCGGGCGCCGATCTTCCTGGCCCAGGCGGTGGGGTACTGGCCTAGCGTGCAGACCGTCGTCGCGCAGGCGCTGCTGGTCGGGGTGTACCTGCTCGGCACGCTGTACGTGTTCGTGATCCGCCCGCGGCGCACCCGGGAGGCACAGTGGGCGTCCGGGTAGGCGTCGACGTCGGGGGCACCTTCACCAAGGCGGTCGCGGTGGACTCGGCGACCGGCGCGCTGGCCGGCCGGGCGGTGGTGCCCACCACCCACGACCATCCCGACGGGGTCTCCGCCGGGGTGGTCAAGGTGGTGGCCGAGCTGGCCGCGCAGGTCGGCGCGGACCGGATCGAGCTGGTCACCCACTCCACCACGCAGGCGGTGAACGCGCTGCTCGAGGGCGACTCGGTACCGGTCGGGGTGCTCGGCCTGGGCCGCGCGCCGCACCTGCGCAAGGCGCGCGGCCGCACCGCGGTCGGCCGCGCGGTGGCGCACGAGTTCCTCGACGTCACCGCCGGGCTGGACCTCGCGACGGCCCGGCAGGCCCTGCTCCGGCTGGCCGCGGCGGGCGCCCGGGCGGTGTGCGTGGCCGAGGCGTTCGCGCCGGACGACGCCAGCACCGAGCAGGCCGTCGGCAGGCTCGCCGCCGAGGAGGGGCTGCCCGTCACCACGTCCTCGGAGCTGACTGGCCTGTACGGGCTGGAGCTGCGTACCGTCACCGCCGCGCTGAACGCCTCCATCCTGCCGATCGCGCTGCGCACCGCCGAGGTGGTCCAGGCCGGGGTGGCCGCCGCGGGCGTGGCCAGCCCGGTGATGGTGATGCGCGGTGACGGGGGAGCTACCGACCTGGCCGGGTTCCGCTCGGCGCCGGCCCGCACGCTGTACTCCGGACCGGCGGCCTCGGTGGCCGGCGCGCTGCGCACGCTGCGGATCGGCGACGGGGTGATCGTCGAGGTGGGCGGCACGTCCACGAACGTCGCCGCGATCACCGCCGGCCGCCCGGCGCTGTCCTACGTGCGGGTCGGCGGGCACGCGACCGCGGTACGGGCGCTGGATGTCCAGGTGGCCGGCGTGGCTGGCGGCTCGATGCTGCGGGTACGCCGCCGTCAGGTGTACGGCGTCGGGCCGCGCAGCGCGCACATCGCCGGCCTGCCGTACTGCTGCTACCTGAGCCCGGACCGGCTGGCCGGCGCCCGGCCAGAGACGCTGGCGCCGCGACCCGGCGACCCCGCGGACTACCTCGTGCTGCGGCTCGCCGACGGTACCGCCGCCGCGCTGACCACCACCTGCGCCGCCAACGCGCTCGGCCTGGTGGAAAGCGGGGACTACGCCGCGGGCACCCAGCAGGCCGCGGCCGCCGCCTTCGCCCTGGTCGGCGCCGCGCTGCGGCTGCCCGGCACCGAGGTGGCCCGCCGGATGCTGCAGGCCGCCACCGAGGCGCTGGCCGACCTGGTCACCACAGTGGCCGGCCAGCACCGGCTCGCCAGCCCGACGCTGGTGGCCGTCGGCGGCGGCGCGGGGGTGTTCGGCCGGCTGCTCGCCGACGCCCTCGGCCTGGACCTGGAGATCCCACCGGGCGCGGAGGTGATCTCCTCGATCGGTGACGCCCTGTCGCTGGTGCGGGCCGAACGTGAGCGCACGCTGGCGCACCCCACCCCGGCCGACGTCGACGCGCTGATCGCCGAGGTGGAGGCCGAGGTGCTCGCCGCCGGCGCCGCACCAACCTCCCTGCAGGTCCAGGTGAGCAGGGTCAGCGAACGCAGCGCCACCCGGGCGGTCGCGGTTGGCGCACTGCTCCTGGGCTCGGGCGTGGTGCCTGGACGGCCGCCGCTGGACCCGGCCGCGATCGCCGCGGTGGCCCGGGCGGCCGGCTGCGTCGAGCATCCCGACGAGGTCGGCCGCTACTGGCTCGGCCGCAGTGCCGCGGCGGGCCGGGTGCTGGTGCTGGACCGGTTCGGTGACCCGGTGCTGGACGTGCACGGCGAGGCGGTGCTGACCGGCGGCCCGGGCGACCCGCCACTGGCCGGGCTGCTCGAGCCGCTGGTGCAGCGCCACATCCGGCATGTCGGGCCGGTCACCGTACCGCCCACCACCTGGCTGGTGCAGGAGGGCCGGATCCGCGAGCTGGAGGACCTGGCAACCATCGCCGGCGCCCTCGGCACCGGCCGCGCCGCGGTCATCATCGGACGGGACTGATCATGGCTGTCTACATCCCTCAGGCGCGCCGCCGTCGCCGGCTGCTGTCGGTCGCCGCCGCCGCTCTCGTGGTCGGCGCCGTGCTCGGCGCACTGGCCGGCCGGCTCACCGCGCCCACCCCCGAACAACGGGTCGCCGCGGTGCAGGAACAGGCCCGGCAGGTCACCTCCCAGCTCAGGGTGCTGTCGCTGCACTCCGAGGCCGGCGCCGCGTCCCTGGGCAGCGGGGACGGCGGCGCCGCGCTGGCGCTCCAACGCGCCGACACCGACCTCGGCCACGCCCTGGACCAGGCGACGTGGATCCCACCGCGCCGGGGCGCCGCCCTGCGGGACCGGCTGCACGCGCTGGAACGTGCCGCCGGCCCGGCGGCACGCACCGCGTCCTTCGCCACCGACACCGACGCGCTTGCCGCCGACATCGACACCGCCTTCGGCCTGACCGACCGGTGACAGCCAAGCCGGTCAGCCTGTAGACGGCGCCTCCGGCCAGGAGTCCTGGCCGCCAGCCTGCTGGCTGGCCCGACCCGCACGGGCATGGCCGGGCACCGCGACTTCGCCATCCGCGTCAGCGCCAACTTGCGACAGCAATCCCGAAAATCACTGATCTCGCGGTAACGAAACCACGAGACCAGTGATCTTCCGTGCTCCGCCCAGTGTGCTCATGTAGGTGATCCTCGCTTGGTCGCGAACGTGAACAGGCCGCTCGCGTCCGGCTCCAAGAGAAGAGTCTCTACCACTGCGTCAACGTTGAGCGGCCCATAGATGTGCGGAAAGTGAGAGTCCCAGCCTGGAACAGGCTCGTACACTATCCTGGGCACGACCCGGCTCTCGTCTATCACTAGAACAAGCAGCCCCCGATCCCCGGCGTAGACGGTGTTCGCGACCGGCGCAACCTGGTCCGCGGTACTGGCATGAATAAATCCCTGGTGCTCCAGCGTCCGGCCCCGCGTAGATGTTCTGTACTCACCTTCGCCTTGTGCCTGACTCCAGTCGGCGGCCCTCGCGATGTGATAGATTATTCCCATTATCCGGCTCCCAACAGCTCCATGGTCTGTTCAGCGAGCTGTTCCACAAGCGGATCATTGCCGTGGCGCTCGCGTAGGCGGCCACGAACATCACGAATGTAGTGAAGAACGCGAACGGGCTGGAAAGCCTCAGCCAGGCGCAGGGCATCGAGACCGACACTACAGGCCTGACCCAGGTCGGTCTCAACGTAGGCAGTGCCGAGCAGGGCAGTGTCGGGGTCGTGCAGGATCGCCACGCCGGCTTGCATATGGAGGGCGTCAACGAGCCGGTTGTTGTGGACGAACCGGGCGTGCACCGTCTTTGACTTGCCGGACTGGCGGGTGATCGGTGCGATGCCGGCGTAGTTCTTGCGGGAGCGGGCGTCGGCGTAGCGCCCGGGGCGTCGCCGAGCTCTGCGAGCACCCGGGCGCCGAGGATGACGCCGACACCGGGCTAGCTGAGGTAGACCCCAGCGTCCGGGTGCTGGCCAAAATGCGCCTCGACCTGGCCCTCCAGGGCCTTGGCCCCGTACACCGGGTAGCCGGCCGCGACCAGCGCCCGCACCCACGGCCCACGGTCGGTCTCGATGCACACCAGCACCCGCGAGGCGTCGGCGCCCTCCGGCAAGACCGTCGCGACCAGCTCGTGAACCGCCTCATCCCGTCCACGCCCTCCGGCAGCCGGGCCGTGCGCATCGCCCGCCCGTGCTCAGCCCAGTCGTCTCCGAGGAACAGCACCGTGGTCTCCGCTCTGCCTACGCTCGGACATCAGCAGCCCGCGGGAGAACCCAGCGCCCGCATGGACCGGTGCTCACGCCGGCACACCAGCGGGCACGACACCCCATCAGCCGTCCATCTCCTGACACCGACAGGGGCACGCTCTGACCACAGGACTCGAGCAACGCGGTCCAGGCCAAGGAAGTGCTCACCCGCCAGCGGCTACCAGGCACCGAGCCTGCCAGTGGTGGGCCGCAACGGCAGCACCCCGACCCGACCCGACCCCGACCCCGACCCCGACCAACCGATCGTCATCGCCGACGAGCTCCAGCCCATCAGCCACCGGCACGACGTCGCGTATGGATGGGGGTGGCGCGCGCATTTCAGCTACACCAAGCCGACCGGTGGGTCACCGCGTACTACTTCTACCTTGTCGATGAGGTGTTCGGGCCGGCGTTCGTCACGGTGTGCGCGTACTTGGCGTGCCGGTCAAGATCTGGCTGAACGGGCACGAGTACGCCAAGCGAGTGTTCTGCGAACCGTGGTGGGAAGCGGTTGGCGCTGCCACAGTCGGCTGAGCACCGGCGTCCGTCCACCGCCTCCGTACTGTCTACGCCGGCACCAAGGCGCTGACCCACCGTGAGGGGGCACGAGGAAGCGGTCACCATAACGCGCCCGGCGCCACCCATTTGCGCGGTTAAGTAGGGAGTCGGGAGTGGGTACAGGTTGGATGCATCCTGTCGCGTGACCCTGGTCACAGCCTCGAGGTTGCCAACCTTCCCTATGTCGCCAGCTTGTAGAACCGGAGGCGTGCCATGTGCCACCATGACCAGTCCTGCCCACGGGCGGATGCCCCCGACCGAACGGCCGCCCGGGTGATCGCGGCCCACCCGGAGCAGGGTTGGAGCCTCTTATGCAACGGCGTCATACTTTTTGATGATGCCGGAGCGTTACTGCCCGATGGGAGCCGAGTGCCCCCGTACCAGGCATCGAGGTATATATCTCCACTGCGCCATGTGGCCTAATCACACCTTTCAGTGACACAACGAGACCATCTGGTAGCCACTACCGCTGGTGACAAGTAGATTGCTGGGCGATGCCCAACGTCTGGGCGACCGTATGTGCCCCGTACCTGGCTGCAGGGGAGCTAGCTGATGGTGGAGAGCGGGACTGTTCAGGCGAGGCGAGACCCGGTTGGCGCCAGCGACCGCTCACTCAACGACGAGCGGTTGCAGCAGTTGCTCAAGGGGCTCAAGGCCGTGCGGGACGGCGACTTCAGCACCCGGCTGCCACAGGTTGACGACGTGTTGATGGACGAGATGGCCACGGTCTTCAACGGCATGGTCGACCAGCTCGCGCTGTTCACCTCCGAGGTCACCCGGGTCGCGCGGGAGGTCGGCACCGACGGCAAGCTCGGTGGCCAGGCCGCGGTTCCCGGCGTGTCCGGGACCTGGAAGGACCTCACCGACTCGGTCAACGCGATGGCCGGCAACCTGACCGGCCAGGTCCGCGACATCGCCGAGGTCGCCACGGCGGTGGCCAAGGGCGACCTGTCCCAGAAGATCACCGTAGACGTCAAGGGCGAGATGCTTGAGCTGAAGAACACCATCAACACGATGGTTGACCAGCTCTCCTCGTTCGCCGACGAGGTGACCCGGGTGGCCCGGGAGGTCGGCAGCGAGGGACGCCTCGGCGGGCAGGCCGAGGTCCCGGGCGTCGCGGGCACGTGGCGGGACCTGACGACGTCGGTGAACTTCATGGCCGGCAACCTGACCGACCAGGTGCGAAACATCGCGCAGGTCACCACGGCGGTGGCCAAGGGTGACCTGTCGCAGAAGATCACGGTCGACGCGCGCGGCGAGATCTTGGAGCTGAAGAACACCATCAACACGATGGTTGACCAGCTCTCCTCGTTCGCCGACGAGGTGACCCGGGTGGCCCGGGAGGTCGGCACCGAGGGAATCCTCGGTGGCCAGGCCCAGGTCCCGGGCGTCGCGGGCACCTGGCGGGACCTGACGACGTCGGTGAACTTCATGGCCGGCAACCTGACCGCGCAGGTCCGCTCGATCGCGCAGGTCGCCACCGCGGTGGCCAAGGGTGACCTGACCCAGAAGATCACGGTCGACGCGCGCGGCGAGATCCTGGAGCTGAAGAACACCATCAACACGATGGTTGACCAGCTCTCCTCGTTCGCCGACGAGGTGACCCGGGTGGCCCGGGAGGTCGGCACCGAGGGGCGCCTCGGCGGGCAGGCCGACGTCAAGGGCGTGTCCGGCACGTGGAAGGACCTCACCGAGTCGGTCAACGTCATGGCCGACAACCTCACCGACCAGGTGCGTTCCATCGCCGAGGTCACCACGGCGGTGGCCAAGGGCGACCTGTCGCAGAAGATCCGCGTGGACGCGCGGGGCGAGATCCTGGAGCTGAAGGACACCATCAACACGATGGTTGACCAGCTCTCCGCGTTCGCCGACGAGGTCACCCGGGTGGCCCGCGACGTCGGCACCCAGGGCAACCTGGGTGGTCAGGCGATTGTGCGCGGCGTGTCCGGGACGTGGAAGGACCTGACCGACAACGTCAACGTGATGGCGTCCAACCTGACCAGCCAGGTCCGCTCCATCGCGCAGGTGGCCAGCGCGGTGGCTCAGGGTGACCTGTCGAAGAAGATCACCGTCGAGGCCAAGGGCGAGGTCGCGGCCCTGGCCCAGACGATCAACACGATGGTCGACACCCTGTCCGCGTTCGCTGACGAGGTCACCCGGGTCGCCCGCGAGGTCGGCACGGAGGGCATCCTGGGCGGCCAGTCCCGGGTGCCGAACGTGGCCGGCACCTGGAAGGACCTCACCGACAACGTCAACTCGATGGCGAACAACCTGACCAGCCAGGTCCGCAACATCGCCCAGGTGACCACCGCCGTCGCCCAGGGCGACCTGTCCAAGAAGATCGACGTGGACGCGCGGGGCGAGATCCTGGAGCTGAAGACCACCATCAACACCATGGTCGACCAGCTCTCCGCGTTCGCCGCCGAGGTCACCCGGGTGGCGCGCGAGGTGGGCAGCGAGGGTCGTCTCGGCGGCCAGGCCGAGGTCGAGGGGGTCTCCGGGACCTGGAAGCGGCTGACCGAGAACGTCAACGAGCTGGCCGGCAACCTGACCCGCCAGGTCCGGGCGATCGCCGAGGTGACCAGCGCGGTCGCCACCGGCGACCTGACCCGCTCGATCTCGGTCGAGGCGCAGGGCGAGGTGGCCGAGCTCAAGGACAACATCAACGCGATGGTGCAGTCCCTGCGCGAGACGACCCGGGCCAACGAGGAGCAGGACTGGCTCAACACCAACCTGGCCCGCATCTCCGGGCTGATGCAGGGCCACCGGGACCTGCGCACGGTCGCCGAGCTCATCATGAACGAGCTCACGCCCCTGGTCGGCGCCCAGCACGGCACGTTCTTCCTCACCGAGTCCGGTGAGGACGACGCCCGGCTGCGCCTGATCGCCAGCTACGGCCACCAGGACGACGGCAGCGTGCCCCGCCTCTTCGACCTCGGGCAGTCGCTGATCGGCCAGGCCGCGCGGACCAAGAAGCCGATCGTGGTCGACCAGACGCCGCCCGACTACGTCAAGGTCTCCTCCAGCCTCGGCGCGGCCAGCCCGGTGAACCTGATCGTGCTGCCCATCGTCTTCGAGGACCAGGTGCTCGGGGTCATCGAGCTGGCCTCCTTCAGCCACTTCACCCCGGTGCAGCGGGACTTCCTCGAGCAGTTGATGGAGACCATCGGGGTCAACGTCAACACCATCATCGCCAACTCGCGGACCGACTCCCTGCTGGAGGAGTCGCAGCGGCTGGCCGGGGAGCTGCAGGCCCGCTCGGAGGAGCTGCAGGACCAGCAGGCGGAGCTGCGGCGGTCCAACGCCGAGCTGGAGGAGAAAGCGGAGCTGCTAGCGCGCCAGAACCGGGACATCGAGGTCAAAAACTTCGAGATCGAGCAGGCCCGCCAGGAGATCGAGGAACGCGCCCAGCAGCTTGCGCTGGCATCGAAGTACAAGTCCGAGTTCCTGGCCAACATGTCGCACGAGCTGCGCACCCCGCTCAACAGCCTGCTGATCCTGGCCCGGCTGCTCGCCCAGAACCCGGGCCGGAACCTCACGGCCAAGCAGGTCGAGTTCGCCAACGTCATCCACTCGGCGGGCACCGACCTGCTGCAACTGATCAACGACATCCTTGACCTGTCCAAGGTCGAGGCCGGCAAGATGGACATCCACCCCGAGCCGTTCCCGCTGCGGCAGCTCCTGGAGTACGTGCAGACCACCTTCCGGCCTCTCACCGTCGAGAAGGGGCTGGAGTTCGGCGTGACGGTGGCACCGAACGTGCCCGAGGAGCTGCTCACCGACGAGCAGCGGCTGCGCCAGGTGCTGCGCAACCTGCTGTCCAACGCCGTGAAGTTCACCGAGGTGGGCCGGGTGGAGCTGCGCGTGCAGGCCATGGACGGCGCCATGCTGCCCGCCGCGGGTACGCACAGCCCGGTGGTGGCGTTCTCCGTCGTCGACACCGGCATCGGGATCGCCGAGGACAACCTCCACACCATCTTCGGCGCCTTCCAGCAGGCCGACGGCACCACCAGCCGCAAGTACGGCGGCACCGGCCTCGGGCTGTCCATCAGCCGCGAGGTCGCCTACCTGCTTGGGGGCGAGATCCAGGCCGAAAGCCAGCTCGGCAAGGGCAGCACCTTCACCCTCTACCTCCCGGTCGCCCATTTCGACGTTGGCGAGGACGAGCCGACCGAGCCGGCGACGTTCAGCACGCCGCAGCGCCGGTATGAGCTGCTGCCCCCACCGGCCGGGGCGTCGCACCTGTCACCCGACGGGGAGCGCCGCCTGCTCGTGCTCGAGGCTCACCACAACGGCCTGCTCACCCCGCTCGCCCGCAGCGTGGCCGTGGACCTGGCCGAGACTCACGGCCCGGTGCACATCCAGGCCGTCAGCACCCCGGACGAGGCCGTCGAGGCGCTGTCGACGCAGCACTACCGGTGCATGGTGCTGGACATCAGCCTGCCCGGGGCGATCGCGTTGACGTTCCTCAAGAGGCTCCGGGAGCATCCTGACCTGCTCGCCGTCCCCGTGCTCGCGCACGCCACCCGCAAGCTCAGCCCCGCTCAGCACCGGCTGCTGCAGGCCCACGCCCGCACCCAGCCGGTGGAGCTGCTGCCCTCCCTCGACGACCTGCGCGAGCGGATCATGCTGCACCTGTCCGCCGACGAGCTCAACGACGTGCTGCCCCTGATGCCGGCGGAGACCCCGGTTGACGACGACTCACCGGCCAGCATCGACGAGCCCGCGCACCACGACCTGCACGGGCGCAAGGTGCTCGTCATCGACGACGACGTCCGCAACGTCTTCGCCATCGCCGGCATGCTGGAGCAGTACGGCCTGACGGTGCTGCACGCCCCCAACGGCCGCAAGGGCATCGAGCTGCTGCTCGACAACGAGGACATCGACCTCATCCTGATGGACGTGATGATGCCCGAGATGGACGGTTACGCGACGACGGCGGCCATCCGCGAGATGCCGCGCTTCACCCGCCTGCCCATCATCGCCGTGACCGCCAAGGCGATGCAGGGCGACCGGGAGAAAAGCCTGGGCACGGGCGCGAGCGACTACGTGACAAAGCCGGTGGACGCCGACGAGCTGCTGACCTGCATGGGACGGTGGCTGCACGCCTCCTGATCTGGTTCGTGCCGTCGCGGCGCCCCCAAACATCACGTTCGGCCAGGCCGGCCCGTGCGTCAGCGCCGGAGCAGGTCAGGGTCCGCCTCCAGCCGTGCCGAAGAGCAGCGTTGCGGGTGGGTCTTGGCCGGCAGCATCAGGGGCCGGCCGGGGTGCCGTGGGCGACGGCGCCGAGGATCGCCTCGAACCCC
>Ga0307470_10000145_pt1 | contig 48705 bp, 62 predicted proteins | sample atmos_gasesAM3C__FD_204565 | JGI IMG/M metagenome (GOLD analysis project Ga0307470, IMG submission 204565) | Hardwood forest soil microbial communities from Morgan-Monroe State Forest, Indiana, United States - atmos_gasesAM3C_05 | ecosystem: Environmental > Terrestrial > Soil > Temperate forest... | reverse complement strand
GAAGTCGGTGGCCGAGCGGGTGTTTTACAGCGCCCTCAAGAAGGTCGAAGACCGGGCCAAGGACGATCCGATCAAGCTGTTCAAGAAGGCGGTCGACAACGTCAAGCCGGCCCTGGAAGTGAAGAGCCGCCGCGTGGGCGGATCGAACTACCAGGTTCCCATCGAAGTCCGCCCCTCGCGCCGGACGGCCCTGGCCATCCGCTGGCTCATCTCCTACGCGGCCAGCCGCGGCGAGAAGACCATGCAGGACAAGCTGGCCGGCGAGATCATGGATGCCGCGAACAACCGCGGCAATGCCATCAAGAAGAAAGAAGACACGCACAAGATGGCGGAAGCGAACAAAGCGTTCGCGCACTACCGCTGGTAATTTTTTTCAGGTCCCCGGAGTTCTAACGGTTTCATAGCGTCAACCATCGAGATTTCCGTAGCTCCGTCTCGACCGGATAACACAGAACGGGTTCTGCGGTTCCGGACCGAGCAACGGGAAAACAACAATCGAGGTTTCACTGAACGCCCGGCGGCGGCTAGCCCCTCGCCGAGCGTCTGTTGTCGTCGCGGAAAAGGTAAGTCATGCCACGTCAGGTACCACTCGAAAAAACGCGGAACATCGGGATCATGGCCCACATCGACGCGGGTAAAACCACGACGACGGAGCGCATCCTCTATTACACGGGCCGCACCCACAAAATCGGCGAAGTGCACGACGGCACGGCGACGATGGACTGGATGGTTCAGGAGCAGGAGCGCGGCATCACGATCACCTCGGCGGCCACGACCGCGTTCTGGGGCGAGTATCGCGTCAACATCATCGACACTCCCGGCCACGTCGACTTCACGGTCGAAGTGGAGCGTTCGTTGCGCGTTCTCGACGGCGCGGTCGGCGTTTTCTGCGCCGTCGGCGGAGTCGAGCCTCAGTCTGAGACCGTGTGGCGCCAGGCCGACAAGTACGGCGTGCCACGCATCGCCTTCATCAACAAAATGGACCGCGTCGGCGCGAACTTCACCGCCGTCGTCAATCAGATCCGCGCCAAGCTCGGCAAGAATGCCGTTCCCCTCCAGCTCCCGATGGGCGCTGAGGACAAGTTCCGAGGGGTCATCGACCTCGTGCAGATGAAGGCTCTGATCTTCAACGACGAGGCCCTCGGCGCGAAGTACGAGACCGAGGAGATCCCTGCCGAGTATCGCGAAGAGGCTGACCATCTCCGCGAGAAGCTGGTGGAGTCGATCGCCGAACAGCACGACGAGCTGCTGAAGAAGTACCTCGACGGGGAGCCGATCGAGCTCGCCGAGCTGAAGGCCGCCATCCGCGAAGCGACCATCGCCCAGAAGATCACGCCGGTCCTCTGCGGATCAGCGTTCAAGAACAAAGGCGTGCAGCCTTTGCTCGACTCCGTCGTCGACTACCTCCCGTCACCGGTGGACATCCCGCCGGTCAAGGGCGTCGATCCGGACGACGAGTCGTTCACCGAGCGCAGGGCCTCGGACGATGAGCCGTTCGCCGCACTCATCTTCAAGATCATGACCGACCCGTTCGTCGGCCAGCTTGCTTTCTTCCGCGTCTACTCCGGCCACGTCGAGTCGGGCACGTCCGTGCTCAATACGACGAAGGGAAACTCCGAGCGCATCGGCCGCCTGCTGCAGATGCATGCGAACAAGCGCGAGGAGATCAAGGAAGTGTGGGCGGGCGACATCGGAGCCGCCGTCGGCCTCCGCAGCGTCACCACGGGCGACACGATCTGCAACCGGGACAAACCGATCGTCCTCGAGACGATGACGTTCCCCGAGCCGGTCATCGCGGTGGCCATCGAGCCGAAGACCAAAGTCGATCAGGAAAAGATGGGCGTCGCGCTGGCGAAGCTCATGCAGGAAGACCCGACGTTCAAGGTCCACACCGACCCGGAAACGAACCAGACCATCATCCGCGGTATGGGTGAGCTGCACCTCGAGATCATCGTGGACCGGATGGTGCGCGAGTTCGGCGTGGCCGCCAACGTGGGCAAGCCCCAGGTGGCGTATCGCGAAGCGATCACGCGGAAGTCGGAGGCCGAGGGCAAGTTCGTCCGGCAGTCCGGCGGCAAGGGCCAATACGGGCACGTCAAGATGCGCTTCGAGCCGCTACCCGAGGGCGGATTCGAGTTCGTCAACGACATCGTCGGCGGGTCCGTGCCGAGGGAGTTCATCAAGCCGGTCGAGCAGGGCATCAAAGAAGCGCTCGAGCGCGGCATCCTGGCTGGTTACCCCATCACCGGCGTGCGGGCCATCCTGTACGACGGCTCGTACCACGACGTCGACTCGAGCGAAATGGCTTTCAAGATCGCCGGCTCGATGGCCTTCCAGGAAGGCGCGAAGAGGGCTCATCCGATCCTCCTCGAGCCGATCATGGACGTCGAAGTCGTGACCCCGGAAGACTACGCGGGCGACGTGATGGGTGATCTCTCCCGGCGCCGCGGCAAGATCCAGGCGATGGAAGAGCGGGCGGGCGCGAAGGTGATCAAGTCGCACGTTCCTTTGTCGGAGATGTTCGGGTATGCCACACAGGTGCGCTCGATGTCGCAGGGGCGCGCCAGTTACACCATGCAGTTCCTGGCTTACGAGCCTGCGCCGAAGAGCGTGTCCGAGGAAGTGATCGCCAAGGCGGCGGGAACGACACAACGAATCTGAAAACGGACCGGCCTGGCCGGATCCGAGAACTATCGAAACGAACAAGCAGGGAGGTTTCACGATGGCTAAAGAAAAATTTGATCGCAGCAAGCCTCATGTGAACGTCGGCACGATCGGTCACGTTGACCACGGCAAGACCACGCTCACGGCGGCAATCACCAAGATCCTGGCATCGAAGGGCACGGCTACGTACGTCGCCTTCGATCAGATCGACAAGGCTCCCGAAGAGCGCGAGCGTGGTATCACCATCGCCACCGCGCACGTCGAGTACTCGACCGCGAAGCGCCACTACGCGCACGTCGACTGCCCAGGCCACGCCGACTACGTCAAGAACATGATCACCGGCGCCGCGCAGATGGACGGCGCGATCCTGGTGGTCTCCGCCGCCGACGGCCCGATGCCGCAGACGCGCGAGCACATCCTGCTGGCCCGTCAGGTCGGCGTTCCGTACATCGTGGTCGCCCTCAACAAGGTGGACATGGTGGACGATCCGGAGCTGCTGGACCTCGTCGAGCTCGAAGTGCGCGAGCTCCTTAGCTCGTACGAGTTCCCGGGCGACGAGATCCCGGTCATTCGCGTTTCGGCGCTCAAGGCTCTCGAGAGCGGCGACCCCGACAGCGAGTGGGGCAAGAAGGTCATGGAGCTGATGGATGCGGTCGACACCTACATCCCGATCCCAGAGCGCGTCATCGACAAGCCGTTCCTGATGCCGGTCGAAGACATCTTCTCGATCTCGGGCCGCGGCACGGTCGTGACCGGCCGTATCGAGCGCGGGATCGTCAAGGTCGGTGAGGAAATCGAGATCGTCGGCATCCGTCCGACGATCAAGAAGGTCGTCACCGGCGTGGAGATGTTCCGCAAGCTGCTCGATCAGGGCCAGGCGGGCGACAACGTCGGCCTGCTGCTCCGCGGAGTGGAGCGCAAGGACGTCGAGCGCGGCCAGGTTTGCGCGAAGCCAGGCTCAATCACGCCGCACACGAAGTTCAAGGCCGAGGTCTACATCCTGACGAAGGAAGAGGGCGGACGCCACACTCCCTTCTTCAAAGGCTACCGTCCGCAGTTCTACTTCCGGACGACTGACATCACCGGCACGGCGGATCTTGCCGAGGGCGCGGAGATGGTCATGCCAGGCGACAACACGTCGCTGACGATTCAGCTCATTCACCCGATCGCGATGGAGAAGGGTCTCCGCTTCGCCATCCGTGAAGGCGGCCGCACGGTCGGCGCCGGAACGGTGACGGACGTGATCGAGTAGTCGATTGGGCCGGGCTTGAAGCCCGGCCCTACGTTCTTTAAAGGTGCCGAAATCATGATGAACGAAAAGATCCGCATCCGACTCAAAGCGTATGACTACCGCGTCCTCGACCAGTCGACCTCGGAGATCGTCGACACGGCCAAGCGCACGGGAGCGAAGGTGGCGGGACCGATCCCTCTGCCGACGCAGATCGCGCGCTACACGGTTCTGCGCAGCCCGCACGTGGACAAGAAGTCGCGGGAGCAGTTCGAGATGCGGACGCACAAGCGGCTGCTCGACATCCTCGAGCCGACGACCCAGACGGTCGACGCGCTCATGAAGCTCGAGCTGCCCGCGGGTGTCGACGTCGAGATCAAGGCGTTCGGGAAATAGCACACACGAACCCGGAAGGGTTCCAAGGTGAACGACATGGCAATCGAAGGAATCATTGGCAAGAAGGTGGGGATGACCCAGGTATTCGCCGACGACGGTGCACTCGTCCCGGTGACGGTCATCCAGGCAGGCCCTTGCCTCGTGGTGCAGAAGAAGACGGCTGAAAAGGACGGCTACGACGCCGTTCAGGTCGGCCTCGTGGAGAAGATCTCCAACCGCTGGCTGCTCGGGCACGGAGCGGAGCGCGGCCACGTCGAGAAGGCGTCTGCGGCGGCTGCACGAGACGAGAAAAGCTCTATCCCGCCGATGCGGACGCTGGTCGAGTTTCCGTACCAGGGCGACGCCAACGTCGGCGACCCCGTGCAGGTCGACATCTTCAAGGCAGGCGACTCCATCGACGTCGTCGGTCAGTCGAAGGGCAAAGGCTTCCAGGGCGTGATGAAGCGTCATCACTTCGCCGGAGGCCGGGCCACTCACGGATCGATGTTTCATCGCGCTCCCGGCTCGATCGGCGCCTCGGCGTTCCCTTCGCGCGTCATGAAGGGCATGCGCATGGGCGGCCGGATGGGCGGCGATCAGGTCACGGTCAAGAACCTCCGCGTCGCCAAGGTGGACGCCGAGAACAACCTGCTCTACATCCGCGGTGCGGTTCCGGGCGGACGCAACGGCCTCGTGGTCGTGCGCTTCTCCAGGAACGGGAAGCGGGGTGAATAACATGCCGACCATCGACATCAAAGACTGGAACAACAAGAAGGTCGGCTCGGTCGACCTCCCGGAAGCGATCTTCGCCTATCCGTACAAAGAGCACCTGATCCACGAGGCCGTGCGCAACTACCTGGCCTCGCTCCGTCAGGGAACGCACAAGGTCAAGAACCGCTCCGAAGTGAGCGGCTCGGGCAAGAAGCCGTTCCGGCAGAAGGGCACCGGCCGGGCTCGTCAGGGCGGCAACCGTCCGCCGATCCACCGCCACGGCGGCACGGTCTTCGGCCCGACCCCGCGCGATTACTCGTACAAGATGAACTCGAAGGAAAAGAAGAACGCCCTGAAGTCGGCGCTCTCGCAGCGGGTCAAGGAAGGGAAGCTGGTCCTCCTCAATGACCTCGCTGTCGACGAGCCGAAGACGAGGGCGTTGGCCGAGAAGTTCATCGGCATCGGGATCGACGGCAAGGCCCTGCTGGTCGATTCGTTCGAGAACGCGAACCTCGCTCTGGCGGCGCGGAACAACCCGAAGCTTCAACTCGTCGATGCGCTTCACGTGACCGTCTACGACGTCGTCAACGCGCGCTTCGTCGTGCTCAGCCAGGACGCCTTGCAGCGTCTGACGGAGGCACTCGAATCATGAACGCGAACCAGATCATCCGCCGCCCGCTCGTCACCGAGAAAACGTCGATGATGCGCGACGCCGGCCACAACATTATCGCCTTCGAAGTGGACTCGAAGGCGAACAAGATCCAGGTCAAGAGCGCGGTCGAAGAGCTCTTCAAGGTGAAGGTCCAGGACGTGCGGCTTTTCAACATCCGCGGCAAGATCAAGCGGATGGGCCGTTATGAGGGCAAACGCCGCGACTGGCGCAAGGCCTACGTGCGGCTCAAAGAGGGAGAAAAGACGCCGGACTTCATCGAGGGCGTGTAACTCCCAAGGCGATAAACAGAGGACACTATGCCTGTCAAGAACTACAAGCCGACTTCACCCGGCATCCGTTTTCAATCGCATCACACGTTCGATGAGATCACGAAGACGAAGCCCGAGAAGTCGCTCACCAAAGGGAAGCCGAAGACCGGCGGCCGCAATGCCATCGGCCGGATCACTTCGCGCTTCATCGGCGGCGGTCACAAGCAGAAGTACCGCGAGATCGACTTCCGCCGCGAGAAGTACGGCATCCCGGCCAAGGTCGCGGCGATCGAGTACGACCCGAACCGCACGGCGCGCATCGCCCTGCTCAACTACGCGGATGGCGAGAAGCGCTACATCCTGGCCCCGAACGGCCTGGAAGTCGGTACGACGATCATGTCCGGCCCCGAGGCCGACATCCTGGTCGGCAATTCGCTGCCCCTCTCCAAGATTCCCCTCGGCACGACGATTCACAATATCGAGCTGAAGGAAGGGAAGGGCGGCCAGATGGCCCGTTCGGCCGGTGCGTTCGCGCAGCTCATGGCGCGCGAAGGCGACTGGGCCACGCTCCGTCTCCCCTCCAGCGAAATGCGCAAGGTTCACGTCCGCTGCTACGCGACGATCGGTCAGGTCGGCAATCTCGAGCACGAGAATGTTTCGATCGGCAAGGCCGGCCGGACGCGTCACCGCGGCAAGAAGCCTCACAACCGCGGTGTGTCGATGAACCCTGTCGATCATCCGCTCGGCGGCGGCGAGGGCAAGACCTCGGGCGGCCGTCATCCGGTCACGCCGTGGGGCAAGCCCACCAAGGGCCACAAGACGCGCAAGAACAAGCGCACGAACAAGTTCGTCGTCAAGCGGAGAACCAAGTAATGGCACGTTCACTCAAGAAGGGTCCGTTTATCGACGGCCACCTGCAGACCAAGGTCGACACGATGAATCGCGAGCGCGACAAGAAGGTCATCAAGACCTGGTCGCGCCGCTCGACCGTGGTCCCGGACATGGTCGGCCACACCATCGCCGTCCACAACGGACGCAAGTTCGTGCCGGTCTACATCTCCGAGAACATGGTCGGACACAAGCTCGGCGAGTTCGCGCTGACCCGCACGTTCAAGGGGCACAGTGGCAAAAAAGTCGAAAAGACGGCGAAACCGGCCGCCGCCAAGTAAGGCTCGGAGACAACATGGAAGCGACTGCTACTCTGAAGTATCTGAAAATGTCCCCGCAGAAGGTCCGCCTCGTGGTCGACCTCGTGCGCGGCAAGAAGGTCGAGGAAGCGCTGCAGATCCTCCGCTTCACGAAGAAGACGTGTGCGAAGGACCTGGAGAAGCTGGTGCGCTCGGCGGTTGCCAATGCCGAGGGCAAAGAAGCCAATCTCGACACCGACGAGCTGGTGGTCTCGAAGATTTACGTCAACGAGGGGCCGCGCGAGAAGCGCATTCAGCCGGCGCCGATGGGACGTGCCTATCGCATCCAGAAGCGGCAGGCGCACGTGACAGTGCATGTGTCGGATGACGTCAAAGCGGTCAACGAGCGGAGCGGCGGCAAAAGCCCCGCCCGCAGCAAGTAACTGAGCAAGGACAGATAAACCAGAAATGACCTACACCGAACAAGGAGTGAAGAAAGAGCTTTTTGCCGCCGCATCCGGCGCGAGCTCCCTCTCTTCACAGCCGGCCGTCGGTGTCGGTGAGAAGCACTTCGCGGAGCTGATCCGCGGAGTCGTGGCGCGGTTCCCGGAAAAGATCCGGGCTGGACAGATGCAGGAGGCGGACCGCTTCGCCTATCACGTCAGCCTGATCGCTTCGCGCAAGGGTGTACGTGCCCGCGTCTCCGACATCGGGGGTGGCTGGGGAACATTCGCCCTCGGGTGTGCCGCCGCGGGGATGGAAGTGGTCATGGTTGACGACTTCCAGGATCGGGGATTCTTCGACGCCGACACGATGGCGGCAATGCGCAGGCTGTATGACGAATACGGTGTGGAACTGCGCTCTCAGGATGTCGTCGCCGACGGCCTGGGGCTTCCGGCGGAATCGTTCGATGCCATCACCAGCTTCGATTGCTTCGAGCACCTTCATCATTCGCCGAAGCGTCTCGTGGCACAGATCCGAGACGCGCTCCGGCCGCGGGGACTCTTCGTTCTGGGCCTGCCGAACTGCGTGAATCTTCGCAAGCGGATCACCGTTCCCTTCGGTATCGGCAAGTGGTCGCCGATGGAAGAGTGGTACGAATCCGAGGTCTTCCGCGGCCATGTGCGGGAGCCGGATGTCGATGATCTTCTCTATATCGCCCGCGACATGAAGCTCGTCGATGTTCAGGTCTACGGACGGAACTGGATGGGGTACATCTCGCGGTTCAACCTGGTTCGCGCGTTAACGCCATTCCTCGATCGGCTGCTGCGCCTGCGGCCGACGCTTTGCTCGGACATTTACGTCGTAGGCACGAAGTCATCGGCTCACGACAACTAACGGAGGATATCTTGGGTCAGAAGGTCAACCCCTACGGATTTCGGCTTGGTTTCAACAAGACGTGGCACTCGCGCTGGTTCGCGGGGAAGGCCTACGCCGAGACGTTGCATCGTGATCTCAAGCTTCGCGACGATCTGAAGAAGCGTCTCTCCCACGCCGGAGTCTCGGAGATCGATATCGAGCGCACGGCGAACAAGATGCGTATCAACATCTACACCTCACGTCCCGGCATCATCATCGGGCGCAAAGGCGCGGAAGTCGACAAGCTCCGCGACGAGCTGCAGAAGATGGTCAACGGCGAGGTTTACATCAACATCCAGGAGATCCAGCGCCCGGAGCTCGACGCGCAGTTGGTGGCCGAGAACATCGCCACGCAGCTCGAGCGCCGCATCGCTTTCCGTCGCGCCATGAAGAAGGCCATGGAGTCGGCCTTCCGCTTCGGCGCGAAGGGGATCAAGGTTCGCGTGGGCGGGCGTCTGAACGGCGCCGAGATCGCCCGCACGGAGTGGTACCAGGACGGCCGTTTGCCCCTTCATACACTGAAGGCTGACATCGACTACGGCCTGGCTCTGGCCAAGACGACGTACGGGATCATCGGCGTCAAGGTGTGGATTTTCAAGGGCGAAATGGCGAAGGCAAGAAGCCGCAGGCGCCCGCAGTAAGACCGACGCAAATCGGGCGTCGGGTGATCCCCGGCCGCCTCAGGAGAACATCGCATCATGATGATGCCGAAGAAAGTTAAGTTCAGAAAACAGCAGCGCGGACGCCGCCGTGGTGTGGCTACGCGTGGAGCGAAGGTCTCATTCGGAGACTACGGGCTGCAGGCGATGGAAGCGGGCTGGGTGACGGCGCGCCAGATCGAGGCCGCTCGTGTGGCCATGACCCGCCACGTGAAGCGCGGCGGGAAGATCTGGATCCGTATCTTCCCCGACAAGCCGATCACCAAGAAGCCCCTCGAGACCCGCATGGGCAAGGGTAAAGGTGCGCCGGAAGAATGGGTGTGCGTGATCAAGCCGGCCCGCATCCTCTATGAGATGGAAGGCGTGACCCGCGAGATCGCCGAGGAAGCACTCCGGCTGGCCGCGCACAAGCTTCCGATCAAGACGCGCTTCGTCACGCGTCTGCAGACCGAGGTGGGTGAATGAAAACGAACCAACTGCGTGAGAAAAGCGTCGACGAGCTTCAGACTCGCGAGCGTGAGCTGAGCGAGCAGCTTTACAAGCTTCGCTTTCAGCGCGCCACGGGTCGTATGGAAGCGCCGTCGAAGGTGAAACAGGTGCGGCGCGAGATCGCCCGCATCAAAACCCTCCAGGGTGAAAAGGCGAGGGGCTAAGGCCATGGCTGCAACGGAAGAGACCAAGAGCACCAGCAAGAACGAGCGCACCAAGACCGGCGTCGTCGTGTCGAACAAGATGCAGAAGACCGTCGTCGTGGCCGTGGAGAACCTCGTCAAGCACGGGATGTATCAGAAGTACATCAAGCGCACGAACAAGTTCCTCGCCCATGCCGAGAACAACGACATCAATGTCGGCGATCGCGTGGTGATCGAGGAGACGCGCCCGCTCTCGAAGCGGAAGCGGTGGAATGTGCGCGAGGTAGTGGAGAAGGCAAGCTAATGCCGGTTTCGAGGTCGCGCGGTTGCGCGGTCTCGGAGCGGGTGCCGCGCGACTTCGCAACCGCGTGGACCCCGCAACCGAAAAGGGGTTAAGTCATGATTCAGATGGGAACAGTCCTACAGGTCGCGGACAACACGGGGGCGAAGAAAATCGCCTGCATCAAGATGCTCGGCGGTTCGACCGCCGGCCAGTACGCGCGCCTCGGCGACGTGATCACGGCGTCGGTCAAGGAAGCCTCGCCCGACGGCACCGTCAAGAAGGGCGCGGTGGTCAAGGCCGTCGTCGTCCGGACGGTCAAAGAGAGCCGGCGCCGCGATGGTTCGTACATCAAATTCGACGATAACGCGGCCGTTCTCATCAACGACGCGCGCGAGCCGGTCGGCACGCGCGTCTTCGGCCCGGTTGCACGCGAGCTGCGCGAGCGGAAGTTCATGAAGATCATCTCGCTCGCGCCGGAAGTCATTTAACGATTACAAAGCTCTTAGCTCCCAGCTCTTAGCTCTCAGGTCAACGAGAGAACGAGGGTGGGAGGGACTAAGAGCAGATAGCTAAGAGCTGAGAGCTGATATGTACGGAAATCCAACGAAGCAAAAAGAGATCATTCGCGTCAAACCGCACGTGAAGAAGAACGACACGGTCCTCATCCTCTCGGGGAAGGACCGCGGCAAGCAGGGCAAGGTGCTGCGTGTGAACGCGACGAAGGGCACGGCCATCGTCGAGCGCGTGAACATGATGAAGAAGCACACCAAGCCCAACCCGCAGAAGAATGTTTCCGGCGGCGTGCTCGAGCGCGAAGCGCCGATCAAGCTTTCGAACCTGCAGGTCGTTTGCCCAAGCTGTGACAAACCAACGCGCACCGGCTCGCACCGCACCGCCGAGGGCGGGAAGCGGTACTGCCGCAAGTGCGATACGGAGATGTAGAAAACGAGCTCTTAGCTCTGAGCTACCAGCTCTCAGGAGAGGCCGGCAGGCCAGGCAACTCCTAAGAGCCACAGCTACGAGCCAAAAGCTAAGAACGTGGCCGTACAACGCCGGCCCGGAAGGAACCAGGGAACGCCATGGCAGCACGACTCAAAGAAAAATATCAGACCGAAGTGAGAAAGAAACTTCAGGAGCAATTCGGGATCAAAAACCCGATGGCTGTTCCGAAGGTCGAGAAGGTCGTCCTCAATATGGGGATGGGCGAAGCGATCTCGAACGCCAAGGTCCTGGACAGCGCCGTCGACGAGCTGGGGCAGATCACCGGCCAGAAGCCGATCATCACGAAGGCAAAGAAGTCCATCGCCAGCTTCAAGCTGCGTGAGGGACAGTCCATCGGCGCGATGGTCACGCTCCGCGGGGAAAAGATGTACGAGTTCCTCGACCGTCTGATCTCCACCGCGCTGCCGCGCGTCCGCGACTTCCGGGGCGTGCCCTCGAAGTCGTTCGACGGCCGTGGAAACTACACCCTCGGTATCCGCGACCATCTGATCTTCCCCGAGATCGACATCACCAAGGTCGACAAGTCGAAGGGGATGAACATCACCATCGTCACGAATGCGAAGGACGACGACCAGGCTCGTTTCCTCCTCCGCGAGCTTGGACTGCCGTTCACGAAGTAATAAGAGGAATCCATGGCAAAAATCTCGATGATCGTCAAAGCGGAGCGGAAGCCGAAGTTCAAGTCCCGCAAAGTGAATCGTTGCAAGGTGTGCGGACGTCCGCGCGGCTTTCTGCGCAAGTTTCAGCTTTGCCGCATCTGCTTCCGGCTGCTTTCGCTCGGCGGCTATATCCCGGGCATCACGAAGGCGAGCTGGTAGCCCCGGCTCACGACTGACAAGGAATCACAGGAGTCACGAATGTCGATGACAGACCCAATCGCGGACATGCTCACGCGGATTCGCAACGGAATCCAGTCGCATCACGAACGCGTCGAGCTTCCCGCGTCGAAGCTGAAAGTGGAGATCGCCCGCATCCTCAAGAATGAGGGCTTCATCCGCAACTACAACCTCGCTCAGAAGGATGAGCCGCAGGGAACGCTCCGGATCGACCTCAAGTATTCGCCCAGCGGCGAGCCGGTCATCCACGGGATCGAGCGCATCTCGCGCCCGGGCCGCCGCGTTTATCGCAACAAGCTTGAGATCCCGAGCGTGCTCGGCGGTCTCGGGCTGGCCATCGTCTCGACCTCGAAGGGCGTGCTGTCCGGACAGGAAGCCGTCAAGAGCGGCGTCGGCGGCGAAGTCCTCTGCCAGGTCTGGTAAGGAGATTCCGATGTCTCGAATTGGAAGAAAAGAAATCACGGTGCCGAAGGGCGTCGAGATCAAACACGACGGCAACGTCGTGACGGTGAAGGGGCCGAAGGGCACCCTTACCACCGCGGTCGTGCCGGGCATCGGCGTGAAGATCGAGAACAACGCGGTGCAGTTCACGCGTTCGAACGACGAAGGAAAGTCGCGCGCGTTCCACGGCCTCATGCGGGCCCTGGTGGCGAACAACGTTCGCGGCGTGACCGACGGGTTCAAGCGCGAGCTCGACATCATCGGCGTCGGCTACCGTGCCGAGGTCAAGGGGAAGGAAGTAGTCTTCCAGCTCGGTTACTCGCATCCGGTGCGTTTCCCGATTCCGGCAGGAATCGACATCGTGGTCGAGCCGAAGAGCGGCCACATCACGATCACCGGCATCGACAAGCAGAAGGTCGGTCAGACGGCTGCCGAGATCCGTTCGCTGCGCGAGCCCGATCCGTACAAGGGCAAGGGCATCAAGTACTCCGATGAAGTGATTCGCCGCAAGGCGGGTAAGGCAGCAGGAAAATAGCTCTTGTCTCATAGCTCTTAGGGGAACCGGAGCGAGAGCGACCAAGAGCTGACAGCTAAGAGCTAAGAGCTTTCGAAAGGGCGGGTACAAAGCCTCGCCGAAAAGGGTAAGAAAATGGATCGCGCAAAACATCGAGTGGAATCACGAGGCCGTATCCGGGAACGGATCCGGCGCAAGGTTACCGGCACCGGTGAACGTCCCCGTCTGGCTGTCTTCAAGAGCCTGAAGCACATTTACGCTCAGGTCATTGACGACGCCAGCGGCAACACGATCGTCGCGGCTTCGACTCGCGAGAAGGATGCCGGCTCGAAGGGCGCCAACGCGGCGGCGGCGAAGGCCGTGGGCGCGCTCATCGCGAAGAAGGCCAAGGACAAAGGGATCACGCGCGTGGTGTTCGACCGCGGCGGCTATCTGTACCACGGCAACATCAAAGCGCTCGCGGATGCCGCGCGCGAAAACGGTCTGGAATTCTAGGGAGGCAACGTGCAGCGTCCGATGCAACGAGGTCAGGGCTCTCCGCGCGGTGATCGCCGCGACGAGCGCAGCGAAAGCGGGATGATCGACAAGGTCGTTCATATCAACCGCGTCACCAAAGTCGTCAAAGGCGGTAAGAACTTCAGCTTCTCCGCGCTGGTCGTCGTCGGCGACGGCAAAGGCCGCGTCGGTTTCGGCTCAGGCAAAGCGAAGGAAGTGCCGGCAGCGATCAAGAAGGGTATCGAGATCGCCAAGAAGAACATGGTCTCGATCTCGATGTCGGGAACGACGATTCCGCACGCCGTCCTCGGCCACTACGGCGCAGGGAAGGTCATGCTCAAGCCGGCTTCGGAAGGCACGGGCGTCATCGCCGGAGGTCCGGTTCGGGCCATCTTAGAGTCGGCTGGGATCCAGAACATCCTGACGAAATCTCTCGGGACAGCCAATCCGCACAACGTCGTCAAGGCCACGTTCGATGCGCTCCAGCAGCTCCGCAGCGAGGCTCAGTACAACTCGCTCCGCGGCGTGGAGGAGGGCACCGAGTCATGAGCGCGGCGAAGGGCAGAAAGATGATTCAGGTCAAGCAGGTCCGCAGCGGCATCGGCTGTCCGCGCTACATGCGCGAGACGCTCCGGGCTCTCGGCCTCGGGAAGATGCACCGGGTGGCGACGCGCGTCGACTCGCCGGAAACGCGGGGCATGATCGCCCGCATCCCGCATCTCGTGCAGGTGGTCGAGTAGCAGGTAACTGGGGGAATCATGGAACTCAACAATCTCAAACCGACAAAGACCGCGCGTCACGCCAAGAAGCGTGTCGGCCGCGGTCCGGGATCGGGCAACGGCAAGACCGCCGGGCGCGGCGAGAAGGGGCAGAAGTCGCGCACCGGTTTCTCGCGAATGCGCGGATTCGAAGGCGGCCAGATGCCGCTGCACCGCCGCCTGCCCAAACGCGGCTTCACCAACATCTTCAAGAAAGTACACGCGGTCGTGAATCTCGCCGACCTCGAGCGCTTCGATAACGGGTCCACCATCGATGAGTCGGCGCTTCGCCAGGCCGGCCTCGTCAAGGGAAAGAACGACGGCGTCAAGATCCTCGGTCACGGCAAGCTCTCCAAGAAGCTGACCGTGCACGCCACCAAGTTCTCCGAGACGGCCCGGAAACAGATCGAAGCGGCGGGTGGCACCTGCCAGGAGACTCAGTAACTTGAACTTCCTCGAGACACTTCGCAACATCTGGGCAATCGAAGACCTGCGCAAGCGTGTGTTATTTACGTTTGCGCTGCTCGCCGTCTACCGCCTCGGATCGCACATCCCGACGCCCGGTGTCGACCCGATCGCGCTGGCGGAGTTTTTCAAGTCGATGGGCGGTGTCCTCGGATTTCTGGATCTGTTCTCGGGCGGCGCCCTGCGCCGCCTCTCCGTCTTCGCCCTGGGGATCATGCCGTACATCTCAGCGTCGATCATCCTCCAGCTCCTCACGGTCGTCTGGCCGTACCTCGAGAAGCTTTCGAAGGAAGGGGAGATGGGGCGCCGGAAGATCAACCAGTACACCCGCTACGGCACGGTGGCGCTGTCGATCGTCCAGTCACTCGGCGTGGCCTTCTGGCTGAAGTCGCAGAGCGCTCCAGGCGGCGCCCCCCTCGTTCCTGTGAGCGTTCAGGACTCGCTGTGGGGCATCGGCTTCCCGATCATGACCGTGCTCACCCTCACCACCGGTACGGCCTTCATCATGTGGCTCGGTGAGCAGATATCCGAGCGCGGCATCGGCAACGGCATCTCGCTGATCATCTTCGCTGGCATCGTGGTCAACCTGCCGCATGCCGTCTTCGGGATCATCGACGATATCCGTACCGGTCAGCGCAACCTCTTCGCCATGCTCGGCCTGATCGTCTTCATGATCGCGGTCGTGGCTTTCGTCGTCTTCATGGAGCGCGCGCAGAGGCGAATCCCGGTGCAATACGCCAAGCGTGTCGTGGGCCGGAAGGTCTACGGCGGCTCGAACACCTATCTCCCGCTGCGCGTGAACACCGCCGGAGTCATCCCGGTCATCTTCGCCTCGTCGATCCTGGTGATCCCGCAGACGATCGCCTCGATGATCAAGACGCCGTGGGCGCAGGCCATCGGCGGCCAGATGCGCGTCGGCGAGCCGCTCTACTACCTGCTGCAGGTCATCGGCATCATCTTCTTCGGCTACTTCTACACGTCGATCGTCTTCAATCCGGTCGACACGGCCGACAACATGCGCAAGTACGGTGGCTTCATCCCAGGCATCCGCCCGGGCAAGAAGACGTCCGACTACATCGATCGCGTGCTGACGCGCATCACCTTCGTCGGCTCGCTCTACCTGGCCGCGGTTTGCGTTCTGCCGGAGTTTCTCATCGCCGGCGTGCACGTTAACCAATTGCCCTTCGGTATTGGTGCAACGCTCGATCGGGCGCTTCCGCTCTGGTTCACGGAAGGCATGGGTTTCAACTTCTACTTCGGCGGCACTTCACTGCTGATCGTGGTCGGCGTGGCCATGGACACGATCCAGCAGATCGAGTCGCAGCTCGTCATGCGTCACTACGACGGATTCATGAAACGCGGTCGCATCCGCGGGCGGCGTGGGTAAAGGCGAATACGCGTGAAGCTGATCTTTATCGGACCGCCGGGCAGCGGCAAGGGAACTCAGGCGAAGCGGCTTGCCGCTGAGCATGGTGTTCCCCATATCTCGACGGGCGACATGCTGCGCGAGGCCATTGCCGACGGTACCGAGCTCGGCCTGAAAGCCGCGCCGATCATGGCCTCCGGCGCGCTCGTTTCCGACGACCTGATGCTCGGGATCATCGACGAGCGTCTGGCAAAGCCGGACGCGCAACGCGGCTTTATCCTCGATGGCTTCCCGCGCACGCTCGTGCAGGCCGAAAAGCTCGACACGATCGTCGGAAATGGCCTGGGGAATGGGGCCGACGGGCTCCGGGTTCTTCAGCTACTGGTCCCTGACGAGGCCATCGTGAAGCGGATCTCGCTGCGCCGGTCCTGTCCGACCTGCGGGGCGATTTATCATCTCGAATCCGCGCCCCCCGCAGTCGACACGGTTTGCGACCGTGAGGGTGCGGAGCTGATTGCTCGTCCGGACGACAACGAAACCGCTGTTCGCAAGCGGCTGGAAGCGTTCCATCGCCAGACTCTTCCGGTTGCGACGTTTTATAAGGCGAAGCACCTTTTGCGCGAAGTCGACGGGGTTGGTCCCGTCGATGAGGTCTTTGAACGCATAGAGAAGTCCCTGTCCTGACATGCTCGATCGAATGAAAGGTCCGATTCTCAAGAACCGCGAGGAAATCGCGGTGATGGATCGCGCCAATCGGGTGGTTCTCGAGATCCTCGAGATCATGCGCTCGATGATCAAGCCCGGGGCCACGACGGCGCAGCTCAATGCCGTTGCCGAGGAAGAGCTGGCCAAGCGCGGCGCAAAGTCGCCGTTCAAAGGCTACGCTCCGATGGGATTGCCACCCTATCCGGCTGTCGTCTGCTCGTCGGTCAATGACGTGATCGTTCACGGCATTCCGAGCCGCGCCAGGCTGGAGGAGGGCGACATCATCGGCCTCGACTTCGGCTCGATTCTGGACGGCTTCGTCGGCGACGGTGCCATCACGGTGCCGGTCGGCAAAGTCACCCCTCGGGCTCAGGAGCTGATCGATACGACCCGAGAATGCCTGGAACTGGCCATCGATGAGATGCGACCCGGCAGGCACCTCGGCGACATCGGTGCCGCGGTTCAGGAGCACGCCGAGGAGCACGGGTTCCATGTCATCCGCAACTTCGTGGGACACGGCATTGGACGGCGTATGCACGAGGATCCGCAGGTCTACAACTACGGCCGTCGCGGCCGCGGTCTGGAGCTGCGGGCCGGAATGGTCCTGGCGGTCGAACCGATGCTCTGCGAGATCGGATCGAAGCTCCGTTCGCGCATCGAACGGGCCGGCAGGGATGGAGTCATCGAAGATGTGCGGACCGACAACGATCGTTGGACGGCCCGGACGATCGACGGCACGCTGGCCGCGCATTTCGAGCATTCGATTGCGATTACGGCCGACGGGCCGGTAGTACTGGGGAAGTAGGAGGAACATGTCAAAGGAAGAAGCGATTGAAGTGACTGGAACCGTCCTGGAGACATTGCCGAACGCGATGTTTCAGGTCGAGCTGGAGAACAAGCACAAGGTGCTCGCGCACATCTCCGGCAAAATGCGCAAACACTTCATCCGCATCCTTCCGGGAGACAAAGTCCTCGTCGAACTGTCACCGTACGACCTCACGAGAGGTCGCATCACGTATCGATATAAGTGAGCTGAATTATGAAAGTTCGTTCATCGGTCAAAAAGATTTGTGTGAAGTGCAAGATCGTCCGTCGCCAGGGCGTGATTCGGATCATCTGCGAGATACCGAAACACAAGCAGCGTCAGGGATAACGAGCTGTCAGTTCTCAGCTCTTAGCTCTCAGGGGAAACCTGGTAGCGAAGGGCGGGATGCTGATAGCTGAGAGCTAACAGCTAGGAGCTTTTAACCAATGGCACGTATTGCAGGTGTGGACCTTCCACTGAACAAGCGGGTCGAAGTCGGCCTGACGTATATCTACGGCATCGGCCGGTCACGCTCGAAGGACATCCTTACGAAAGCGACCGTCAATCAGGACATCCGCGTCAAGGATCTCACCGAGGACGACGTTCGCAAGATTCGCCAGGTCATCACTGACGAAGGGAAGGTCGAAGGCGATCTTCGCAAGGACATCGGGCTCGACATCAAGCGCCTGATGGAGATCAACTGCTACCGCGGCATGCGCCACCGCCGCGGCTTGCCGGTGCGCGGCCAGCGGACGCATACGAATGCCCGCACGCGCAAAGGCCCCCGCAAGGGAGCCATCGCCGGCAAGAAGAAGGCTACGAAGAAATAAGGACGTTGTCGGTTAACGGTTGTCGGAGTCTCTGACCACCACAACCGACAACTGGATTAAGAATCTGTTCTAGAGATCAGAGGATATTAATGGCAACTGCACGAGCACCGAAAGCTGGAGCCCGCCGCGCGGGAACGAAGAAGAAAGAGCGGAAGAGCATTCCGCACGGCGTGGCTGCAATCAACGCCTCGTTTAACAACACGATCGTGGCCATTTCCGATCCGATGGGGAACACCCTGTCGTGGTCGAGCGCCGGCCGCATCGGCTTCAAAGGCTCGCGCAAGGGGACGCCGTTCGCCGCTCAGGTCGCGGCACAGAACGCCGCCCAGCTCGCGCAGGAGCACGGTGTCCGTTCGGTCGACGTGAGGGTCAAGGGCCCAGGCGCCGGACGCGAGTCTGCCATCCGTGCTCTGGCCGCGTCCGGACTGGACATCAAGTCGATCAAGGACGTTACACCGATCCCGCACAACGGGTGCAGGCCGCCGAAGAGACGCAGAGTTTGATTTTTCGCTCCTGGTTCTTAGCGGCTGGTTTTCTGGGGAATCGAGACACTTCGGTCCTTCTAAGAGCTGGCAGCCAGGAGCTGAGAGCTTGGTTTTCCGGTGCGTGTAGCACCGGCCGCAGTTCCGTACGGCGCGCAGCAGCCGTCGTACACGCGGCGTTCCATGGTGGGACGGGCGCGAAACTTCAGGAGGCATAGTGGCTCGTTACTCGGATCCCGTTTGCCGGCTCTGCCGGCGAGAGGGAATGAAGCTGTTTCTGAAAGGGGACCGCTGTTTCAAGGACAAGTGCTCCATCGAGCGCCGCAACTACGCGCCAGGTCAGCACGGACGCCGCCGTTCCAAGGTTCTCGGCTACGGAATCCAGCTTCGCGAAAAACAGAAGGTCAAGCGCATCTACGGCCTGCTCGAGCGCCAGTTCCGGCTCTACTTCCAGCGCGCCGCGGGCAAGACCGGAATCACCGGCGACAATCTCCTTCGCCAGCTCGAGCTGCGGCTCGATAACGTCGTCTACTCCCTCGGATTCGCCGCTTCACGGGCCCAGGCACGCCAGCTGGTGCGCCACGGCCATATCGAAGTGAACGGCAGGAAAATCAACATCCCGTCCTACCAGGGACGCAAAGGGGATGTCATCCAGGTTCGCGAGAAGAGCCGCAAGAATGACCAGATCCGCCAGGCCGTCGAAACAGCCAGCGGCCGCGGCATTCCGTCGTGGCTCGAGCTCAATCCAGATCAGTTCCTCGGACGTGTGAACGATCTTCCGAAGCGCGAAGACATCCGCCTGCCCATCCAGGAACAGCTCATCGTCGAACTCTACTCGAAGTAAATAAGTCTGGCTGTCGGCTCTCAGCTCTCGGCTGCCGGGTTTTTGATTTCCCGACAGCCGAGAGCCGAGAGCCGACAACCGATAAGCGAGGAGGCCGCTCACATGTTGTGGTCAGATTTCCAGAAACCCAAAAAGCTCGATTACGATCCCGAAACACTCACGCCGAACTACGGTCGTTTTGTTGCCCAGCCGTTCGAGCGCGGCTTCGGTACGACGATCGGTAATGCCCTCCGTCGCGTGCTGCTCTCTTCGATCGAAGGCGCTGCCATCACGGCCGTCCGTGTCGAGGGTGTGCTTCACGAGTTCTCATCGCTCACCGGCGTGGTCGAAGACATGACCGACGTCGTCCTCAACCTCAAGCAGGTGCCGTTCCGCATGCACGGCGAAGGCCCGAAGACGCTCTATCTCGAGAAGAAGGGACCGGGTGTCGTCACCGCCGCCGACTTCGAGGCTGACTCGGATGTCGAGATCCTCGACCCCTCGGCGCACATCGCCACGCTGTCCAAGGAAGGCTCGCTCAAGCTCGAGGCCCGTCTGAAGCGCGGCCGCGGGTACCAGGTGGCCGACCGTAACTCCGACGGCGATCTGCCGCTCGGTTACATCCCCATCGACTCCATTCACTCGCCGGTCCGCCGCGTGAACTATCACGTGGAAGGTGCCCGCGTCGGCCAGATGACCGACTACGACAAGCTCGTCATCGAAGTGTGGACCAACGGCGCCGTCTCGCCGCAGGAAGCCGTCGGCCTGGCCGCCGACCTCCTCGGCGATCACCTCCGTATCTTCAGCGCGTTCGAAGCGCGTGGTGAGGAAGCCGAGGACGTGGCGATGCCGGAAGTCGATCCGCGCATGGCCGAGATGCTCACCAAGCCGATCGAGGAGCTCGACCTTTCCGTCCGCTCCGCGAACTGCCTCAAGAACGCCAACATCCGTACGCTTGGCGACCTTGTGCAGCGCACCGAGCGGGAGATGCTGTCGACCAAGAACTTCGGCCGCAAGTCGCTCGATGAGATCAAGGACGTCCTCGCGTCCCTCGGTCTGTCCTTCGGTATGACCAAGGCGCCCCGCGGCGCCGAAATGCGCGACTAGTCATCGCCGGACGAGGAAAGTGAGGGGAACGCTATGAGACACGGAATGGTCAACCGCAAGCTGGGACGCACGAGCGCACATCGCAACGCGCTCTTCCGTAACCAGCTCGCCTCCCTCATCGACAGGGAACGCATCATCACTACGCTGCCGAAGGCCAAGGAGCTGCGCCCGCAGATCGAGCGCCTGGTCACCCTTGCCCGCACGGACAGCGTCCACAACCGCCGCCAGGCCGTTCGCGTCGTCGATGAAGCCATGGTGGCAAAGCTGTTCGAGACCCTCGGGCCGCGCTTCGCTGACCGTCCGGGCGGCTATTGCCGCATCATCAAGCTCGGACCCCGCCGCGGCGATGCCGCCGAGATGTGCATCCTCGAGTTCGTCGGCTACCAGATCGAGACCGAGACCAAGGCCGAAGAGACTCCTGCCAAGGGCGCCAAGAAGGCCGCTCCGAAGAAGGAGACGAAGCCCAAGGCGAAAGCCGAGCCGGAAGAAGAAGAGGAAGAAGCGCCCAAGAAGGCCGCGAAGAAACCGGCGAAGAAGCCCGCCGCTCCCAAGAAGGCCGCGGCCAAAGAGAAGCCGAAGAAGAAGACAACCACCAAGAAGAAAAGCGGCAAGTAAGCCGATCCTCGAAGGCCCGCCTCGCGCGGGCCTTCGTATTTTTGGGGTGTGATCTCCGTGTCAACCCGCCCGCTGCAGCGCGTACCCTACGCCGGCTGCGATCACCGTGAGGAAGAGGATCACACCGGTGAGCCAGGTTCGCCGCCAAACAAATTCACAGCAGCAGATGAGAGTGACCGTGACAACCAGTAACCTCCAGTGGTGCAACATGAAAAACACCAGCAGGGGCGGTGCGATGAAAGTGTCTGACGACAGTGCCACCCCAGTCGCGACAAGGAGATAGATCTCGAATACAAAGAGAAAACGCCCAAGGGTCAGGACGCGAGGCCGGCGAACGGTTGTGTTGTCCGACTCATCCGCGGGGCGATCGACTTCCCGTCGGAAAGGTGACTTCGGCCACTCGCCGGAGCTCATTGGACTCGGGCGTTCATAGCCGTATCCGCCGAAGAGTCGTCGTGAGGTCACCTTCCTGTACCGGTATGGCGAGTGAGGCATCGCGCGCTTGCGCCAGTGCCGTGCCGGAGGACGGTAAGCCATAGGAGCCGTCGATGACGACGGCGTCGATCGCTTCGTCGCGAGTCAGGTCAATCTCGATCGTTGCTTCTGAGGCGCCACGCACGCTGACGCGATGCCATCCCGGAGCGAGACCGCCGCGCGGGCGCGTCATCGGGGGAGGGGCGATGCCGTTGACGCGCAACGCGGCGAACGATGGCGCGCGGAAGATGAGGGCGATGCGCGGCGCGTTCCGGGTGGAGCGAAGCTGCAATGTGAGGTGCCGGCCTCCGTGGCGTTCATCGCGCACGACGCGCAGTTCCGCGGGCGTCAGACCGAGTGCCGGTGCGGGGGCGATGAGTGCACGTGCCGGCGGCGCCGTCCAATCGTAGACAACCTGTGGCGTCGGATTGAATTGCGCGGCGCGTTGGATCGCTGGAGACAGCCTGTCCGTCTGCCAACGCGGTTTAACCCCGTCATCGACATACTCGAGGTTGATGTGGCGGGGCGAGTTCGCCTCGTTCGCGGGGATGATGAGGGCCATGGCGATACAGGCGATCACTGCCGCGGCAACGGATGCGTTGAGTGGACGGCGCAGGCCGTCGATACCCGCGAGGAACGGCGCGAAGGTCGTTGTCACGAGTGCGATCAGGACTGCCACGAACGGCAGGATCGGCCGGCCCAGGGCGTCGTAAAGCGCTACGCCGAGCGGAAAAAGCACGATCGCGGCGGCGGCTGCGCAGATGATTGCGGCGACTCCGTCGCTCAATTTGAGAACCGCACAGACAGCGCACACGACTGCCGGCACGATCGCCAGATAGCTGCCGCCCGGCAGCACGATCGAAAGCGCGACGGCGATGGCCGACCAGCAGATGGCCTGCCCGAGGAACAGGCCGTCGATGCCCGCGAGAGCGACGAGGCGCTGGGCCACGAAGATGGCGATGCCGGCGCCGATGAACCAGGCCGCGGCGATGGTGGCGCCGGGGTGTGCCACCCACACCGCGCCGCCAGAACGCAAGCCGTCCAGCCAGTTGCCGAGCAACCCCATCAGCAGTGCGGAAATGAGCGTCAGAAAGAAAGACGCTACGCCGATGGTGATCGAACGCGGTCGTGTCTTCCGATTGAACGCGCCGACGAGCAGGATGAGAAACCCGGCGATGGCGATGCCGAGCGATAGGTATTGCGGCCACGAGACGACGAAGAACGAGAGAACATCGAACCAGACGGCGTTGCCGCTGCTGGTTTGGCGAAGGTCGGTTGCGGCGAGAGCGCGCGCCATCGCCAGGACGTGATCGCCGTGATGCTGCACAGTCGACGGCGTCAGGTTCGCGAAGTTGTCGAGCGGCGAGTGGTAGTGGATGGGCCGTCCGATGTGGCCGAAGCCGACTCCTGCCAGTCCCGCGCGCTTGAAAACCGTGAGGTCGGTGTCGTTGGGGAGCAGTTCGTAGATGTCGTAGTAGAGCGAGCTCGTGGCCGGACGCGGTAACGAGCCGGCGATCACGCGAGCCAGCCAGGCGTTCTGGCGGCTGGTCTCGAAGAGGAAACTCGGTCCGTCGGTACCGCGCGCTTCGACGTTGATCACGGCAGCGGAGCCGTGCAGCATGACCGGGTCGGCGACGAAGCCTTCCGCCCCAAGAAGCGCAACCTCCTCGGCGTCGGTGACGAGGTAGACGATCGGATTACGGAACCGTTCATTGCGAAGAGCGCGGGCCGTTTCCACGAGCGCTGCCATGCCGACGCCGTCATCCGAGACTCCGGGACCGGCCGGAACCGAGTCGTAATGCGCCGCCAGGATGAGCGCATCAGGCCGGGAGTCGCCCGGGATGCGCGCGATGACGTTCGCTACCGGAGCGCAGGTCACGAACGGACTGCAGGCGAACGATCGCTGGACCGTGACCTCGTAGCCGAGGGCGCGAAACCGCGCAGCCAGCCGCTCGCGGACGGCGTCGTGCGCCGCCGTGCCGACCGGGTGCGGCACATCGCCGCCGAGGATCTCACGCTCGAAGGCAATGGCTCGTGCGGCGGAGAACGACGACGGCGGTGCGGTTTCCGGCAGCGGTGCCGGGCCCCGCATTCTCAGGAGTAACACCCCGAGGATGGCGGCGAGCATGGCGAACAGGAGCGCCGTGGCGCCGCCGCGTTTCACGAGGGGGATTGTAGCTGCAACCTGTGGCCGTCAGTTCCGTACATCGATTCATGTACAAGCGAATCCTGCTCACCGCCATCCTCACCATCGCCGCCGCGGTCGCGAACGCATCGACCCTCGACGAGACCTTCGACCGCACCTTCGACGTCCGGCCAGGCGCGGTCTTCGCGCTGACGAACTTGAACGGGCACATCACCATCCGCGCATGGGACCAGCCTCGCATCCGGGTACACGCCGTGAAGCACGTCGAGAGCCGTGACAGCGACGTGGCACGCGACGCGATGAAAGCGCTGACGCTGGCCCTGTCCCAGCCGAACGGCGGCCTGCGCATCGAAACGAAATACCCGAAGATGAACAACGGGATCTTCGATTGGATCGCCGGCACTAGCGTGAACGTGTCCGTGTCGTACGAAGTGACGGTGCCGCGCACGATGGATCTGAAGCTCGAGAACACGAATGGCGCGATCGAAGCCAGTGACGTTCGCGGCTCACACACGATCGAAACGACCAATGGCCACATCACCCTAACGCGCTGCGCCGGCGACGTCGATGCCGAGACGACGAACGGTTCGATCGAAGCCGAGCTCACCACGGTCAATGCCGGCCGCGGGATGCGCCTGGAGACGACGAACGGACACATCAACGCCCGGTTGCCCCGTACGTTTGCCGCGCGCATCGACGCGGAGAACACGAACGGTTCGATCGATACCGACCTGCCGGTGACGACCAAAGGTTCACACGACAAGCACTCGCTGGTGGGCACATTGAACGGCGGAGGGCCTGAGCTCCGTCTCCGTACGACGAATGGATCGATTCACATCGAGGCGAGGTAGGGAGTCGGGAGTGTTGTCGGTTGTCAGTTGTCGGAGCCTTTCCTACCGCGGTAGCGTTTGCCTTCGGGGGAGTTAGCTTCCGACAACCGACAACCGACAACCGACAACCTACGCGTGTACGCCCGGCGCTTCGTGGCCGCTGGCGTTCACGTACTCCACGTACGACCCGCCGTAGACGCGCGGCGCGGCTCCGCGCTCCTCGGGGAGCTCGAGCACGCGGTTGGAGAGGCCCCGCAGGAACATGCGGTCGTGCGAGACGAAGAGCATCGTGCCGTCGAAGTCGTGGAGCGCTTCGACGAGCATCTCCTTCGTGGCCAGATCAAGGTGGTTGGTCGGCTCGTCGAGCACCAGAAAATTCGGCGGATCGAGAAGCATCCTGGCCAGGACCAGGCGGGAGCGTTCGCCGCCGGAAAGCGAGCGTATCTTCTTCTCCACCTCGTCGCCCGAGAACTGGAACGCGCCCAGGAGACTGCGCAGCGTTCCGATCGACTCGAGCGGGAAGTCCTTCTGGATCTGCTCCCAGACGGTGAGGTTCGGGTCGAGGACGTCGAAGGCCTGCTGCGAGAAGTAGCCCATCTTCAGCGAGGCGCCGAGGCGGACGTTGCCTCCGTCCGGCTCCAATGATCCGGAGACCATCTTCAGCAGCGTCGACTTGCCCGCGCCGTTCTTTCCCATGACGCACCAGCGCTCGCCTCGGCGCACGAGAAAGTCGAATCCGTCGTAGATAGTCCGCTTGCCGAAGGACTTGGAGACGCCTTTCAGCACGGCCACGTCGTCGCCGGAGCGGGACGGTTTGCGGAAATCAAACTTCATCGTCTTCCGCTTTTTCGGCGGCTCGAGTTTCTCGATCTTGTCGAGGGCCTTGACGCGGCTCTGCACCTGCGCCGCCTTGGCCGCGTGCGCGGCAAAGCGGTCGATGAAGCGCTGCTCCTTGGCCAGCATCGATTGCTGCCGCGCGTAGGCGGCCTCGCGATTGGTCTCGCGGATGGCGCGCTCGCGCTCGTAGAACTCGTAATTGCCCGAGTAGGTGACGAGGTCACCCTCATCGATCTCGACGATCTTGGTGACGACGCGGTTCATGAACTCGCGGTCGTGCGAGGTCATGAGCAGCGAGCCGTCGTAGCGTTTCAGGAAGTCTTCCAGCCAGATGATCGACTCGATGTCGAGATGGTTGGTGGGCTCGTCCATCAGCAGGACATCGGGGCGGCCGAGGAGGACTTTGGCCATGGCCACGCGCATCTTCCAGCCGCCGCTGAGGGCGCCCGCGTCGCCATCGATCCGGTCGTCCTCGAAGCCGAGACCGTGCAGCACCTCGCGAGCGCGGGCCTCGAGCTCGTAGCCGCCGAGGTGCGCGTAGTCCTCCTGCACGTGGCCGAAGCGGTCGAGGATCTTGTCCATTTCGTCGAGGCGGGCGGGATCAGACATGGCGTTCTGCAGAGCTTCGAGCTCGTGGTGCAGATCCCCCAGGCGTCCGCTGCCGGCAATGGCTTCGTCCAGCACGGAGCGGCCCGACATCTCCTCGATGTCCTGCCGGAAGTAGCCGATCGTCATCTTCTTCGGCACGGAGACATCGCCGTCGTCGGCCGACTCCTCGCCGACGATCAACCGGAAGAGCGTCGTCTTGCCGGCGCCGTTCGGGCCGACCAGGCCGGCTCTCTCCCCAGGATTGAGCTGAAACGATGCCTCGACGAAGACGAGCTGCCGGCCGTACTGCTTGGAGATCTTGCTGAGGCTGATCATGAACGCGCGGCAGAACGCCGCCGTCGACGAGGAGATTTCTCCCGGCAGACGCGTGCGCCGGAAAGTGCCGGGAGAGTGTGGACGAGCCCGTCGCGATCGATGCGATAGCGAAAGTAGGGCACGTCGCCATCGGGCTGCGGCGCGCTGCGTGGCATGACCAGCCGGACCGGCAGTACGCGCAACGAGAACGGATCAGCCGGGCGGGGCTCGAACGTAAGCGCCGCGCTCAGGACTGCGACACGGATGGGACTGATAGGATCGGAAGGCATGTGCTGATGGGAGAACCGTTGGAACGCGCGGCCATTCCTCGGCGCCGTTGTCACTTCTTGCCGAATCGAAACAGCCGTCTTACGATATGACCTATCGATCAGACCGATCGGGTTACGCGCGAGAAGTGTGGAGACGCGAGTATGGGACGGACTAAGGTTTCCTCGAAGTATCAGGTGGTCATTCCAAAGGACGTGCGAGAGCAAAGCGACATTCGACCGGGGCAGGAGTTTCAGGTGATCGCGAAGGGAGGAGTGATCACCTTGGTTCCTGATAAGCCGATCGCGTCGATGCGTGGCTTTGTGCGCGGCATGCGAACGACCGGGTTTCGGGAGAAGAAGGACCGCCTGTGATCGTTCTGGATTCGTCGGGATGGATCGAGTTCTTTGCCGACGGGCCCCACGCGGAAGAGTTTGCATCTCGTTTGCGGCAACCGGCCAACGTCATCACTCCTACCGTTGCCATGTATGAGGTGTACAAGTGGATCAAGCGGGAACGGTCGGAAGAAGAAGCCGTGGAGGCCGTCGCCACGATGAAGAAGACGCACGTCGTGGATTTGACCGAGGAACTGGCGCTGACGGCTGCCGACTTGAGCCTTGCGCACAGCCTGACGATGGCTGATTCCATGATGCTCGCCGCAGCTCGGTTTCATAAGGCGGAGTTGGTGACCACGGATGCCGGGTTCAACGGTGTGCCCGGCGTAACGATCTTTTCAAAGAAGCGTGAGTCGAGGTGATATGGCGATTTTCGATCTACTCCAGAGAGAGCCGGATGTCCGACTTTTTCGCGCCGGCGAGACGGTTTTCACCGAGGGAGACCCCGGTGACTGCATGTTCGCGGTGATCGAGGGAGAGGTGGCCATCGAGAAGAACGGGATTGTTCTGGAGCGTGTCGGTGCCGGTGGAGTGTTCGGCGAAATGTCTCTCATCGATCAATCGCCGCGGAGTGCCTCGGCGGTAGCAACCGCTGATTGTCGCGTGGCGGCGGTCGGGCAGAAACGGTTCACCTTCCTCGTTCAGCAGACTCCGTATTTTGCGCTGGAGATCATGCACGTGCTCGCCGAGAGGCTCCGCCGGAACACGGCGAGCTGAAAAGGGGAATGAATCCCTTGACGGCCTCTGTTCGCCAGTGTTACCGTTTCACCCCCTTCCCCGGGGGAAGGTGTGTGGTTGTCTTTGAATGACGTTCGGCGCTGAGCAGTTCTCACCTGGCGCCGCGGTCCTCCGAAGATCGAAATCTCTAGTTTCGTGGTGTGTTCAGGAGAGTCATGCGTACGTATTTTCCCAAGCAGGGTGACATCGAGCCGAAGTGGTTCATCATTGACGCCGAGGGCAAGATCCTCGGGCGTCTCTCGACCGAGATCGCCCGGATCATCTCCGGCAAGAGCAAGCCGACCTACACCCCGTTTCTCGATACGGGCGATCACGTGATCGTCATCAACGCCGAGAAGATCATCCTGACGGGCAAGAAGGAGACGGACAAGATCTACCGTCACCACTCGCTCTATCCCGGCGGCCTGAGCGAGAAGGCCGCGCGTTTCGTTCGCGCCGAAAAGCCGGAATCGATGATCGAGCGCGCCGTTTTCGGAATGCTTCCGAAGAACAAGCTTGGCCGGAAGATGATCAAGAAACTGAAGGTCTATCGCGGCACCAATCACCCCCACGAAGCGCAGAAACCCGAGCGGCTTGACGTCGCTTGATACATGGCTTGACAGGTCAGGAGGATTCTTTGTCTCTGGTTGAATACTACGGAACGGGACGCCGCAAGACGTCAACCGCCCGCGTCCACCTTCGTCAGGGTAGCGGTGCGATCACGGTCAATCACCGCTCGCTCGACGAGTACTTCGGCAACGATGTGCTGAAGATGATCATCAAGCAGCCGCTCTCGCTGACGGAGACGGCCGACAAGTTCGACATCGTGGTCACGGTCGACGGCGGCGGCCCCAGCGGCCAGGCGGGCGCGATCCGTCACGGCATCTCGCGCGCGCTGCAGATCTTCAACGTCGAGCTGCGCAAGCGCCTGAAGAAGGCCGGCCTGCTCACACGCGACCCGAGAATGAAGGAGCGCAAGAAGTACGGCCAGAAAGGCGCGCGCGCTCGCTTCCAGTTCTCCAAGCGCTAGTTCTCCGATGTTCCGGTTTTCCCCAGCTTGATTTCCGAAGACAGGAGCGCCGCTCGCTCCTGTCTTTTTTGTATCAACGCAGTTCAACTCAACGTCACGCGAAAAGGAGGGTTTGCTTGGCAGTCTCAATTACGATGAAAGAGCTTTTGGAAGCTGGCGTCCACTTCGGTCATCAGACCAAGCGCTGGAATCCGAAGATGAAGAAGTACATCTTCGGCAAGCGCAATGGGATCTACATCATTGACCTTCAGAAGACGCTCAAGCTCTTTAAGGAAGCTTCCGCGTTCATCTCGGACCTCGCGTCCCAGGGGAAACGCATTTTGTTTGTCGGCACCAAGCGCCAGGCGCAGGATGCCATTCTCGAAGAGGCCAACCGCTGCGGCATGTTCTACGTGAACAACCGCTGGCTCGGTGGGACGCTCACGAATTTCACCACCGTCCGCAAGTCGATCGAGCGTCTCAAGGAGATCGAGACCATCATCGGCGATACCGAGAAAGAGATGTCGAAGAAGGAGCGCGCCGCCCTCGACCGCGAGCGCGAGAAGCTCCTCAAGAACCTCATCGGGATCCGCGAGATGGACGGCCTTCCGGATGCGCTCTTCGTGATCGATCCGAAGAAGGAATACATCGCCATCCAGGAAGCGAAGAAGCTCGGCATCCCCGTGGTGGCCATCGTCGACACGAACTGCGATCCGGAGGACATCAACTACGTCATTCCGGGGAACGACGACGCTATCCGCGCGATCCGCCTGTTCACGCAGAAGATCGCCGATGCCGTGCTCGAGGGCTACAACCTCGCCGAGGAGAAGTTCATCGGCGTGGAGGACAAGGGCGAGGCCTCCGAGGCCCCTGCTCCGATCCATGCCGAACCTGCTGAAGCGATGAGCGCTCCAGCCGTTTCCTAGTTTCGCCAAAGCGACTTCCACCTGGAGCGCCGGCTGCCCATTGCGGCAGACGGCGCTCTTGTATCAAGGAGATTTCAGATGACAAACGTTGCAGCAGGATCCGAAGATCGCCCGCAAATCACCGCCGCGATGGTGAAGGAGCTGCGGGAGCGCACCGGCGCCGGCATGATGGATGTGAAGTCCGCGCTCGTCGAGGCCGGCGGAGACATGGAGGAGGCCACGAAGATCCTCCGCAAGAAGGGTCTGGCCGCCGCCGGCAAGAAAGCCGGCCGCGTAACCGCCGAGGGTACCGTGACCAGCCACGTCGGCGACAACGTCGGCGTGCTCGTCGAGGTCAACTGCGAGACCGACTTCGTCGGCCGCAATGAGAACTTCCGCCACTTCGCCGACGATTTGGCCGGGGTGATTGCCCAGAGCAAAGCCGGCTCCGTCGATGCTCTGAACAACGAGCCGTGGCCGGGGGATGCGGAAGCCCAGACGGTCGGACAGCACGTGCTGGCGATGATCGGGTCGATCAAGGAGAACATCTCCATTCGCCGTTTCGTCCACTACGAGGGCGCCGCCAACGCGGTCCTTTCGGCGTACATCCACGCCGGCGGCAAGATCGGCGTGCTCGTCGAGCTCGTCGCCGCCAGCGGTGAGAAGAGCGCGCGCATGAACGAGATTGCCAAGGACGTGGCCATGCACATCGCCGCCGCGGAGCCGCGTTTCATCCGCCGCGACGAAGTGACGCAGAAGGACCTCGACACCGAGCGCGAGATCGCCCGCGACGCCGCAGCCAAGTCCGGCAAGCCTGAGAACATCGTCGAGAAGATGGTCATCGGCAAGATGGACAAGTTCTACGCCGAGGCCTGCCTCCTCGAGCAGCCGTACATTCGCAACGACAAGCAGACGGTGAGCGAGTACCTGGCCGCCTCGGGCAAAGAGTCCGGCTGCGCGTACATCGTGACCCGTTTCACCCGCTACAAGCTGGGCGAAGGCATCGAGAAAAAGGGCGGAGACGACTTCGCCTCCGAGGTCGCCGCGTTTCTGAAATAAGCAAGGCGCAGAGCATTCATTGAGGGCGGCCGGTTGGCCGCCCTTTTTGTTATATAAAGCGTCGCCAATGCCGCCTCGCTACAAACGCGTCCTTCTCAAACTCTCCGGCGAAGCGCTCATGGGTGGGCGCCGTACGGGGATCGACCCCGAGACCATCGCCCGGATCGCCGACGAGATCGTGGATGTGCATCGCACCGGGGTCCAGATCGCCATCGTCATCGGCGGCGGCAACATCTTTCGGGGCGTCACCGCGGCCACCGAGGGGATCGATCGCGTGGCCGGCGATCACATGGGGATGCTGGCCACGGTCATCAACGCCATCGCCATGCAGGACGCGCTGGAGCGCCGTGGCGCGCAGACGCGGGTCACATCCGCGATTACGATGGCCGAGGTGGCCGAGCCGTTCATCCGCCGGCGGGCCATCCGCCACCTCGAGAAAGCGCGCATCGTCATCTGTGCCGCCGGCACCGGCAACCCGTACTTCACCACTGACTCCGCCGCGGCGTTGCGTGCCAGCGAACTGAAGTGCGAGATCATCTTCAAGGCCACGAAGGTCGACGGCATCTACACCGCCGATCCCGAGATCGACCCGGGCGCCACCAGGATCCCGCACGCGTCCTATCAGCGCGTGCTGGCCGAACGGCTGCAGGTGATGGATGCCACGGCCATCGATCTCGCGCGCGGCAGCTCGATTCCGATCTATATCTTTTCGCTGCGCGAGCCGGGGAACATTCGCCGGGCTCTGCTGGGTGAGGATATTGGGTCGATGGTTTCGGATTAGTTTTGCAGTTAGCCTTGCAGTCTTGCAGTCTATGCTGAGCGCAGCGAAGCATCTCTGGTGATACCGGCAGGATCGTGCCGATCCACCAGAGATGCTTCGCTACGCTCAGCATAGACTTGGGAGCAGCGACTGGGAGCAGCATAAGCTGGAGCTCAGCAATAGACGCAAGACGAGGTACCGAACATGCCTATCAACGAAGTCATCAAAGACGTTCAGCACCGTATGCACGGCGCCCTGGAGGCGCTGCACCGCGAGTTCAAGTCGCTTCGCACCGGCCGCGCCAACGCGGCCATGCTTGACGGCATCACCGTCGATTACTACGGGACGCCGACGCCGATCGCGCAGGTGGCCTCGCTGAAGGTCCCCGAGCCGTCGCTGATCGTGGCCGAGCCGTGGGACAAGTCGATGGTGGCGGCCGTGGAGAAGGCCATCCGCACGGCGGACCTGGGGTTGAATCCTTCGACGGACGGCAAGTTGGTGCGCATCCCCATCCCGCAGCTCACCGAGGAACGGCGCAAGGAACTGGTGAAGAAAGCGCATCACCAATCCGAGGAAGCACGCACGGCCATCCGCCAGGTGCGGCGCGATGGGAACGACAAGCTGAAGAAGATGCTCAAGGGTCACGAGATCTCCGAGGACGATGAGAAACGAGCCCTCGACGAGATCCAGAAGATGACCGACAAGCACATCGATGAAGTCGGCAGCATTTTGAAGAGTAAAGAAACCGACATCATGGAGGTGTGATGGGGGCGTGCGGTCGCGGGGTCGCGCGGTTGCGGGGTAGCGCGGAGCAAGTCCGCATTGCTCATGAGCTAAAAGGAATGGCGGGCGCCGTCTTTCGTCGAGAGTCTTCTCCCCCGCGCTTTTCAGCGGGGGAGAAGGTGCCGAAGGCGGATGAGGGGGCGGTGCTCGCGCTGAAGTTGAGTGTTTTCATTAGCTTCCACCGCCCGTTCATGAAAATAGTCCACTGTTTTGCGAGAGCCAAAGCCCCCTCATCCGCCTTCGGCACCTTCTCCCCCCCGCTGAAAAACGCGGTGGGGAGAAGGACTCTCGACGAACACGGTGTCTGCGATTCCAATCAGGTGGTGAGAACCCCGGCGTTGCGCCGACCGATCGAGTTGCGAAGCGCTACGAAACCGCGCTACCGCGCAAACGCCCGACTGCGAAACCTCTAACCCATGCCTTCCGACGCCGAACGCATCCTCGTCATCATCCCCGCGGCCGGGAGCGGCACGCGGTTCGGCGGCGACGTTCCGAAGCAGTTTCTGCCGCTGGGCGGCAAGCCGCTCGTCCAGCGCGTCGTGGAGCGGTTCCTGTTCGATGGCGTGGTCACGCGCATCGTGGTGCCGGTGCTGGACATGCTGCTGAGTGCCGTCAAGACATCGCCGGGCGACCACGTGCAGTTCGTCGCCGGAGGCGCCACGCGGTTGCAGTCGGTGACGCGCGGTCTCGATGCGGCTGGTGACGAAGTCGATCTCGTGGCCATTCACGACGCCGTCCGCCCGTTCTTCTCGCTCGATGTGTTCCATGCCACGCTCGATGCCGCGCGGATCCATGGCGCGGCTTTTCCGGGCATCCCACTTCCCGACACGGTGCATCAGATCGCGGACGACGCCATCGCCTCGACGCCCGATCGAAGCGTGCTCGTGGCCGCGCAGACGCCGCAGTGCTTTCGAATCGACGTGCTGCGAGAGATCCTCGCGCGCGCGGCCCGTGAGGATGCCGAGGCCACCGACGAGGCGGGCCTAGCCGCGAAGTACGGATATCGCGTGCAGCTCGTGCCGGGGGATTCGATGAACTTCAAGATCACGCGTCCGGAGGACCTGGTCATGGCCGAGAGGATTTATGCCGAGTGGGGCGGTGAGGGGGACGCATGATCCGCATCGGCCAGGGCATTGACGTTCACGCGTTCGATGATGCCCGCCCGCTGATTCTCGGCGGCGTGCGCATCAGCGAGACCGGCGGCCTCTCCGGCCACTCCGACGCCGACGCGGTGCTCCACGCCGTCACCGACGCCATCCTCGGCGCGGCCGGCGCGGGCGACATCGGCCAGTACTTTCCCTCAGACGATGCGCGCTGGAAGGATGCCGATTCCGCGATCTTCGTCAAAGAGGCGAAACGCGTGGTCGATGAGATGGACGCAGAGATTGCCAACGTCGACGTCACCATCATCGCCGCGAAACCGAAGCTGGCTCCCTTCCGCGAGGCGATGGAAGCGAAGATCGCCGAGTTGCTCGACCTCCCCGCCGGCCACGTCAATGTGAAGGCCACGACGACCGATCACCTCGGCTTCATCGGGCGGGGGGAGGGGATCTGCGCGATGGCGGTGGTGCTGATCAGCAGCGACGACTGATCCGAGTTACGTTACTGTTCAGATTCTGGACAGAGAAGCATCGATGTCCAGAATGTAGACGCCCGGGCGTCCAGAAATGATGCGATGCCGCAAAGAATGTTTGCGATACCGCAAAGATCGCTTGCGATGCCGCAAAGAATGTTTGCGATGCCGCAAAGATCGCTTGCGATGCCGCAAAGATCGCTTGCGATGCCGCAAAGAATGTTTGCGATGCCGCAAAGAATGTTTGCGATGCCGCAAAGAATGTTTGCGATGCCGTAAAGAACGTTTGCGATGTCGCAAAGAACGTTTGCGATGCCGCAAAGAACGTTTGCGATGCCGCAAAGAATGTTTGCGACGCCGCAAGGAACGTTTGCGCTGCCGCAAAGAAAATTTGCGATGTCGCAAAGATCGTTTGCGATGCCGCCACCCCCGCGACCGCGCAACCGCGAGACCTCGCGACCGCGTGAAGTAAAGTAGCGCCGCATGATCCGCGTCCGCTTCGCCCCCTCTCCCACAGGCCACCTCCACGTCGGCGGCGCGCGGACGGCCATCTTCAACTGGCTCTTCGCCAAACATCACGGCGGGACGTTCATCATCCGCGTCGAAGATACCGACCTGGCTCGTTCGACCGCGGAGTCGGAGACGATGGTGCTCGACGATCTTCGCTGGCTCGGCCTGCTGTGGGACGAAGGGCCGGACGTCGGCGGGCCGCATGCGCCGTACCGGCAATCCGAGCGTGTCGAGCGATACGGTGAGGTCGCCCGCGCGCTGCTGCAGCGCGGCATCGCCTATCGCTGTTACTGCACCGAGGAAGAGCTCGAGGCGAAGCGGAAGGTGTCGGAAACGGCGGGACGGCCGCCGCACTACGACCTGACCTGCTGGCTGAACAGGCGCGATGACCACAGCCTGCCGCACGCCATCCGCTTCCACGTCCCCGAGGATGGCGACGTCACCATCGACGACGCCATTCGCGGCCAGGTGACCTGGAAACGCGAATCGCTCGGCGACTTCATCCTCGTTCGCTCCGATGGGCTGCCGACCTACAACTTCTCCGTGGTTGTGGACGATCACGACATGGAGATCACCGATGTCATCCGCGCCGAGGAGCACCTGACCAATACGCATCGCCAGGTGCTGATCTATCGGGCCATGGATTGGCCGATCCCGCGTTTCGCGCACGTTTCGCTGATCCTGGGCCAGGACCGGACCAAGCTCTCCAAGCGCCATGGCGCGACGTCGGTGACGGCGTACGCGGAAGCGGGCTTCCTGGCCGATGCCATGGTCAACTACCTCACCCTCCTCGGCTGGTCGGCGCCTGACGGGCGCGATGTGTTCGATCGCGAGTACGCCATCGCCAACTTCGCGCTCGATCGCGTCAACTCCGCGCCGGCCGTGTTCGACCCGCAGAAGTTCGAGTGGCTGAACGGCCAGTACATCCACGCGATGCCGGCCGCGGCATTGCTTCCGCTGGTGAAGGAGGCGATTGGTCTCGATCCACCGTGGCTCGAAGAGGCCATCGACGTGGTAAAGACATCCGTCCATCTCCTGCCGCAGTTCCGCGAGGCCATACGCTTCGTGACCGACTACTCGGCGCAGGAGATCGATCGTGGGTTTGCCACCGCTGTCGCTGCCGACCTGCGCGAGCACGGAACGCCGCGCGATGCCGACGGCGTCAAGGCGATGAACGAGCGGCTGAAAAAGGCCACCGGCCTGAAGGGGAAGGCGCTCTTCATGCCGCTGCGGCTGGCCTTGACGGGGATGGATCACGGGCCGGAGCTCGTCCGCGCCATCCCGCTGCTGGCGCGTGCCAGCGAGTCGGATCCGAGCGTGCTCTCGCCGCTCGCGCGCATCGAGCAATGTATTCGCTGATCCGCAAGCTGCTGTTCCAGCTCGACGCGGAAGACGCGCACGAGCTGGCGGTGCGGCAGATGATCGCGCTGCAGAGGATCCCGCTCCTCCTCCGTGCCGTCGAGCGCTTCTGCGCCCCTCCCGCGCAGGCGCGGCGCGAGGTCATGGGTCTATCCTTTCCGTCCCCCATCGGCATCGCCGCCGGCTTCGACAAGAACGGAGTGATGATGCCGATGCTTGCGGCCCTCGGCTTTGGGTTCGTCGAGGTCGGCACCGTCACGCTCCGCCCGCAGCCGGGCAATCGCCGTCCGCGACTCTTCCGCTACCCCGAGCACAAAGCGCTGATCAACCGCCTCGGGTTCAACAACGACGGCGCCGACGCCGTCGCGGAGCGGCTGAAGACCTGGCAGCGAACGGTTCCGCTCTTCGTCAACATCGGCAAGAACAGAGACGTGCCGATCGACGCTGCCGCCGACGACTACGGCGCCTGCGCCGCGAAGCTCGCCCCCTTCGCCGACGCCGTCGTCGTCAACCTCTCCTCCCCCAACACGCCGTCTCTCCGCGAGTTGCAACGGCCCGAGCACCTGGAGCGTATCCTCGCCGCCGTCGGTCCCGCACTGGTGAAGATTGCCCCGGACATCGATGACGTGATGTTGGGCGAGATCTGTGACGTCTGCGCGACCCGCGCTCGCGGCATGATCTGCACGAACACCACCATTGCCCGCCCGTTCCCGGCCCCCGAGGCCGGAGGCCTGTCCGGTGCGCCGCTGATGGAGACATCGACATCCGTGCTCGGCCGCGTACGCGGACACGTCGGCCCGGACTATCCGCTCATCGGTGTCGGCGGTGTCTTCTCGTCTGATGACGTCCGCGCGAAGTTCGCCGCTGGCGCGGATTTGGTTCAGGTGTACACGGGGTTCGTGTACGAGGGGCCTTTGCTGGCGAAGCGGTTGGCGCGATGAATCTTTAACCACGGAGGCACAGGGTGGGCTCGCCCTCAACCCAACGCGATTGGACGCCAGCACTGGCCCGGATGCGCGCGAAGGCGCGGCTCCACAATCCAGCCCCGCGCTCGGCGTAGCGCGAGCGCGGGGTATGAGGGTGTCGCCAATTCCCGGCCGCGGAGGCGGCCGGGACAAGACCGCCCAATTTGCACCAGAAGCGCGATACGCCTGCTCCTGTGGCGGCCGCCTCCGCGGCCGCACTTCCACGACCACCGATAACCCCGCGCTCGCGCTGCGCCGAGCGCGGGGCTGAATTGTGCGACGCGCCTCCGCGCGCAACCGCCCTCCATAGGTTGCCTACGGATGGCTTCTCGGCGGCGGGGAAAAATCCTTGCGTCGTACGCAGAAACTACAGATCAGTAGCACAGAGGACACGGAGACTGTCGCGCGAGACTAAACTGCGCGCGTGATCATCTACGGCGTGAATCCCGTCCTGGAAGCAATCCGCTCGCATCCTGAGCGGATACGGTACGTGGGCGTGGCGCGCGAGGAGACGGCGCGGCATCAACGGCTGGCCGGCGAGGCGAAGCGGGCGGGGGTGGCGGTGCGGAATCTGGCTGCTGATCAGATCGACAGGCTGGCCGGGCGTGGCGTCCACAACGGTGTTGTGGCCGAGGTCTCGGAGACTGCGTACGCCGACTTCGATGACATCGTCGCCAACGAGGCCACGACCTTCGTGCTCATCCTCGACTCCATCACCGATCCGCAGAACTTCGGGGCCATCCTCCGGGTCGCGGACGGCTTCGGTGTCGATCTCGTGGTCATCCCGCAGCACGACAGCGTCGGTCTCACGCCGGTTGCTGTGAAGGCATCTGCCGGGGCCTCGGAGTGGGTACAGGTGGCGCAGGTGACGAACCTCTCCCGTGCCATCGAGACGCTGAAGGCCGCCGGTTACTGGATCTACGCCGCCGCCGAGAACGGCGACCGCCTCGATGCCATCGACTTCCGAGGCAAGGTCGCGCTCGTCGTCGGGAACGAGGGGAAGGGCATCCGACGCAACGTCCTCGAGCACTGCGACCGTGTCGTCACCATTCCGATGACCGGACACATCGAATCGTTCAACGTGGCCACGGCCGCGGCGGTGCTCTGCTACGAGGTCCGCCGGCAGCAGGGGGCCGCCGGAGGGAAATAACTTCCCTCTTGCGTACCGTTTGGCCATTTGCTATAACCCACGGTTCCTCGGCCTCCGCCGTCTGAGCTACACCCTTTTGCTTAGCGTCGACAGGCTGTTTGTGTCTTTGAAATCTAGCGTTTGGCGCTGGCATAGCTCAGTTGGCAGAGCAGCTGATTTGTAATCAGCAGGTCGCGGGTTCGAGTCCCGCCGCCAGCTCCAGCAGCAACAAGTTGTGCGGAGAGTTGGCTGAGCGGTCAAAAGCAGCAGACTGTAAATCTGCCGGGCCACGCCCTACGGAGGTTCGAATCCTCCACTCTCCACCATTTGAAGGCTGAAGTCAGAAGGCAGAAAGCAGAAATGAAGCGGCGAGAGGACGAAGGTAGAAGCGCTCGGCAGGATTCACTTCTGATTTCTGCCTTCTGACTTCTGCCTTCCTACGCGGGAGTAACTCAGTTGGTAGAGTCACAGCCTTCCAAGCTGTTGGTCGCGGGTTCGAGTCCCGTCTCCCGCTCCAGAAAGGGTTACTAAGTTGCTGAGTTACTAGGTTGCTGAGCAACCCAGCAACCCAGCAACCCAGCAACCGAGTAACCAGGTCACCCAGTTGTAAGCCCTCTTAGCTCAGGGGTAGAGCACGTCCTTGGTAAGGACGGGGTCGCGAGTTCAACTCTCGCAGAGGGCTCCACCGAAACGATCACAGAGCGGAGTTCGAAACATGGCACGCGCAGGCAGAGAAATCATCGTCCTTCAATGTACGGAGTGCAAACGTCGGAACTACACCACGACGAAGAACAAGAAGACCATGACGGAGAAGCTGGAACTGAAGAAGTTCTGCCGTCATGACCGGAAGCACACTCCCCATCGGGAGTCGAAGTAAGGCGAAGCACGGAATAAGTCGCTTACAGCCCGCTTTTGCAGGCTTTTGCGGCACTTGCAGGCCAATAGCTCAACTGGCAGAGCAGCGGTCTCCAAAACCGCAGGTTGGGGGTTCAAATCCCTCTTGGCCTGCCAACATCACAGAGTTTCCAGCGTTCAGCTCTCGACCTTCACCGGCTAACGGGCCGAGGAAGGCTGAGGGCTGAGAGCTGTCAGCATTTCGGGGTATCGATGGAACCAGACAAAGAAAATTCAGTCATCTCCAAGCCGCGTGAGTGGTGGCTGACGACACGAGACTTTTTTCGCGACACCAACTCGGAAATGAAGAAGGTCACATGGCCCGGCCGTCCCGAGGTTGTCGGGACAACGGTCGTGGTCATCGTCTCCACGGTCATCTTCGCCGTCTACCTGTGGGGATGCGACTACATCTTCTTCAACCTGATCACCACCCTCTTCACCAAGTTCGGAGCTGGCACCTCGTGATGGTCGAAACGGCGCAGAAGCAGTGGTACATCGTCCACACCTACTCCGGATTCGAGGAGCGGGTGCGGGAGAACCTCAACCAGCGCATCGAGGCCCTGGGCATGCGGGGCAAGTTCGGCGAGATCAAGATCCCGACCGAGACCCTCATCGAGATGAAGGGCGGCAAGAAGCGCGAGGTACAGCGCAAGTTCTTCCCCGGCTACATCCTCGTGGAGATGGACATGGCGGACGACGCCTGGCACCTCGTCAAGAACACGCCGAAGGTGACCGGCTTCGTCGGCACGGGCAAGAAGCCCACGCCGCTGACGCCGGAAGAGGTCGATCAGATTCTGACCCAGGTCGTCACCACCAAGGAGAAGCCGAAACCGAAGCACGTTTACGAGCACGGCGAGCACGTGCGCATCATCGACGGACCGTTCTCGAACTTCACCGGCGTGGTCGAAGAAGTCAATCTCGACCGCAACACGCTGAAGGTCATGGTCACGATCTTCGGCCGTTCGACGCCGGTCGAGCTCGACTTCCTTCAGGTCGCGCGCTTCGATCCGAGCGAAGAGCAGGGCGGTAGCGGCGGATCGGCACAGAAACGATAGTTTTCAAAGGACATGAGCGATGGCTAAGAAAATCACCGGATACATCAAGCTCCAGATTCCCGCGGGCGCGGCGACCCCGGCTCCGCCGGTCGGTCCGGCCCTCGGCCAGCACGGCGTGAACATCATGGAGTTCTGCAAGACGTTCAACGCGCGCACCCAGGGGCAGCAGGGGCTGATCATCCCGGTGGTCATCACTGTCTTCTCCGACCGCACGTTCACGTTCATCACCAAGACGCCCCCCGCGGCCATCCTGCTCCTCAAGGCGGCCGGGATTCCCAAGGGCTCCGGCGTGCCGAACAAGACCAAGGTCGGCAGCGTCACCCGCAAGCAGGTCGAAGAGATCGCCAAGACCAAAATGCCCGACCTGAACGCCGCCTCGCTCGAAGCAGCCATGAAGACGGTCGAGGGGACGGCGCGGTCGATGGGGTTGGAAGTAACCGGGTAGGGTTCCCAGGTTGCTGGGTTGCTAAGTTGCTGGGTGGGAGTGACCCAGCAACCGAGCAACTCAGTAACCATGCAACGCAAGGCGCCACAGCGCGTAGCTGGGGCAAAACAAAGTAGGAGGCTCGCAAGAGCCGCTAGCACTACGGAGGTGAAATGGCCAGACACGGCAAGAAGTACCGTGCAGCGTTCGAGAAGGTCGAACAGCGGCCGTATCAGTTGGATGAAGCATTCGGTCTGCTAAAGCAGATCGCCTACGCCAAGTTCAACGAGACGGTCGAGCTGTCGTTGCTTCTCGGAGTCGATCCCAAGCACGCCGATCAGATGGTCCGCGGTACCACCGTGCTCCCGCACGGTACCGGACAGTCGAAGCGTGTGCTCGTGATCGCACAGGGCGACAAGCAGCGCGAGGCTCAGGAAGCAGGCGCTGACATCGTCGGCGGAGACGAAGTGGTCGAGAAGATCCAGGGTGGCTGGACAGATTTCGATGCCGTCATCGCCACGCCGGACATGATGCGTTCGGTCGGTAAGCTCGGCAAGGTCCTCGGACCTCGGGGTCTGATGCCGAACCCGAAGACCGGCACGGTCACGTTCGACGTTGCCAAGGCAATCTCCGAGATCAAAGCCGGTAAGGTGGAGTTCCGCGTCGACAAGACGTCGATCATCCACGTTCCGGTGGGCAAGATCTCGTTCACGGCGGATCAGTTGATCGACAACGCCGCCAGCATCATCAACGCCGTTCGGAAGGCGAGGCCGCCCGCTGCGAAGGGCAAGTACGTCCGCACCATCTACATCTCGTCCACGATGAGCCCGTCGATCTCGATCGACACGGCCGTGGCCGAGGCGAAGGCAGAGTAAGGAGGGAGCATGAATCGCGAAGATAAAGCAGCAGCGATCTCCGAGCTCGGCGAAGGCATTGGCAAGGCCACGAACGCCTTCGTGATCGCGTTCAAAGGCATCACCGTTCCGCAGGTCACCGAACTGCGGCGCCAGGTCCGCGAGACGAACTCGAAGTACGTCGTGGTCAAGAACACTCTGGCCCTCATCGCGGTGAAGGACTCGCCGCTGACGGCCCTCAAGGATCAGTTCAGCGGCCCGACCGCGGTGGCGTTCAACACCACCGACGCCGTCGGCCTGGCCAAAGCACTGACCAAGTTCGCCAAAGACGTTCCGACCATCTCGTTCAAGGGCGCCATGCTCAACGGACAGATCGTGCCAGCGGACCAGATCCAGGCCATCGCCAATCTGCCGTCGCGCGCGGAGCTGATCGCGAAACTGCTGTATGTGATGCAGGCTCCGATCCGCGGATTGGCGACCGTGCTGCAGGCGAACATCCGCAACATCGCGGTGCTCCTCAGCGAGATCGCCAAGCAGCGTGGCGGCGGCGAAGCAACCGAACCCGAGGCAAACGCTTAAGTAAGAATTCGCGCTTTGCCTTGACGGCCTGGCGCATGAGATTGAACGACTCAACACTATTTGGAGGCTGAAATGGCTATTTCGACTGAAGATTTCGTGAAGCAGATTGAGACGATGTCGGTGCTGGACCTCTCGAACCTGGTCAAGGCACTGGAAACCCGCTTCGGCGTGTCGGCCGCCGCAGCTGCCGCTCCGGCGGCGGCAGCGGGCCCGGCAGCGGCCGCGGCTCCGGCCGAGGTACAGACCGAGTTCGCCGTCATCCTGAGCGAGGTCGGCGACAAGAAGATCAACGTCATCAAGGCTGTACGCGAAGTGACGAGCCTTGGTCTGAAGGAAGCGAAGGACCTCGTTGAGGCCGCTCCGGCGACCGTCAAGGAAGCGGTCTCGAAGGATGAGGCCGAGAACATCAAGAAGAAGTTCGAAGAGGCCGGCGCCAAAGTAACCATCAAGTAGCTCAGCTATTTGACGGGAATGCCCGTTTGTTACCAAGATCATCCGGACGGGGCGGAATGTCCCGTCCGGAAATTGCTTTTAGAGTACGAGTCATCCTGAGCTGGAAAGGGGGGGAGCGGCCCTTTCCGATAGCTCACAATCCTCGCGAATCCACCCTGCCGCGTTGCCTGCGGCGGGACTCGCCTACGAAATTCTCATTGAGGGCGCGTCATCACGACTAACGCAGTGACGAACCCGGTGTGCGCGGATCGCAACCGACGGTCGCAGGCAGAGCTTTCTGCCGTGCGGCCGTTTGCTGTCCGCACGCGCCGCTTCCAAACTGCCGCTGCTGTGACACCGCGATCCAAAGGAGCAATTGAATGAACGGATCCTCCCTGCCGAAACAGGAACCGGTTCGCCACGACTTCTCCAAAATCCGGAGCTATATGGCGTTGCCGAACCTCATCGACGTGCAGCGCAAGTCGTATGACAGGTTCCTGCAGATGAACCTCCTACCCGAGGAGCGCGAAGATACCGGTCTGCAGTCGGTCTTCACCAGCGTCTTCCCCTTCAGCGACTTCCGGGAGACCTGCTCGCTCGACTTCGTGAAATTCGCGATCGGGAACTGGGAGTGCAAGTGCGGCTCGCTCAAGGGCCTCGAGCACCTGCGCATGACCTGCGCGAACTGCGGGTCGAAGATCATCACCGATCACCCGCACGAAGAGACGGTCAACTGCCAGAAGTGCGGCGTGATCAACAAGAACCGCGTCGAGATCTGCGACATCTGCGGCAACCCCGTCGACCTGCAGATGAAATACTCCGTCGAGGAGTGCCAGGAGCGCGGGATGAGCTACAGCGTTCCGCTGAAGGTCACCTTCCGCCTCTTCGTCTACGACAAGGATCCCGACACCGGCGTCAAGCACATGCGCGACGCCAAGGAAGAGGAAGTCTTCTTCGGCGACATCCCGCTGATGACCGACAACGGCACTTTCATCATCAACGGTACCGAGCGCGTCATCGTCTCGCAGCTCCACCGCTCGCCGGGCGTCTTCTTCACCAAGGAATCCGCCCACACCTTCCTGGCGAAGATCATCCCGTACCGCGGCTCCTGGGTGGAGTTCGAGTACGACCAGAAGAACATCCTCTATGTCCGCATCGACCGGAAGCGCAAGTTCCTCGGCTCGGTCTTCCTGCGCGCCCTCGGCCTGACGACCGACGAAGAGATCCTTCGCCAGTTCTACACGCCGATCAAGGCCAAGATCACGGGCGACCAAGTCACTCTTTCCTTCGACCGCCGCGTCCTCGACCAGGAAGAGGCGAAAGAGCGCCACTCCATCCGCGGACGCCGCACCGTGCGCACTGTGTTTGCTGGAGTCAAGCTCGACCAGAAGATGGCCGATGCCTTGACCAAGCACAACGAAGCGTCGGCGAAAGTCGACTTCGCGGCCATGGACAAGGCCGTCTTCCTCTCCGACGTCGTCGACGTCAACACCGGCGAGGTGCTCTTCGAAGCCAGCGAGAACCTGCCGGCCGACTGGGCTGACGTGCTTCGCGCACACGACGTGGCCTCGGTGGACGTCATCTTCCCCGAGTGGGATCTGGTCTCCGACATCCTCCTCAACACCGTCCGCAAGGACACCTCGAAGTCGTTCGAGGCGGCCATCATCGAGATCTATCGCCGCATGCGCCCGGGCGATCCTCCCACCCTGGAATCGGCCAAGGCCCTCTTCGAAGGGATGTTCTTCGACGCCCGCAAGTACGACTTCTCGCGCGTCGGCCGCTTCAAGTTCAACATCAAGCTCGACCTCGACTCGCCGGTCACGCAGAAGACGATGTCCGCCGAAGACTTCTTCGTCGTCATCAATTACCTGCTCCGCCTCCGCAAGGATGTCGGCCGCGTCGACGATATCGACAACCTCGGCAACCGCCGTGTTCGCGCGGTTGGCGAGTTGCTGGAGAACCAGTTCCGCATCGGTCTGGTGCGCATGGAGCGGGCCATCAAAGAGAAGATGTCGGTGCATCAGGACATCGACTCGGCGATGCCGCACGACCTGATCAACTCCAAGCCGGTCATCGCGGCCATCAAGGAGTTTTTCGGGTCCTCGCAGCTCTCGCAGTTCATGGATCAGACCAACCCGCTGTCGGAGGTCACGCACAAGCGTCGTCTCTCCGCCCTCGGGCCGGGTGGTCTCTCCCGCGAGCGCGCCGGGTTCGAAGTCCGCGACGTTCACCCGACGCACTACGGCCGCATCTGCCCGATCGAGACACCGGAAGGTCCGAACATCGGCCTCATCTCGTCGCTGGCCTGCTATGCCCGCATCAACGAGTACGGCTTCATCGAGAGCCCGTACAAGAAGGTCGAGGACGGCCGCGTGCTCGATCACTACCGGATCGTGAAAGTCGGCGACTCGAGCTTTACGCTCAGCCAGATCGTCGAGAAGCGCGATCTGCAGAAGGAAAACAACCGCATCGCCAAAGAGAACGCCGGGGCCAAGTCGCGCAAAGGCCAGCTCCAGCTCGCCGAAGCCGAGCCGTACGCGTTCTATCTCTCGGCGTGGGATGAAGAGCGTTACACCATCGCCCAGGCCAACGTGGTCATGGACGAGGAAGGCAATCTCGTTCACGACCGGGTCATCGCCCGGCAGTCCGGCGACTTCGTCTCCATCGAGAAGGAGAAGGTCGACTTCATCGACGTTTCGCCGAAACAGCTCGTCTCCGTGGCCGCTTCGCTCGTGCCATTCCTCGAGAACGACGACGCGAACCGCGCGTTGATGGGCGCCAACATGCAGCGCCAGTCCGTGCCCCTGCTCCGTACCGATGCGCCGCTGGTCGGCACGGGCATGGAGAACATCGTGGCCCGCGACTCCGGCGCCGTCGTCCTCTGCAAGCGCGCCGGCATCGTCGACCTGGTCGACTCGAACCGCATCATCGTTCGCGTCGAGGCGGAAGACGTCGAGACCGGCGAGACCAAAGAGTTCGGCGCCGACATCTATCAGCTCATCAAGTTCAAGCGCTCGAACCAGAACACCTGCATCACGCAGAAGCCGAACGTCCGCGAAGGGCAGCGGGTCCGCAAGGGCCAGGTCCTCGCTGACGGTCCCTGCACCGATGCCGGCGAGCTGGCCCTCGGACGCAACATCCTGGTCGCCTTCATGCCCTGGCGCGGCAACAACTTCGAGGACGCCATCCTGGTCTCCGAGAAACTGGCCAAGGACGACTACTACACCTCGATTCACATCGAAGAGTTCGAGATCGAAGCCCGCGACACCAAGCTCGGTCCCGAGGAGATCACGCGCGACATCCCCAACGTTTCGGAATCGGCGCTGCGCGATCTCGACGAATCAGGCATCGTCCGCATCGGCGCGACGGTCAAGCAGGGCGACATCCTGGTCGGCAAAGTCACGCCGAAGGGCGAGACGCAGCTCACTCCCGAAGAGAAGCTGCTCCGCGCCATCTTCGGTGAAAAGGCCGGCGACGTCCGCGACGCATCGCTCAAGACGCCTCCGGGCATCGAAGGCACCGTCGTCGACGTGAAGATCTTCTCGCGCAAGGGGGTGGAGAAGGACCTTCGCGCCAAGTCGATCGAAGAGGGCGAGATCGAGCGGATGAACCGCAACATCCAGGACGAGATCCGCATCATCACCGACGCGCGCAACAAGCGCATCGGCGACGTCCTCAGCGACAAGAAGCTGCAGCGTGATGTGGTCGACTTCCGCTCGGGCGAGACGCTCGTGGCCAAGGGTCAGTCGGCATCGCGTGAGACGGTAGGCCGCCTCTCGCGCCGCGAGCTGCTGGCGCTGCCGGTCGATGAAGAGACGCGCGAGACGGTCCGCATGTTCGTCGAGCGCGCCGAGAACCGCATCCGCGTGCTGGAGCAGAAAGCCGAGGAGCGTCGCGAAGACCTCCAGAAGGGCGACGAGCTCCCGCCGGGTGTCATCAAGATGATCAAGGTCTATGTCGCCATGAAGCGCAAGCTGTCGGTCGGCGACAAGATGGCTGGACGCCACGGTAACAAGGGCGTCATCAGCCGCATCCTCCCCGAGGAGGACATGCCGTACCTGCCGGATGGCACACCGGTCGAGATCGTGCTCAACCCGCTCGGCGTTCCGTCGCGTATGAACGTCGGTCAGATTCTGGAGACGCACCTCGGGTGGGCCGCGCGCACGCTCGGCCTCTACTTCTCGACGCCCGTCTTCGACGGCGCCATCGAGTCGGAGATCAAGGCCCAGCTCAAGGCCGCCGCTCTTCCGGACGACGGCAAGACGCAGCTCTTCGACGGCATGACCGGCGAGGCATTCGAGCAGCGCGTCTGCGTCGGCTTCATCTACATGCTCAAGCTCTCGCATCTGGTCGACGACAAGATTCACGCCCGTTCGATCGGACCGTATTCGCTCATCACACAGCAGCCGCTCGGCGGGAAAGCCCAGTTCGGCGGCCAGCGCTTCGGAGAAATGGAAGTCTGGGCCCTCGAAGCATATGGAGCCGCCTACACGTTGCAGGAATTGCTCACTTCGAAGTCGGACGACGTCGAGGGCCGTTCGAAGATTTACGAGGCCATCGTCAAAGGCGAGGTCCCGGACGACCCGGGTCTCCCCGAGTCGTTCAACGTCCTCGTCCGCGAGCTGCAGTCGCTCTGCCTCGACGTGGAGTTGCTCAAGGAATAGCGCATGGCGAACAAAGTCACAGCACTTGCCAGCATGCCGAACGCCTCATGCCCCGCTTGCCGGGGAATGGGCTCGATCCGCATGACCGCGCACTTCTACAGCGGCGACCAGGAATGGGAAGCGCCGTGCTGGGAGTGCTACGGCAACCACGTGGCTCTTTCGCTTCCGACACCGCGTTCAACGGATAACGCCTGACACATAGGGAGGCGCATTTGGAAAGCTTCAACTCATTGTTTCAGTCAGCCAAGCCGCAGGCGATCAACGATTTCAACGCCATCAAGATCAGTCTCGCGTCCCCGGAGAAGATCCGGTCGTGGTCGTACGGCGAAGTAACCAAGCCGGAGACGATCAACTACCGCACCTTCAAACCGGAGCGCGACGGCCTCTTCTGCGCCAAGATCTTCGGCCCGATCACGGATTGGGAATGCCTCTGCGGCAAGTACAAACGGATGAAGCACCGCGGCGTCATCTGCGACAAGTGCGGTGTCGAAGTCACGAAGTCGAAGGTCCGCCGCGAGCGCATGGGTCACATCGAGCTGGCCTCGCCGGTCTCGCACGTCTGGTTCTTCAAGGGCCTGCCGTCGCGTATCGGCCACCTGCTCGACATCTCGCTCCGTGACCTCGAGCGCATCCTCTACTTCGAGTCGTACGTGACGATCGACCCGGGCGACCTGGCCAGCACGCTCGACGAGAAAGAGCTGCTCACCGAAGAGAAGTACCGTGAATTGCGCTCGGCGCACGGCGACGTCTTCGTCGCCAAGATGGGCGCCGAGGCCATCAAAGAGTTGCTGCGCCGGGTCAACGTCGAAGAGCTCAGCGACGAGCTGCGCCTCATGATGCGCACCGAGACCTCGCAGATCAAAAAGCTCAAGGCCGCCAAGCGCCTCAAGGTCGTCGATGCCTTCCGCAAGTCGGGCCATCATCCCGACTGGATGATCCTCGATGTGATTCCGGTCATTCCGCCTGAGCTGCGTCCGCTCGTCCCCCTCGACGGCGGCCGTTTCGCGACCTCGGATCTGAACGATCTCTATCGCCGCGTCATCAACCGCAACAACCGCCTCAAGAAGCTCCTCGAGCTCCGCGCGCCCGATGTCATCGTGCGCAACGAGAAGCGGATGCTGCAGGAAGCGGTCGACGCCCTCTTCGATAACGGCCGCCGCGGCCGCGTACTCAAGGGCTCGAACAACCGCCCGCTCAAGTCGCTCTCGGACACCCTCAAGGGCAAGCAGGGCCGCTTCCGCCAGAACCTCCTCGGCAAGCGCGTCGATTACTCCGGCCGTTCGGTCATCGTCGTCGGCCCCGAGCTGAAGCTGCACCAGTGCGGCCTGCCCAAGAAGATGGCCCTGGAGCTGTTCAAGCCGTTCATCTATAACCGTCTCGAGCAGAAGGGCCTGGTCGGCACGATCAAGGCTGCCAAGGAGATGGTCGAGCTGCAGACCATCGAAGTGTGGGATGCGCTCGAAGAGGTCATCAAAGAGCATCCGGTCCTTCTGAACCGCGCACCGACGCTCCATCGCCTCGGCATTCAGGCCTTCGAGCCGCTCCTCGTCGAAGGCAAGGCCATCAAGATCCATCCGCTGGTCTGCACCGCCTTCAACGCCGACTTCGACGGCGACCAGATGGCCGTTCACGTCCCGCTGTCGCCGAAGGCTCAGGTCGAGTCTCAGGTGCTCATGCTGGCGTCGCACAACATCCTCTCGCCGGCGAACGGCAAGCCGCTCGCGGTTCCGTCACAGGATCTCGTCCTCGGCTGCTACTACCTGACCAAGGAAAAGCGGGGCGCCAAGGGCGAGGGCAAGGTCTTCGGAAGCTTCGATGAAGTCGTCCTGGCCCTGCAGGCCAAAGAGGTCGAGCTGCTCACGCCGATCCGCGTTCGCGTGACCGGCCAGTTCGTCGATCTCACCAAGCACTTCAACGACCAGGATCTGATGCACGCCGAAATCCAGGAGCTCGACAAGAAGCTCGTCGAGACCACCGTC
>Ga0307470_10000144_pt1 | contig 48783 bp, 49 predicted proteins | sample atmos_gasesAM3C__FD_204565 | JGI IMG/M metagenome (GOLD analysis project Ga0307470, IMG submission 204565) | Hardwood forest soil microbial communities from Morgan-Monroe State Forest, Indiana, United States - atmos_gasesAM3C_05 | ecosystem: Environmental > Terrestrial > Soil > Temperate forest... | reverse complement strand
CCGATCGCCGGTCGAGACCGCGGCGAGGTCGCGCAGCGCCTGGAGGGCGGTGAGGGCGGCGAGCGGGACGGCCGCCGCCTCCTCGTAGGACAGGATCTCGGGCTTCCTCGCGACGGCGGCGCCGCCGGCGACGGCGAACTCGGCATAGCCGCCGCCGTGGCGGCCGTCGAGCATCGCGTAGACCGGATCGCCGGGCTCGAAGCCCTCGACCTCCGGGCCCACCGCCTCGACGTCGCCGGCGACGTCGTAGCCCAGGATCACGGGGAAATGGGCGGGGAGGAGAAGCCGCAGGCTGCCGCGGCGGATCTTCCAGTCGATCGGGTTGACGCCCGCCGCCCGCACCCGGATGAGGACCTCCCCGGCGCCCGGCGTCGGGCGCGGCGCGCCGCCGATCGAGAGCCGCTCGACGCCGCCGTAGCCGGTGAGGAGCGCCGCCCTCAAGCGGCTCTCCGGAGCGTCCGCTCCGGCCGAGCGGCTCCGCGATCAGCGGACACGTAGCTCTTCGCGCAGCACCTGGCGCAGCGCTTCGACGGTGACCGGCGCCGACTCCGGCAGCATCGCCACCCGCAAGGCTGCATTGATGAGTGTCTGGTAGCCCTTGCCCTCGCGCTCGGCGCGGGCACGAAAGACCGCCAGGACGTCGTCATCGATCAAGATCGTGATGCGGGTCTTGCCCTTGGCCACCTCCGCTTGCAGCTTGGCCAGGTGGGGTACGTCCTTGGCGCGCTTGGCGCCGGTGAAGTCATATTCCTTGCGCATACTGTCGCTCCTCTTTCCGGGTGGCCTTACGGGCCGAAATCAGCCGGATGGTCTCTTCACCACGCAGCGTGTAACACACCGTCAGCAACCGGCCCTCGCGGGACATGCCCACCAACACGAAGCGCGCCTCGTGTCTCGCATGCCCGTCTTCGCGCACCAGGGCCAGCGGGTCGAGCAAGCTTTCCGCTGCTTCCTCGAAAGGCACCCCGTGTTTTTTCAAGTTGGCGGCGGCCTTGTTCGGATCGGATTCGAACTGCATGGAGGATACATATTACATCTGTATAGAGCTGCGGGACACCCCTGAGCGCAGGCGATGGGAGCACTGCGCCTCCGCTAGCTTTAGCCGCGAAGGCCGAAGTCAGGTGCTACCGGTCTTCAATACGCCCGTCATGTGCAGCTCGTAGGGGGCGTAGCCCGTCCAGGCGAGGGCCGCGGCGAGCACGAGGCCGAGGCCGGGCTGGCGGCCTCGGAGTACACGCAGCGCCGCGTAGGTGGCGAAGAAGGCGATCGCCGGGAGCAGCGCGAGGAGGGGGTGATCCAGGATCGCGCCGAACGGGGCCAGCAGCCAACTCAACAGCATCGTCGTTCCTGCGCGCGGATCGACGGTCGCTCGGCCTGCCGTCAGCCGGCAGGCGCCGGCGGCGGGGCCGGCGGGGGCGCCGCCGCCGGCCGGGCTTCGTCCGGCGACTTGCCGGCGGCGCGGATGGTGATCACCTTGTTCAGCATGTCGAACCAGAACGGCGCCCCGAGCGAGGCGGCGATCGCCGTCAGCAGCCAGCCCCAGAGATGGAAGAGGATGGTCTGGCCGGCCTCGGCGGCGTTGAAATAGAGGTGGCGCCGGTAGGGGTCGGTGCCCGCCGAGCCGCCGAGGTGCCAGCCGACCGGCAGGTCGAGCTGTTGGAGCTGCGTCTCGATCTGGTTCAGATGGAGGTCGGCCGTGGGCGCGACGGCGTCGCTCTTGGCGTAGACCGCCGCCTGGGCCACGAGCGATTGGCGCAGCGCCGAGTCGGTCGCCAGGTGCTGGACGATGAGGATCGAGTCGACGTTGATCCCCACGGTGAGGCCGAGCGCGAGGAGGACGTGGACGAACTGCGTGTGCCGCTTGTACCAGCCGCTCACCCGGTTCATGCCGTCGTCGAACCAGGAGGCGACCGCCGCCTTGAGCTTCTCGACGTCGCCGGCAGCCTCCTCGTGGAGCAGGGCGAGAGTGCGGCCGAGGCGGCTGCCGCGCAGGCGCGCGGCGCCGGCGGCGAGGAGCGCCGAGTCGGGGAGGGCGGCGACGACGTTGGCCGCCGCCTGGCGGAGCTGCTCCGGGGTATAGCCCCCCGCGCGCGCCCGCTCCAGGAGGTCGGCCATCGTCTCCGCCAGGCCGGGGACCGCGGGGAGGCCGGCGACCGCCGCCGCGGTCTCCGGCGCCGCCGGAGCGCCGAGCTTGGCCGTGGCCTGGCTCAGCTCGCTCCGGGTGGCGTCCCGGACGGAATCCAGGAGCGCGAGGGCGAAGGTGCGCGAGGGGATGTAGGAGGGTCCGTTCTTGCCCCCCGCGGGGGCGGTCGGCCCCTGCTTGGGCGGCGGCGACATCCCCTGGATCAGCGGATGGGCGTAGAGGAGCGTCGTCCAGTCGGTCTTCCCGGGATCGTCGAGCAGGTTGACGAGCCCGCTCCACAGCGTCGTCGCCCGCCACTTCCGCCAGCCGGCGAGGAGCTCGGTGAGAGCGGTGACCATCAGGCTGACCAGCAGGTAGACGAAGATCAATCCGATCGCGACGTCGAGGATCGCCGAGCCGAACATGCCCTGCCTCCGGTGGCGCCCGCGCGCGGCGGGTGCCTGCGAGATTCGCGGATTTCGTGGAAGGCTAGCACAGCCGCGGCAGGGCCACGACCGTGCTAGCATGTGCTGGCACGTCGCGCCAATTGTCCACCGGAGGTTCGCATGGCCAGCTTGAAGGCCCGGCAGGTCCTCGCGCCCGCCACCTCGCCACCGCAGCGGTTGGGCGATCTGTTCCTCAGGGCCTTCGGTCCCGCTCGGGGAGCGGATCTTGAGCTGCCTCCGCGCGAGCCGCACGGGCCCGTCGACCTCGAGCCCTGAGCCAGCGTCCCCGCCTGCCGTTCGACGAGACGGCGGCCCGGCGTTATGGCGAGGTCATGGCCCGGCGCAAGCCGCCCGCTCGCCATCCTCGACGGCCAGATCGCGTCTGCGTGACCCGCGATCTCCATCCTTGCCCCGGCCTCACGGCCGGGAGACAATGAGGGGGTCCGGCCACCACCCGCATGATCGACACCCTCCCCCAGCAGAAGGCGCTCCCGCACAGCGAGGAGTCGGAGCGGGCCGTGCTCGGCGGCATCCTGCTCGACCCGCGGGTGCTGCCGACGATCTCCGGCCGCCTGCGGCCGGAGGACTTCTACGCCGAGCGCCACCAGACGCTCTACGAGGCCATGCTCGCCCTTCAGGAGCAGCAGGTCGAGATCGACCTGCGCACCCTGCAGGCGAAGCTCGAGCAGCAGGGGAGCTTCGAGCGGATCGGCGGTATCGCCTACCTCTCGCAGCTCGACCTCGACCTCCCCGACCTCGGGCGGCTCGACGCCTACGTCGAGATCATCAAGGAGCGCTCGGTCCGCCGGCGGCTGATCCAGGCCTCGGGACGCATCATCCGCGACTGCCTGGACGGCGGGCTCGAGGCGCAGGCGGCCCTCGCCCACGCCGAGCAGGCGATCCTGGGGCTCGGCGAGGAGGCCGTCCAGCGCGGCTTCATCCAGATCGGCCAGGTCTTCCACTCGACGCTCGAGGACCTCGAGGAGCGCCCGGGCTCGACGCTCATCGGCGTACCCACCGGCTTCATCGACTTCAACCGCATCTCCCACGGCCTCAACCGCGGCAACCTCATCATCATCGCCGGCCGGCCGGGCATGGGGAAGACCAGCTTCGCCCTCAACATCGCCCAGCACGTCACCATCCGCGAGAAGCGCGGGGTGGGGATCTTCTCGCTCGAGATGAGCCAGCAGGAGCTCGCTCTGCGCATCCTCTGCTCGGAGGCCGACGTGCCGTTCTCCCGCCTGCGCTCGGGGGCGCTGTCGCAGAAGCAGTGGAGCCGGGTCATCCAGACCGTCCGCGGCACCGGCGACGCCCCGCTCTACATCGACGACTCGGCCAACCCCACCCTCCTCGAGGTGGCCTCGAAGTCGCGGCGCCTCAAGGCCGAGCGCGGCCTCGACCTCGTCATCCTCGACTACCTCCAGCTCATGCAGGCGGGCGGCCGCTACGAGAACCGCAACCTCGAGATCGCCGCCATCAGCCGCGGCCTGAAGCAGCTCGCCAAGGAGCTCGACATCCCGGTGATCGCCCTCTCCCAGCTCTCCCGCCAGCCCGAGCGGCGGGGGAGCGACCACCGCCCGCAGCTCGCCGACCTGCGCGAGAGCGGCTCGATCGAGCAGGACGCCGACATGGTGGCGTTCGTCTACCGCGACGAGGTGTACAACCCCGACGACGCCGACAACAAGGGGCTCGCGGAGCTGATCATCGCCAAGCACAGGAACGGCGAGACCGGCACCATCGAGCTCTACTTCCACGGCGAGACGACCACCTTCCGCAACCTTGCCCGCGATGGCGCCCCCGACCCCTCGACACCGTTCTGAGCCGCCGCCGGCCCCGGAGCCCGCGGCCGGCAACCCCGCGAGCGACGACCTCGCGGCGGCGCTGCGCCCGGCGTGGGTGGACGTCGACCTCGACGCCCTCGAGGGGAACCTCGCGGCGATCCGCCGCGTCGCGCCGGGGATGCGCGCCCTGGCGGTGGTCAAGGCCGACGCCTACGGCCACGGCGCGGTCGCGGTCTCCCGCGCCCTCGAGCGCGCCGGCGTCGAATGGCTGGGCGTCGCGCTGCTCGAGGAGGGCGCGGAGCTGCGCCGGGCGGGCGTCGAGGTCCCCATCCTCGTCCTCGGCACCGCGCGGCCGACGAAGATCGCCCTCTACCGCCGCTACCGGCTGACCCCCACCATCTCGAGCCTCGCCGAGCTCGCCCTCTGGCGCGAGTGGGCGGCGGGCGAGGTCGTCCCGCAGCCGGTCCATCTCAAGGTCGACACCGGCATGGGACGGCTGGGCCTCGGCGTCGGCGAGGTGCCGGCGGCGCTCGCCGCGCTGCGCGGCGAGCCGCGCCTGCGCCTCGCCGGCCTGCTCTCGCACTTCGCCGAGGCCGACGATCCCGCGAGCCCGCGCAATGCCGCCCAGGAGGAACGCTTCGCCGCCGTCCTGGCGCAGCTCGCCCCCGGCGAGCGTGACGGGATCGAGGTCCACATGGCCAACAGCGCCGCGGCGCTCTCCCGCTCCTCCGCCCAGCTCACCCTGGTGCGGCTGGGGATCGCCCTCTACGGCCTCGATCCCCTGGCGCGCGCGCGCGACCTGGTGCCCGTGATGGCGGTCGCCGCGAGCATCGTCCAGGTGCGCGAGGTGCCGGCGGGGACGCCGCTCTCCTACGGCGGCCGCACCGTCACCCGGCGGCGGAGCCGCATCGCCGTGGTCCCGGTGGGCTATGCCGACGGCTACGCCTGGCGGCTGACCGGGAGCGCCGAGGCCCTGGTGCGCGGCCGCCGGGTGCCGGTCGCCGGCTCGGTCACCATGGACATGACCCTCCTCGACGTCACCGACACCGGCGGCGAGGTGGGGGAGGAGGTCGTCCTCCTCGGCCGCCAGGGGAGCGAGGAGGTGAGCGCCGCCGAGCTCGCACGGCGCGCCGGGACGATCTCCTGGGAGATCCTCTGCCACCTCGGTCTCCGCCTGCCCCGCCGCTACCGCCGCGGCGGCGAGGTCGCCGAGCTCTCGTCGCGCTTCTCGCGCGAGGATTAGCCGGGCCGGCGCGATAGGATGCCTCCCCCGAGGTCCCCCGCGCCCGTGGAAGCCCAGACGATCGCCCCCGAGAAGCCCCGCCGGTGGCAGGACGCGAGCCTGCCCGGCCCGCTCGCCCGCTTCTTCGAGGAGATCGGGCGCTTCTTCGAGATGGCCTGGCGGGTGATCGCCTGGACGCCCCGCCCGCCCTACGATTGGCGCGAGCTGGTCAAGCAGATGGTGCGGGTGGGGTTCGATTCGATCCCGGTGGTGCTGCTGACCGCCATGTTCACCGGCATGGTGCTGGCGCTCGAGACCTTCACCGTCCTCCTGCGCTTCAACGCCGAGAGCTTCGTGGGCTCGCTGGTGGGGCTCTCGATGGTCCGCGAGCTCTCCTCGGTCCTCTCGGGGCTGATCGTCGCCGGCCGCGTCGGCTCGGCGATGGGGGCGGAGCTGGGGACGATGCGGGTGACCGAGCAGATCGACGCCCTCGAGGTGATGGCGACCGACCCCGTCCATTACCTGGTGGTGCCGCGGGTGTGGGCGACGACGATCACGCTGCCGATTCTCATCGTCTTCGCCGACGCGATCGGCATCTGGGGCGGCTACTTCGTCGCCGTCGTCCTCCTCGGCGCGAACCCCGTCTCGTACCTGGCGAAGACCTTCCAGTACATGGACCTGAGCGACCTCTTCGCGGGGGTCATCAAGGCCTCGATGTTCGGCTTCCTCCTCGCCGTCATCGGTTGCCAGAAGGGCTTCTACACGACCGGCGGCGCCGAGGGCGTCGGCCGCTCGACGACCGCCGCCGTGGTCTCCGCCTCGATCGCCATCCTGATCGCCGACTTCTTCCTGAGCAAGCTGCTGTTCTAGCGCCGCCATGGCCGAGCCGCGCAACGACGACCGGGCCGCCGCGGGGCGGCCGAAGATCGCCATCCGCGGCCTGCGCAAGTCGTTCGGACCCAAGGTGGTCCTCGACGGCGTCGACCTGGACGTCGCGCAGGGCGAATCGATGGTCATCATCGGCGCCTCGGGGACGGGCAAGAGCGTCCTCCTCAAACACATCATCGGCCTGCTCAAGCCCGACGCCGGCAGCGTCGAGGTCGACGGCGTCGCCGTCGGGGGGCTCGGCGAGCGGGCGATCACCGAGTTCCGGCGCAAGTTCGGCATGTCGTTCCAGGAGGGCGCCCTCTTCGACTCGATGTCGGTGGGGGAGAACGTCGCCTTCCCCCTCAAGCGCCTCACCCGGATGTCGCGCTCCGAGATCCGCCAGCGCGTCGAGGAGTGCTTGGGGCTGGTGCGCCTCGCCGGCGTCGGCGACCGCCTGCCCTCGCAGCTCTCGGGCGGCATGCGGCGGCGGGTGGGCTTCGCGCGGGCGATCGCCCAGCAGCCCGAGATCCTGCTCTTCGACGAGCCGACGACCGGGCTCGACCCGGTGACCACGGCGCAGATCAACGAGGTGATCGTCGACCTCAACGACAACCTCAAGGCGACGACGGTGACGATCACCCACGACATGGAGAGCGCCTACAAGATCGGCGACCGCATCGCCATGCTCGATCGCGGCAAGATCGTCGCCGCCGCCCCCCCCGCCGAGTTCCGCGAGCTCGCCGATCCGCGCATCCAGCAGTTCCTCCACGGCCGCGCCGAGGGTCCGCTGACCCGCGACGATCCGGCCCGGACCTGACCGCCTGGACCGCCGTCCGTCCCGGTCTTGCGCCGCGGCGCCACTTGAGTGACTGCGGGTCGCGACACCCGCTCGCCACTCGAGAGGAGAACCGATGGTCCGACACATGCTTTCCACCGCGACGCTGGGGGCGGAGACGCTGCGGCGCCTGGTCGATTACGGGCTGGCCGCCGCGGACGGCAGCCTGACGGCGCGGCCGCTCGCCGGCAGGACGGTCGGCATCTACTTCCGCAAGACCTCGACCCGCACCCGCACGTCGTTCACCGTGGGGGCGATGAAGCTGGGCGCCTCGACGATCGCCTACGGCCCCAACGACCTGCAGGTCGCGACCGGCGAGACCATTCAGGATACCGCCCGCGTGCTCGCCAACTACCTCGAGGTGCTGGTCATCCGCACCAACGAGAGCGTCGCCGAGATGGAGGAGCTGGCGCACCAGGACCGCATGGCGATCGTCAACGCGATGAGCGACAACGAGCACCCCACCCAGGCGCTCGCCGACCTCACCACGCTCAAGGAGGCCTTCGGGCGGCTCGCCGGGCTCCACGTCCTCTACCTGGGCGAGGGCAACAACTCGGCGGCCTCGCTCGCCCTCGCCATGGGGCAGCTCGAGGGGATGCGCCTCACCCTGGTCACCCCGCCGGGCTACGGCCTGCCGGCCGAGGTCGTCGCCCGCGCGCAGGCGCTCGCGGCGCGCCACGGGGCGGCGGTCGAGCAGCACCACGACATGGCCGGCCTGCCGCGCGGCGTCGATGCCGTCTACACCACCCGCTGGCTGACCATGGGGGTCAAGAAGGCGGACGACGACTGGCTCGACCGCTTCCGCCCCTACACCATCACGCCGGCGGTGATGGCCGAGGTCTCGAAGCCCCAGGGGACGGTCTTCCTCCACGACCTCCCGGCGATGCGCGGCTACGAGGTCCTCGATGAGGTCCTCGACGGCCCGCAGAGCATCGCCTTCCGGCAGGCCTACCACAAGATGACGAGCGCCATGGCGACCTTGACCTGGTGCGCCGGCGGGGACCTGGAGGCCCGCTAGAGGCCCAGCTTGGGTCCGCTGCGGGCGGCCGCCTTCGAGACCAGCCCCCGCACACCCTTCCAGGCGGCCGTCCTCGGGACCCAAGCTGGGCCGCCCATGGGGGTCCGGTAGTGGGTCAGTTTCGTCCGCTGCGGGCGGCCGCCTTCGAGCCCAGCCCCCCACACACCCTTCCAGGCGGCCGTCCTCGAGATCCAAACTGGGCCCTCTACCGGAGGTCCGCTGAAGGGGCGCCCGGCGGCCGGACGCTGCTAGACTCCGCGCCGGAGGGAACGTCTTGAGCAAGGTCGTCAAGCTGGGCATCTTCGGCAGCATGGGTCTCGTCGTCCTCGCGCTGCTGATCTGGCGCATCGAGGACATCCATCCGTTCCAGAGCCAGGCCGGCCGCCGGATGTCGGCGGTGTTCGACTCGGTGGCGGGGCTCGACGACAAGGCGGCGGTGCGGATCGCCGGCGTGCGCATCGGCCGGGTCGACGGCGTCGACCTCGTCGGCCGGCGCGCCAAGGTCAACCTGCGCCTCGAAAAGCCGGTGGGGCTCACCCGGGGGACCTACGCCAAGATCTCGAACCTCGGGCTCCTCGGCGAGAAGTACGTCGAGCTGGTGCCCGGCCCGGACGGCGCGCCGCCCCTTCCCAACCACGCCGTGCTGTCCGGCTACACGCCGCCGTCTTTCGACGACGCCATGGTCAAGCTGCAGAATATCGGCGAGTCGATCCAGGGCATCACCAAGCAGCTCGGCGGCGGGCCGGGCGGCGGCGGCATCAACCGGCTGCTCGACAGCCTCGAGCTGACCAGCGACGAGATCCGCGCCCTGGTCGTCGAGAACCGCGCGCAGGTCGCCTCGACGGTCGCCAACTTCGACTCCGTCTCCGGCACCCTGGCGCGCGAGCTGCCGCGGCTCGCCAACGAGATGTCGCGGACGGTCAACCAGATCTCCGACCTGGTGGCGGAGAACAAGGGCGACGTCTCGGCGAGCCTCGCCAACGCCCGCCAGCTCACCGCCAAGCTGCAGACCTCGGTCGACAATCTCAACGAGATCACCGGCAAGATCGCGAGCGGCGAGGGGACGGTCGGCAAGCTGGTCAACCGCAACGAGGCCTACGACAAGGTGGTGGGGACGCTCGACAGCATCAAGGGAGGGGTCGAGACGCTGAGCAGCACCCTGGGCGCCGCCCAGCGCTTCAAGCTCGATCTCGACCTGCAGACCTACAAGCTGAGCGGCAGCAACTCGCAGTCGGGCCTACGGGTGGACATCGACCCCTCCGACAAGAAGCATCTCTACCGGGTCGGCATCGCCAGCACGCCGGCGGGGAAGAGCCGCACGAAAACCCAGCAGATCACCTTCATCGGCCCCGACGGCGGGAGCTCGAGCGAGACGATCCGGACGGTCACCAACGAGAACAGCTACGTGGGTACGGGGCTCTTCGGCTACAAGGGGCCCTACGGCGCGCTCCTGTGGGCCGGCGTGATCGAGAACACCGGCGGCGCGGCGATCGACTACCCGCTCTTCGGCCGCCGCGGCCTGGTCTCCTTCGAGGCCTTCGACTTCGCGCACCAGGACCTGCGCAACAACCCTCATCTCCGGCTCACCGGCCGCTGGCAGTTCGCCCCCAACCTCTACCTCGTCGGCGGCTACGACGACCCGCTCGAGAAGCAGTTCCGGTCGCTGTTTTTGGGCGCCGGCCTGCGCTGGAGCGACGACAATCTGAAGTATCTGCTGGGGGCTGCGGCGTCGAAGTTCTAGCGGAGGGCCGGCGCCTGGGCGAGCAGGCGATCCAGGGGCTCGCCGTCGACGGTGAAGGTCGCCCGGTCGACGCCCTGGAATTGCTGCGCAGTGGCCTCGAGCTGGGCGCGGATGCGGCGCGCGTCGCAGTCGTCGCCCACCTCGACGTAGCCGGACAGCCGGACGCGGGCCTCGCCGCCGTTCCGCTCGACGCCGGAGAGCGTGAGCGCGGAGGCGTAGAGCGGGTCGTAGAGGCCGGACTGCGGATCGACGCGGTCCGATCGGGCCAGCAGCGCGCGGAGCGCCCCCTCGAGGGCGGGAGCGGGGGCGGGGAGGGTCGCCTCGACCGGCACGACGCTGTCGCCGCAGCCGGCGGCGCGCCCGGAGCGGCCGCCGTCGCGGGCCGCGATCAGGAAGATGCGGACGCGGCCGGTCACCGCCGCCGCGGCCGGCCTCGCCGCCGGCGGGGGCGCCGACGCGGCGTTGCAGCCGCCCACCATGAGGACGGCCGCGAGAAGGGCGGCCGCTCGGCTAGGCCGCACGGGGGACCGGCGACCTTTCCTGTGGCGTCGGCACGGCGGCGATGCTAGCGTTCGCCCACCCATGAGGCAATACCTCGACCTGCTGCGGCACGTCCTCGACCACGGGGCCGAGAAGGCCGATCGCACCGGCACCGGGACCCTCTCGGTCTTCGGCTACCAGATGCGCTTCGACCTCGCCGACGGCTTCCCGCTCTTGACCACCAAGAAGGTCCACCTGCGCTCGATCGTCCACGAGCTGCTCTGGTTCCTCTCCGGGAGCACCAACGTGCGCCCGCTCCAGGCGGTGGGGGTGACGATCTGGGACGAGTGGGCCGACGAGGCGGGAGACCTGGGGCCGATCTACGGCCGCCAGTGGCGCGCCTGGCCGGCCGCCGACGGGCGGCCGATCGACCAGCTTACCAAGGTGGTCGAGGGGATCCGGCGCGACCCCGACTCGCGCCGCCACGTGGTCTCCGCCTGGAACGTGGGCGAACTGCCGGCGATGCACCTGCCCCCCTGCCACGCGCTCTTCCAGTTCTACGTCGCCCGCGGGCGCCTCTCCTGCCAGCTCTACCAGAGGAGCGCCGACGTCTTCCTCGGCGTCCCCTTCAACATCGCCTCCTACGCCCTGCTGACGGCGATGGTGGCGCAGGTGACCGGCCTCCAGCCGGGCGAGCTCGTCCACACCTTCGGCGACGCCCACCTCTACACGAACCACCGCGAGCAGGCGCTCCTCCAGCTCACCCGCGAGCCGCGGCCGCTGCCGCGCCTGGCCCTCGATCCCGCCGTCCGCTCCCTCTTCGCCTTCCGCTACGAGGACGTCGCGGTCCACGGCTACGACCCCCACCCCGCCATCAAGGCGCCGATCGCCGTATGACGCCCACGGTGAAGCGGGTGTCGCTGATCGCCGCCCTCGCCGCCAACCGCGTGATCGGCCGCGACGGCGGCCTCCCCTGGCGGCTGGCGCCCGACCTCGCACGCTTCCAGCGCCTGACCCGCGGGCACACTCTCCTCATGGGGAGGAGGACCTTCGAGTCGATCGGCAGCCGGCCGCTCCCCGGCCGCCCCCTCGTCGTGGTGACGCGCGACCCCGCCTGGACGCCCCCTCCCGGCGTGCTCGCCGCCCGCTCGGTCGACGAGGGGATCGCCATCGCCCCCGGGCCGGAAGTTTTCGTCGCCGGCGGCGCCGGGATCTACCGCGATGCGCTGGCGCGCGCCGATCGCCTCTACCTCACGTTCATCGAGCAGGACTTCGCGGGCGACACCTTCTTCCCCCCGTTCGACCTCGCCCGCTGGCGCCTGGTCGACGAGGAGCGGCACGCGGCCGGCGACGGCGCCCCCTTCGCCTACCGCTTCGCCACCTACGACCGCGCCTGAGTGTAGGAGTTCAGCTCGGTTCCCGCGGACGGTCGCCTTCGGGCCCCGCCCTCCCTTCACGCCCTTCCAGGCGAGCCGTCCGCGGGAACCGAGCTGAACCATTGCCCCCCTGAGGGCGCTTGACCTCCCTTCACCCCCTTCCAGGCGGCCGTCCTCGGGAACCAAACTGAACCCGACCACCCCCTGAGGGCGCTCGGGGCCGGGCGAGGTATGATCGGCACGAGGGGGGAGAGCCATGAAGAGCGTGGGCTGTCTGGTGCTGGTCGGGGTGCTGGTGCTGGTCGGCATCGTCGCGGCGATCTCCGGGGCGGGCGTCTACAACGGCCTGGTGAGCCTCCAGCAGCAGGTCGACGCCCAGTGGGCGAACGTGCAGGGCGCCTACCAGCGGCGCGCCGACCTCGTCCCCAACCTGGTGGCGACGGTCAAGGGCTCGGCCGGCTTCGAGCAGAAGACCTTGGAGGACGTCGTCAAGGCGCGCGCCCAGGTGGGCCAGGTGAGCGCCCAGGCGAGCCCCAACGACCCGCAGGCCCTGCAGCGTTTCCAGGCGGCGCAGGAGAACCTGGGCGGCGCGCTGTCGCGCCTGCTGGTGGTGGTGGAGCGTTACCCCGAGCTCAAGTCGACCACCGCCTTCCGTGACCTGATGTCTCAGCTCGAGGGGACCGAGAACCGCATCAACGTCGAGCGCAAGCGGTTCAACGACCAGGCGCAGGAGTACAACACCCGCATCCACCGGGTGCCGGCCGCCTGGTACATCGGCCTCCTGCACTGGAATTTCCCGCCCAAGGCCTACTTCCAGGCCCAGGCGGGCGCCGAGAACGCCCCCAAGGTCGATTTCGGCGCGCCGTGAGCCGGAGGCGCTCCCCTAGACGGGCGGGCTTGATGTAACGTAGAAGTTTCAGCGATGTTCCGTCTCCGCTCCCTGGGCCCTGCGCTCCTCCTCCTGGCCGGCACCCTGGCCGCGGCGGCCTGCTCGGGAGCACGGGCGGCGCCGGCGCCGGACTTCGCCGTACGCCGCGGCGACCTGTGCCAGCGCGCCCTGCTGACCGGGGAGCTCGAGTCCGAGCGGGCGATCGAGCTCAAGGTGCCGCAGACCCGGGTCTTCCGCCTCGAGCTGCGCTCGGTGCTGAAGGACGGCACGGCGGTCGCCGCCGGCCAGCCGGTGGCCGAGTTCGACAACTCGCAGTTCACCCGCGACCTCGAGGACAAGCGGCTGGAGGTCGCCGGCAAGCGGAGCGATCTCCTCAGCCAGCGCGCCGAGGCGGCGTCGGGGGACGCCGAGCGGGCCTTCACCGTCGACCAGAAGCGGGCCGCGCTCGAGAAAGCGCGGGTGGACGCGGCGGTGCCGCGCGGCATCCTGCCGGAGCGCGAGCACCAGGAGCGCGAGCTCGCCCTCCACCGCGCCGAGGTCGAGCTCGCCAAGGCCGAGGCCGATCGCGAATCGCACCGGCGGGCGAGCGCCGCCGACGCCGCGCTCCAGCAGATCGAGATCGCCAAGGGCGAGCGCGAGATCGCCGAGGCCGAGGCCGGGGTCGCGATGCTGACGCTGCGGGCGCCGAGCCGCGGGATCGCCCTCCTCGGCGAGCACCCCTGGGAGGGGCGCAAGCTGCGCGAAGGCGACGATCTCTATCCGGGCCAGACGGTCGTGCGCCTGCCCGATCTCTCCTCGCTCGCGGTGCAGGCGGCGCTCTCCGACGTCGATGACGGCCGGGTGCGGGCCGGCATGCCGGCCCGCGTCACCCTCGACGCCTACCCCGACCGCGCCTATGCCGGCCGCGTCGCCGCGGTCTCGCCGGCGGCGCGCGAGTCGGCGCGGAGCTCGCTCCTGCGGAGCTTCCAGGTGAAAATCGACCTGCTCGCCGTGGACACCGTGCGCATGCGCCCCGGCATGTCGGTCAAGGTCGAGGTGCTGGGGCCGGAGCGGCAGGGCGTGCTGCTGGCGCCGCGCGCCGCCCTCGACCTCGCCGCCTCCCCGCCGCGGGCCCTCCTCGCCGCCGGGCGCTGGGCGCCGGTCTCCCTCGGCGAATGCGACCCGCTCTCCTGCGTCGTGCTCTCGGGGCTCGCGGCGGGGGAGCGCCTGCGGCCGCTGGCCGCCGCTGCCGCCGGAGCCGGCGGATGAGCGGCGCCGGGCGGGCGCGCTTCGGGCTCGCCGCGGCCCTCCTCGCCGGCGGCGGCCTGTGGTGGTCGGCCGGCCGCGCCTCCGGCGAGCGGGCGGCGAGCTGGGGCGAGGTGCGCCGCGCCGACCTGGTGCTCGGGGTCGAGGTGCGCGGCACCCTCGCGGCGATCGACCCGGCGAGCGTCGGCCCGCCGACCATCCCCGACGAGTGGAGCCTGAAGATCTCTTACCTCGCTCCCGAGGGGCGGGTGGTGCGGCGGGGAACGCCGGTCCTCCGCTTCGACGCGACCGAGCTCGACAAGAAGCTCCTCGACCGCCTGGCCGAGCAGGAGTCCGCCGCCGAGGAGCTCGAGAAGAAGCGGATCGACGCCCAGATGTCGCGCCAGAACGACCTGCTGCAGCTCGCGGAGGCCCGCGCCAAGCAGCGCAAGGCCGCGCTCAAGGTCGACGTGCCGCCCGACCTGGTGGCCGCCGTCCAGCTCCAGCGGGAGAAGACCGATCTCGCCCTCGACCAGCGGGAGATCGCCTACCTCACCGCCAAGCTCGAGCTCGCCCGCCGGCAGGGGGAGGCCGCCCTCGCCGAGCTCGCCCGCAAGCGCGACCGCGCCGCCGCCCGCGTCGCCGAGATCCGCCGCCAGATCGACAGCCTGACCGTCCGCGCGCCGCGCGACGGCATCGTGGTCTACGTCGCCGACCGCCGCAGCGAGCGCAAGAAGGTGGGCGACAGCGCCTACCAGGGCGAGCGGGTGATCGAGATCCCCGACCTCCACCGCCTGCGGGCCGACGCCGAGGTCGACGAGGCCGACCTCGCCCGGGTGAGCGTCGGGCAGCCGGTCTCCCGGCGCCTCGACGCTCACCCCGACGACAGCTTCTCCGGCCGGGTCGAGGCGATCCGCACGGCGGTGACCTCACCCTCCGACAACAACCGCCAGAAGGTGGTCGAGGTCGAGCTGTCGCTCGAGCGCACCGACCCCCTGCGCATGCGGCCGGGCATGCGCCTCCGGGGGACCGTCGAGGTCGCGCGGTTGCGCGCCGCCCTGGTCGCCCCCGCCGACGCCGTGACCGCCACCCCCGACGGCCCGGCCGTCGTGCGCGCGACGGCCTTCGGCACCGAGGTCGTCCACCCGCGGCTGGGGCGGCGCAACGACCGGCTGGTCGAGGTCCTTGCGGGGCTCGCGCCGGGCGACCGGGTGATCCGCGAGCCATCGACGGCGGCGACGGCGCCGGAACCCGCGGACGCCCGCCCATGAGCTCGACCATGAGGGGCTCGGGGCCGCTCGCCGCCATCGCCCTGGCGCTCGTCGCCGGCCTCGCCGTGGCCGCCTTCCTGCCCCGCGGCGGCGGCGCGGGCGAGGTGCCGGTGGTGACCGTCGCCCGCGCCCCCTTCGTGCAACAGGTGGTCGCCGAGGGGAACCTGAGCGCCGTGCGCGCCACCCCGGTGACCATCCCGCCCGGCGCTCCCGACTCCCTCACCATCTCGTGGCTGGCGCCCGACGGGGTCTTGGTCCATGCCGGCGACCCCATCGCGCGCTTCGATCCGCACCAGATCGAGATCTCGCTGCGCACCGCCCAGGACGCTCTCGCGACCGAGCGCGTCAAGGCCGAGAAGGAGCGCGCCCAGAGCGACGCCGAGATGAAGAAGCTCGCGGGCGACGGCGAGATCGCCGACCGCGAGCTCGAGGCCGCCCGCCGCTTCCAGAAGAAGGACGAGATGATCTTCTCGCGCTCCGAGCGCATCGAGTCGGAGATCGACGGCGACCTGGCGCGCCAGCGCTCCGACCACGCTGCCGGCGCGGCGCAGACGCGGCGCGCCCTCTCGGCGGCCGAGCGGCAGCTCATCGACATCCAGCGCCGGCAGGCGGCGGCCAACATCGCGCGCGCCCGGCAGGCCCTCGCGTCCCTCACCGTGACGGCGCCCTACGACGGCATCCTCCTGCTGCGCCGCAACTGGCGGCGCGAGCCGATCCGGGTGGGCGACACGGTCTTCCCCGGCCAGCCGCTCGCCGACCTGCCCGACCTGTCGCGGTTCCAGGCCGAGGTCTACGTCCTCGAGGCGGACGCCGGCGGTCTGGCGGTGGGGAAGCCGGCGGCGGTGACCCTCGAGTCGGCGCCGGGGATCGTCTATCCGGCGACCCTGTCGCGCATCGACACCCTGGCGAAGCCGCGCTTCCGCGGCTCGCCGGTGCAGTATTTCGCCGTCGACCTGGCCCTCGCCAAGCTGGATCCGGCGCGCATGAAGCCCGGCGCGCGGGTGACCGCGCGGCTCGTCCTGGACCGGCTGGAGGGCGCGCTCGCCGTCCCCCGCGAAGCGGTCTTCGAGCGCGAGGGACGGAGCATCGTCTACCGCCGGTCGGCGGCCGGCTCGAAGGCGAGCCTCCTCTCCGGCTTCGAGCCGGTGCCGGTCGTCCTCGGTCCGGCCGGCATGGGGCGGGTGGTGATCCGCTCCGGGGTGGCGCCCGGCGACGTGCTCGCCCTGCGCGACCCGGGCCGCCCGGCGAGCGCGCCCGGCGGCGGTGGGGCCGCCGGCAGCGGCGGGGCGCCCGGCGGTGCGAGGTCGGGGGCGTGAGCCCTGCCGAGGCGCTGCGCTCGGCGCTCGACAACCTGGCCGCGCACAAGCTGCGCTCGGCGCTCACCATGCTGGGGATGATCTTCGGCGTCGGCGCGGTGATCGCCATGCTCTCGATCGGCGCCGGCGCCGAGCGCCAGGCCCTGCAGATGGTCGAGCGGCTCGGTCTCAAGAACGTCCTGGTGCGGGCGAAGACCTTCAAAGACGACGAGGCGAAGGAGATCCGCGCCAAGTCGCTCGGCGTCTCGGAGCGCGACGCGGCGGCGATCGCGGACGGCGTGCCCGGGGTCGAGCTGACGGCTCCCAGCCTCAAGATCGATCCCTGGGCCGTGCTGTCGTCCGAGGGCAAGGCGCACGGCACGGCGGTCTACGGCGTCTCCTTCCGCCAGGCCGCGCTCGGCCACCTCGAGCTCGCCGAGGGCCGCTTCCTCGATCCGCTCGACGAGCGCGACCACGCCCAGGTCTGCGTCATCGGGCCGGAGGTGCGCCGCGCCCTCTTCGGCTACGGGCAGGCGGTGGGGCGGGACCTGAAGGTCGACGACGTCTGGCTCGAGGTGGTGGGCGTCCTGGCGCCGACGGGCGGCGGCGACAGCTTCGAGGGGGTGGACGTCGGCTCGGTGGCGAGCGCCATCCTCTTGCCCATCTCGACCGCCGAGCGGAAGTTCGAGCGCCCGCCGCTCGCCTCGCCGCTCGACGGCATCGTCGTCCACTTGAAGGATGGCGTCTCGGGGGCCGCGACCGCGGCGGTCGTGAAAGACCTCCTCGACCGCCTGCATGGCGGCGCCGGCGACTACGAGCTGGTCGTCCCCGAGGCGCTCCTCGAGCAGAGCCGCCGCACCCAGCGCCTGTTCGACGTCGTGATGGGCGCGATCGCCGGCATCTCGCTCCTGGTGGGCGGCATCGGCATCATGAACATCATGCTGGCGACCGTGCTCGAGCGCACGCGGGAGATCGGCGTGCGGCGCGCGGTGGGGGCGAAGCGGGCCGACATCCGCTTCCAGTTCATGGTCGAGTCCTTCGCCATCAGCCTGCTCGGCGGGGCGGCGGGCGTCGTCCTCGGTCTCGCCATCGCCCGCGGCGTCGCCGCCTACGCCGGCTGGCGGACGGTCGTCACCCTCGCCTCGATCGTCATCTCGACCGGCGTCGCCATGGGGGTGGGCCTCGCCTCCGGCCTCTATCCCGCCACCCGCGCCGCCGCCCTCGACCCCATCGACGCCCTGCGCTACGAATAGCCGAGGTGCCAGCCTCTTTGTTGCACCCGACAAGGTGCCGACAAGGTGCCACCTTCTTTATTGCGCCCGGCCCGGGGCGAGCTGCAACTTTTTCGCTGGGAAGTGAGCGATCGAGCTGAGGATTCCCGTCTTAAGGGGGCATGACACGCCCGCTGCGTTGCATCCCCGACGGGGGATCGGTCGTCGAAGTCACCAGCCGCACGCTGCACAGCCGCTTGCTGCTAAGGCCAGACCCTGAGCTGAACCAGATCATCGGTGGGGCCCTTGGCCGAGCCCAGCGGCTCTACGGCGTCGCGATTCTGGGCTACGTGTTTCTGTCCAATCACTACCACCTGCTGCTACGAGTCCAAGACGCGAGGCAGCTCGCATCCTGACTTGCCCTTTTGCCACCTCACCCTTACCGCCCCGATGCCGCCTCCCCGCGGCTATCCCCAAGCACTCGCGACCTTGGGCGACCACCTGCGGAAAGCCCGCCTGGATCGCGGCCTCCTCCAGGAAGAGGTCGCCCGCGAGCTTGGGGTCTCCCTCGGGACCGTCGTGAATTGGGAGCAGAACCACACGGCGGTCGCGACGCGCTTCATGCCTCAGGTCGTGGCCTTCCTCGGTGGCGACCCGCTGCCGGCAGACGGGCAGCTCGGCGAGCGGATTCGGGCGCTCAGGGAGCGGCAGGGTCTCTCACAAGTAGCTCTCGCCCGGAAGCTCGGGCTCAATGCCTCAACCGTGGTGGCCTGGGAGCGGGGGCGGATAAAGAAGCCCTTCCCCACGGTCAGGCGACGGTTTGAGGAGTTCCTCCAGGGAGATGGAGCGGCGGCTCTTTGAAGAGTACCTTGATGCGCAGGAGAGATTCCCGAGGAGCGGTTGGCACAAAGCCCGCCGCTCCTTTTTCTTTGGAGGGGTGAAGGAGACGGGCTAAGTCTTCCCCGCTCAACTTTCAAACCGCAGCCCCGGATTGCGCCGCGCCTTCGCGAGAAATGCCCGCACTCCCTCGGCGAGCTCGACCGTCACCGCATCGCGCTCGGCGGCCTGGCGGAAGAATGCGAGCGCCGCGAGCGCCTCGCGGTGGATCTGCTGCGACTGGAAGATCGGCACCATGTGGCGCGCGAGCGTTCGTACCTCGGCCGGTCGGTCCTCGGAGGAGAAGAGCTTGGCAAGTTCCAGGGAGACCAGGGCCGTGTCGTAGACGATGTCCTCGGAGGCCAGGTCTCCGCGCACTTGGTTCAGGAGCGCAATCGCCTCGGCAGTCCGCCCGAGACCTCCGGCGACCCTGCCCTCGATCCATCTGAGGCGAACGCGATCGAGAGGCGAGGCATGCCGCCTCGCGAGGCTTCGCACCTCGGGCAGCAGTGCTTCCGCCGCCTCGTAATGCCCAGCCTTGCTCAGGGCATCGGCGAGGTTCTCCCGGATGCAGAGGAGCAAGCGTGGTTCATCGCTCGGTACGATCGCCTGCGCCTCCTCAAGGGCTCGGATCGTGCCCTCCAGGTCTCCCATCTCTTCGAGGACCCGAGCTTGGTTGATGAGAACCGTCGTCTTGAGGCTTGCGGAAGTGGCTTGACACCGGGCCGTATCGAGAAGCGCGAGGCACTCGTCCAGGCGATTCTCTGCGAGGCGAAGTGAAGCGAGGAGCGACGGGGGCCGCCCCTCTTCCAAGAGAGGGCTCGTAAAGGCGGCACCGGCAGCGAGGAGCGGCACGGCCGCCTCGAACGCCGCTGCTGCGGCAGCGAGGTCGCCTTCGGCGCGGCGGGCGTTCCCAAAGTGGGCCAAGGCGTACCCCCGGTTTTTGGAACGACAGCTGTCGTCTCCTGGGAGGCGCTCCGAGATCAGAACGGCAAGCTCGGCCCATTCCCGCGAGAGCTTTGGCTTCCGGCTCGCCGCTTTGAGGCTCTCGTCACAGAGGAGGGGGACGAGCTTCCAATTCAGAAACTCCCCGGTCTGCACGAGCGCGCAGCGCTCCTCGAAGCTCCGACCATCGAGCCTCCCAAACAGCGTTTCCGCCGGGACCTCTCCCGTCTCCGAGGAAAAAACGCGCTCGCAGCCCTGAAGCACGAGGAACGCCCTGCGCGCAACATTGGTGACGGCACGGCCGGCTTCGAGGGCAAAGGCATCCAGCTCCGCGGGGAGCGAGAAAGCGTTCGGCGCCGTCGCCGGCGGATCGCGGGAAAGGCGCCGGGCCTCGATCGAGCGGATGAAGTCGCGGGTCTCCTCCACGATGCAGAGCGAGTAGCCCATGGCGGTGATGAGCCGATCAAAGGTTTCAAGCTCCGGCACTTTCTCGCCCCGCTCGTAGTCCGAAATGGAACTGCGGCGGACACGGGCCTTGCGCGCCAGGTGGTCCTGCGTCCATTTCCGGATGGTCCTGAGGACCGCGAGGATCGTCCCCACATCGCCCCAGCCTGAGGTGCTCGCCGCCTCGCCCTTCACCGTCGTCACGCGAACCCTCCTCGTTCTGGGCTGGAGCGCAGAGATTCACTCCTCATAATGCAGGCTCGGGTTCTGCCGGGCGCGCAGGAGGTAGCGGTGGATGCGGACCGCGAGGTCAAGGGTCAGTTCCTGCCGCTCCGCGGCTTCTTTGAAGATAACGAGGGCAGCCAGAGCCTCCCGATGGACATCCGATGCGACGAAGATCGGAAGCATCTCTGCCGAGAGGGCGCCCGCGTCCTGCGGGCGATCCTCGCGCAGGAGGAGGATCGCTAGCTCAAGGCAAACGAGCGCGGTGTCAAACCCTATCCCGTGCGAGGCGAGCCCATCGCGCGCCTCCCGGAAGCGGACGATGGCTCGTTCGACTTCGCCTCTGCCCACGAGGAGTCGCGCCTCGACCCAGGCGAGGCGAAGGAGATCGATGTCGCTTCCGGCTGCGCGGGTCAGCTCCTGAACCTCGGCAAGAAGGCTCTCTGCCCGCTCGAACTCCTCCGCCTTGCTGAGGCCATCGAGGAGATTCTGTCGCGCACAGAGAAAAACGCGCGGTCGTTTCTCAGGATCGATACAAGCCGCTGCCTCTTCCAGCAGGCGGATCGCCTCGGGGAGTCGCTCCAGCTCTTCAAGGACGCGGGCCTTGTTGATGAGGAGCGTACCCCTGAGTGGCTCCGCTTCGTTCGCACCCAGGGCGCGATCGAGAAGGGCGAGGGCCTCTTCGAGCCTGCCTTGCGCGAGGCGGAGCGACGCCTTGAGGCAGAGTATCCATGCCTCATAGCCCAGCACGTCTCCCGCGTTCGTCTCCCCGCGCTCCCAGCACGCGTCCGCTGTTACGAAGGCTTCCTCGGCGCTCCGCAGTTCGCCGAATACTCGCCGCGCATTTCCGAGGTGCGCCCAGGCGTACGCCCGCAGCTCTTCGAGCCACGACTCCTCGGCTGGTTCATCCCGCCTCAAGACGAGCGCCAGGGCGACCGCAAGCTCCGCGAGTTCGACCGCGCGGGCAGGGCTCTCAGGCGCCCGTTTGATGCTCTCGGAACAGAGCAGCTCGGCGAGGCCCCAACTGCGGAAGCGCCGAGCGTCGCGCACCAGGCCGAGAGCCTTCGGGAAGGAGTAGCGCTCAAGCCGCGCAAGAAGCGCGGGGGCTTCCGCCCGTGAGCGGGCGAGCGCGATGTCGAGCGAGGAGAAGGCGAGGTCGATCGCGCCGGCCTCGAAGAGGTCCAGGAGGTAGCCGCCGACCCGGTAGCAGGCCGGGCAGACGGCGAGGTGATGCAGCAGGAGCAGGTTTTCCTCCCGATCGCTGTCCCGCTCGATGAGGCGCCGGAGGGTCTTCCGGCTCAAATGGCGTTCTCGCATGCGAAATCTCCTCAAGTCTATATCCAATGTAATCCTAATGAGCGGAAGTGCCGGGAATGCGATTCGGCGGGATGTGAATCAGGAAACAGCCTAGGCGGCGGACCCGGTGTGCGCTTCGATGGACCAGCGGTGCGCTTCGGGAGACACTTCGTTAGAGGGAGGAGCCCTCGTGCCCCGCCATGATGGCGAGGGCCACGTGCTCCTCGAAGGAGACTTATGCCCCGAATTTCTCGTCACCTCGGAGTGCTGCTCGTTAGCGTCAGTCTCTTCGTCCCGGTCCCGCTCCTTGCGCAAGGTCATGGCCGGCACGCAGGTGCCCAAAGGAGTAGCGTCGGTTCCGTCGCGGAGAGCCTCTCCTTCGCCTGGCGAAGCCTCACCCGCCTCTTCGCGGCAACCGGCAGCGGGCTCGATCCGAACGGCGCAACCGTCCCGCCACCTCCGCCGCAGACCACCGCCACGACCCATGCTACCGGCAATGGTGGCAGCCGACTCGACCTCAATGGCTGAGCGCGCGGGCCGGGCACCGGCCCGGCTCACTGTTCGCTTCGAGCGACCCCTCGTCGGCTTCGGGAGATACGGGACGTCAAACCCGACCTGCCTCCGCTCGTCACGCCTAAACTCTTGCCCAGAGAAACCACATGGCTGGGCGAGAGGACAGTTCAGGATCAAGAAGAGCGCCGTCCCCGCCGGTCGAATTCGGTCGGCGGGTGCTCATCGACCCGGATGCACTCACGACGCTCACTGGCGCGGCGGCCGAGGCCCTCAGCGCCCGCGGTACGCCGCGAGAGTTGACCGAGGTGCTGCTTTCGGCGCTCAAGGTGATCGCGAACCTCCCGGCGAGCTGCCAGGTGTATCGCCCCAATCTCGGGAACGCAGAGTCGGTCGCCGCTTACGTGCGATTCAAGTACCGCTCAAAGCCACGGATCTCCGGTTCCCTTTTCGTTGATCGCAGACTCGATCTCGTCGCTGAAGACGGCTTCTACCCGAAGGAAGACCAGGATTCAGAGGGTGAGCGGCTCATCAACGCAGCGCGACGCTCTGGCGCCACCGGCATCCTGGTCTTTCGCTATTTCCGGGAGCGCAAATACCTCTCTGAGTTCCCGGCCGCGGCATTCACCATCCACATGCGCGACAAGCTCCGGCTCTGTGGCGGCATTCGCTTCCTCGACTACTTGCTCATTACGCCGGACCGGATCGAGAACCATCGCCGCATTGCCTCTGGCTTCCGCGGCTAAGTGGGCTTCGGGCATGGGGGATTCTTTCTTCAACGTGCGGGCGAAACACTGGCAGGCGCCCACGTGGCGACGGGTCGCCCGCTATCGCGGCTTTCACTCGGTCGGGGCCTGGCTCGCGGAGATCGCGTCGGATGCGGCAGCCGTGCACGCCGAGGCCGCGGCGGCCTGGGCAAAGGCGGAGAGGGAAAAGCTGCCGCCCCGGCTCCCCTGGCGGCCCGGCCGCTTCGGAGTGAATCTCTGGCGGGAAACCCGCTTCGTAGAGGTGGAGCAAGAAGGGCTCGTCTCGCCGCCGTTCGGGATTTATCGCTGGCTCAGTGGCTACAGCCTCGCCCATACGCCGACCGGGCATTCGCTCATCAACCTGCGGCGGCGGCGGGACTGCCAGACGGTTGCCGCCGAGCTCGCGCTCTGCGCGGCCAACTGGCATGAGACTGACGGCGAGCGCGTGCTCGTGGGGCCAGCCCGCGAGGAAGTACGGGCCGTGCTCGATCGGTGGCGGCGGATCGCGGACAAAACCTAAAGAACGGGCCGCAAGGCAGCCCGTGGAAGACGGCCTCGCTCTTGTATTGCTCTGTTCCTCTCCTCATCAACCCCGTCGCCGCGGCTGTGGGAGCTGTGGGCCGCCGCCACGTTTGCTCCATAGGCCGGCTGTATGGCCTGTGGAGCGGGGCGCGCGGTCCAAGGGGTGTGGAAAGGTCCGGGGGTGGGAGGGGTGATGGCCCGGAGCTTTCCATGCCCCGTCAGCTTCCATAGCCGACAGAGGTGGTGGGCTGCCAGTCGGTTGGGGGGAAGGTTACCGACAAGAGAAAAGCCCCAGCGGTCGTGCCGTGGGGCTCTGGAAATCGGATCAGTATTCTTCGGGGAGAAGGATGCAGGTCGAGGAGCGATCGGCCTCAGTGATGATCCAGACGCGGGTGCCACCCTGAAGCGTGTAGGCGGAGAGGAGGCGGGTGCCTTCGCGAAGCGCTTGGTCATTCGCGCGGGCATCCTCGGGGCAGACGTCGCCCCAATCGCGGTTTGCGTGGCGCGCGAGGTAGAGGAAGTAGTTCTCGGCGGCGACGGCGAAGGCTTGGAGGGCGCCGGGAGTCGCGACCACCCGGCCCAGGGGGACGGTCCTCCGCACCGGGCTCATGCCTCCTCCTCGCTCTCGGCGGGTGCCTCCTCGAACTCCTCGCCAGGATCGCCGGGGTGCGCCGCGATCCAGCTCACGGCTGCATACCGGGCGAGACGGGCGACGGTGCGGTCGGTGAAACCCTCACCGACGAGTACGAGCCGCTCAAAGAGCGCGAGCGCCCCACCGATCGCTTCTTCCTGGTCGCTCGAGAGCGTGCCGTCGAAGAGGCCGAGCACGGCGACACATCCCGATTCAGTCAGGCGAAGCACACCGTCGATCTCCGGGACAAGGTAGAGCGGACCCTCCTCCGCGGCGAACTCGGCGAGATGATCCAGGTTCATGACTTCAAGCGTCGGGTGAAAGTTCGGCGGGAAGAGATACCGCGGCTCCTCGTCGCCGGTCGCGAGTCCTACATAGGCCACGAGCTCTCCCACGCGGTTATGGACCGGGATCGCGAGCCGGCCTTTGAGGAGTCCCTTCGTGCAGTACCCCGCGCCGAAGTGGGCCAAGGTCTCCGCACCGATCCCGAGCGGCGCGAGGTTCGGGTGCGCGGGGTCGAGGGTCTTCAGCGTAAAGGTGAGGGGCGGATTTGAGGTGCGCAGCTCCTTGATCGGCGGCTCTTCGGCGGGTGCCTCCGAGGTCGCACCGCCGGGCTCCTTCCCCACGAGCCCAAGTTCGAACCAGGAGTCGAGCTTCAGGGCCGCGGCACGGACGCCGACGCCTTCACGCGTCGCGACGAAGTCCAGGACGTTACCGCCCTGTTTGCAGCCGAAGCAGTACCAGGCGTTCTTCTCTAGATTCACCTGGAACTGACGCGCCGACGTGCCTTTGCAGAAGGGGCAGGGTCCCGCGAGGTTCCGGCCCTTCTTCGTCAGGTCCGCTAAGAGTCCGTAGCGCGAGAGCACCGCTTCCATCGACACTGCCCGCTTCACCTCTGCGAATGACACGAAGCCCTTGGGCATCGCCTTCTCCTTTCAGGTTTTGAGGTTCTGCGGTCAGGGTACGGGCTCGAAACGAAACGCAAAAGGCGGCTAACGGAGCCGCCTTGCGTGACGTGACTTGTGCGGCGTGACTGCTACTTCATCGCATAGGTCACCGCCAAGGCCAGGGCGTCGAAAGTCGCTATGCGCTCATCCTCGCTCTGGTAGATCTTGCGGCGCTTCGGCATCTTTGGAGCAAGTTCCGGGAAGGTCTCGGCGAGATGCTCTGTGATCGAGAACTTCGTGGCACGCTTGTCCGGCGAGGAGAAGCACTCGATGACCGCGAGGCGAGGGATCGCGTGTACCGCGATGCCGCGCTCGCGGGCGGTTTCTTGAAGCTTCCCCAAGAGCTTGCGCACCCTGGGGCGGCGCCGCGAGCCGGGCGCCGCGGAGTCTTCGAGGACGACGACATCCGGCCGGCACTGATCGAGAAGCGCCTCAAATCGGGCGACAGCGCCGGAAACCTTCTCGCCGGAGATATGAGCGAGGCCCCAATCGATGAGATGGAACGGAGTTTCGAGGACGGCGTAGCCGAAGCCTTTGGTCGTTGGGTCCAGGGCGAAAATGCGGGTCGGGTCGGTAGGAGTTTGTGACATAGAAAAAAAGAGAGTGGTTAGTGATGTGGCTGCGTGCGTCAAAACGAGCGCGGCCGGGGGCCGGCCCGGATCTCGGGGAGAAGTGTCGAAAGGCAGAGCCCGACGAAGATCTTTCTCATGGCGGCTCTCACGGTATCGTCCCCACCACAAGAAAAAAGACGGCAAAAGTTGCCGCCTTGGCTAAGAAGTAGGTTTTATGCCTGGTGCCGCAAAGGTGCTATTCACGGCGGGTTGCGGCACCTCCTTTGACGAACTCGCCGTTTTTGCCTACCATCCGAGAAAAGGTCGAATCACTCACCCATTGTTCTTCTGAAACTCGAAGCACGCGATCCACGCCCGCCTAGCAGTGCGTCCCGTCGGCGAGTAGCGTCTCTCCGTGCGCATCACGGACGAGGACATTCGCAAGTTTCGAGAGATCTGGCGGGAGGAGTTCGCGGAAGAGATCGCCGCGGACGAGGCACGCGAACATATCGCCCGCCTTGACACCCTCTATCTCCTCTTGGCACGTCCTTCGGTGCGCGGCGAGGAGCCGGCGGCCTCGAGATCGGAAGACACACCGCACCAATGAACTATTTTCTCTACTGTCGCAAATCAAGCGAGGCCGAAGATCGCCAGATCCTCTCCATCGATTCGCAACGCACCGAGATGGAGCGGCATGCGGCAGCCTGGGGCGCGAAGATTATCCGTGTCTTCGAGGAGGCGCAGAGCGCGAAGGCTCCGGGGCGACCCGTCTTCGAGGAGATGCTCCGAGAGATCGAGAAGGGCAGGGCGGAAGGCGTGATCGCCTGGCACCCGGATCGGCTGGCTAGGAACTCTGTGGACGGCGGGCGGATCATCTACCTTCTGGACAAGGGGCAGCTCAAAGACCTCAAGTTCGCCACCTTCTCCTTCGAGAACAACTCGCAGGGCAAGTTCATGCTCTCGATCATCTTCGGGTACTCCAAATATTACGTGGACTCCCTGTCGGAAAACGTGCGTCGGGGGATGCGCGCGAAGGTTGAGCGGGGCTGGCTCCCCAATTTTGCTCCGGCCGGATACTTGAATGACCGGGAAAGCGGCCAGATCATCCCCGACCCGGAGCGCTTCCACGCGATCGAGAGGATGTGGCGCCTCATGCTCTCGGGAGCTGCGAATCCCCGGCAAATCTGGGAGATGGCGGGGAAGGAATGGGGGCTCACGACACGGACGCGCAAGAGAATCGGCGGCTTGCCGTTCACGCAGAGCGCGATCTACAAGATCTTGAAAAATCCATTCTACGCGGGAGTCATCGAGTGGGAGGGCAAGACCCATCCCGGCAAGCACCAGGCGATGGTGACCCTCTCCGAATTCGAGCGCGTCCAGGAACTCCTCAGAGGGCCAGGGAAGCCGCGGAGGAAGACCCATGAGTTCGCCTATACCGGCATGATCCGCTGCGGCGAGTGCGGATTCATGGTGACCGCCGAGCACAAGACGAACCGCTGGGGAACGCACTACACCTACTACCACTGTTCCTGGCGGCGCCCCGACTACGATTGTTCCCAAGGCTCGGTCGCCGCGGAACGCCTCGAAGCACAGATGGCAGAGTTCGTGGAGGAGACGACGCTGCCCAAGAAGTTCCACGACTTCGAGATGGAGCGCCTTGGCGCTCTCGCATCCGAAGATCAGGAACTCCTCTCGAAGCAGAAGCAGGCTCTTGAGGCCAAGGGTGCTGCGCTCGATCGCCAGCTCGCGAACCTGAAGAGCCTCCGCATCCGCGACATCCTGGACGATGGCGAGTTTCTCGAAGAGCGCCAAAAGCTCACCCGCGAACGTATCGCGGTGGCAGAGGAGATCGGAAAACTCGCCGAGAGCCGCGGACAGTTCGAACCCTACCGACTCCTCATTCAGTTCAATAAAGACGCGGCTTCCCGGTTCCGAGCCGGTGCGCCGCATGAAAAACGTCTCATCCTTGGAATCCTCGGTTCGAACCCTAGACTGCGTGACCGGGAACTCAAGATAGACGTGGCTAAACCGTTTCGGCGCTGGTCAGGAACAGCCACAATTAGCGATCTGCGGGCCTTTGTCCACGACGTTCGAACCTTTGGAGCCGATCCGGCCAATCAGGACCAAATCGATGCAATTCGAGAACTGAACGCAAAGCGCCCGAAAGTGGGCACCGCGTAAGGTCCTTATTTCCGGCGATTGTAGGGACTCTGATTGGTTGGAGCTAGGCTGACACCCTGTTCGGATGCCTTGCTCTGAACCGCGCCAGGTGTCCTGCCAAGCTTCAAGCCGATCACTCGCGTGGGAGTATTTCCTGCGGCGAGCTGCTTGAGCTGGGCAACATCCTGAGACGTCCATGACTTGCCGGTGTTCCGATTGTACTTAGGCATCATAGGTCCCTTTCTTAGGCTTAGCCAGCCGGAGTGTGTTGCTGCCGACAATCCTAAAAGCCATGTCGCCGGTCGTCTTCCGACTCGTCCAATAGGACCCGGTAAGGGTCAACGGTTCACCCGCCTTGAGTGTCAGGACTGAGGCTCCATCGTGCATCTCGCTCCGATGACGCACGCCGGCCTGCGGACGATTGGCATAGGTATAATGGAGTCGGATCACGCCGCTCCCATCTGCTTCGCTTAGCTGGGCGGCCGTGCTCTCGCTCTCTGACTCTGCCGTCCTTAAGACGCACGCGATCGAAGAGAACGACTGACGTATGGTCAGGCTCGCGGGAATGGGCGGGAGCGCATTGCCGGCAGGGTCAAGCCACGTGCTCCTGATCTCTCCCTCCCATGTACCCTGAAGGTCTGGGAGCGGCACGAGCCATCCACGGAAGCCCTTCCAACGCCAGCCCCATTTCACAAAAAGGAGGGCGAGGATTGCGTAGCCAGCAACCACGTGCGGCAGTTCCGCAAGGAGATGCCAAGAAACCCTTCCGTCACCGGAGAGAAAGGCGAAGACGATCCAAAGGACGATAAAAGCCAATGCCTGAACCCAATGGAGTGCCTCGGCGTTGATATTCTTCATAGTTAGGCAAAGCCGAGGTAGTCCCATGCAGCAGCAAGAAAGCTGTGAGCCTGCTCGCGTGTCCAGGGTTGGGTGGGATGGAAGAGATACTTTCGTTCGTTGACCTCAACCCAAGCGCTACAGCTCTCGACCGTAAGGGTGCCGTTGAATGCCTCCGCGAGAACAGAACGGATGATCGCTGCATAGCTCTCCGAACGGAAATGAGGGTCTGCCACATTCCATACGAGCGATTCAATAAGGAACGAAGCCACCCCCTGCGCGGCGGAAATGCCCTCAGCCTGCATGGCGTTCCGCAGACGCTTCAGGATGCGAATGACCCGCTTGTATTTCCTTCCAGTCCTGTCATTTTTGGCGATGCCATTCTGGCGATTGTGGTCCGGCCAATTAATTACTTGACCGCCGTTATCGGGATGAAATTCGGTCCCGAGTTCATGGGGGGCATTACCGTTGTAGTCCGCGATGCCCAGGTAGCGGTGATGCTCGAAGGCGGCTACGACATCGGCGTCGATCCGGTAAGTGTTGGCGTGGACATCGAAAGCTTTGTTTCCTCGCGTGACGCCGGCCTGCCCCAATTCTCGGATGAGCGCGGCCCCGACAAGGTTTTTGAACTCAGGGTAATGTATCGAAGCAGGACCGATTCCATGATCGGCAGGATTCTTCGAAGGCGAAAACGTCAGATCATAGAAAAAGGTCTGCTGCAAGCACACGCAGATATCGACATCACTATCAAGGCGGACGTTGGTCCGCGCGCTGTACGAGCCTTGTGTGAATACTCTAATCGGGAGTTGCGATAGCCGAGGATCGCGGCGGATGATACCCGTAATGAGGCTCTCCGCGCGCTCGCACTTCTCCTGTTCAGTCTGACTAGGGCCTTGCGCCCACGATTTGAAGGTATCTTCCCAGGTCATGACTTAGCTTGTTGCCCGTTGAGAATCTCCGATCCCCTCTTAATGACCTTCGTCACGACTCCCTGGATGGAGAAACCAGAGCCAACGAGGATGGGCCGGTAGTGGGATTGCGAGGACTCCGGCTTCAGCACCCAATAGTCCGGTAGGCGCGCCAGCTTCTTCACCGTCGCCTCGCCGTCTACGTGGGCGACAACGATCTCGCCAGGATCGGCTGCGGTCTGCTGGCGGACGAGCACGAGGTCTCCGTCCTCGATTCGCTCCCCACCGACCTTGGCCTGATCCATGGAGCGGCCATGGATCTTGAGGAGGAAGAACTTGGCAGACTTCGGCTTCAGATCCTCGACTGGGAGCTGTAGCCAGCCGTCGTGGTGCTGCTCGGCGAGGTCCAGGGCGCCGGCGCTTACCCGGCCAAGGACCGGGACCGGCCTGGTCTGCGTTCCTCCCGAGGGACGCCGCAGGACCTGGATGCCGCGGGCGCCGTGCGCGCGCCGGATGAAGCCGCCATCCTCTAGTTCCTGAAGGTAGCGCAGGACCGTGCGGCTCGAACCGACGCCGAGGGCCTGGCGGAACTCCTCGATGGTCGGCGCCCGACCGTGCTGGATGGCGTAGCGCTCAAGGGCGACGAGGACCTGCTCGGGTTGGTAGGTGCGTTGTCTGCCCATAGGATCGGTCTTTAGGGCCATGGATAGAGACCATGGACATGGTCCATTGTGGGCGGTAGGGGTATGGATGTCAATGGGCGCTAGGTCGTGTACCCATAAACCGAATGACCGAGAATGGTCGGAAACCGGGCCACAGCTGAGGGGGCGAAGTCGCTTTGCACTAAGCGCTGGAGAGCGGCGATGGTATCCGGTATCATCGGCTACATGGCTAGATGCACAGCACCAGTAAGAGGCCATCGCACAGCGAGCGGTCGAGCGGCCTGCCCTGCATGCGGTGGCAGCTACCGCGGCTACGGCGGCTACGGCGGCTACGGGTCGTCCCCGTCCCCGTCCTACTCCTCGTCGGGGAGCTACGGGGGCGGCCGGAGCAGCGTCGGCGGGTCCGGCAGCAGCGCAAGGCCGAGATGGTCGCGAGCCGGTTCGTCCGTGGCGTACACGCCTACCGAGGTGCGGGCACTCACGCCGGTCCGCGACAGCGTCGAAAAGCGAGCGCCCCTGCCTGACCTTCGGGACGTCTTTCTCTGCCATGCGTGGGACAACCGGAGCGGGGCCGCCAAAGAACTGCACGATCTGCTCGAGTCACGCGGTGTCTCGGTCTGGTTCAGCGAGAAGGACGTCGTCCTCGGCACGCCGTTGCTCCGGGAAATCGACAAGGGACTGGCGAAGTCGCGAGTTGGGATCGTGCTGGTGACCCCTGCACTGCTGCGCCGCCTCCAAGGAGAGGGCATTTCCGACAAAGAGCTTTCGGCACTCCTCGCGCGTGACCTGCTCGTTCCCATCGTGCACGACACGACGTACGAAGCTCTCCGCGAAGTCAGCCCCCTGCTCGGCTCGCGAAGCGGCCTGAGTACTGCACAAAATCCGATGGCAGACGTCGCGGCCAAGCTCGCCGAGCTGGTCGCCCTCTAGCTCTATTGCCGGGATGGCCGGCCCCGCCGTCGCCCAAGCGGTCCGGGCGCCGGCGTGGCGGCAGCCACCGCTCATTCAAGAGGAAGTTCTGGAACTCCTGCGTCGGTGAGCAACTGATATAGTTCTGCGACCTTCCGGCGCCTCCCACGCTCCTGACAAAAGCTGAATATTGCTCGCTGCTTGGCACGAGAAAGGGCTACAAAGAAAGTCGCGATTCCTTCCGGGTTGCCGGGAATGTGCGCCCACCACGCATCGTCATCCAGTCCGACAAAGATTATCGTGTCGTATTCAAGGCCCTTGCTCCTATGTACTGTCATTAGAGGTATCCTTGCAACGCCCTCAAAGGCATCCAAGCACGCGGACCAATCGGCTACCGAGGAAGCGCAAGCTGCGAGGTGGAGCTTGAAAGCCTCGACCATCATGTCCAGTATCTCGCCCGTTCCATATTCGGGGTAGGTGCGTGAGACCGCCGCAAGGTCGAGAAAGCGAAACACGCGATCAGCTATCGTCGCGGCCTCTTCTTCGGTGGGGGGGAGTGCAGCCATTTCACCGCGAAGCTCATTGAGGAACGCGGTCAGTCCAAGTTCGGCCCTGCGACAAGCCACCTCATCATCAGGGCTCGCAGCCCGCAAGGCCAACACGCTCTCAAACGCCAAATGCCACGCATCGGGAGCGCGACGGGTAGCACCGAGTCTGAGCATTGCAACTGCGATATGACAAAGATCATCCGCGAGAAGATCCTGTAAGGTGGTGCGGCCCAAAACGTGGCTCTCGTTTCTTAGTTCCAAGCCAGCTTCAAGAAAGCCGGCAGCTAAGTCAGATTCAAAATTATCAGCCCTCTGCCGAACTAGCAGCGCATAGTCGCGAGGTGACCTATTGCGACTTCGCATATCGTCCGCGATCCAGCTAGCAAGATACTCAACCTCTACAGCCTTGGTGGCACTGGTCCACACCTGGGCGACATCTCCGTCAACCTGTCTTTCAGCTTGAGCAACCGTAGGAATTGCTTGTCCGTCGAGAGCCAGCGCGACGAAGTGTTGGATGCGAACCAGGTCCGGGGACGACCGAAAGTTAAAGGTCAGGGTAATGCTGGTCGCCCCGAAGTCCTCTTGGAAGCGGCTGAACGCATCGGGCCGTGCACCGGCCCAGGTCATAATTCGTTGCTTTTCATCGCCGACTGAAGTAACTGCCGTACCGCTGTCGGAAAACGCCGAGAGCAGAAAGTCATATTGAGCGTATGTCGTATCCTGGAACTCGTCTACGAAGACAAAGGGATAAGTCACTTGGAGGGCGCGCCTGATTTGGGGATTAGCCCTCAGTAGAAGTTCTGCCAGGCGGTTGATGCTTACGAACGAGAGGAAGGAGTGCGGACCGTCTCGAAGCTGAGCACGCCACCAGAGATCAAGTACGTATGCCATGACCGACCCTGGCTCCTCGCGAACGATCGGCAAGCGGTACGTGCCGACATGGCGGCTTTCAAAGGTGTTTGGAGCGATGGCGGCGATATCCGCTTGCCAGTTGGGTGTCTTCAGGCGAGTGATATCTAAGAAGTCCCTGATCTGGTCGCGGTTAGTAAGGAGGATCTCATAAGGATGCGTCGGCCGCCAAACAAGTGGAATCGCGTTCGAGAACCGATCCACCAATCCCTTTGTAAAGGAGTCGAAGGTAAGCGATGAGAAGCGCCGGGCGAGTTCCGGTGGGCAGCGGCGTCGAACGCGGTCAGCGAGATTGCTAGCAGCGTCGGTCTTAAACGAGATGGCTAGAATCCGATAGGGTCGCGGACAGGCACCAGTCTCTAAGAGGTAGACTGCCTTTTGTGCGAGGAACTCTGTCTTACCGGCGCCTGGACCTGCCACGACACCGATGCTGCCAGGATGCCGCAGTGCCAGCCACGCGGCCGGCTCAAGGTCGAGAATGCCACTTGGACGCCAATCCGCCGTGGGAACGCGGGGCATCTCAGTCATCGTCTACTGTAGGCGAAGGCGCCAATTGCGCTTGGACTGCAACCAAGAGCGCGCGAAAATCGGCGGGGATTCCTGATCTAAGATCTGCGAGTGATAGATTGCTAAGGACTCTGACATGGGTACTAGGCTTGCCGCGCCCTAGAAAGAGATAGCGATACCAGCGCATGTGCTCGTCATGGCTATCATCATATAGGTCCGGCTGACCTTCTTCGCCGAGGACTGACGCTCTAGGCTCTCCCTTTTCGGAGGGACCGTGTTGATTAGGCGCGATCTCCTGGTAGGCATCAGAAAATGCACAAAGCATGCTGTAGTCGAGATCAAGCGGGGAGCAGAAGAAGACGTTGTAGTGGCGGAGCCATTCTAGCCAGTTGTAGAGTTCTTCGGCGGCGGTCGGATCGCGCTCATCAAAAGCGGCAAGAGTTGCTTCTGGTCCTTCAGGATCTAGCTCGTCACCAAAGAGTTCCTCAGCTGCAAGGCCATTGGCGAGCAGTTCTTCGCATACTGTCTTAATGCGACCCCATCCGCCGCCTGCTCGTCCGAGGTCGAGATCGAGGAGTGTGACGTGCGGTATCGCTAACTCGGCGAGGAGTTGCCAGAGATGGTTCACGTGTCGGCCGCCCAGCGGCACCACTGCGACGAACGACCGATCGAGGTCAACGTCAAGCGCCTCCGCCAAGCGCGGCAAGACTACTTCTTCAGAGGCTCCTTCCCCAAGCACTACCAGCCGGGCGAAGTAGAGTTCCGGGAAGGTCCGTACTGCTTCACGAATGAACTTCGCTGCTTCTTCCTCATCCTCGGGGAGTCTGATGCGCTTCACCTTGGCTGTGCGACTTTGGAGATCAAGCCGAAAATGCCGCACTTGCGTCGGATCAACCCTTGCCAGGACGCTTGCTGAATGACTCGCAATGACGGCCTGGGCATGTGGCCCTTGAGTCAGATCCAGGATCTGCTTGATTATGCGGGAGAGATAAAACGGCGCGAGGTTGTTCTCTGGTTCCTCGACCGCGATGAGCGTCAGGCTAGGCACTGGCACGCTATCCGGTTGAAAGCCGCTGAGTGGATGATCGCCAGTGAGTTGGCTTTCGATATCCAGAGTTGCCGCCGCTAAAGCTAGGTGGAAGAGTGACCTCTGCCCATCGCTAAGGTCGTCCAGCGGACGCTCGCGGCCGGCCTCATCAGGACTGAACATAACGTCAACCTTGCGAATGAACTCCTGGAACCTGAGATCAACGGGCCGAAACAGCGGGGTGGTATCTGTTCCGGCGCTGTGAACCTCTTGCCAGCGACGGGTCAGCGCCTCTGTCACCGAGCTTACGGCCTGTTCAGTCGAGAAGGCATCATTCAAGACGCCACCGACATTCGTAAAGGTGTCCCGAACGTCCTGAGACCAGTTGATCGCACGCCAGAGACGCCCGCGGAGAAAGGCAGCTACCTGCGACTGTGGATCTCGGATCGCGGGTACGTATAGCAGCTGGATACGCCCGCGATCTATTTGTTTGACCTCAATGCAGTCATTTTCCTGAAAATCGCCGAAGGAGCGAATGGCAATAATTTTCTGTTCGACAGATCCTTCAACCGTCCCGTCGTCGGTCCATGTTGCGGTAAGACGCAGGCGGCACTTCAGACGGCCGCTCCCCTCTGCGGCCATTTGGTGGAAGAACTCCGGGACAGCTGAGTCATCCACCGTCTCATCGTCAAGTTCGGGGAAGGCGAGCAGTGCTTCAAGCCACAGGCTTCGTGTTTGAGGCGCAGTTTCTTCAGAGGCGGGGACATGGAAATCCTGACGCCTTACTCGCCGCTGATCGCCAGTAACACCGAACATGCGTTGGAGTGCGAGCATTACCGCAGTCTTTCCTGAGCCATTTGTTCCGACGAAGGCGGTGAGTCCAGAGTCGAAATCTATGGACGTTGGTTCAGGTCCAAAGCAGCGAAAGTCGAATAGAGTAAGGCGCTCAATGTACATGGTGGGAAGCCTCTACGGGGATGAAACAGGCTCTCGCTTCAGCGAGTGGTCGGGAGGAGCGCATAGACTGATGATACCGGAACACTTGTCAAGAACTCCAGGGAGAGTGGGGACAAGACTGCGTTTCTCGTTATAGCGATCCCGCCATGCATGAGTGAGCATGTTGCTATGACGAATAGCCCACTGATCGGCGAAGAGGAACAGGCGCCGACCGCTCCCGAGCGATCCGCATGCCGCGACCAGGTGCCGCCTCCGCTCCTCGTTGGTGGTCACGGTGAGGACCCGGAAGTTCGGGATGCCGAGGTGTGTTCGGTGAAGGCCCTGGCGCCACGTCTCCCGGTAGGCAATGAGCTTGCGCCGGAATGAGGTCTGTGCGAGGCCCTGGCGCACAACCGGCATCGTGCCGCGGTCCGCTTCGAGGAAGAAGTACGCTCGCTGCCGGCCCTCTGGCGCGCCCCTGAAGCGCAGCCCGAAGACGCGATCCGGCTCCACGCCGAGGCGATGGAGCTTGCCGCCCTCCTGGACCTCGATCTGCCAGCGGAAGGGCAGCCGCAAGCGCCGGGTCGCCTCTGGCGCTGCGGCGAGCACGTCTTCTGGCCGGATGAACTCAACCCCTTCCGTGCCGCGGCAGGCCACCTCGAAGGCGACCATGACCTCGGCCACCGCGAGCGTATGTCGGAGGAACTGGCGGGAGACGGTGCGGCTCGTGTCCCATCGGAGGGTGCCGCCTCGCTTGCCCTCGGCAGCGAGCACCGCGCCGCCCCGGCTCCCCAAGGCGTAGACCAAAGGCTCGGAACCCTGGGAGTACCAGTCGAGCTGCGCCGGCGGCCGGTCCAGGTAGCCATGGTGGAATAGGAGCTGCAAGCGCCGGAGCGTCGTCTGCCGGCTGCCATCTGAGAGCGCTATGAGCTGCGTGGAGCGCAGGAGCCGGTGGCGCTGTGCGGCGCGCAGGATCAGAAGATCGCGGGGCGTGAGCTTGATGCCCGCGACCGCTGCGCGCTCAAAGCGCGGCCGGCGAGCTGGTGAGGTGGTCATCGGCTCACGTTACGCGCTGGCCTCCGGCTCGGAAAGGCGCCGGCTCCCGCCGCCCAACCACCGCTCGATTCTTCGCTCCACCTCCTCCCGTGGCCGGCCGTATCGCTCGCGAGAGTGGCGGATGACCGCCTCGCGCCGGCCGGTCACGGTGCCGCGGATCGGAGGGAGCGTCCGCCCCCGGAAGGGCTCGCGCATCGCGCCGTGGTCGAGAAGCCGGGCATAAATCTCGTGCTTCCCGAGGGAGACGAGATTGCCCGTCTTCACGTCGCCGCCGAGCTCGTCCGCGAGGAGGCGCGCATCCCGCTCGCCGACCCGGAAGGCGATGAGGTTCCCGGCATTGCCGAATACGCTTTGCCGGATCTCGTCCGTGAGCTGATCGAGGTACTGATGCGCGAGGATCAAGGAGAGCCCATATTTCCTCGCCTCGGCGAGGATCGAGGTGAGAGCTTCGGTCGCGAAGCTCTGGAACTCGTCTATATATAGATAGAAGGGGGTGCGGCTCGATTCCGGCAAGGCGGCCCTGCGCATTGCCGCCCACTGGAACTGCGAGAGGAGGAGCGCGCCCAAGAGCCGGGAGTGGTCCTCGCCGATCACACCCTTCCCGAGGTCGGCGATCATGATCCTCTGCCGGTCCATGAGGAAGCCGGCGTCGAAGCGGTTCACGGCCTGGCCGAAGACGTTTCGCATCGGAGCGTTGGCGAGCAGGCGGCCGATCTTGTTTTGGATCGGCGCGATGGCTTCGAGTCGGAAGCGCCGGTCATAGCGGGCGTACTCCTCGCGCCAGAAGGCCCGCACCACCGAATCGCGGATCTTCGCCGTGAGGCGCTCCCGGAAGGCGTCCTCCGAGAGGAGGCGCGGTAGCGCCAGGATCGTCATCCCGCCGTGGTCGAGGAGCGCGGCGAGCGCGTGTCCCAGGATGTATTCGAGGCGCGGCCCCCAGCTCGAGCCCCATATCCCGCGGAAGGCCGAGAGGACCCCGGCGACCACGAGGTGCTCCTCGTCGCGCGCCACCTTCGGCAGGAGGTTCAAGCCCACCGGCCGCGCGAGGTCGCCAGGGTTGAAGTGGAGGACTTCGTTCGTCCTCCCCCGCGGGATGGCGTCCAAGACTTCGCGCGCCAGGTCGCCGTGCGGATCGAGGAGCCCGACGCCCCTGCCGGCGTAGAGGTCTTGGAGGATGAGGTTCCTGAGTAGCGTGCTTTTGCCTAAGCCCGTCTTCCCCACGATGTATAGATGCTGCGCCCGGTCCTCGGGCGCCAGGAGCACGAGCTTCTCCTCGTCAGAGACCCAATAGGTGCGGGTGCCGATGGCAACAGGGGTTTGATCCATAGGAGTGTTGCGCCCTGCCTCCCTTCCCCTCCCGTCAGGGAGTCAGGCCGGCGGACGTGAGGAACCGCCGGCCGACTCTGGCGGCCCGACGGTTACGCCCGCATCAGGATTTGGTGACCGAGCGGGCGCGGCAAGGGAGGCGGACGCGGGAGGAAGTCTGGCGCGTGGTTTCCTGCCTCGCAAGGCGGAGTTCTCCACCGTCCTTCCTAGTCGGCGCTCCGGAGCCGGCCCTTCGTGTGCCAGTTCCCCCCCCGCTCGTCAGCAGGCCGAGTTTCGAGGCCGGTGCGCCCGACCCGCGTGGTTTGATCGAAGGGCCGACCGATAGGGAAAGACCTCGATCCATTGCCGTCAGGAAACCACGCGGGTCGGGCGTAGCCTGACAGCGGTGGGGAGCTCGTCCCTTGAAGCTCCGTATGGGGATTCGGCCGTCCGCCTCGGGCGGAGCCCCTACAAACCTTGTTTGTACGGGCGTATGTATATGCCTGCGAGTCGTGGGACTCGGCGCGCCAGGTCTCCGATCACTTCATTCGTGATCGATCGGGCCACGCGGTAGCCGACCGTAGCAAGGCGGCATTTTGTGGCGCCTTTTGTCGTTTCGCACTCGCCCCTACTCTCAGAGCCAGTCCCTCGACAAAAGAAACCCCGAAAGAAAGGAGAACGAAATGCCCACGCCCGCCGCAGAGAATTACAAAGCCTCGAAGCTCGATGAGCTTGCCCGCCAGTGGGACATGACGGTCTGCGAGTTCATCGAGGCGTACGCCCTCGATGAGGTGGTGCCCGGCATCTGCATGAACCGGGACTGCGACTACACGATCGAGGCGGAGCCCGACCAGCGCGAGGGGTGGTGCGCGGAGTGCGACACCCCCAGCGTCAGAAGCGGACTCGTCCTCGCCGGCATTCTCTAGCCCCTTCCGCAGTACCTCTCTCAAACGTCAAACAGAAAGGAGGTCGCTATGGCGATCGAAGACGCTCGCGCCCTCGCGCGCGAGCGGGTGACCACTATTGGACGCGACATTCTCGCCGCCTTCGAGTCCGGGGAGCTCCCGCGGGCACTCGCGCAGCTCTTCATCCATCGCAAGGTCGAAGTGCCCTCAAGGCACTGGACCTGGACCAATCGCCTGATCGCCATCCGCAAGGGCCACGTCTATGCCGCGGGCTTCCGCCAGTGGCAGGCGCTCGGCCGGCGGGTGAAGAAGGGCGAGCATGCCTTCCATATCCTCGCCCCTCGGGTCGTCACGGCCAAGGAGGATGACGAGGAGAAGGGCGTGAGAGAAGGCGATCCCATGAGGGTCGGCTACCTGGCGATCCCGGTCTTCGGGTTCTTGCAGACCGAGGGTGATTCGCTTCCAGGCACCGAGAGCGAGGGAGAGTTCATCGATAGCCTGCCCTTGGTGGAGGTCGCCCGGAGCTGGGGCCTCTCGATCTCCCTCTACGCCCACGAGGATGCGCCCGACCGCCTGGGGTACTTCTCTCCGGGCAGCGGGATTGCCCTCGGCGTCGAGAACCTGTCGACCTGGGCGCACGAACTCTTGCACGCCGCCGATGACCGCCTCGGGAACCGGCTCTCAAAGTCGCTCGATGCGGAGGTGGTCGCCGAGTTCGGCGGGGCGATTCTCCTCGAAGCCTTGGGCTACACGAGAGAGTCCGACCGGGGCGGCGCCTACGACTACCTCCGGCGCATCTCCGAGAAGGAGAAGAGGAACCTCGTCGGCGTTTGTACCGAACTCTTGGATCGCACCTGTACCTGCATCACGCTCATCCTCGATGAGGCGGAGCGGCTCGCTGTGTCAGCCGCCCACGAGGAGCCTTCCTCGGCTCCGGTCGGCATAGCAGTCTGAGAGTCTGCTTGCACTTCGAACTCATTCCATTCCTATCGCCCCAGGGTTACTCCTGGGGCTTTCTCTTGCTCAACTTGACATTTGTGCAATATTAGCGCATAATACTAACGTGTATTTGTTTCAGATCGTGATCCATATACGGCAGGGAAACTGAGTCTCGTAGTTCGTCTGCCGTCTTTTCTTCCTCGCCTCGAAACGACGCCCTTTCTCGCCGCCTATCCTTCGTGTTGCCATGACACACATTCACAGACGGCCTCTCAATTACTACCTCCGCAGTTATCGCCGGCATGCCCACCTGACCCAGGCGGGCCTTGCCTATCTCCTCGGCGCCTCTACGGGCGTGAAGGTGTCGCGCTATGAATCCGGGAAGCGCACTCCTTCCCTTGAAACTGGCCTTGCCTACGAAGCTGCCCTCGGCGTTCCGGTCTGCACGCTTTTCCGGGGCCGTTGCGAGGAGATCGCGGAGAAAGTAGCCGAGCGGCGCCGGAGACTCGAAGCGCAGCAAGAGAGGAGGCGGCAGAGAGTCGGCTCTGCGCTCCGCCATGAAGCTTCATATGCCGCGTCTCTTCGCTCGTGACCTCATCGTCGGTGTCGACCCGACCTCAAGAGGCTTCGCCTTTGTCGTCCTCGAAGCTCCGAATTTCCTTGTGGATTGGGGCGAGAGGATCGTACCCGCGAGGAGCGGCACGCTGCTTCGCAAGGTAGACGAACTCCTCACGTACCACGAGCCGGCCGTACTCGTCGTCGAGGATACGGCGGCGAAGGGCTGCCGGCGCCAGAAGCGCGGCAGAGAGGAAATCAGGCGGATCGAGCGGCTCGCCAGGGCGCGCGGCGTACAGGTGGCACGGGTCTCGCGCCTTGCGGTAAGAGATACCCTTGCAGGGAAGGGCAAATACGAGGTGGCGCTCCGGCTCGCACAGGTCTTCCCGGTTCTCGCAGACCGCCTCCCGAGGAAACGCAAAGCCTGGATGACCGAGGATCAACGCATGAACACCTTGGACGCCCTCGGGTTTGCGGCGGTGCTTGTAGCGCGGGCTCGCGAAGCTCGACCCGGAGATCCGGCAGGCGATCTTGGGAAGCGTGGGGACCTTCGTCTCCTTCCGGGTGGGGCCGACCGATGTGAGGATCGTGGCGCTAGAGTTCGAGCCGGAGTTTACGACCGCGGTCCCTCACCTCGCTCCCGAACCATGAGATCTACGTGCGACTCATGGTGGAGGGAACGGTCGCCCGGCCCTTCAGCGCGGAGGTGTTGAAGATGTAATACTATGGGCCTGCCAGCGGACCGATACGAAATGAGCGCTACAGGCTGCCAACTGCCCCATCGAGTGGTCGTTCTCACTGGCCCGCTTTCCGGTGGCAAGACAACAGTCCGCGACAAGCTGGTCTCTCTCCTTGAGCGACTTGGTCACCAGACGCAGACTATCCATCATCTGCACGATCTCTACGCTCCCCTTGCTGCTCAGAGGGGCACACCGATATCGTCGGCAATGCCACGCGATCAGATAACGTCGATCATTTCCAACATCTACGCCGAGCATGGCCGCGATGTTGGCACCTCATTACTCTTTGACTTCCTCCGTAAACGCTCTGCCGACCCTATCTATATCGTTGATAGCAAACGCAATCCTGATGGACTACGTGCTTTGAGGTCCGGGCTCGCCCACGTCGCGATTATAGGTGTTTATGCGCCTGTATCCTTGCGACTGTCACGTGTAGCTACGCGCCAGAAGGAGATGGATCTCGGTAGCACTAGCACCTACGGTACGGCTGAGGAGCAGTTGCGCCGCGACGCAGTGCTCTTTGATACGGACGCAGCGTTGGCCGAGGCGGATGCCATCGTCGAGAACGATTGTACGCTGCCATTCAGACTAGAAATGCTGCTCTTGCAAGCTCTTCAGCAGACGAGCCTCATAGCACCGCTTGGGACACCCTACACTCCAGTCCAACCCTTGCGAAAGGCGTTGTCACCCAAGGATATTCCCTCCCTAACACGCGCTAGTTACCGCCAAGCGCTCGATGATTTTGCCGCTCTGACCAACGAGCATAATGTAGTAGTGATCCAAGGGGGTAACCGCTTCGCGGCCCACTATCTCAAGTCGCACCACGGGCTTGATGCTGCCGAGATGAAGCTGTCGAGTTTGTCCAAGCAGCACCCATCGATTCTTCTCTCTACGATGCTTACACCATTCGAGAGGACTAAGACGATTGATCGTGCCTCCGGCGCAAGTCTTTGCGACCTGCTGCGCTCGCTTCCAGCGCCGTCGCTGCCTTTCACCACACGCACGAATAACGACCTCCGGGTGAAACGCAATTTCAGAGAGCTTCACGCTAGGTTTGATTCGGAGCAGCCGCTTGATTCCATCGAACTACGCGCAAGCAATGAATTGCAGTCCACCGCTCTGTACCGACATCTCGCGAGGGACGATCGACCAATCGCCTTCCTGGACGACATGCTGTATCGTGGACGCACCTTGCACGCGGTCTGGTACACACTGCGCCTTTTGAAACTGCTCGACCGTCCGTGGCGCTTCTTTGCCGTATGCTCAGACAGGGCGAGCCAGGGCCTGCGATCGCGATTTGTTCATGTGCTGCGACCTGGTTTCGGCTATCCTTTTGAAAACTGTGCTCGATCAGCACAGGGCTACTACGATCTCACGCTTGACCGCTTTGAATACCGTGATTTGTCACAACTACGGCCAGTGCTTGGCTCCCTTTGGCCGTCGGTCGTTGCCAGAAATCCACTTGATACGGAATGGCGCAATCTCTTATGCTACACTGCGTCCTCAATAGGGGGTCGAGGCTTCGAAGTTATTGCTTCGGCACTCGCTACTATTGCGGTTCATTATCGCACCTTCGGACCCGATGCCTTGCTTTCTCCAAGTGCGCTTGCTGACCAGAGAGCCGCGGGACTTGGGTGGTGCCCGGCGTTCTTGGCTCTCTGGGACGCCTTTATTTCGCAGGAGTGGCCAGTGAGGCAGCGGGAGCGGTTCAAGAAAAGAGTGAGGCGAATATGCTTGGAGGCGCAAAATGCAATGGAGGGCAATGCCTTCCAAGATCTAGCGGACTTGTACCGTGAGATTTACCCGCGCATCTGGTATCATAGCGACTGTTTAGTATAATAGAGGGTCAAAGCAATGGCACGAGAGTGTGAAATCAAAATGGAGCTAATGTCTGACGAGGAGGCGCAGGCCGTGCAAGAGCGTGCGCTGAGTCTTGGCTTTCGTGAAGAAGACCGACGAACCGAACTGGATTTTGTGCCAGACACCGAAGGCTATGGCTGCCGACAGGCTGGCTTGCTGCTTCGCTTCAGGGAGATACGGCGGCCGAGAGTTACGCCAGAGATCTTACTTACCTTGAAGATCAAGAACACCGCTACGGAAGGGATTCAGGACAACGAAGAACTTGAAATGTATCTAGGCAGAGATCAGAGTGGACAACCGATGTTCGATACAATTCGCGCTCTGCTCCGTGAGCGGGTCGGCCTCGAGTTGCCGATAACTATCGCGAGCGTGCGAGACTTCCAAACTGCATACCAGATCGCTGTGCAGGAACTTCGTATGACTGAACGTCGTGCTCTAATCGAGAAGCACCGGCAGACGCTCGTGCGAAACGGCAGCGTTATATCGCTGGATTATTTTCCTGAAGGGGTCGGCTTGTTCGTGGAACTGGAAACGCAAACGCCAGAAGCACTCCGTGATCTTATCAATGAGCTTTACCTCGCTGCCGGTCGATTAGAACAACGCACTTACGGGCAGCTTGTAGAGGCTAAGAAGGCCGGGCAAACAGAGAGCGAACGGCGGACGTGCTTGTTTCCGGAGACGCGAGAACGACTCGGTCCAACGGCTAAGCACCCTCAGCACTAGCTTAGCTAGGGACATGAGAGACATTCAGGGCTTGCGCGAGATCGTCTAGGAAGAGCTTGCGTGCATCAAACGATAGACGCGCACCGCGACCGACTCCTTCAGGATCAGCCTCTATAAATGGCATAGCCGCGTTGAGGAGATCGCGACTGTGCGCCTCGTCGCCAGAAACGTGGGCCTCGAAAAAGGTCGCATCGATATCTAGCCTTGAATGCGGGCGGAACACTTTCAACCCTTCGACCACACTACCATGACGGTACGGAGTGCTGGATTCCATCCCGAAGACCACTGCACCAATCATCTCGGCGACCAGACCGCCGCGGAACAGGGCGAAGTGGATCTCTTGGAAGCGGCATATGCCAGCAATAGGTTCGGCATTGTTCCAGTCGGCCTCTGACAAGCCAAGCGAGCGCATGAACTTGCGATACATTTCCGGATGGCTGTCGGCTACAGGCTGGCCTGCGAGCGCTACCCCGTATTCATCGGCAAGGTTCTCTGCCAGAACCCTCTGAAGCGCCTCAGATGGAGCGATTGTAATTGCGCCTGCAATATAAAGGCGAAAGCGCCTAACATGCTGGTAATAGAGCAAGGCGAATTGACGTAGGCGCGCCTCATCGAAGTCGCCGAGAGCGAACCACTTCCAGAAATAGTGCTGGAAGCCAGGATGGTAGGCGTAAGAGGCGCGAATGTCAGTGATCATGGCTGATTCTGTTTCTGGCATCTAAGTTCTCCCCCTTGTGTAGTTTTCCAGATTCTTGCCTAAGGCTTGCGGGTGACAAGATCAACCAGACGGTTTCGTTAGTGCGTGTTTCGGCACTAGCTTCCGATATTCGGCTACCTTCTCGCGTTTGCCCCAGGCTCCGTAGAACTGAACTACGCGCTCAAGGGCCTTCGGTTTGTCCGACGCTACAGCCCTGTTGTAGTATGCGAGCAGCAACGGCTCCGCTTCCTGCCAACGTCCTAGCTGCGCGAGTGCGCCGCCAAGTTCAGCACCCGTGGAGACCGTAATATAGGCGGACGTTCCTGTTCGAACTTGGAGAAGGCCGACTGCCCGGCGAAGGTGAGCCTCCGCTCCATGGTAGTCCTTCTGCTCGTAGAGGCTCAGTCCTTGCGCCCGCTCGATCGAGGCAACGAGCCGGTCGGTGGGTCCGAGATTCTTACGAGCGAATGAATAGGCCTCTTCTATTAAGCGATCCGCCTCGGCAAATTCGTGGTCTGCCACGAGGGCGACCGCGAGCTGAACCTTGATCTTCACTGTGGACCGATGCTCTTTACCGAGACCTGCCTCCGCAATCGCCAATGATTCCCTGAAGATGCTTATTGCCGCCTTTGTATCACCTCTCAGCAAGAAGAGAAGTCCGAGGTTGTGCGTTGAAATTGCGACTCGAGGATGTTGTGGCCCAAGGGCCGCGCGGAACATGGCGGTAGCTCTTCTTTGAAGACGCTCGGACTCATCAAACGCCCCTGTCTGCTGAAGAATCGCCGCCAGATTCGAAAAATCGTCAGCCACGATGGGGTTACGTTCGCCATAGATCTTCCTTCGCATGGCGAGGCATTCCCGAAGGATCGGTTCCGCCTCTTCCGGGCGGTGCATTTCGGTCAAGAGACTGCCGAGGCCGCTCAGGGAATCGGCAATCGCCTCCGGGTTGGGCTTGGGCGCGCCGCGCCGCAGCGCTAATACGCGCCGCTCAAGGTCTAGGGCTTCGTCGTAGCGCGACTGCTCGTCCGCCATAATGCCAAGTTCTTGGAGAGTGTCGCCGATTCTCGGGTCGCTCGCTGGGAGCCCTTTTTCGAAGACTTTCAACGCACGGCGGTAGGTGGTCTCCGCCTGAGCCAATTGCCCTTGGCCACGCCGCAGCGCCGCCACCTCGAAGAGCGTCTCTCCAAGCAGGGGATCGTCGTTTGCCAGGTGCTGCGTCGCGATATTGAGACTGCGCGCGTGAGTGCGCGAGGCTTCTTTAAACATTCCCATGTTCTGGTACATTTCGCCAATGCTATTCAGCAACCGCACCTCAGTTTCGGGCTGGTTCTTGAGGCGGCGCGGCAGCTCTTCGACCGCTTGATCGAGTAGCTCCTTTGCAGATGTCGCGCCGCGGAACGTCTCGTGCGGGTTGGTGAGCTGGAACATCTCGATGAGTAGCGACGTGGTGGCTGCGGCTCGGGTCGCCTCTCGGGTAGCCTGATCGCGTTGGCGTACTGTCTCCCGATACTGGTGATACCAGGCGCCGAGAAAGCCGAGAGCGACGATCAGGGCCAATGCCGCCACTGCTGCCTTTCCCTTGTTCCGGCGGAGGAGCTTAGAAGCACGGTACGCCCACGACCCGCCGGTAGCCAGCACAGGTCGAATCGCGAGATGGCGCCCTACGTCTTCGGAGAGATCGGCCGGCGAAGGGTAGCGTTCGTCAGGCTTCTTACGAAGGGCCTTCAAGACGATTGAATCCAGGTCTCCTCGGAGCGATTTTGCCAGACTTGCAGGCTGGCTCTCAAATGGCGGCACGCACACGATTGTTGCTGCGCGATCTGTTGATGGCGCGTACTTCCCATGTACAAGGTCGCTCGGCGGAGTTGGTTCACGGTATCGGATGGCGTCGGAGAGCTCGCTCATGGTGGCGGCCTCGGAGTACGGCAAGCAGCCGCTCAAAAGTACGCAGAGTAAGACGCCCAGGGAATACACATCGCTCAAGGTGGTCGTCTCTTCGTTCCCGACCTGTTCCGGGCTCGCGAAGGGCAGCGTGATCGGCGACGGTTCCCCGGGCGAACTCCCACCGGCGCCTACCTCCTGGGCGATCCCGAAGTCCAGGAGCTTCAACTCGCCAGTCGCGGTGACGAGGATGTTCTCGGGTTTCAGGTCGCAGTGGATGACACCGCGCTGGTGAGCGTAGCTCACTGCCTCGCACACCTTCTGGAAAAGTCGCAGGCGGTCATACACGCGAAGTGACCGGCGCTCACAAAAAGTGGTTATCGGATCGCCCTCGATGAACTCAAAAACAAAGTACGGCAGGCCCTCCGGGGTCTCGCCGCTGTCGTGGAAAGTCACAATTGCGGGATGCGAAAGCCCGGCGAGGCGCTTGTCCTGGGAGAGCTTTACGGCGCGGGAGGTGAGCACCTTGATCGCTACCCGGCGATCGTTGTTTCTGGTATCTCGCGCTTCGTAGACGACCCCCATGCCGCCTTGACCGACGCGGCGGAAGATCATGAAGTGGTCGATGCGGTCGCCCTCGCCATAGTCTGGCTCCTCCTGCCGATCCGGCAGGCCAAGGAGGCCCGCGAGCGACGACGTGGGCACGGCCGGGGCCTCAAGGAGTGCCTCGACCTCTTTACGGACTTCCGGATCATCCCCACAGGCGGCATTGAGGAAGGCAAGCCGCTCCTGCGGCGTGACCTCCAATGCCTCCAAGAAGATCCGCTTCACTTCGAGCCAGCGTTCAAAGGGCGCCATCGATTATGTTCTCCGATCCGCTCCGAGCAGATGAACCAAGAGGCTCCGCGCCGCGATCCACTGTTTCTGGACCGTTTTGCGGGAGATGCCGAGTTCCTCCGCGGTCGCCCGCTCGCTGAGCCTATCGAAGACCCGAAGCTTCACGATCTCGGCGAGTTCCGGGTCCTGTTCTTCGACGCGAGCCAAGACTTCAAAGACCATAACGATCTCCGGCCCGTCTCGCAGATCGGGGAGGTCCACGCCTTCCAGTGAAACTTGGCGCTGGTCACCGCCTCGTTTCTTGGCCTTGCTCTTGCGAAGCGAACTGACCGCCAAGTGCTCGATCGCTCTATGCGCATAGGCGAAGAACTTCTGCCGGTTCGGGAGGTCCGGGAAGCGGTCGGCCAGGTCGAGGTACAGCTCGTGGAGGAGTGCCGTCGGGGTGAGCAAACCGGCGGGCAGCCTCCCGAGGTGGGACCGGCACATGCGCCTGAGGGTCGTATAGAGGAGGCCGACGAGTTCATCGAGCCCTTCGCGGTCGCCCTGTCCCAAGCGGCGGAGCAGATCGGTGATTGGCCGGGGGTCCTCGGCCATAAATTGCACCTCCTCAGAGCCTTAGCGCCTTCGCAGTCGGTAGATGACACGATCCTACGCTTCCTTCCTTCTCTCCTTCAAGCGCATTTCTCCTCTCGCCTGGTTCGGGAACAGATCGCTGCCAGCCTCGAGGCGGGACCAAATGACCTCCGATTTGCGCCTAAGTAAATAGCGGGAAGCAGAAGAGCCGAAGCGGGCTCTTCTTGCAAGAGTGCAGGAAGGTTCTCTCGCCGTCCGCAATGCGCCTGTAAACAAGGAGGTGGGCTGCATACTTTCAAGACGGCAGAGGTAAAGAAACTAACAGCGTCGAGGACGCCAGACGTGACCGAAGGAGCATCAAGATCCAGAAGCCGCAGGGTTCGAACGCGGCTTGAGCGGGGAGCGCCCATATTCGCGTGAAGCAACCACCAGAACAGGCGGAATGACCGCCAAGGAGTCTAGAGATGAAACACATCTTCTTGATCAGCCTAGCAGCAGCACTACTGTTCGTCGGCGTCGGAACGGTAGCAGCGAAGCCACCGACTATTTCAAGAGCAGGGATGGCCGATCTCTCAGGTACCGAGGTCGCGTCGCTCGTCGCCACGATCACGACGGACACGCGATATTCGGCACTTCGCCGAGTCGCGGAAGAGCGCGGGCTACGCCTGGCTCCCGCCAAGGCCGTCGGCAGGTTCTTCTCGGAGGGCTATCGAGCGGTCTTCGTGCCGGCGCTCGACCGCAACGGAAAGGAGGAAGGATTCCTCACGAACAGCGGCGAGGTGTGGGCACTCTCGCTCAGCCTTGAAGATGGGCTAGTCAAGATCGCGGAAGGATTCACCGCAAGGATGGGCGCGGACGGCGCGGTGGCAGTAGAGGTCGGGTTCACGACGAAGCCGGAGAGCGACGACGCGCCTCACTTCTCGCCGAAGTCCGTCTCGGCATCATGCCTATACGTGAAAAGCAGCGGTTTCAGCTACGGTTGCTTCGCATTGCCCGACAACCCGTTCGGCCAGTACTACGTCAACATCTACCGCTGGGGCACCGACCCTGACTACAGCCATGTTGCCTGGTGGGCTTGCTACCAGGGCGCCATCCATAGCTGCCCGGTGAACGAAGCCTTGGGGAGCCCCTCAAGCTGGGTCGTATGCGGATCTCCACCGGCCCACCCGATCGGCTAGAGCAGGGGCGGCGCGCGTCCTCGCCTTGCCCAAAGCAGGGGGCGGAGCGAGGGCGCGCGGACTCACTTTATCTTGCAATCAATAGGTGCCGCAGTATTATTAATAGATGGTAACGAAAAGAACTCTGGCGGTTGTCGCAGTATTGGTAATTATCCTCCTCGCAGTGGGGATCTTCATCTCTTTCAACGCTCGTTCGTCGCCAGAGAGCTTGTACCGCGCAGCCGAAGTCTTTGACGAGGCCTTGGTCTCGCAGGTGAAAAAGGACTGTCTAATCACGGAGGCGAGTCCCTATAAAGATCTAACCCTTGGAATCCGGTTCAATTTTGGGAACGACGTGCTGGTCTGCAATAGGGAGTCGACGCTGGGTCAAGCGCCCGCGACGCGGCAAATCTATCTATGGAAGAAAAGCGCATATGCAGGCCAAACGTCGTCCGATTTCTTTCAGGGCCTCGTAGGTCAAGTGAGCGTAAACCTTCCTCCGAATACACCCGGCGTGCCGCGGATACAACCGGGAACAGCGATCACGACGAGTACTCAGATAATCGGGGGAGTATCCACGACCGTAGAGGCCACCTCATTCCCGGATTGCCACGACATCTTCTGCCCTGCGGGACGGATTGCAGTGCTTCAGCGTAACGGGACTACGTTCATACTTGGGGAATA
>Ga0307470_10000143_pt1 | contig 48914 bp, 42 predicted proteins | sample atmos_gasesAM3C__FD_204565 | JGI IMG/M metagenome (GOLD analysis project Ga0307470, IMG submission 204565) | Hardwood forest soil microbial communities from Morgan-Monroe State Forest, Indiana, United States - atmos_gasesAM3C_05 | ecosystem: Environmental > Terrestrial > Soil > Temperate forest... | reverse complement strand
CGTAGCTCCGGAGTGCGCGACAACATTCATCCCTCCGCACAGGCACGTGGTGACGCTCGGTCTCACGCATCTCGAGCTGGAAGCCGATTACGGCATCAGACGGGGCATGCAACTGACGCTGCGCATGCCCTACGACGTGAAGGACATGCATGTCCGCTACACGACCCTCGCCGGTGACCCCTACGTGCCGCCGTACGGAGACATTCACCATCGAACCGAGACTCTTCGCGGCTTCTCCGATCCCTCGCTCGGCCTCGACTGGTCGCCGCGGAAGAACTGGCTGTTCGGAATCGGCACCACGTTGCCCGCCGGCCACATCGTTCCCGACCCGATCGTGTTGGGACGCGAAGGGAAAACGCACGAGCATATCCAGTTCGGCAGCGGCACCTTCGAGCCGCGCCTGGCCGCGCAGTGGGCAAACACATCACTCTTCGCCCGCATCGAGGCGAAGCTGAGCCTTTACGAAAATCGGAACGGATACCGCGCGCCGACGACCTTCACATGGTCCGCCGGCCCGAGTTTCCACGCCGGCAGGGTGGCCATCACGCCGAGCCTCGACGGACAGTACCAGACGCTTGGCCGCTGGAGCGGCGTGGTCGACGAAGGGAGCGGATTCGAGGACGGAGGCTTTCGGCTGCAGGTCTCGCTGCCTTATCGAGGCCTGACGCTCTCCCCCGGCATCTATCGCCAGCTCTGGTCGCACGGCTTTGACCAGCAGACGTTCCGGCAGAAGACCACATGGTCGCTGTCGGTGATGCGGATGTTCTGAGCACCGTTCCTCGGGGAGCGTGCATGGTTGGTTTTGAACCATGCACGTTGTGTTTTGAACCTCGCATGGTTGGTTTTGAACCATGCGCGCTGCGTTTTGAACCTCGCATGGTTCGTTTTGAACCATGCGCGCTGTGTTTCGAACCTTGCATGGTTCGTTTTGAACCATGCGCGCTGTGTTTTGAACCTCGCATGGTTCGTTTTGAACCATGCACGCTGCGTTTTGAATCTCGCATGGTTCGTTTTGAACCATGCGCGCTGCGTTTTGGATCTCACATGCTTCGTTTTGGAGCTCGCATGGTTCGTTTTGGAGCATGCGTGGGCGCCGCCGATCAAACATTCACTCTTCGAACATGCGAGCCGGATTCAAACCATGCGACAGCGGCCGCCTTACGTGCCGCTACGCCCGCATCGTGTCCGGCCGCCACGTCTTGATGCTCTTTTTGATGTCCTCGCGGCCTTGCAGTTCGCCGTTCAGCACAGAGCGCGTCAGCGTGACCAGCTCGGCTTCGTCGCCGCAGAAGCGTAACGAGATCAATTGCCCTGCCGAGATCTCGCCGATGCGTGCGCGCAGGTCGTCAGGCAGGCAGCGCTGGAGCCGCAGCGTCTCTTCCAGCCGGATCAAACGATCCTGAACGCTGAGAACCATCCGACGCGTGGTCAACGCCAGACAGACCAGGGCGAAGGCGACCACGACCTCCCACCACACCAGCCGCGCGCCCCAGTGACGAAAGGCGTAGATGATGCGGATGACTAGATTGATGACCAGAATCGGAAGGACGATGAAGTGGAACAGCGGAAAGAACCGGCGGTGCGTGGCGTAGGTCTGGGTTGCGTCAGCCATGGGAACCTCCTCTTTTCGGACGACAGGATCGCACGAACGTCAATGGCGCACACCGCGCCGTCGCGGCGCGATGGGTGGCACCGTCACGCTGACGGAGTCGGTTGGGAATCCGCACACGAACGGATACGGAAACTGCGGATCGCTCGAGTTCAGCAGCACATGGATCTGGTAGCGGTAGGTCCTACCGGGCTTGACGGTGCTGTCCGTATAGCCGCCTGACGTATTGAAAAAGCGCGTCAGGAGCGTCAGCGGGCCATCCCCTTCGCCGCGCATGATGTCCGAATAACCGAATGCGGCCGTGCTCCCGGGAAGGGCCCACTGCAGTGTCACCTTCGAGCCCGTGGCCGATACAGACACCGCGGGCGCCGCGGCGCGGCCGAATGCGCGCGCGGAGAAGCAGGCGCCGGGCCCCGCGGGCACGAGCTGCATACCGAGGCTGCTGCGGCCGAACGCCAGGTCGACAGGTGCAACCCCGAAACAGTTCCCCGAGCGTGCCCACAGGCGAATGCGATTCGGCGATGATGCGCCCCAGTGAATCGGATCGACGTAAAAGAACTTCTGTGAGTGCCCGGGCGGTACGGCAAACTCGACGAGGGTGAAGTCGGCCGTCGAGCAGGCAGCCGGATCGGCGCACGTGGTATCGGCCGACTCGATGAGCGCGTTGCAGGCTCCGGCCCGCGCGTCTTCGTAGATTGCCTCGACCGTCAGAGTGACGATGCCGTCCGTGGCGCTGCGGTTGTCGATCTCGACATAGCCATCGCCAAATGCTGTGTAGTCATCGATGACCGTCCCGAACTGGGTAAGCGGTGCCGCAGGCAGTTGCGCATCGAGCAGCAAGTCGTACTTTCCGCACGCCGGCGTGCCACCCAACCCGCCCGTGCCGCCGGAGGCCCCCGCGGCGACGATGAGGCAATCGAGCGGCTGGTGCGCCGTGCCGAGGGAACCGTTCGCGGTGACATCGAGAGTCGGCAGCAGCCTGCCCTCGATCGTCGCCGGCGCCGTGGCCGCCTCGACCTGCGCCAGCATCAGCGTGGCCGGCGAGCCGGCGAGCGCTTCCAGCCGGACGGCATGATGGCCCGCGGCGATGAGATTGTCGCCGGCGTGGTCCCAGAGGCCGATGCCGCCGCCGGGCGGAATGACGACGTTGAACGACGGAAGCGGAACATCGTCGACGACATAGCGAAATGCGACCGCCTCGCCGCCGGCGAATTCAACATAGCTCTGGAAGTAGAGATGCGCCGCTTCCGTAAGCTCCAGGTCGAGCGAAGGACCGGCGGCAGTCCAGTCGCTGCCGATCGTCGTGCTGTGCAAATCGATCCGCGAGTCGCCCGGAAAGCGTGCCGACGGAAAACCCTGCGCGGTAATGAATAGGACGCGGAGACTGATGCGGCCTTCCCCGGTCACACGTCCGTCGATGGCCACGCGATGCGGTCCCGCGGCCACGTGCGTCAGGACGATGTTGATGTCATCCCCGTGCGGGAACCCGGCCAGGCCGGCGCGAAAATGAAACGTCGCGCCAACCGGAACGTCATCGAGCAGCCAGCGGTACTCGACGTCGATGCCCGGCGTGGTCGGATCTTCGAGCTGAAGAAAGGCCCGCGCCGCAACATTGACGTCGGTCGACGCCGTGATGTTGACCCGCCCGGCCTGCTCACAGCTCTCGAAAACGCGCTGCCACCCCGCCCCGCCCACGATATCGGTCACGGGAATCAGCCGGCGCGTTCGGATCACCTCGAAGTAGGGAAACTGCCCTTCCTGCTGGTACTGATCGGGACAGAAATTGCAGCAGGGACTCCCACCCCGCGCGAGCTCCGGCATCGAGAGCACCAGGAGAACGAGCAGGGCCAGCCGGAGACGCATCCGTTGTCAGAAAACGTATTTCGCCGTCGCGTGGACCTGCAGTAGCTTGGCGCTGAGATCCGCCCCCGGCTGAACGCGAAAGTGCTGGTTGACCTTCAGCCGCACCTCGCCGTTGGAGTTGTCGGCGAGCGACCGCGGAAGCTCGACGATGGTCACGGTCAACGGGACTTCGCCGGAATGCTCGTCGACGATCTCCCGGATGCGCCGCACCGTCTCCTCCGACATGCGCGGGTACGGCACCTCCAGCGCGATCTCCTTCACCTTCTTGTCGCGGATCCCTTCCAGCGGAATGATCTCCAGCGCATTGAGCTCGGGCGTGATGGGCGTTTCGTGGAACGCGGCGGCGTGGGCGGCGAAGGAGGTGGCTTCGTCTTCGTCGACGGCTGTCGGGGCGAGGTGTTCGCCAGCTTCCTCTTCGGCGGGGGTCGGGAGTCGGGGGTCGGGGGTCGGAGAAAGAGCCTCGTCATCGATAACCACCGCCTCTTCTCCGACACCCGACCCCCGACTCCCGACCCCCGCAACCGGAGCGAATAACCCGAGATTCGCCGATCGGTCTCCGTACTTCTCCGCCTCGATCTCCTTCGGATCGCGGTCGTCGTCGACATCATCCTCGCTCACGTCGTAGGCGGACACGTGCGCGTATTCGTCGTCTGCGCGTTGTGCGTTCTGCTCGGCCGACTGCAGCGCAACGCTGCGGCCCGCCTGCATTCCGCCGGTGTCTTTGACCGCGGCGGTGAGCAGGACGGCGATGCCGTTGTCCAGCCACCTGGCGTACTTCGAGTAGAGATCGGAGAAGACCACCACGTCGACGGATCCGCGCTGATCGTCGAGGATGAACTTGGCCATCAGCTTCCCTTCGTTCGGGCCTTTCTTGATCTTCGACTTCTTGAGCTGCGAGACGATGCCGCCGATGTTCACGATCTCATCGATGTATTGATGAAGGGTGTCGGTGGTGGCGTTAGCGAACATGCGCAGCTCGTCGGTGTATTTGTTCAGCGGATGGCCGGTGATGTAGAAGCCGAGGGTCTCCTTCTCGTAGCGGAGCTTCTCGTCGTCCGGCCATTCGGCGGCGCGCAAGCGTAAGTCGGACTCTCCGGTACGGCCGCTGGCAAGGGTCGGGAGAGGCCGAGCGACGTTGGAAGAGCCGAAGAGCGACGTCTGGCCTCGCTCCTTTTCCTCCCGGGCCCGCTGCGCGGAATCGGCGGTGATCTCCAGCGACTCGAACAGCACTCTGCGCGCGACGCCGAGGAAATCGAACGAGCCCGACTTGATGAGCGCCTCGATCACCTTCTTGTTGCAGGCGCGGAGGTCGACCGCTTCGCAGAAGTCGAGAAGGGATGTGTAGCGCCCCTTCTTCTGACGCGCTTCGAGGATCGATTCGATGGCGCCTTCGCCGACGCCTTTCACCGCGCCCAGCCCGAAGCGGATATTCGGTCCGACGACGGTGAAGGCGTAGTTCGATTCGTTGATGTCCGGCGGCAGGATGGGGATGCCCATCTGCGACGCCTCGTGGATGAACTTCACCACAAAGTCCGTACGGTCCATCTCCGAGGTCATGAGCGCGGCCATGAAGTGCCTCGGGTAGTGCACTTTGAGCCAGGCCGTCTGGTAGGCCACGAGCGCGTAGGCCACCGAGTGCGATTTGTTGAAGCCGTAGCGCGCGAAGGGCTCGATGTAATCGAAGATCTCGTTCGCCTTCTTCTTGCCGTAGCCGTTCACCCCGGCGCCTTCCACGAACTTGCCGCGCTCCGCCGCCATGACCACGACGTCTTTCTTGCCCATGGCCTTGCGCAGCAGATCGGCCTGGCCGAGCGAGTAGCCGGCCACGCGCTGAGCAATCTGCATGACCTGCTCCTGATAGACGATGACGCCGTACGTCTCCTCGAGCAGTTCCTTCATCAGCGGCACGAGGTACTTCGGCTTCTGCGCGCCGGTCTTGCACTTCACGTAGACGTCGACCATGCCGGCATCGAGCGCGCCCGGACGATAGAGAGCGTTGAGCGCCGCCAGGTCCTCGAACTGCGTCGGCCGCGACTTGCGCAGAATGTCCACCATGCCGCCCGATTCAAACTGGAACACGCCCTTGGTGCGTCCTTCCTGAAACAGACGGAAGACCTCCGGGTCGTCGAGGGGAAGGTTCTCGATGTCGATCGACACGCCCTCCGCCGCTTTGGCCGACTTGATGGCGTCGTCGATCACCGTCAGCGTGCGCAGGCCGAGGAAGTCCATCTTGAGAAGACCCATCTTCTCGACGATGCGCCAGTCGTACTGCGTCACGATTTCGTCGCGGTTCGTGCGGTAGAGCGGCACGTAGTTTGTAACCGGCTCCGGCGTGATGACCACACCGGCAGCGTGCATGCCGGCGTGGCGCGAGAGGCCTTCGAGCTTCGAGCCGATCTCGATGATGCGCTCGACCTCGTGATCGTTCTTCATTGCATCGATCAGCGCCGGCGAATCTTTGGCCGCCGAGAGCAGCGTCACATCCGGCCCGGTGGGAATGGTCTTGGCCACTTTGTCGACCAGACCGTACGACAGCCCGAGGACGCGGCCGACGTCGCGCACCACCGACTTGGCCGCCATCGTCCCGAAGGTGATGATCTGCGCGACTTTGTCCGCGCCGTACTTGCGGCGGACGTATTCGATCACCTCGCCGCGCCGGTTCATGCAGAAGTCGATGTCGATGTCGGGCATAGAGATGCGCTCGGGGTTGAGGAAGCGCTCGAAGAGGAGGTCGTAGTCGAGCGGGTCGACGTCGGTGATCCCCATCGAATAGGCCACCAGCGATCCCGCGCCGGAGCCGCGGCCGGGGCCGACCGGGATGCCGTTGTCCTTGGCGTACTTGATGAAGTCCCAGACCACCAGGAAGTAGCCGGGAAACCCCATCGACATGATGATGTCGATCTCGGTCTGAAGGCGGTCGTGGTACTCCTGCGGCTCGTGTTTCTTCTTCTTCGCGGCGAAGAGCGGCGCGGCCGCCTTCAGCCGCCGTTCCAACCCCGCCCGCGCCACCTCGGCGAAGTAACCGGCCAGGTCCTTCCCCGGCGGTACCGGGAACTTCGGCAGGTGATGGCCGCTGACGTCGAGCGAGACGTTGACGCGCTCGGCGATCTTCACGGTGTTGTCGAGGGCCTCGCCGTAGCCGCTGAAGATGCGGCGCATCTCGTCGGGACCCTTGACGTAGAAGTCGTCGCTGTAGAACTTCATCCGCTTCTCGTCGCCGAGGGTCTTGCCCGTGCCGATGCAGAGGAGGACCTCGTGCGCGAAGGCGTCGTCTTTGTTGAGGTAGTGCGAGTCGTTGGTGGCCACGAGGCGGAGGCCGGTCTCCTCGCCGAGCCTGGCCATCATCGGGACGATCTTCTGCTGGTCCGGGATGCCGTGGTCCTGGATCTCGAGGAAGAAGTTGTCCGCGCCGAGGATGTCTTTGTATTGCAACGCGGCCTCTTTGGCCTTGGTGAGATTGCCGCCGGCGAGGCTTTGCGAGACCTCACCTTTCAAACACGAGGAGAGGACGATCAGCCCTTCGCGATGCGCGCGCAGCAGCTCTTTGTCGATACGCGGCTTGTAGTAGAAGCCCTCGGTGTATCCAGCCGAGACCAGCTTGACCAAGTTCCTGTACCCCTCGTTGTTCGCAGCCAGCACGATGAGGTGATTGTTCGCGCCGGCGTCGGCCTGCCCGTCTTCGACGCCTGCTTTGTCGAAGCGTGAGCCGTAGGCGACGTACATCTCGCAGCCGATGATCGGCTTCACCTTCTCCTTCTTCATGGCGTTGTAGAACTCGACGGCCCCGAACATGTTGCCGTGGTCGGTGATGGCACAGGCCGGCATCCCGAGCTGGGCCACTCGTTTGGCCAGCTCGTCGGGGCGGCTGGCGCCGTCGAGGAGGGAGTATTCGGTGTGAAGGTGGAGGTGAGCGAACGACATCAGGCCTCGGAGAGAACGGCGAACGTGACGAGGAGCATTCTACCCGAGGGCTACTGCGGCATCGCGGTTCCCCAGAAGTACTGCTCGAAGAAGGGCTTGTAGTCTTTCTTCGTCATGAAGCTTAGAAGGCCAACGACGTCCTTGGTCGTGCCTGCTTTCCAGGCGAACGACTTCTGATACGACTTCAGAAACGTGAGAAACGCCGTATCGCCCAACTCTTTGTGCAACGCGTAGAGCAGATAGGGGCCCTTCTCGTACACCAAGGCGAACCGCTGCCTGAAAGAAACCGATGGATCGCCCTCGATACGGTTTGCGTAAGGAATGGGCGCAATGTTGACACCCAACTTCGCTCCTCCGCGCCACGTCGAGACAAGGCGGTTGTAGGCACCCTCGCCGTTCGGCATGAGCTTCTTGAGGGCGAGAGCGGCAGAGTACTCGGCGAACGATTCCGCGAGCCACGTCTCCTCCCGTGTGCCATCGCGCACGACATAGCCCCAGTACTGGTGAGCAATCTCGTGCGCGAAACGTTCATTGACGCCCTGTGTGAAGAACTGTGCCTCCTCGTCTCCCAACGAAGGACTGAATGCCTCGTTCGTGATGAACATCGTTGCAGGCGGCGCCTGTCCGTAGCCGTAGGTGTTCACCTGGATGATATTGAACTCCTTCCATGGGAACGGCCCGAGAAAGAACTCGTAATAGTTGATGAAGCCGTCGGCGAGATCGGTCAGTTGCTTCGCCGCGCGCTCGTTGCGAAGACCATACGTGGCGACGCGGATGGTCAGCTCACCACGCTTTTGCTCGTAGAGGTTGTACTTCCCCGCTTCGACCATCGTGAACTGGACCGGTTTGTCGATGACGTTCTCAACGATGTTGTAGTCACCCTCGTCGCGCCGTGAAACCGTGTTGCCGGGCGCCATGCCGATGAATGGTTTTTTGATTCGCAGGACGGAGTGGACCGTGTATGCCTGCGCGTTGAGCTGGCGCGGCAGCGGAAACCACGCCTGGCCGAGGCCGAGCTGCCAGGCGTTGTCGCCTCCTTCACGCACCAGGAAATCGCCGTCGATGGTGAACTTCAGCTTCAGCGTCGGTGTGGCGATGCCGTCAACAGCAACGACGAGACCATCTTTCTCATGGTGGAACGGCAAAGCGTGTCCCTGTTCGTCCGTGACGCTGCGGATGTTGAACGTGCGGGGGGGCGCGTTCGCCTTGACGATCTCGTCGCTGTCCATGCTGAAGCGGAGGACATTCTGTCCGGGCGAGAGGCGGGAGATCGTCTCCGTCACGTCTGCCTTGGCGTTGTCTCCGTCAGCAGTAAACGAGTAGTCCAGCGCGGTCAGAGCGAAAGGAGGTTTCGCCGCGGTCCAGTGGTCGCGCCCCACCGGCTGATCGGAGAGCAGCCTCAGAAAGAGCCACTGCTGGATTCGCTTATCGCTGCTGGCCGAGGAGACGCCCGTTACTGCGGAGAGGCTCTCGTCGTGATCCTCGATATCGTCATAGTCGTAGAACAGATTGTCACGGCCGCCGCTGAGCTCGATGAGAACCTTCTTCGCGTTCGGAAACGAGAACTTCTGGACGGCCAGAACGTGTGCGGCAGGCTCGATCCGCAGGCGTCCGAAGAGCGCGCCATGCTGAGCGAACCCATCGGCGAGCGCGGCGCCGCCGCTGCCGGTGACCTCCGGCATGGTTACGCCGCCGCCGAGGATGAGGACGTCGGCGAAGTCGCCGCTGAGCGTGGCCTGATTCGCGTCAGCCGTCATCTTGACGTGCGAAACCGCTTTCACGTTGTGGTCGACGACCGGCAGTTCCGCGGCCTCGACAGTCTTGTATTCAAACGTGCCGCTGCCTTTGAAGTAGACACCGATCGTCTCGCTGCCGGCGCTAACCCGCGCCATCGAGCCGGAGCCGAAGTGGAGCGTCATATGCCCCACCGTCCACGTGGCGCTGCTGACGCTCGCGGCCTCGCCGAGCTTGAGGTTCTTCGCGGCAGCCACGAAGTCCGTCAGCGGCGTGGCGGCAAACAACGAAACGGGTAGACAGACAACGAGCGTTGTAAAGAGGAGTCCTAGTTTTCGCATGGAACTGTGGATTGTAGTCTACGAATCGAAAGCCACGCCGCCGATGGGACGCGAGGACCGGTCCACACGCGTGTCCAGCAACTCGCGAAGGTTCGTGGTCTCGATGAACATGTGGCGATGCCGGATGCAGTGAACGGCGATGGCGAAGAAGAGCACGGCCACGACGCCGAAGAAGACCAGCGCCGCGGGCGACGCGGACGGCAGCGGCGAGAGCCTCGTGGAGACGAAAAGCTCCTGGGCCAGGATCAGGCAGTAGAGCGGGAATGGGAAGAAGACGAGCGCGGAGAGCACGCGGCTGGCCTGCACCGAGAAGTACGGCCGCAACGCCAGGAACGTGAGCGATAGGAAGCAGCCGAGCATCATCAGCGCGGCGAAGTGAAGCTGCGCCATCTCGCCAAATCCGAGTCCGTGGCGAACGAGCATCAGCATGCGTGTCTGCAGCAGGAGCGTCCACGCCAGGGAGACGATCGCCGCCACGGTCGACAGCAGCGCGAAAAGCGCGCCGAAGACGTTCCGCGCCGCAAGCAGCGCCGCCATCCGGACGAGGATCGCCGCGGTGGCGATTCCGGCGATGAGAGCGACCACGATCGCCCATCCCGCCGCGCTCTTGCCCGACATGATCGCGCCATGCACCGCCACAAACACCAGCGGCCCGCCCTCGGCCTGCGACATCAGCCCCGCCGCCGCGCAAAGCGCCAGAAAAAGGCAGAAGCCGGTGCCAGCGTAGAAGAAGAACTTGGGCATGGCGTGGTTAGAGTAGCACTTCGCGGAAAACGTGGGTCGTATCCTCTCGTCCGACGGTCGGATTGAAGAGTCCCGACCTACATGCGCAAACTGCGTTCCAGCGCTTGGCGCACATCAGCACCGAATGCGACGAAGAGCACGCGTTCGATCTCTTCGCGATCGGCGAGAGCGCCCTGCGTCGATCGAACGGCGATCTCCGCCGCGGCGTCGACCGGATAGCCATAGATGCCGCAACTGATGGCCGGAAACGCAATAGTGCGGACGGAGTTCTTCAGCGCCACTTCGATACTGCGGCGATAGCACGACGCCAGCAATTCCGGCTCGCCCTGAGTCCCCCCGCGCCAGACGGGGCCGACGGTGTGGATGACGTACTTCGCCGGCAGCCGAAAGCCGGGCGTGATCTTCGCGTCGCCCGTGGAGCAACCGCCGAGGAGGCGGCAGGCGGCCACGAGCTCAGGGCCGGCCGCGCGGTGGATCGCTCCGTCGACCCCTCCCCCGCCGAGGAGCGAGGAATTGGCAGCGTTGACGATCGCGTCGACGGCCAGCCTGGTGATGTCGCCGTGGACGACTTCGAACGTTGTCACTTCGCGCGGCCCAGCTTCACCACGATCTCGAACTCTTTTTTCGTGACGGGCTGAATGGAAAGCCGCGAACCCTTCTTCGTGACCACCATCTCCTCGAGACCGGGAGTCGATTTCAGCGTATCCAGCGGCACAACGTGCGGGAACTTCTCCACGAAGCCGATGTCGACCATGTACCAGATGGGATTGTCCGCGGTGGCCTTCGCGTCGAAGTACTCGTGCCCCTTCTTCCGCGCGAACAGGTCGGGGTAGGCCTCGCGGCTGATCTCGGCGACGCCGGTGACGCCGGAAGGATCGGCATTCGAGGCGTAGAAGAGCACGCGGTCGCCACGCTTCATCTCATCGCGCAGGAAGTTGCGCGCCTGATAATTGCGTACCCCTTCCCAGCTCGTGGTGCCGTCGCGTTTGAGGCCGTCGATCGTATAGGCGGACGGCTCGCACTTCATCAGCCAGTACTTCATGAGCTCAGATTGTAAGGCGTGGATTAGGACAACGCACCGGCAGGTTCTGCCGGTGGCAATGACTTACCGTCGAATCGCCCTCTCTGCCGCCGCCTGCCTCATTGCTGCCACGCTCTTCGCTGAGGAGCCTGAGTGCGCGACCAATTACCGTTCCGATGGTAAGTCGTCCGAGACATTCGTCATAACCGGCCTGACTCCCAAGGCGGCGATCGAACGGCTTCCCAGGTTGCTCGTCGCCGCCGGCGTCTCCATGCAGTGGACCGAACCGGAGAAAGGCGTCCTCAAGGCGAAAGATCTCGACGTCAAGGCGGAGACGTCCGGCGATGCCACGCGCGTGACGTTCCGTTCCTCAGCCGGTGCAGATAAAACCGCACTCTGCCGCTACGCCTCTCTGGCCGGGAATCCGCCCCCGCCGCCGATGCCAGTGCAGGATCCCGCGCTCATCGCGCAACTGGAGGACGATCTGATCGCGAAGCATCAGATCGACATGCGGAACGTTCACGGCGGCCGCAACTCCGCGACCCTGGCCTCCCGCGCCGATTTTGTCGAGCTCACGATCAAGAGCGTGAAACAGCTTGCCGCCGACAAGCGCCAGTACGAGATCTCGATGCTCCTGCCACGGGCGGCGTGCATCGTCGCTGCCGAGGACACGGCGGACGCGGCGGCGGGCTTTGGCGGGATCTCCGGACCGCAGCACAGCAAGCAGGTCCGCGTGGAAGCGACGCTCGACTACACCAACGCCGGCGGCACCTGGCACCTCACCGACGCGACGATCTCGCACATCGAGGGCACGAAGTAACACCCGCCGTGCGCGTTCTCCTGACGCTGCAATACCTCGGCACGAATTACGCCGGCTGGCAGTCGCAGACGAATGCGACTGGGATCCAGAACGTCGTCGAAAAGGCTCTGGCCACGATGTTCGGCACACCCATCCGCATCGAAGGGGCAGGACGGACGGACGCCGGCGTCCATGCGCGGGCGCAGCGCGCGCACGCCGACATCCCTTTCGCCATCGAGCTCCGCGGCTTTCGCCAGGGTCTCAACAACCTCCTGCCGCGCGATATCCGCGTCACTGCCGTCGACAGGGTCGCCGACGATTTCCACTGCCGTTTCGCCGCGAAGTCGAAGAGCTACGTGTATCGCATCTGGAATGATGAGATCGCCGACGTATTCGCCGACGCGACGCACGCGCACGTTCCCCAGCCGCTCGACGCCGGCATGATGCGCAAAGCCGCGCAGGCGCTGATGGGACACCATGACTTCGCGCTCTTCACCGTTGCCGGCCCCGAGGTCAGCTCAACGGAGCGGACGATCACCTCGATCGACGTCATTCGGAACGACGCGGCGATCGTCATCCCCGTCACAGCCGACGGCTTTCTCCGCTCCATGGTCCGCCGCGTCGCCGGTTCCCTGATCGAGATCGGCCGCGGCAAGATGGAACCGGACGCGATCTGGACCGAAGCGCGATGGACCGCGCCGGCGAAAGGGCTGACGTTGTGGGAGGTGGTGTATTAGCTGGGCATCGCGCGTTGTCGGTTGTCGGTTGGATGCGCGGCCGCGCGTTGAAAGGCCAGAAACTGCCCGGCGCCGAAGACAACGCGCCGAAGGCGCAGACAACGCCACCGCAGGTGCGCAGTCTTGCGATAACATCCCTCGGTCTACATGATCGACCTGCGCAAACTCGCTGAACCGGGCTCGATCGAGGAAACGCTCCTCGACCGCGTCGACTTCAAGAGGCTGCCTCGGCACATCGCCGTGATCATGGATGGCAACGGCCGCTGGGCCCGCGCGCGCAACCTGCCGCGCGTGGAGGGACATCGCGCCGGTATCGCCTCGGTGCGCGAAATCGTCGAGACCGCGGCCCGCCTCGAGCTCGGCGTCATGACGCTCTACGCGTTCTCGGTGGAGAACTGGAAACGTCCCCGCTACGAAGTAGCCACCCTCATGATGCTGCTCAAGGAGTACCTGCGGAAAGAGCTGGCTACGCTGATGGACAACAACATCCGCTTTACCGCCATCGGCCGCGTCGACGGGCTGGACCCCTCGGTGCAGCGCGAGCTGAAGTACGCGGAGGACCAGACGGCCAGGAACAGCGGCCTGCTCTTCCAGATCGCCCTCAACTACGGCGGCCGCGCCGAGATCGTCGACACCGTCAACCGCATCATGGCCGTCCTGCGCGAGCGGGAGATGAGCGACGCCCAGATCGACGAGCAGTTCTTCGCCGACCATCTCTACACAGCCAACATCGACGACCCCGATCTTCTCATCCGCACCAGCGGCGAGCTGCGCGTTTCGAACTTTCTGCTCTGGCAGATCGCCTACGCGGAGATCCACGTTACCAAGGTCCTCTGGCCCGATTTTCGCCGCCGCGATCTCTTCGAAGCGATCATCGACTTCCAGTCGCGCGAGCGCCGCTACGGCGGCGTCGATGAGTCCGACGCGCAGATGTTCATCGAGGCCGATGGAAACGAAGGGTGAAAGCAGAAGGCAGAAGGCAGAAAGTGGAAGGATGAATGCCCTTCCGCTCTGGTTTCATCCTTCATCCTTCCGCCTTCATCCTTCTGCTTTCTGCCTTTCCCCATGAAGCGTGAGCTGACCGCAGTCGTCGCCGCTCCCTTCGCCATATGGGCGATCGGTTGGGCAAACCCCTATATCTTCGACGCGGCCGTGGCGCTCGTGACCGTCCTGGCGCTCTACGAGTTCCTCGACCTCGGTAAGCGGAAGGGTTACCACCTCCCCATCCCGCTCTGCATCGCGGTGACGCTCTTCATCATCGCCGCGTTCATCCTCGAGCCGATCTCTGTCGAGATGGGGGTCTTTGTGGCGTTGCTGGTCATTCCCGGCTGGTACGTGGTCTCGCACGGCAACCTCGAGGAGGCGCTACCGTCGAGCGCCATCGCCGTGCTGGCGACGCTCTACGTGGGCATGCTCGGCGGATCGCTCATCCGTCTCCACAGCGACTTCGCCGACGGCGCGAAGCTGGTCTATTTTCTCCTGCTCGTGGTCTGGCTCGGCGACAGCGGCGCCTACTACGTCGGCCGCAACTTCGGGAAGCACAAGCTCTCGCCGCGCATCAGCCCGAAGAAGACGGTGGAGGGGCTGATCGGCGGCGTCGTCAGCTCAGTCGCCACCGCGGTCATCATCCACTTCACGTTCTTCAAGAGCTTTCCCCTGGTCCACGCCATCATCGCCGGCGTGCTTCTCTCGCTCGCCGGAGTGATCGGCGATCTCGCGGAATCGATGTGGAAACGCTCCGCGGACGTGAAAGACTCAGGGACGCTGATCCCCGGTCACGGAGGCTTCCTCGACCGATTCGATTCCATTTTCTACACGACGCCGATCCTGTACGTGTACTGGTTCCTCATCCTGAACCAGTTCAAGACGTTCAAGATCATGTCCGCGTGAGAAGGTAAAAGGCAGAATGAAAACCAGAAACCAGAAACCAGAAACCAGAAGTGGATCGTGGTCTGGTTTCTGGTTTCTGGTTTCTGGTTTCTGGTTTTCTGCTTTCTGCTTTCCAAACTGAATGCGCAACATCACCATCCTCGGTTCGACAGGTTCCGTCGGGCGCTCGACGCTCGACGTTGTCGACGCGTTTCCCGACGCGCTGCGGGTCGCCGGCCTTGCCGCGGGTGGAAATCTCGATCTCCTTGCCGAGCAGATCGAGCGCTACGCACCGGAGATTGTCTCGGTCCGCAATCCTGACGATGTGGCCGCGCTGCGTGGGCGGGTCAGGCGGCGCGTCGAGATCGTCTGCGGTGCGGAAGGGGCCTCTGCCGTCGCTTCGCTGCCCGGCGCCGACGCGGTCATTGCCGCCATCGTCGGCGCGGCCGGCATCCCGCCCGTATACGCGGCGCTCAAGGCCGGCAAACGCGTCGGCATCGCCAACAAAGAAGTCCTGGTCGCCGCCGGCGACGTGATGACGCGCGCCGCTGCCGAGAACGGCGGCGAGATCCTCCCGGTCGACTCCGAGCACAACGCCGTACACCAGGCCCTCCGCTGCGGTGTACACGCCGAGGTCCGGCGCATCGTGCTCACGGCCTCGGGCGGCCCGTTCCTCCGGCGCGATCTCGGCACCTTCGCCAGCGTCTCCATCGCCGACGCGCTGGCGCATCCGACCTGGAAGATGGGGAGCAAGATCTCCATCGACTCGGCGACGATGATGAACAAGGGCCTCGAGGTCATCGAGGCGCATCACCTCTTCTCCATGCCGCCGGACGCCATCGACATCCTCATCCACCCCCAGTCGATCGTCCACTCCATGGTCGAGTATGTCGACGGCTCGTTCATCGCTCAGCTCTCCACGACCGACATGAAGTTCCCGATCCAGTATGCGCTGCTGTACCCGGAGCGCGTGGCCGCGCCCTTCGCGCGTCTCGACCTGTCCAAAATCCGCTCGCTCGAATTCACCGACGTCGATCCCGAGCGCTTCCCTGCCGTGGAGCTTGCCTACGCCGCCTGCCGCGCCGGAGGCTCGATGCCGGCGGTGCTGAACGCCGCAAACGAAGTCGCCGTTGAGCGCTTTCTGGCCGGCGAACTTCCGTTCACGGGAATCGTAGACATGGTGTCGCGCGTACTCGACCGGCACGCCGGCCGGGTCGCGCCGATCTCTTCCGTGGACGACGCGCTGGCATGGGACCGGTGGGCTCGGGAAGAAGCGCGCGGAATTGATGTTGCAGAGAGGCGGTGATTCGTGGATCGGTCGAACAGTGATCAGTGGATTAGTGGATTAGTGGAACTTGCCGCGACCGTTCCGATGATTACTAATCTACTGTTCGACTAATCCACTGATCCACTATGTTTTCGAGATCGACTAATCTACTCATCCACTACTCATGCACAACGCCGCCACCAACCTCCTCGGCTTCGGAATCGTCCTCGGCTTCCTGATCTTCGCGCACGAGTCAGGGCACTTCCTCGTCGCAAAGCTCTTTCGCGTCAAAGTGCTGGTCTTCTCGTTCGGATTCGGCAAGCGGCTCTTCGGCTTCCACAAGGGAGAGACCGATTACCGCGTTTCGTTGATTCCCCTCGGCGGCTACGTTCGGATGGCCGGCGATATCCCGGAAGAGAATCAGCCCGGCAATCCTGACGAGTTCCTCTCCAAGCCGAAATGGCAACGCTTCCTGATCATGGTGGCCGGCCCGTTCATGAACATCGTGATCGCCATCTCTTTCATCGCCTTCATCAGCATGATCGGCACCGAGTCCGTCGCCCTCGGGCCGGTCATCGGCGAAGTCACACCCCACAGACCGGCCGCGCGCGCGGGGCTGCAGTTCGGCGACCGCATCGTTGCCGTCAACGGCGAGAAGATCAACGACTTCGGCGACATGCGCCTGGCCATCGGCATGAATGGCGGCACGGCCATACGCGTCGACTATCTCCGCGACGGGCAGCTTCGGACGACGACCATGACGCCGGAGCGCGAGGACAGCGACTTCGGACCCGTCGGCCGCGCCGGACTCCGTCCGTATCTCGACTCCACCATCGGCCACGTCACACCTGGCTCACCCGCTGCCCAGGCCGGGTTACGGCCCGGCGACCGCATCGTTGCCGTCAACGGAAAGGCCGTGTCGCAACTATACGAGGTCGACACCGTGATCGATGCTGCAAAAGGAGCCGCGCTCTCTCTCGACGTCGTCCGCGGACCGGCACGCTTTCACACCATTCTCCCCGCGGCAAAAATCGATCCGACCGAGCCGTATCGCGGGTTCGGCCCACCGACCGTCATTCGCAAGCTTTCGCTCATCCCCGCCATCAGGGACAGCTTCGAGCAGAACTGGAAGATGCTGCGCTACGCCTTCCTCACTCTCGGCCGCCTCTTCCGCGCGGAAGGAAGCGTCAAGGAGCTGAGCGGCCCGATCTCGATCGCGCGGATCTCGGGTGAGATGGTCCGTAGCGGATGGATCAATACGATCGGGCTAATGGCCCTGATCTCACTGCAACTCGGCGTCATGAACCTCTTGCCGATCCCGGTCCTCGACGGCGGCCACATCATGATCCTGCTCGTCGAAGGCGTGGCCCGCCGCGACCTCTCCCTGCGCGTCAAGGAGCGCATCCAGCAGGTCGGCTTCGCCGTCCTCGCCGCGCTGATGATCGTCGTGATCTATAACGACGTGATCATGAACGTGCTGCTGGCGAGGAAGGGTTGATATTGCGCGCCTGTAGATTTGTGATCTCCGCGATGTAGTCGAAATCGCGGTCGGCGTGCAGGAGCTCGATCCGGTTGAGAATCGCACTCGCCGCGATCAGACAATCATTCGATGAACGAATCGTAATGCCGCGGACGCGCAGACTCCTATAGATCTCCGCAGCGTATTCGAATCGGTTCAGCGGGAGCGGCAAATCGACGAGATGTGTATGTACCAGCGTCTCCTGCGTCTCACGAAGAGTGCCGCCACGGGCACCCTGAAGCACTTCCTGAATGATCGTTCCGCAGACTGCAATCTGATCGGGACGAACGACATCCGCGAGCCGGAAACGCCGCCGGTCGAACAGCCAGACGCTCGTGTCGACGAGGATCACGACTTCTTCGTGCGAGGCGCCCGCGCCACGTGCGCTGACCTACGCAACCGCTTGAGATCGGCCTCTGTCACAGGCGGATTCGGACCGTACTCTTCGACGTAACCTGGCCACCAGCTCATGTGGTCCATTCGATCGAGGCCATCGCGCAAGATCTCCATCCGGACCACTTCTCGTAGCGCAGTGTTGATCGCCCCCGAATACGTCTTCTCCCCAGTCGCGGTTCGCGCCCGTTCCAGCGCCTCTTCGTCGATGACCACATTCATCCGCTTCATACACATAAAGTGTACGTTACGTGCGCACGATGAACAATCGCAGCAGGTCGAGAGCCGACTGCGTGGTGATGCGTTTAAATAAGCTTCGCTCCATCGGCCAGAGCATCTTCCGATGCTTGTGCCCGCCCGGTCCGGCCACCGCGATATGCACCGTGCCGACCGGCTTGTCCTCGGTACCACCACCCGGCCCGGCGATGCCGGTGACGCCGATCCCGTACGTAGTGCTGAAGCGCTCGCGCGCCCCGCGGGCCAGAGCGATAGCGACCGGCTCGGAGACTTCGCCGTGCTCGGCGATGAGCGCGGGATCGACGCCGGCCAGCGCCGTCTTCGCCGCCGCGGTGTAGCAGACGGCGCCGCCCATGAAGTACGCCGAGCTCCCCGCGACGTCGGTGATGCGCGAAGCGAGCAGGCCGCCGGTACAGGATTCGGCGGTGGCGACGGTCTCGCCGCGTTCCGTCAGTATCCGGCCGAGGACGCCTTCCAGCGTGTCGTCGTCGGCACCGAAGATCCTGTCGCCGAAGAGCTCGCGCAACTCCTGCTCCAGCGAGGCGATCAGCGTCAGCGCATCGGCCTCGACACCGTCCGCGGCTAGGTGCAACTCGATCTGGCCGCCGGTGGCAAGGATCGTCAGAGGCTCGGGGTGCGCGGTGTAGTACGGCTTCAGCCGCTCCTCGACACCCGACTCCGTCATCCCGGCGATCTTCAGGACGCGGCGGAAGCGCGACTGGCCGGCGGTGATCGAGGACAGCCATGGCGTGAGGTACGTCGCCACCATCCACTCCAGCTCGTGGGGCACGCCAGGGAAGACCCAGACGTGTTTGCCCGCCTGCTCGATGTGAAAGCCGGGCGCCGTCCCGCGCTCGTTCGCAAGCGTGGTCTGCCCGATGAAGACGTTGGCCTGCCGTTTGTTGACCTCAGGCATCTTCCAGCCGCGTGCGGCGAAACGCTTCTCCAGCCGTTCGATGATGCCGGCGTCGACTTCCATCTCCAGCCCCAGCGCCTCGGCGAGGGCCTCGCGTGTCATGTCGTCCTCGGTCGGCCCGAGGCCGCCGGACGTGATGAGGATGCTGGAGTGATCGAGCGAGTGCCGGATCTCGTCAACCAGATCCTCCTGCCTGTCCCCGACGACTGTCTTGCGCACGACGCCGATGCCGAACGATTCGAAGGCAGCAGTGACTTTGAGCGAGTTCGTATCGACGCGGGTCGGCCCAAGCATCTCGGAGCCAATGGCGATGATGGATGCGGTGTGCTGGGTTGCTGCGTTGCCTGGTCGGCCGGTTACCGGGTTGCCGGGTTGCCGCGTTGCCAGCGCGATCTGTTGCTCTCCTTCTGAGTGGCTCATGCAGCTCGCAGACTACTCACCAACCCTGCAACCTGGCAACCGTTAGGCGGGTGCTGTTCGAGCAACCTTGCTACGACAGGTCCGGTGGATCATGTCCCCGGTCGGCGCGCACTGGGACACGGTGCGTACCCCACTGGGACACGGTGGGTGTACCACTGGGGCACGGGCGGTGTCCCACTGGGGCACGGGCGGTGTCCCACTGGGGCACAGTGGGTGTACCACTGGGGCACGGGCGGTGTCCCACTGGGGCACGGTGGGTGTACCACTGGGACACGGGGGTGTACCACTGGGGCACGGTGGGTGTACCACTGGGACACGGGGGGTGTACCACTGGGACACGGTGGGTGTACCACTGGGGCACGGTGGGTGTACCACTGGGACACGGGGGGTGTCCCACTGGGACACGGGGGGTGTACCACTGGGGCAGGGGGCTGGTCTACGCGACCGCGCCCGCCAGCTCTTCCTTCTCTTTCCCCAGCGCTTCCCACTTCCCGTACAGTAACTCGACCATCGCTTTGAGATCCGCGTTCTGGGATTGGATCTTCTTGCTGCGATCGCCGTCACGGAACACTTCCTCAGAACAGAGCAGGAAGTCGTTGCGCTCGCGCTCACGCTCCGCGGCGGCGATGCGCGCCTCCAGATCGGCAATCTCCTCGTCGATCTTGCGAATGCGCTTCTCGCGCTTCTTCTGCTCCGAGCGATCGACTTTCGGCCCGTTGGCTTGCGACGAGCCGGCCGCCTCGCTGCTCGATTTTCCGTGCGAACGCGACTGCGCTGGCGGCGGTGTCACACGTTCCGCGCGCGCTTCGAGCGCAATCCCCGCCTTCAACCGCTCGGCGTAGTCCGTGTAGTTGCCGTCGAACACCCCGGCCTGCCCCTCGTCGACAAGGATGACGTGTTCGACGACGCGGTCGATGAAGTAACGATCGTGCGAAACGACGATCAGCGCGCCGGTGAAGCGCTCCAACGCCTCCTCCAGCGCTTCGCGCGTGTAAACATCGAGATGATTCGTCGGCTCGTCGAGCAACATGACGTTGCCGCCGGTGTAGATGATCTTCGCCAGCGCCAGCCGCCCCTTCTCACCGCCCGACAGATCGCGTGTTTTCTTGAAGACGTCATCATCGAAGAACGAAAACTGCGCCAGGTAGCTCCGCACCTGTTCCTCGGTTTGCGCATGATCGAGGTTCCAGACCTCGTCGATGACGTTGCCCGCCGGATTCAGATCGCCGAGGGTCTGATCGTAGTAGCCGACCTGCACGTTGTGGCCGTAGGTCACCGTGCCGGCCAGCGGCTGGAGGCGGCCGGCGAAGGTCTTCAGCAGCGTCGACTTTCCGGAGCCGTTCGGGCCGATGATGGCGTAGCGTTCACCGCGGCGGATGGTCATGGTCAGGTCGTTGACCACCGCTCGCTCGCCGTAGCCGGCGGTGACGTGGTCTGCCGTCAGCGCCACCGCGCCCGAGCGCGGGCCGGCTTCGAGCCGGAATCTCGCCAGCGTCTCGTCCGTCTCCGGCCGCTCCACCTCATCCAGTTTCTCCAACATCTTGCGACGCGACTTGGCCTGCTTCGTTTTCTGGCCGGCGAGGTTGCGGCGGATGAAGTCCTTGGTCTTGTCGATGAGCTCCTGCTGCTGCTCGTAGTCGGCGGCCATTTTCTCCATCCGCTCGGTGCGCAGCTCGAGGAAGCGCTCGTAGTTGCCGGGATACTCGATCAGCTTCCCGTGCGCCAGCTCGACGATCTTCCCGACCGTGCGGTTGAGAAACGTCCGATCGTGGGATATGAGGAGATAGCTCCCCTTGAACGACTGCAGGAACTCCTCGAGGAACTCGATGCCGGCCAGGTCGAGATGATTGGTCGGCTCGTCGAGAAGCAACAGGTCGACGTCGGTCAGCAAGACGCGGGCGAGCATGGCCCGGTTCTGCTGCCCGCCGCTGAACGCCGCGATGGGCCGCTCCCACTCACTCTTGGCAAAGCCGACCCCGGTCAACACCCTCTCGACCTCGGCGTGGAGGGTGTAGCCGTCGGCGTGCTCGTAATCGTGTTGCAGGCCCGCGTACTTCGTCAGCAGCTTCTCGTGTTCGGCCGCGCTCTTCGTGGCATCGGCGAGGTCGTGCTCGATCGTGCGCATCTTCCGCTCGATCACCAGCACGTCGGCGAAAGCGGTCTCGACATAGTCGAAGAGCGACATCCCCGGCTCGGCGTCGAGATGCTGCCCGACGTGGCCGATGGTCAGCCCCGAGGCCCGAAGGATCTGCCCGTGATCGGTATCCTCCTGCTTCAGCAGCAGCCGGAAGAGCGTCGTCTTTCCCGCACCATTGCGCCCGACCAACCCGACCTTCTCGCCAGGGTTGTGCTGCCAAGTCGCCCCTTTGACGATGTCATGCGGGCCGTAGGCTTTCTCGATGTTGTCGAAGCGATAGAGCATTTGCGGAGCGGACAACGCGACAGTCGTCGTTCACCTTCCACAGGCGCGTTTCGATCTTCGCGTATAGACTGGGACATCCCTGAAGAGATCCCCTATGAAAATGCGCCATCGCTTTGCGCCGTTAGTCTTCGTCTGCTCCGCGCTGCTTTCCTCCCATCCCACCCTCGCCCAGTTCGCGCAGCAGGGACCGAAGTTGGTGGGTAATGACTATGTTGGGCAACCTTTGCAAGGCGTTTCGGTGTCTCTTTCCGCCGACGGCAACACCGCGATCGTCGGAGGGTCGCAGGATGGCAGTAACGCCGGCCTCGGTGCCGCCTGGATTTGGACAAGAAGTGGAGGAATGTGGACCCAGCAGGGACCCAAACTGGTCGGTTCCGCCGGTGGAGGTCAAGGCTTTGCCGTATCGCTTTCCGCCGACGGCAACACTGCACTCGTAGGAGTGCCGTTCGACGGCATCAATGCGACGGGCGCCGTATTGGTCTGGACGAGGAGCGGAGGGGTCTGGTCGCAGCAGGGTCCCAAGCTAGTCGGCTCCGGATCTGTGGGCTTGGCAGTCGAAGGCTGGTCCGTGGCTCTTTCCGCGGACGGCAACACAGCGATCGCAGGCGGCGTCAATGACAACGGCAATATGGGCGCTGCGTGGGTCTGGACGAGGAGCGGAGGAACTTGGAACCAGCAGGGACTTAAGCTTGTAGGCTCAGGCGCTGTAGGTAACGCTCGTCAAGGCACTTCCGTATCCCTTTCCTCTGATGGCAATACGGCGATTGTCGGAGGGGACAGCGACGGAAGCGGCGGTGCCGCATGGGTCTGGACGAGAAGCGCAGGGGTCTGGACGCAGCAAGGACCCAAATTGGTCGGCTCCGGCGCGGTGGGATTCCCTGGTCAGGGCTCCGCGGTGGCTCTTTCAGCCGACGGAAACACTGCGATCATCGGAGGCGACTTCGACAATAGCGGCGTTGGTGCCGCATGGGTCTGGACCAGAAGCGGAGGAGTCTGGACTCAACAGGGGAGCAAGCTGCTCGGTTCCTTTGCCATCGGAAAATCAGAACAGGGTTCGTCTGTATCGCTCTCCTCCGACGGCAATATCGCGATCGTCGGAGGCCCAACCGACAACGGGAACCTTGGGGCGTTGTGGGTCTGGACCAGAAGCGGAGGGATCTGGACACAGCAGGGACACAAACTGCAGGGCTTGGATTTCGACGGCCAGCAATTGGGATTTGCCGTGTCCCTCTCAAGCGATGGCAAAACGGCGATCGGCGGTGGGCCGATCGACAACCAATCAATCGGGGCCGCGTGGGTCTTCACCGTTTCGGCCGATCTAAGCATCACCAAGTCCGTTATCGGCGGCCAGCCCTTCCCCGCCGGCGGAAACCTCAACTACACAATCATCGTCGCCAACAACGGCCCCGGCGCCGCAAGCAGCGTGGTCATGACAGACGTGCTTCCCGCGGGAACGACCTTCGTCTCCGCAACGCCATCGCAGGGATCGTGCAGCGGGGCATCGACAGTGTCCTGCTCGCTTGGCACATTGGCGAACGGTGGCAGCGCTATGATCAGCCTCGTGGTGAAAGCACCTTCAACGCCGGGCGCGGTATCCAATACCGCCACGGTCACCGCCACCGAGGCCGACCCGAATCCAGCGAACAACTCCTCAACAGCAACGATCACCACCGTCGATCCGGCGTCGATCCCCGTCACCTCGGCGTGGGTGCTGGTTGCACTCATCGGAATGCTGGCGCTGCTCGGCGCGACAAAGACGCGCGTCTGATTTAGAACCAACCTCTGCCAGAGCGTGTCCCTCGTCACCACGGTCCGAAGCAATCGGACTTAGATTGACGCTCGTCCGGAGGGTTCACTTCCCATGAAAACGCGTCACTGGTTCGCGCTGACGGTCATCGTCTGCCTCACGCTTTCCTCGCACCAAGCCATCGCGCAGTGGGCACAGCAGGGGCCGAAGCTGGTTGGCTCTGGCGCTGCGAGCAACGCCTTCCAGGGTCAGTCCGTCGCCCTCTCCGGCGACGGCAACACGGCCATTGCCGGAGGAATCGTCGACGGAAACTCCGGTGCCGCGTGGGTATGGACCAGAAACGGAGGGATCTGGACGCAGCAGGGCAACAAGCTGGTCGGCTCGGGCGCGGTTGGCAACGCCAATCAAGGCCAGTCCGTGGCACTCTCCGCCGACGGCAATACGGCCATCGTCGGAGGAGGCTTCGACAACAGTCAGGCTGGCGCCGTTTGGGTGTGGACCAGAAGCGGCGGAGTCTGGACCCAGCAGGGGACCAAGCTGATCGGGTCGGGCGGCGTCGGGAAGGCGCAACAGGGCGAATCCGTCTCGCTTTCCGCCGACGGCAACACCGCCATCGTCGGAGGGTTCGAAGACAACGGCAATGTCGGCGCCGCGTGGGTCTGGACCAGGAGCGGTGGAGTCTGGACGCAGCAGGGATCAAAACTGGTCGGCACGGGCGCAGTCGGGAACGCGGAACAAGGTTGGTCCGTTGCCCTCGCCGCCGACGGCAACACCGCAATCATCGGAGGGTTCGCCGACAACAGTCTTAACGGCGCCGCCTGGATCTGGACCAGGAGCGGTGGAGTGTGGACGCAGCAGTCCGCGAAGCTGTTTGGTTCGGACGCCATCGGCAGCGCCTCCGACCAGGGCATTTCAGTCGCGCTATCCGCCGACGGCAACACCGCGATCGTCGGAGGCGTCGGCGACAACATCAACTCAGGGGCCGCATGGATCTGGACTAGAAACGGAGGCGTCTGGACGCAGCAGCCAACCAAGCTGGCCGGCTCCGGCGCGGCCGGGAGCGCCATGCAGGGCCAGAGCGTGGCCCTCTCCTCCGACGGCAACACCGCCATCGTCGGAGGGGACTATGACAACAGTAAAGGGGGAGCAACCTGGATCTGGACCAGGAGCGCGGGAGTCTGGACCCAGCAGGCGGACAAGCTGGTCGGCTCGGGCGGCGCGGGGGCGGGGGAACAAGGCTTCTCCGTCTCCCTCTCCGCCGACGGCAACACGATCCTCGTCGGTGGACGCCAGGACAACAATAACGTCGGGGCCGCGTGGGTCTTCGCACGGGCGGTTTCGCAGAGGCACCGCTCCGTAAAACACTGATTCGGAACTCGAGCGTTCGTCACGCTCACGGCCGGAGCGCTGGCGTCCGCGCTACCTGGCTCGGCTGCCGGACAAACGTAGGTCGGACTCTTAGTCCGACCAGAGCTTGCGCGGTTCTGCACTACAAGCGGTTAACAATTACCGCTCTCCCAAGCTCCGGTCGGACTAAGAGTCCGACCTACGTTTTGTCCGCCACGCTAGCCCTCATGTCGCGTGACATGCACGTAAATGTTCCGTCTCGCCAGCTCCTGCATGAACAGCTCCGGCGGGATGCAGCGCTCCTGCGGTAGCGCCCCCTTTTGCGTGGTCTGGCCGCGGGCCATCATGAGCGCGACGATGGAGGCGGGGAAGGCGGTGGTGCGCATCATCGCGGAGAGGCCGGTGGCTTCGTCGTAGGAATCGATGATGTCGTAGCGAAGGCGACTACCTCCGCCGGCGAACTCGACGCGGACGAGGACGACGTCGGGCTCGTCGGCGGGGAGGTGGCGGACGAGGAGATCGCCAAGCACCCGGCGCGGCGCGACGGCGGCGCCGTCGACCGTGATCTTCTCGCTGCTGCACAGGCCGAGGTCGATCATGGTCTTGAACTTCGCGCAGTGGCCCGGGTAGCGGATGGTCTTGTAATCGAGCTCGCGCACGCGGCCCAGGAACGTCTCGGGCAGCGTCGAGGTCCCGCCTGATGTCTGAAACGCTTCCATCCTCCCGAACGGCTCGGGGAAGTCGAGCTCCTCGATCTCGGTCATCGAGTCGACCATGGTGATCTCGCCGTTGCGGATGACGCGGGCTCGCTCGACGTACTCGTTGATCAGCCCTTCGACGGAGAAGACGAGTTGGTAGTCGAGCGGTGGCCGCGGGTTCTGCGGCAGACCGCCCACGCGGATGTGGATCTCGTCGAGCTGTTCGAATTGCGCTGCTCCGTGGGCGACGAGCACAGCCACCATGCCCGGCGCCAGGCCGCAGTCGGGAATGATGTTGATTCCTCGGCCGCGCGCTTCGGCATCGAGCGAGAGCTCTGCATCGACGATGTCGTTGTTCCCGCCGAGGTCGCAGAAATTCGTGCCGGCCTCGATGGCGGCGCGGGCAAGCCGTTCGTTGAGCCAGTAGTTGACGCAGGAGATGGCGCTGTCGTGGCCGCGCATCAGAGCCACCACGTCTTCGTGCCGGCTGACGTCGATCGCCCTCGGCGTGACGTTTCCGTCGACCGCTGTGGCGACGTGGTTCGCGCGATCGACGGCGACGTCGGCGACAGTGACCTCGTCGACGTCGGGCTGTTTGGCAAGATCATGGACCGCGCCGAAGCCCATGCGGCCGGCGCCCAGAACGAGTATTCGCATGCGGGCGGCATGGTAACGTTTTATCCGCAGATGACGCAGATGGACACAGATAAGACCGATCCGGTTGCCGAGGACAGCCCGGTTGCCGATGTTTCTCCGGCCAGCCCCGCTGCCGAGGCCGCGCCGGACGACCCGGAAACCACCGGTCAACCAGGCAACGAGGGCAACCAAGAACCAAGCAACCCAGCAGCCGAGCAACCCAGCAACCCAATTGACGAACACGCCGGCCAGCGCCTAGTCGTCATCAAACATCACGCCCTCGTGCGCCTCTCGCACTGGCTCAACGTGCCCATCCTCTTCGCCATGATCGTCAGCGGCCTGTCGATCTACTGGGCCTCGCCGGTGTTCATCCACAAGCCCGATCCGATCACGCACAGCCGCGACTACCTGGCCGACATCGGCATCGCCATCGCCCGGCATGTCCCCGGTGCTGAGGTCAATCCCTCCTGGTTCTATAACCACTTCGGGATCGGCGTGTACAACCTGGCCGGAGCGCTGCGCTGGCACTGGCTGTTCGTCTACCTCTTTCTGGCGAACGGCATCCTCTATCTCCTCGGACTCGTCCTCGGACGCGGTTACCGCGCGCTACTGCCGCAGCGGAGCATGCTCGGCGAATCGCTGGCCATGGTCCGCTACTACGCCGGCGTCGTGCCGATGAAGCTGATCGCGCGGCGGCCGTGGCCGCATCCCGAGGTCACCACGAAGTACAACGCTTTGCAGCGCGGGGCCTACGCCTCGATGCCGGTCGCCGGCGCGCTGGCGCTGGCCAGCGGCTGGGCCATGCACAAGCCGGTGCAGTTCTGGTGGCTGGAGAGGATGTTCGGCTCGTACGACGGCGCCCGCATCGTCCACTTCGTGGTAATGCTCTACTTCATCCTCTTCCTCATCCCGCACGTCGTGCTCGTGCTCGTGGACGGATGGGACACGATGCGCTCGATGATCACCGGCTGGTCCGCAAGAATCGGAGGTGCTGAATGAGCGACGAGATGCGGCCGGTTTTCGTGGATGAAAAGAAGCTGCGCAAGCAATCGCGCCGCGACTTCATCCTCTTCAGCGCCGGCACCTTCGCCGCGCTCGCCGGGCTGTGGTGGATCGCGCCGCTGGCGTCGAAGAAGCGGATCTTCGGCGAGCACGCCGCTGATTTCCTCGACACCGCCGCGGCCCGGTTCGGTCTCACCAAAGAGCGCAGCCAGCGATTCCAGAACCGCGCTCTGACCTTCGACGACGATGTCGCCGAGGCGCTCTACTCGCCGACGCGAAGCGTGCGAACGTACAAGCCGGGCGACGTAACGCCTCTCCGCAACAACTACAACGGCCGTACGCCGTCACCAGGGTATATCAGCGATTGGACGCTCACCCTTACTGGCCTTGCCTCGGGGACAGACATCGTCCTCCGGTTGCCCGACCTCATGCTCATCGAACAGCATGCGCAGATAACGCGTCTCTGCTGCGTCGAGGGCTGGAGCGCCATCGCCGCCTGGAGCGGTGTCCGCTTCGCCGACCTCCTGCGAGCCTACCCGCCGGCAGCCGGCGCCAAGTGGGCCGCCATCGAGTCAGCCGTCAACCTCGACGGCGCCGGCAATCCCGACCCCTACTACGTCTCGATCGACCTCCCAACGGCCCAACACCCGCAGACGATGCTGGCCACGCGCTTAAACGGCAAGCCGCTAGGCACCGACCACGGCGCGCCGCTGCGCCTCGTCGCCCCGATGAAGCTCGGCCTCAAGAACATCAAGGCGATTACAAAGATCGCCTACACGGCCGACCAGCCTCGCGATTACTGGGCGGAGCGGGGATATTCGAAGTACGACGGGCTGTGAAAGGCGATTCAACCACGGAGACACAGAGAGTATCTCCGTGACCTCCGTGTCTCTGTGGTTGATTTGACTCTACCCGCCCTCACCCGCTCAGATACTGCCTGATCGACGACAGGAACGTCTTCACATCGATCGGCTTCGAGATGTAGCCGTCGCAGCCGGCTTCGAGGAAACGGTCCTTGTCGCCGCGCATGGCGTGGGCGGTCAGGGCCAGGATGGGGATGGCGCTGGTGCGGGCGTCGGCCTTCATCTCCCGGACCACGCTGAGGCCGTCGATGCCGGGCAGGTGAATGTCCATCAGGATCAGGTCGACCGGATCTTCGCCGCGCGCCACCGACAGCGCCTCCTCGCCGCTGGCCGCCTTCACGATCTGATAGCCGCCCTCTTCGAGCAGGTACTCGACGAGCTGCATGTTCATGTCGTTGTCCTCGACGACGAGGACGCGTGCGCCGCTATCGGTCATGGCTCGGCTATCGCTCTATCAGGGCTTCTTCACCGGCGGTGCCGGGGGTACCGGCGGCACCGGAGGTTTATTGGCCTCGGGGAAGACCTTCGGATCGAATTCGACCTTGGCCGACTTGCGCATCTGCTCGACCTTGTCGAGCGTGGCCTTCTGCTGGACGCGCTGAGTGATGCCCTGACGGACCTGCTCGAGCGGCTGGGCCGTGTGCGCGCCGGCCTTGAAGATGTGGATGCCGTAGCGCGACGGGACGGGATCGCTGATCTGGCCGGGCTGGAGCTGAAACACGTGGGCCTCGAGCTCCGGCGGGAGCATGCCCGGACTGAACGGCCCGAGGACACCGCCTCGCTCGGCGCTGCTGATGTCGTCCGAGTACTGCACAGCCATCTTCGCGAAGTCGGCACCGCTCTTGAGCTGCTGCGAAACCATCTGCGCCTTCTTCATGGCATCCTGCCGGCTCAGAGGGGCGCCGCTGCGCGGCTGCACGCCACCGCCCTGGTAAGCGATGAGGATGTGGCTCAGTTCCGTGGCCTCGAAGTTCTTCTTGTTGTCGTTGTAGAACTTCACCACGTCCGCGTTCGTCGGGGGCGGCACGAGCTTCTGCGCGGTGGCCGCGGCCAGGATGTTGGTGTGATCGGCGGCCAGTTGCGCGGCCACCTTCGGATCCTTCTCGACGCCGGTCCTGTGCCCCTCCTGCTCCAGGATCTTGAGGCGGACCATCTGCTCGGCGAAGGCCTGCTTGCCGGCCTCCGAGGCGAACTGGCGCTGCACGTCCTCGGGGAGCTGGGAGTACGCGGCCTGGAACTCACCCTCGGTGACGGCCTCACCGTTGACGTGCAGGATTACGTGTTCCGGGCCGGTGGCGGCGTCGGGTGCCGCCGCCGTATGCGACGAGAACGGCTTGAAGTCGGGCTTCATGAAGGCAAGCCCGAAACAGATCGCCGCAACGATGACGATGCCGGCGATTGCGATGACGATGTCTTTTCTCAAGATGGCTCCTGGACTGCTGCGCGTTCGCGCGCGTTGTCGGTTGTCGGTTATCGGTTCGTGATTGGCCAGCCTCAGCGCGCGTCGTCGAGATCCATGATCGCAGCCTGGCCGCGTGTTGACCTCCTAGAGTCTACAACGTGGCGCGCAACGCCGCCGACAACTGACCACCGACAACCGACAACGCGCGAAGCGCGTCATTGACGCCACCCACCCCCGCGAGTATTCTCCGCGCTTGTGAAAACTTTCACGGATTCAGCTCCGTGAGTCTTCACCAGCTCCCAGATCCTCGGCGCTGATACTGCATTCCTTCGGAGCCCCCCGAGAAACGTATGGCAAAGATCACCATCGACGGCGTCGAAGTCGAAGTGCAGGAAGGGATCAACTGCATCGAAGCGGCGAAAGCCGCCGACATCCACGTTCCCCACTTCTGCTACCACCCCTCCCTCAGCGTCGTCGGCCAGTGCCGGATGTGTCTCGTCGAGATCGAAGGGATGCCGAAGCTCCAGGCCGGCTGCTCGACCACGGTCCGGGATGGGATGAAGATCCACGTCTGGAACGACAAGGTCGACGCCGCCCGCAAGGGACAGATGGAGTTTCTCCTCATCAACCATCCGCTCGACTGCCCGATCTGCGACAAGGCCGGCGAATGCCCGCTGCAAGACTACGCCTTCAACTATGGCTCGGTGGATTCCCGGTACGGCGAGTTCAAGCGCACCTATCCGGGCATGGACCGGACGCCGATCGGCCCGCACGTCGTGCAGAACATGAACCGCTGCATCCACTGCACCCGCTGCATCCGCTTCACCAGCGAGATCACGGGCACGGGCGAGCTGGGATTCTTCAAACGCGGCGCATCCACCGAGGTCGGCGTGTTTCCGGGGACGCCCCTCGACAACTGGATGTCCGCCTGCGTGACCGACGTCTGCCCCACCGGCGCTCTCACCACGCGCGAGTTCCGCTTCGAGTCGCGCGTCTGGAACCTCGAGTCCGCGGAGTCGGTCTGCAACGGCTGCGACGTCGGCTGCAATATCTTCATCGGCTACCGGCAGGGGCAGATCTTCCGCTACCGGCCGCGTGTCAATCCCGAGGTCAATGACCACTGGCTGTGCGACTTCGGCCGCTTCTCCTATGAGCGTTACGACACCGACCGGGTGGTCGTTCCGAAGGTCCGCAACGATGACGACTACCTCGGCATCGCGACGTGGACAGAAGCGTTAGAAGCGATCGGCCACGCCGTCCACGGCGCGGCCAAGGTCGCTGCGATCTTCTCCGCGAACATGACCAACGAAGAAGCCTGGCTCGCCAACGAGCTCTTCGTCGAACGGATGGGAGCCTCGGCCGGCGTCATCGTCGATGCCATCGAGCCGATCAGGATGAAGTCCCGCACGGAATGGCTCCTCGGAACACAGGGAGCGCCAAATTACCGTGGCGTATTGGCAACGCTCGGAACACCCGACAACCGACAACCGACAACCGACAACCTCCTGGACGAGTTGATGACTACCGGCGCCGAGGACATTGATATCCTCTTCATCACCGACGCCGGCTTCAGCGAGCGGGCCAAAGATCCCGCCGTCGTGGCGAACCTCCGCAAGGCAAAGTTCCTGGTTGTCATGTCGTGGGATGCCAACCATCCGCTGAACGACGTAGCGGACGTTCTGCTGCCTTCGACGATCCATGCCGAGAAGGAAGGGACGTTCACCAATCTTCAGGGCCGGGTCCAGCGCATCCATCAGGCCTATCCGCCCAAGGGCCAGGCCGTGACGGATCTCGAGCTCTACCGCCGCATCGGGGCGATGCTCTATGCCGACGCGGCGGAGTTCCGCGGATTCGAACAAATCCCCGAGTTCCAGGTCGCCGAAACGGCGGCAGCGCAGGCGTAAAGACGAACCATGCACGGGATCGATTGGGTTGACGTTGGCCTCTCGGGACTGAAGATCGCGGTCGTCCTGGGTGCGATGCTCAACGTCACGCCGGTCATGGTGTGGGTGGAACGGCGCGGCAGCGCACTGATTCAGGATCGCCCGGGACCGAATCGCGTGGGACCGTTCGGCTTCTTCCAGTCCTTCGCCGACGCCCTCAAGTTCATCCTCAAAGAGGACATGCTGCCGGCGAAGGCGAACAAAGTCCTCTACACCATCGCGCCGATGTTCGGCCTGATCCCGGCGCTGACGACGATCGCGGTCATCCCGTGGGGCCGGCCTTTCCTGCTGCCGGGCGGGCGCCTCTTCGAGCCGATCGTGGCCAACGTCAACATCGGCATCCTGCTGATCTTCGCCCTGGCCTCGATGGGCGTCTACGGCATCGTCATGGCCGGCTGGGCGTCGGCAAACAAGTATTCGCTCTTCGGCGGCATCCGCGCATCGGCGCAGATGATCTCGTACGAGCTGTCGCTGACGCTGGCCGCGGTCAGCGTGCTGATGGTGGCCGGATCGCTCTCGCTTCAAGACGTGGTCTGGAGGCAGACCGGCTCGTTCATCCTCTTCAACACCATCAAGCTGCCGGCCTGGAACATCTTCTCGCCGGCCATGTGGATGAGCTTCATCGTCTTCTTCGTCTCCGGGTTCGCCGAGACGAACCGGCTGCCGTTCGACTTCGCGGAAGCGGATGCCGAGCTGGTGGCCGGCTACCACACCGAGTATTCGTCGATGAAGTTCGCGCTCTTCTTCATGTCCGAGTACATGGCCATGACCACGATGTCCGCGCTCATCGCCACGCTGTACCTCGGCGGCTGGGGTATCCCGTGGTACAACGTGCCGCCGAACGCGCTCGGCTTCGCACTGTCGGTGCTGTCGTTCGTGGTGAAGGTCAGCATCCTCCTCTTCATCTTCGTCTGGGTCCGCTGGACGATCCCTCGACTCAAGTACGACCTGCTGATGAAACTCGGATGGAAGGTGTTCCTGCCGATGGCGGTGGTGAATGTGGTGGTGGTGGCATTGTTTATTGCGAAGGGGTGGATATGAGAGGGGTCGCGGGGTCTCGCGGTTTCGGGGTCTCGCGGCGCTCCGCTCAGGATCCTCTTGTCGCGAGACTCTGCAACTCGAACACCGCGAGACCCCGCAACCACGAGACCGCGAGACCGCGCTACGAGACCCCGAGACCGCAATGATCACCTTCACCGTCTTCTTCTTCTTCGCCGCCATCGCCGTGATCTTCGCGGCGGTGGTGGTGCTGCACCGGAATCCGGTGGTGGGGGCGCTGTCGCTGGTGGCGTCGTTCTTCGCCCTGGCGGTGATGTATGTCCTGCTCGAGGCGCCATTCCTGGCGGCGCTGCAGGTGATCGTCTACGCCGGCGCGATCATGGTGCTGTTCCTCTTCGTGATCATGCTGCTCAACCTGCAGCATCAGGAGGAGCCGCGCACCCGTCCGGTGCAGCAGTTCCTCGGCTACACCACCAGCGCCGCCTTCGGCCTGGCCCTCATCTATTACCTGGCCAAGTTCGGCGCCACGAGACTGCCCGAGGGGCCGTTCGTGTCGGACGCGCGAACGGTCGGCGTCCGGATGTTCGAGGCATACATCTTCCCCTTCGAGATGGTCTCGATCCTCCTGCTGGCCGCGATCGTGGGCGCATTGATTCTCAGCGGGCGCACGGCAGCAAGCCCGCCTGTCACAGGGAAGGACAAACCATGATCCCGACAAGCTGGTTCCTGATCCTCAGCGCCATCCTCTTCACCATGGGCGTCTGCGGCGTGCTGACGCGGAAGAACGGCATCACCATCTTCATGTGCATCGAGCTGATGGTGAACGCCGTGAACCTCACCTTCGTCGCCTACGCCCGGCAGTTCCATCAGATCCACGGACTCATCTTCGTCTTTTTCGTCATGGCCATCGCCGCCGCCGAAGCTGCCGTCGGCCTGGCCATTTTCATCTCCCTGTTCCATCACCGGCACACGATCGACGTAGATGAGGCGAATTTGATGAGGTGGTAGTTAGCTCTTAGCTCTTGGCTGTTAGCTCTTAGCTCTTGGCTGTTAGCTCTTAGGGAAGCTGGACGGCCTCGGTCCACTAAGAGCCAACAGCTAAGAGCTATCAACTCCGACACGGCACAAAGGTCGCATTTCAGGCTCAACAGGAGCACGAAAATGCACAAGACCGAGAAGCTCATTGACTGGAAAGAGAACGAGAGGAAGGACAGCAACCGGGACGGTATCGATGACCGCATCGAGCAGCCGGTGCCGGATGTCAGAGCGGGGTCGCATCAGCTCGCTGATCGGCTGCGCGAGAACAACGGCGTCGATCCGTCGCTCTCAGGCGGCGACATCGATGCGCAATGGGATATGGCCGAGTCGCAGGGCGACGAGGCAGCAACCGGGAGTCAGTCGACCCCAGGCCAGAACAACATCGAGGAAACAGCGGCGGCGATGGGAATCACCTATGCCGACGACGAGGAGCTGAAGGTCGGAGAAAAGGAACGACGCCGCGACGAACACCGCTGGGAGCTGGACCCGGCATCGTCCGAGGATTACCAGGAACGACTGAAATAGCGACGCGGGGGCGTTTCTCCTCGCGTCGTGTGAGGAGAGACGTGATGCAGTGGATTAGTAAGTGGTCGCGGGGTCTCGCAGTTGCGGGGTCTCGCGGTGTTTGGGGTCCAAGGTGGCGCCGTATCGCAGACCACCGCGAGACCGCGTAACCACGAGACCCCGCGACCGCTCCACTAATCCACTACATCACCCCGTACATGCTCAACACACTCTGGCTCATCCCCCTCCTGCCGCTGGCCGGCTTTCTGCTGAACGGCCTTTTCGGCAAGCGACTGGGAAACCGGTTCGTGACGGCCGTGGCGCTCGCGGCCTCCCTCGGCGCGGCGATCGCCGGAACGATCGCGGTCGTGCAGTACCACCACGCCTATCCGACCGGTCAGCGGCATCTCGACGTCGTCTACAACTGGATCTCTTCCGGCTCCATCGGCGCCGACCTCGCCTTCCAGCTCGATCCTCTCAGCGTGGTCATGCTGATGGTCGTCACCTGGATCGGCTTCCTGATCCACCTCTACTCCGTCGGCTACATGGCCCACGAGCACGGGTACGCGCGTTACTTCGCCTACCTGAACCTCTTCCTCTCCGAGATGCTCGTGCTGATCCTCGCATCGAGCTACCTGCTGATGTTCGTGGGCTGGGAGGGTGTCGGGCTCTGCTCCTACCTTCTCATCGGCTTCTATTACGAGACCGACTACGCCCCGGCCGCCGGCAAGAAAGCCTTCGTCGTCAACCGCATCGGCGACTTCGGCTTCCTCATCGCCATGCTGCTGATGTTCGCCTACTTCGGGAGCGTCGACTTCGCCAAGGTCACGCAGATCGTCAGCGCCGGCGGCGTCGAACAGTGGCTGCTGACTGCAATCTGCCTCCTGCTCTTCCTCGGCGCCGTCGGCAAGAGCGCCCAGATCCCGCTCTTCGTCTGGCTGCCGGACGCCATGGCCGGCCCGACACCGGTCTCCGCTCTCATCCATGCCGCGACGATGGTAACCGCCGGCGTCTACATGGTGGTCCGCTCGAACGCGCTCTATCGACTGGCCCCCAGCGCGATGATGGTCGTCGCTCTGATCGGCGCGCTGACGGCGCTCTTCGCCGCAACGATCGGAATCAGGCAGTGGGACATCAAGAAAGTCCTGGCCTACTCCACCGTCTCGCAGCTCGGCTTCATGTTCATCGGCGTCGGCGTCGGCGCCTACACCGCCGGCATCTTCCACCTCGTCACCCACGCCTTCTTCAAGGCCTGCCTCTTCCTCGGTTCCGGCTCGGTCATTCACGCCATGAGCGGCGAGCAGGACATGCGCAAGATGGGCGGCCTGAAGTCGAAGATCCCCATCACATACTGGACGTTTCTCATCGCCACGATCGCCATCGCCGGCATCCCGCCGCTGGCAGGCTTCTTCTCCAAAGACGAGATTCTGGCCTCAGCGCTGGCCAATCCCTACTTCCCGCAGTGGTTCAGCGCCGTCATCTGGATCCTCGGCACGCTGGCAGCGTTTTGCACGGCGTATTACATGTTCCGGCTGGTCTACCTCACGTTCTTTGGCAGCTTCCGCGGAACGCACGAGCAGGAGCATCACCTGCACGAGTCGCCATGGACGATGACTGTGCCGCTGATCGTGCTGGCCGCGCTCTCCGCGGTCGGAGGCGCGATTCTCGGATGGCCGCACCGGCACTTCCTCGCGGCCTGGCTGCACCCGATCTTCCCGGAGATCGCCGGAGTGCCCGAAGGGCAATACGAGATCTCCACGAACCTCGAATACGGTTTGATGTTCGTCTCCACCGCCATCGCCGCCATCGGCATCTGGGCTGCCTACGTCCGCTTTTACAAACGCGGCCTCGCTGCCGACGAACAGTTCGCGCAATCGATGCCGGCCGTCGCCCGCGGAATGGAGAACAAGTGGTACGTGGACGAGCTGTACGGCGCGATCATCGTCCGTCCGCTCGAAGGGTTCTCGCAGTTCCTCTGGCGCGGCATCGACGCCCTGATCGACGGCCTCCTGGCACTGCTCGGCTATGTCGTCGCCGGCATCGGCGATCTGCTTCGCTTCTTCCAGACCGGTAACGTCCGTAACTACGCGCTGATGTTTTTCCTGGGAGTGATTGTGTTCATTTGGGTGCTGGCGTGATGCGGTCGCGCTACGCGGTCTCGCGGTCTCGCAGTTACGCGGTCTCGCGGCAGGAGATTCGACGCGCAGCGTTTGAGGCTGAACACCCCGAGACCGCGCAACCGCGAGACCGCGAGACCAACGCCAGCCAAGCGAGCAAGCATGACTAACGTCTTATCCCTCACCCTCTGGCTCCCCATCGCCGCGGCGGTGCTGCTGGCCTTCTTTCCGAAGACGGCCACGAATGCGATCAAAGGCTTTGGCCTGCTGGCGTCGATCGCCACCTTCATCGCCTCGATCGGCATCCTCGGCCAGTTCAAAGAAGGCGTGGCCGGCTTTCAAATGGTCGAGTCACTCTCCTGGATTCCGCAATGGGGGATCCGTTACTCCCTCGGCGTCGACGGCATCTCGCTCTGGCTCATCCTGCTGACGACGCTCCTCACGCCGGTGGTCTTCCTCTCCTCCTGGAACACCATCCACAAGCATCCGAAGGAGTACGTCATCGCCTTCCTGATCATGGAAGCGGCCATGATCGGCGTCTTCATCGCCACCGACCTCCTGCTGTTCTATGTCTTCTTCGAGCTGACGCTGCTGCCGATGTACCTGGTCATCGGCGTCTGGGGCGGCGCGAACCGGATCTACGCGGCCATCAAGTTCTTCCTCTTCACCATCGCCGGCTCGCTGCTGATGCTGCTCGGCATCATCTATCTCGCCTTCGCGCACTTCCACGACACCGGCGTCATCACCTTCGCCATCACGGAGCTCTACGGCACCACGCTCGCCCCGCACGCGCAGACGCTGCTCTTTTTCGCTTTCGCTTTGGCCTTCGCCATCAAAGTCCCGCTCTTCCCGCTGCACACATGGCTCCCCGACGCGCACGTCGAAGCACCCACCGGCGGCTCGATCATCCTGGCCGGGGTGATGCTGAAGATGGGGACGTACGGCTTCCTCCGCTTCGTGCTGCCGTTCTTCCCTGACGCCACCGCCAAGTACGCCAGCCTGCTGATCGCGCTGGCCGTGATCGGCGTCATCTACGGCGCGCTGGTGGCCTGGGTGCAGCCGGACATGAAGAAGCTCGTGGCCTACTCCTCGGTTTCGCACCTCGGGTTCTGCGTGCTGGGCATCTTCGCGCTGAACCAGACATCGATCGAAGGCTCGATCCTGCAGATGGTCAATCACGGCCTCTCCACCGGTGCGCTCTTTCTCTGCGTCGGTGTGATCTACGAGCGAAGGCATACGCGCCTACTGGCCGACTATGGCGGGCTGGCCAAAACGATGCCGGTCTTCGCCACCTTCTTCATCATCGCCGTGCTCTCGTCCGTCGGACTCCCGGGGCTGAACGGCTTCGTCGGCGAGTTCCTGGTCCTGGCCGGCTCGTTCCAGACCGCGCCGAGGTGGACTGTCGTGGCGGCGACAGGGGTCATCCTCGCCGCCATCTACCTGCTCTGGCTCGTCCAACGCGTCTTCTTCGGGCCGATCACGAAAGAAGAGAACCGCAACGTCAAAGAGATCGCATGGAACGAAGTGGCCGCGCTCGTACCGCTGGTCATCCTGATGGTCTGGATCGGCGTCCGTCCGAACACCTTCCTGCGCAAGATGACGCCAAGCGTGCAACAGCTCCTGCAGGTCGTGCACAAGACCGATGCCAGCAAAGCGATGATCGCCAGCAATGGGCTCCCGCGTCCCTCGTCCCTCGCCCCTGTCACCGGAGGTGCCCGTTGAACCTGACCCCGCTTCTCGAAAACGGCTGGTTGAACGCCATCCTCCCCGAGCTGATCCTCTCGATCGGCGGCATCGTGCTGATCCTCTTCGACGCCTTCGCGCCGAAACTGCGCGGCGCCACGGCGCCGCTGGCGGTGATGGTCTTCCTCACCGCGGTCTGGAGCGAGCGCCTCCTCGTCGGCGGCAACTTCTTCGGCGGCACCTACCAGATCAGCGGCATCACGGCGATCTTCGACTACACCTTCCTCCTCGCTGCCGTCCTGTGCACGCTCCTCGCCCGCGCCTACCTGGCCCGCGAGGGATTCGAGCGCGGCGAGTTCTACGCGCTGCTGATGTGGGGAACGGTCGGGATGATGATGATGGCCAAGGGGCTCGACCTCCTCGTGGTCATCCTCGGCCTGGAGATGCTCTCCATCTGCATCTTCATCCTGGTCGGCTTCCACCGCCGCATCGCTGTCTCCAACGAGGCCAGCCTCAAGTACTTCCTGATGGGAGCGTTCGCCACGGGATTCATCCTCTACGGTACGGCGCTCTTCTACGGCGCCACCGGCTCGACGAACTTCGCGGCCTTCTCGCGCTACTTCGCCACGGCCGATCCCGGCAATCCTCTCCTGACGATCGCATTCATCCTTCTGATGTCCGGCCTCGGCTTCAAGCTCGCCGTCGCGCCGTTCCACGGATGGGCACCGGACGTTTACCAGGGCGCGCCATCGCCCGTGGCCGGCTGGCTCTCCGTCGCGCCGAAGGCGGCCACGCTCATCGTCCTCATTCGTATTTTTGCATCCATGACACCGGTCATACAGCAGGCCTCATGGATGAAGATGGTCGCGGCGCTGTCGATCCTCTCCATGATCATCGGCAACGCCGTCGCCATCGCCCAGCGCGACCTCAAGAGGATGCTGGCTTACTCAGGCATCGCCCACGTCGGCTACATGCTGATCGCGCTTCTTTCGCTGCGCGATGAGTCAGTGGCCGCCATCAGCGTCTATGTCATCACCTACGCCCTGATGAACATCGGCGCATTCGGCGTCGTCTCGATGCTGGGCAAGAACCAGAACGATCCGCAGACGCTCGACGACATCGCAGGCCTCGGCTTCCGCCGCCCGTTCTACGGCCTGGCCCTGACCATCTGCATGTTCTCGCTCTCCGGCCTTCCCCCGACCGCCGGCTTCATCGCCAAGTTCTACATCTTCAAGACCGCCGTCGACTCCGGCCACATGACCGTCGCCGTCATCGGCATCCTGACCAGCATCGTCTCGGTCTATTACTACCTGCGGGTCGTGTACTTCCTGTACATGAAGGAAGGGGAGTTGGGAGTGGGGAGTGGGGAGTGGGAGATGACTTCCGCGGCATCCCACGGTTCTCCCAACTCATCCAGCTCCCACCCCCCCCGCCCCACTCCCGACCCCCACGTCACCGACATCTTAGGCACCCGCGCATTGCTGATGTCGATTATCGGCATCTTCGTCATCGGCCTCTTCCCCACTCCTTTATTCAATGCGGCCGGAGCGGCAGCCCGCGCGCTCCTGCCGTAGTCCCTCATGTCCAACGACCGGCTCAACAACCAGCGAACGTGAAATGACCTCAGAGATGACCACAGGGCGGCTCTCCGTCTATCTCCGCTGCCTGACGTTTCTGGAGTCGGTCGGCCAACTGACGGTCTCCTCGGCGGAGCTGGCCGAACGCTTCCACCTCAACTCCGCACAGATCCGCAAAGACCTGGCCTGCTTCGGCGAGTTCGGCACGCGCGGCGTCGGCTACAACGTGTCGCACCTGAAGGACCACCTCGTCCGCGAGCTCGGCCTTGACCGCACCCGCCGCGTCCTCATCGCCGGTGCCGGCAACCTCGGCATGGCCCTGGCCGACTACGGCGGCTTCAACGACCACGGCTTCCAGATCGCCGCACTAGTAGATATCGACCCTGTCAAGATCGGTCACCGCTCGCGCAGCGGCGCCGAAGTTCTCCCCTGGGATGAGCTGCCCACGATCGTCCGCGAGCAGCAGGTAGACATCGGCATCATCGCCGTCAACGCCGAAGCCGCTCAAACCGTCTACGACGCCTTCGCCGACGTCGGCCTCATCGCCATCCTCAACTTCGCTCCCACCCAACTCCGCACCCGCCCCGGCGTCAAGGTCAAATCAGTCGACCTCCGCATCAACCTCGAGTCGCTGTCGTTCTATATGAAAAACGTGGAGGACGATGAGGGGGAGTAGGTGGCGATGTACGATGTCAGTCATCGGACTGAGGGGTATTCCATGAACGAGATCAAACACTTCACCGCGATGATCTACCGCGAGGACGATGGCTACGTGGCACTCTGCCCCGAACTCGATGTCGCAAGCCAGGGCGATTCGGTGGAGGAGGCCTCGGCTAATCTTCGTGATGCAGTGGAGCTCTTCATCGAGAGCGCTGACCCCTCGGAAATCGAAGGACGAATGAAAGGCGCTGTTCTATCTGAAGAATGTGGAGCGTGAGGGAACGTAGTCTTCACTACGCGAAGACCAAACGGCGGCCTTTCGGTTGGGGGATTGCACGACCCATTTCGCGCGCGGTCTCGAGCCAGAGCGCGATAGCCTCCTCGGCATTGCCCAGAGCATCACTATGAGAGTTCCCGTGGGCCATACAGCCCGGAAGTTCAGGCACGTCCGCGACGAACGCCTCATCTTCCTCGCTCCAGAAGATGATGATCTCGTACTTGTTCAAGACGACTACCCCCCACTCACCGCTGGCAGGATGATGATCTCCGCCCCGTCGCGGATTGGCGCGCCGAGGCCGCCGGTGTCGCGGAAGCTGTCGCCGTCGATGAAGATGTTGATGTGAGGACGCACCTCGCCGAGCTCGGTAACGATCCGGTCGCGAACCCTCGGATAATCCGCGCCGAGGAGTGACAGCGCATCGCCCACGGAACCGGCGGAACCGGCGACACGTATCTCGCTACGCCCACCGGCGATCTCGCGCAACGGTCCGGGGATGACGAATACGAACGACATCACGCCTTCTTCTTCCGAGGCTTGAGCGTGACGCGAGCCGCTTTCACCGACACGACCGGCGGGAGTCCGTCGACCAGCTCTGACCAGCTCTTGCCCTCATCGGCGGAGCCGAACAGCTTGCCGCTCCTCGTGCCGAAATAGACGCCCACCGGATCGAGCGAATCGACGGCCATGGCGTCGCGAAGAACCGTCTCATACGCTTCCTTCTGCGGCAGTCCTTTCGACAGCGCTTTCCAGCGCCCACCGGCATCGCGCGTCCGATACACGCGAAGCTTCCCCTCGGGCGTGCAGCGGAACCCGTCTGACTCCAGCGGCACGATCCACGCGCAATTGGGGTCCTGCGGATGAATGGTCATTGCGAAACCGAAGTCGGAAGGGACGCCGTTGGCGATGTCCGTCCAGTTCTCGCCGGCATCGTCGCTGCGATAGAGGCCCCAGTGATTCTGCAGGAACATCCGCTCCGGTTGCTGCGCGGACTGGACGACCTTGTGAACGCACTGGCCGAACTCCGGATACTTCTCGGGCAGGAAGTCGGCGCGTACGCCTTTGTTCGACGGCCGCCACGTGGCGCCCCCGTCCTCGGTCACGTACATGCCGGCCGTGGACACGGCGATGCGCATCTTCTTTGGGTGGGCTGGATCGAGGAGGATCGTATGAAGGCACATCCCGCCGCCGCCGGGCACCCACTTCGGTCTCTGCTCGTGATTCCAGAGTCCTTCGACCAGCGACCACGACTTGCCGGCATCGGTCGACTTGAAGAGAGCAGCCGGCTCGACGCCGCAGTAGAGCGTGTTGCGTTCCGTGTCTCGGCCGGGAGTGATCTGCCAGATGTTCTTCAGGGCTGCTTCAGTGCCCTCCGGGAACTTGACGTTCGCGACCTCCGGGTCCGTCCAGCTCTCACCGAAGTCATCGCTCGACCGCAGCAACGCACCCCAGTGCATGCTCTGCGGGCCAGCCCAGATGCGGTGCCGTCCGCCGCGGCCGTCGTAGGCCATGGCGTAGACGGCGCTGCCAGGAAAGTACGGACCTCCCATGTCCCACTTCCCCCGCTTCTTGTTCGCGCGAAAGATGAACGCGCCTTTCATCGTTCCGACGAGCAGAATGACGTCGCCGTTGCGGGGAGTAACCTGACTGGTGACGGGCATCGTTGTTTCTCCTGTCTTTCAGCGCTGCCGAGGCGGGTGATTGTATCAAGCCGTCGAGTTATTCTGTCGGGATGGATATCGTTCTCTTCGGCGCGACCGGCATGGTCGGACAGGGCGTGCTCCGGGAGTGCCTGCTCGACCCTGACGTGCATCGGGTCCTCTCGATTGGACGCGGGAAGACTGGTCAGCAACACCCGAAACTGCGCGAGCTCGTTCGCACCGACCTGTTCGACTTCTCCGACGTCGAGTCCGAGCTCTCCGGCTTCGACGCCTGCTTCTTCTGCCTCGGCGTCTCCGCAGCCGGCATGACCGAGGAAGAATACCGGCGCGTGACCTACGACATCACCCTGGCCGCGGCGACTACGCTGGTGAAACTCAACCCGCGGATGACGTTCATCTACGTCTCCGGGAGCGGGACGGATAGCACCGAGCACGGCCGCAGCATGTGGGCGCGCGTGAAAGGAAGCACCGAGAATGCACTGCTCCGCCTCCCGTTCAAGGCGGCCTACATGTTCCGTCCGGCGGGCATTCAGCCGATGCACGGCGAGACGTCGAAGACCAGACTCTATCGGGTGCTCTACGTGATCGCGCGCCCGCTGTTCCCGCTGCTGAGGCGTCTCTTCCCGAGGTACGTCTCCACGACCGAACAGATCGGAAGGGCGATGATCACCGCGGCGCGGAACGGCGCGTCGAAGGCGATCCTCGAGACGGAAGACATCAACCGGCTCTAGAAGACTTCTCCGATCCAGAACTCGGTTTTGAACTTGCCAGTCGTGCTGTGGAGATCCGTGTGCTTGGCGAAGTCGAAGTGCAGCTCGAGACCGAGCAGGTTGAAGGAGACGCCGTAACCGACTGAGCCGAGGCCGTCGACGAGCCGGTGGTTCCTCCAGAACGTGTAGGGCTGGCCGGGGAGTTTCGCGCCGCCGACATCGAGGAAGAGATTGGCGCGAATGCCGGTGAATGCACCGATGGGCGTGGCCAGAACGTCGATCAGGGGGAAGCGGAGCTCGACGTTCGCATAGGCCGCCTGCGTGCCGATGATGGAGTAGAAATCGTAGCCGCGCAGCGTGTTCAGTCCGCCGAAATAGTAGAAGTTCGGGAAATCACCGCGCGAGTAACCGACGAACAGACGCGTGGCCAGGAGCGAGCGCGACGTGATCGGAAGGTACTCTCGGGCATCGAGCGTGTAGTCGTTCGTCAGAACGCTCCCACCGCTGCCGCCGATGCTGTTGACCGTGCCGCGGTGAACGTTTGGCGCGAAGAGAGTGCCGATGTCGTAGCGATGTCCGGAGATCGGCCCGAACTCCTTGAAGCTCGTCGTGTCGCCGCTGAAGTCGGCCGAGAGGAGCGGGAAATTGTCTCTGCGATTGACGAAGAAGATATTGCCGTCCGCGTCAGCGAACGGGTAGTTCACATCGCGCGCCTCATAGCCGCCACCGACGTCGATGCGGTGATAGCGATCGAATGGATGGCTGAGGATGGCTACCGCGCCGGTCTCGCGGTAGAGCTGATGGCGGTCGAGCGTGAGGTCATTGTTCGAGTTTGCCGACAAGGTCGAGTAGAACGACCGGCTGTCGAAGACGCGGAAGCCCCAGTTCGTCCGGTTGTGCAGATCGAGGTAGAGGAAGTCGAAGTTCGAGAACGAGGACACCGAATCGAGCGAAGCGATGAAGCGCCGGTCGCCGAGCATGTCGCTCATGTAGATCACCGAGCGCGAGATCAGGAGGTTGTCCGAGGTGACGCCGGCGTTGACTTCGACATCATCGATGAAAAGCTTGTGGTTATTCGCTTTCTCGATCTTCTCCGTATCGATCGTCACTTCCACCGGCGGCTGGAAGAGCGTGCGGGCCGATGCCTGCAGCGGCGCCGAGGGGAGCGTGGTCTTCTCCGCGGCATGCAGCGGCTTGTCGGTGTTTGCCGAGTAAAGGTGCCAGTGACGCTTGTAGTACGAGGCGTAGACCATCCGCTCCCGGTTGTTCGTGCCGGTGAAGACCACCGGCGTGAAGCAGCCGCCGACGACGTCCGTGTACTGCAGCACGTCACCGTTGGCGAGGTTGAGCGAGTAGATGTTGTAGGCGGCGTATTTGGTCAGATCGACAGGAGGCGTCGCTCCCTCGGGTTTCGCTTTCGCCTCGGCGTTCTGAAGGATCTGCGCGGCCTGCTCGATGTTGCGGCCGGTTTGCTTGTCCGAGGCGTAGAAAATCCGTTTCCCATCGGGAGAGAACCAGGCGTCGATATCGTTCCACTCGCCGGTAGTGAGCTGGTACCGCTCGCTGTAATTGGCCAGGTTCAGCTTGAACAGCTTGGCGTAACCGTTGACCACCGAGGAATAGACCAGCCACTTGCCGTCGGGCGAGAAGACCGGCGCGCCGTCGAAGAACTTGTCGTTGGTCACGTTCGTGATCGCGCCGCTGGCGATGTCGTAGAGATAGATGTCGGGGACGTTCCCTTTGAACGCGGCGAAGGCGATCTTCTTGCCGTCGGGCGAGTACGCGGGGGAGAGCTGCTGCTCGAAGTCCATCTTCACCGACCGCTCGAGATGGCCGTTGAGAGCATTGATCAGCAGCAGGTTGCGGCCGCGCTCTTTCTTGGCGAAGAGCGCGATCTGATCGCCGCTCGGGGCGAAGGCGAGATCACGGCCCATCACCGGCCCGACCGTCAGCATCTGCGCGATGGCGTACTCGTATTTCGTCGTATAGCCGCTGGTCAGATTGCGGAGCATCCGCCGCTCGGGGATGTTGTAGAGAACGACGTCCGCCTGTTCCTTGTAGGTCGCATAGGACGCGAGCAGATCGCCGGACGGCGACGGCACGGGCGAGATGTCTTCGCTGTCGACATACTCGGCGATCTTGAACGGATCGCCGTACTCCTGCGGCTCGCCCTTGGCCACGAGCGCCGGCAGGTATTGCTTACGAAGCCAGGTGCGGAACTGCGAGTCGAACTCGTCCGGCTTCAGGTCAAAGGCGCGCTTGAGAGCCTTGTCGACGGAATTGCCGAGGGTGTTGCGATACTCGTAGATGAAGTCGCGTAAACCTTCCCAGCCGTACTTCTGCTGGATGTACTGGAAGACCGCGTGGCCGAAACGATAGGCGAAATAGCCGCCGCCCATGGCGTGGGAGATCGCCGGCACCTGATCGTTGACGACGGCGTCGCGCAGGACCATCCGGTCCTTCGAGTCTTCGTCGTTCCCCATGAACGAGGCCAGCCCTTCCATCAGCCACGTGGGCGGGTTCGACGTCACCTCTTTCCCGAGCTTTCCCTGAAACAGGATTTCGTATTCGAAGACGTGCGTGAGCTCGTGCTGGATGAGCTGGAGCAGCTTTTCGTCGGTGGTGTCGATGGGGATGACCATCCGGTTGCGCGTTGGCTCGGCGAACGCACCGACGCCCTCGGGGATGAAATTGAGATCGACGTTGGTCTGCTCGAACGCGGAGTGAGTGGCGTAATAGATGATCGGGATCTTCTTGGAGATCTGGAAATTGAACTTGCGCGACAGGTCGTCGTAGGCGCTTTCGGCCATGTCCACGACCTTCTCCAGCGCCGGCTTCTCTTCATCGTAGAAGTAGATGTCGAAATGCGTGGAGTGGTAGATGTTCCAGTGGAACTTGTCGTAGACGATCTTGTTCTGCCCGAACGGAAATGCGCTCGGTGCGATGAGGATGGAGACGAAGAACAGCAGAGCGATCGTTCGCTTCAATTTGAGCCTCCATGATGGGGTGTGGGGCGTAGGGGGTGGGGAGTGGGAGAAACGAGGCCTCGCTTCGTTAGCGATTACATTTCTCCGACTCCCACCGCCCACTCCCCACACCCCACCCCCTACTCCGTAAACACATATCTCGACGTAGACGTCTCCTGGGGCACGAAGATCCCGACGAGTTGAGTCTCCATGGAACGGAGATTCTCGAATAGACCGAGGATCTCGTCGTAGTTGCGCTGATCGAATTCCTTGAAGTCGCGGAAATTGTCCTCGAGCACCTTCTCGCCCGTATCGGCGTTGAACACGGCGATGTCGATGTCGAAGACGAAGCCGGTGGTCTCCACGAGGACCTGGCGGTAGTACGTTCGGCCGTCGATCGAGGAGACATACTCCTCGGTCTTGTATCCCGACTTGTCGTTGACGTCGAAATCGACGATGCCGGAGACGATGTAGTCCGCTCCTGTCTTCGCGCCGAGGCTCTTCCAGTAATCGCGGTTCGCCTCAAGCGCCTTCATGTCCGTGCCCGGCAGGCGGGTCTGCGGAACCTCGATCAGGCGAAGCTTGGTGCTCTTGGTGAGCTGCTTCTTCAGATAGCGCTGAAACTCCGCCTGCACATCGACCTTCGAGGCGCGATCGTTCTTCTTTTCGCGGTTGGCGATGACGAACGGCGCGATGGCCACCTTCTCATCACCGTTGATCGAAAGCTTCGGCTTGAGCGGAAGCTTCAGTTTGACCTCCGTCACCCCGGCCATTGCCGTGAGCGGCAGGAGTGAAACCATCACGGCTGCGGCGAGACGTTTCATACGACACCTCCTGGAGGCTTCGCCGGCGGCGGCGTTGGTTCCGGCTGTGGACGATCACTCGGCTTTGTTCCCGGCGGACTCGTTGCGCCGGGGACATCCGATCCCACCGGTTTCGCGGGCGGGCCGGAGTCGCTGGTCGTCGAGGTCGAACCGGGCGTACCACCTCTGGGCGGCATGGCCGTTTTCGACTGCGTCTGCTGACGCTTCTTGTTGCGCGACAGGAACTCGACGAAGTGGCTGTAGTTCTTCTGGATGTAGGAATTGGTGCGATCAAGCCTCAGCGCTTCGAGATACTCCTTGCGGGCCTTCTCGAAGTCGCCGTTGGCCTCGTAGGCGACGGCGAGGTTGTTGTGCGCCTGGGCGTCACCGGGGTTGATCTCGACGGCGCGCTCGAAGCGGAACATCGCTTCGCGCCAGAGATTCATCTTCGCCATCTGCACGCCGAAGTTGTCCTGCGCCGCCGGCCGCGACAGATCGGAGTGAGACGCACAGCCGATCGTCAGCGCGACGGCCACGAACAGAGTCCCGAGTCGAAGCGTCCCTTTCATCATCGATCTCCTTCCGCGCGCGGCAGGCGATGGAACCCGGACTTTACCGGACACGTCAGGGAGATTACCATTGTCGCGCGGCGTTCCACACGCATCGCTCCCTCCCGCGGCACCAACACGCCCATGCCCGATGTCCCGCTCCGTGATCGTTTGATCGCGTATGCCCTGCTTCCCCTCTCACCGGCACGTATCCGTCTCCTCATCAAAACGTTCGAACCGCTGTCGACGATCTGCAATGCATCCCCTGCCATGCTGCGGCGTTTGCTAAGTATCCACGGAGCGGACGCCGCGGAGCCATGGCGGAACGATGAACTTCGCAAACAGGTCGCTTTGCTGCGCGATTCGGCCGTGACGCTGGCAGACGACGACTACCCGTTCCTGCTCAGACAGCTCGTCGATCCCCCTCTGGCTCTCTTCTATCGAGGCAATCTGGCCCTGGCGCAGCGACCCGCTGTGGCGATGGTCGGCTCACGCCGTGCCTCAGCTTACGCTCTCAGTGTTGCAGCCCATCTCGCACGCGAGCTGGTGTCCGTAGGCTTCTCCGTAGTCTCGGGCCTTGCCCTCGGCGTAGACGCCGCGTCGCACCAGGCGACCCTGGATGCCTCGGGATCGACGATCGCTGTCCTGGGCACAGGGATCGACATCGTCTATCCACGTACGCATCGGCGTCTCTTCCGCAACATTGAAGAGCACGGCCTGATCCTGACCGAGTTTCCGCCCGGTACACCGCCGTTCCGCTACAACTTCCCGATCCGCAACCGGATCATCAGCGGCATCACGCTGGGGACGGTGATCATCGAAGCGAACGGCAAGAGCGGATCGCTGATCACCGCGCGCACCGCCCTGGAACAGAACCGCGAGGTCTTCGCCGTACCGGGCTCGATCTTCTCTCCCGGTTCCGAGGGAACCCATCGCCTGATTCAGGTCGGCGCCAAGCTCGTCCACGAGACGAACGACATTCTCAACGAGCTCCCGGGCAAGCTGAAGGTTCCGACAGCAGCACCCGCCGAGCCCGACTCGCCGCTGCGCGAGGTTCTCGAAGCCTTCCACCGGGAGATGGGCACACACATCGATACCGCCGCGGAGCTCCTCGGGCTCCCGGTAGCAACGCTCTCCGAGCCAATCCTGCAGCTCGAGCTCGGCGGCTGGCTTCGAGCGCTTCCCGGAGGACGCTATGTGCGCGTTCGATAGTGAAAGCCCGCGCAGCGGGACGTTCATTCGACTCTGGTGGCGGAGCCTTGGGCAACCTACGCTGCCGGCCGTGCCGGCCGAGGTAGAATTTTGGTATGAGCAAACCAGAGCCCAGATTCAATGTGGATCCCGAAACCGGCGAAATGGTGGAAATCGACGAAGAGCTCGATGCTGCGCTCGCGGAAGCGATCGCGTCCTCGGAGCGCGGCGAATCGATTCCGCTGGAAGTGTTTCTGAAACGCTGGGACAAGAGGCGGCTCTCCCGGTCGAAACAAGCCAGCCAGCGCAGCGGCAAATCGATGATGCCGACGCGTGGTGGCAGGTAAACCGGACCGCCGCGCCGAACGCGATTCGTGAAGACTTCGAAGCGATGACGAGTGTGCTCGCGCGAAGTCCGAAGATCGGCAGGCGCGCCACCAACACGAAGGCACGTGACGTGCGTCAGGTGTTTCTACGCCGAGTAGGCTACATCATCTATTACCGCGTCATCGGCTCGCCGCCAGTGCTCGAAGTGATGGCTTTCTGGCACGCGCGCCGTGGCAAAGGTCCGCCGATCTAGCCCGATTAGGTCGGAGAGGTACCGGCGGGCAGGATCGATGTGGCACCCAAAAACATCAGTTGAAGGATAGGCATCGTCCCGGACATGTCTCGTAGGATGGTTTTGACGAAATCAACCTTGAGAGATGGAGCCGGAACGATGCGCGAAGAC